>JAEEGL017356147.1_pt1 | contig 13555 bp, 14 predicted proteins | sample 9134231 | NCBI WGS metagenome assembly JAEEGL01 (sample SAMN16246548, study PRJNA631951) | gut metagenome | biome: gut microbiome; feature: rumen; material: fiber-attached | host: Bos | place: Iran: Karaj | collected 2018-10
ATTCACTAATGAAAATAATGAACTAGAATATGTATGGTGAACTTCATGGGGAGTAAGTACTAGATTGATGTGAAATCTGATTATGGCTCATAGTGATGATCAAGGTTTAGTTTTGCCTCCTGCATTGGCTCCAATTCATTTGGTAATTGTTCCAATTTTCAAGACTGCAGAAGATTTGGAAGAAATAAAGTCATTTTTGAAGCCACTTACAGATAAATTAGATCAGACTTATATAACATTCTCTGGAAAATACGCAGAAATGAGAAAAAAGCTGACTTGGAAGATGGATGATGATACTCAAAAATCTCCAGGATGGAAATTCCATGAACGAGAGATGAAATGAGTACCTCTAAGAATTACAATCGGAAAACGTGATTTAGAAGCATGAAAAATCGAAGTATTTACCAGAGCTACATGAGAAAAAGTTCAAATGACCATCGAAGATTTTTCTTCAAATCTTGAGAAAATGCTACTTGATATTCAATCATTACTTCTTCAAAAGAATAAATCTTTCAGAGAGGAACATACATATTACGTAGATAGCTATGATGAATTTAAAGAAAAAATTGAACAAGGATTTGTATTCGCCCACTGGGATGGAACAGCTGAAACTGCAGAAAAAATCCAAGATGAATGTAAAGCAACGATTCGTTGTTTCCCTAATGGAGAGTACATTCGTGATGCAAATGAAAAATGAGTAGATATGATTAGTTGAAAGCCAAGTGAATGTAGAGTATTATTCGCAAAGAGTTATTAATTCTAACTATAAATTTCAATTAAGCTGCATTAAATTGCAGCTTTTTTTAATAAAATAGGCAAAACAAAATAAAGAGCGTTATTTAGCTTGACTTTATTGTCTATTTACATAAAATAATTACTACCCAACTTCTTTTGGGTAGTCACTAAAAATAAAAATTAAAATTTAATGAGTATGGAAATGTTAAAGTTCAGTGAGCGTCTCTATACGCTCGACGTTGGGGAAGTCCGCAGAGAAGAGATTCCCAGGATTGTAGATCCAAATGATGCACAATCCAACAATGGGGTCATCGTTTGCTTTTATCCTACAAAAGATCAATTGATTCAGTTAGCACTTACCATTTGGCAAGTTGCTACAAGAGAGAGAAATGCTTCACAGCAAAGAACCAGACAGTTTGAAATCGCGGAAGAACGTTGCACCAAAACTCGTAATGTTCTCAAGAGCTTACTCCTTCCGTTTGTAGAAGGAAATCCTGATAAAGCAAGGGACTTATGCGTCAGACTTCTTCGCGAGCACAAACCAACTCTTGATAAGTATATCAAAGGTTGGTCAATAATCAAAAGACCAAATTCTGTTTGGGTGGATAAGGATGCCAGAGGCATATTTCTATGCGAGAATGAAGGCAGAATCTTAGTAGGATTAAATCCGACAAACTACGTCTTTGCTTACGACCAAGGAAAGTAAGGGAACTTCTCTAACCAAACTCTATCCCACAATAGAAACGTTTTTCGTGTCTAATTGTGGGATTTTTTCATTTTTATTAAAAACTCAATAAAAATTTGCAAAATTTTGGATAATGAGTTATAATAGAGTTATAAATCGGATTTTTAATCTATTTATATATGTTATGGTGTCACAAAAATATATAGAGGAAAACTGATCAATCAAAGATCACGGACATTTAGAACCTAAGAATATTTCACGAGATGAATATTTTATGGATATTGCAAGAGTAGTCGGAGAGAAATGTACATGCGACCGTGGAAAATGTGGATGTGTAATAGTGAAGGACCATTCTGTAATTTCTTCATGATTTGCTAATGCCCCGGAAGGTTCAGAAACTTGTGAAATGGCCGGTCATCAAATGATTTCAATGATTAATGATAAGTGAGAAAAAGAAGAACATTGTATGAGAAATAATTGTGCAGAACAGAATGCTATTGCCAGTGCTGCTAGAAAATGAATTGCACTAGAATGAGCAACACTTTATGTGACTATGACTCCATGCACGATTAGACATTGTGCTCACATGATAGTAGCATGTGGAATTAAGAGGGTAGTATGTGACAAAAGATATCAACATGGTCAAGAAGCTGAAGAAATTTTTCGCTCAGCATGAGTTGAACTGTTATACCTAGGCAATGACACAGAGAAATATTAAAAAATAGATATTGACATTTAGATATAATTATTTATAAGAAATAAGTTAAACCAAAATCAGATAGTTTTATGTTAAAAAGATTTTTTAAGGCGATTCTCAAGATTGCTGCCGTAATTATCGTAATTATGGTATTTAGTTGGATATTGCGTTTATTTGTGCACGCATTATTTACCTTGGGATAATGCTGAGAGTCCCTATCGTAGTTCTCGGCACAACTTAAGCGGTCGTATGAGATCGCTTTTTTGATAATTGACTTTTTAAATAAAATCGATATAGTAAATAAATAATAAAGTAAACATAAACAAATAAAAGAAGTGAATGTAATATGGAAAAGGTTATTTTAAAATTCTGGATGCAAGACGAGAAAAATGGTGTTCCATGCGGTAAATTCCACAACTTGGTGATTAAAGCAGTTCCAGCACTTGATTACTCTAATCAGGGAAAGCCGTTCATTTATCTAACCTCTGAACGCAGAGTAGATAAATATGAAGATGGTGATTACTCATATGATGAACCAGGTTATACGCTTCTTGTTAAATCATATGAGACAGTAGAAGAGCTATCAGATAAGAACTGGAAAAGATACATTAAACTAAAAGTTTTCGGTAGAATCGGAGATTTACAGTTAAGTTTATTTGCTAAACATGTACCTATTGGCAAAAGGAACAAGACTGATGGATTTCTGTGTATGGATATAGCCAAAATCGTCTAAGAGTGATCGAGTTTTTAGGGTAGGAGTTCAAATTTTGGGCTCCTTTTTTGATTCCTGCTTGAAGAAAGCCAGAATTTTATTACATTATACCTTATTGAAATAATAAAAAATTTGGCTGATGAATTACGAACAATTTAAGCATAAAGATAAATCAATATTTCTAGTGGATATGACTAGAGAACTAGACTATCATTTTTCTGAACTCGTAAAATCAGCTATAGAAAAACAATTGTATCAGAGAAAAAAAATCTGAATTATTGTGAATAAAAAGTGATATGCCCCATGAATTATTTGCACGAAATGCGGTCATATTCCATATTGTGAAAGATGTTCTGTACCGATTTCGTTCCATCAGCAAGCCAATTGAGAATTGATGTGACTATGTCATATCTGTAAAATGCAGTATAATTTTTCCACCACTTGTCATAAATGTGGAGAAATCTCCGTTAAAACGTACGGACTCTGAACTCAGCAAGTGGCTGAATATGTAGAAAATGAATATAAAGCCAAAACTTTGATAGTGGATTCAGATCATGCAAATTCTCCCACAAAAGTTAAAAAGCTGATTGAACAGATCAAAGAAAAACAACCACAAATCGTGATTTGAACCAGCCTTTTATGTCAGCCTAGTAAAGAATATCCATTGGATATGATTATATTTTTGAATGCAGATTTATGACTGAATATCCCAGATTTCAATGTTTGAGAAAAAAACTTCCATTTACTTTACGAATGTTTTTCAAAATACGATTGTAAGAATTTTATAGTTCAGACTTTTAATCCTATGCAACATTCCATTCGTAATGCCTGTAGAATGGATGAAAAACGCTTTCGAGAGGAGGAGAATAGTTTCCGTGAATTGAATAAATATCCGCCATATGCGGATTTGTGCGTGATTTTGTACAAAAATGAGATTGAAGAAAAAGTTTTCAATAAAGTTGATCAGCTTTATAAAGAGCTTCTCTATCTCGCACAGAAATATCAGATGAATGATTTGGAGATTTATTCCACGCCTCCATTAATTTATAAAATGTTTGGAAAGTATCGTTATAATATTATTTTAAAGTGAAAAGAAGTCAGAAATTTTATGGATGTAGTTTATACAAAATTAAATCTGAATGCAAAATGATTCAAGATTAATTGGGATGCTGATACGATTGTCTAATTATTGTAAGTCATCCAAGAAATTTTCAACTTTTGCGGACAAATCTTTATTCAAAATATGTATCTGATAGTAAGCTGTTCATCATAGTTTTTCTTCATATTCATCTAATAATTCTTCCAATCTCCATCTTTTTTTTCCAATTCCTCTAATTTCTCAATCCGGACCGTCTTGATCATAAAAATTTCAATTATAATCTAGGAAAGCCACATGTTGGCTTTTTTTATCTCAATCAAAAATTTCAATAACACTGTATTTATTTTCACTGTTCTCTGAAAGACAATCTGCAATAGTATCGCTAGTATTTCATTGGATTTTAGTCAGTTTTTTGTCTAGTGTCTTTACTCAATCAATTCATTCAAATGCTTCATCTCTAGAAAGAAAAAATTCATCTTCACTATTGAGAAGTCCTGCATGCATAAATCCATAACAATTACTGCTATAACTCTCCATTTAAAACAAATCTAATTAAAAATCTGATAATCTATTATATTCTAAAATAAAAAAAATGCAAAAAATTATAAATGAATTGATATTATGAGTGATTTTTTTATTCTGTCGGTAAATGATATTCAGATTTTACCACATTTTCAATAGTTAATGAAAATCCTAGAATCATTTGATACCAGATTAGATGCTGAGGAATTATTAGAGGCAGTAGATAAATATGGAGAGTGAAACGTGATATTGATAAAAAGGCACCGAATTAAATTAGTTTGGCCACTATTATTAATATTCGTTTCTATTATTTTGTTGGGCATTCTGTTATATGTAATCTATTCTCATCTTTTTGATGAACATAAAGTAATTTTTCGGATTTTAGCAATATTTTACATATATACGACATTTTCGTGGAGCTTTTATGCGATATATTGATTAATGAGAAATATAATATGACAAATAAAAGCAAAAAAGAAATATATAGATACAGTTAGGATAGCTAAACGTAAACAAGTTAAATTTGAAAAATTTCTGAAACGTACGTTTTTGACTTTTGGCGCTCATGTTTTAGTATTTCTATTCAATGCTACAGTCCCTTTTATTGTAATCAAAAGTACATGAATATGAAGCATCGCAGTGACAGTTTGAGCTTTAATATTAGATTTTATATTTATTCTGATTGTTAACAGAGTTATGTATCGGATAATGGAGTATGAAATGAATTTCGATATATGTACAAAGGACTCTTTTACAGCATATAGTCAGAAGTGATTTTTTAAAACAAAAACTACGAATATTACTACTCCAGCAATTAAGGTAATTCAAGATTCAAAAGAGTGATTAGTATGAGCATTATTACAATATTGAAATTTATCCATTCATACAGATGGAGATTTGGATGCTAAGTGATGAAAAATTCTGGAATTATATTATATTCCAGATCCAAAACGTTTAGCTAAGAAATTAAATTCAATAATTGAAGAAAACAGGTGAACACTATCATAGAATAATTAAGGAATTAGTTATAGACAATATTATTCAGTTACAAGATTCCCATCTTCATATTTTTCTTCAGATAGAACTTCTCAATTTTCATCATAAGAAATTCGTTTCCCGTCTTTTTTTCAAATGTCATATTTTCATTTGGAGCTAACTTGTCCGTTTTCGTAGTAATAAATCCATTTACCGTTGGTATCTCCGTCCTTATATTTTCATTTGGAACTAATTTGCCCGTTTTCATAATAATAAATTCGTTTTCCATTAGTATTTCCATTTTTGTATTTTCATTTAGATTTAACCTGTCCGTTCTCATAGTAATAAGTCCATTTACCATTAGTATCTCCGTCCTTATATTTTCATTTAGAGCTAATTTGCCCGTTTTCATAGCAAGAAATTCGCTTTCCGACTTTTACTCAATCATCATTGTATTTTCATCAATCAGCACATGAATCAGAACTTCCACATCCATAAATAGTTAGAATACAAAGAGAACAAATCAACAAAATTGAAAATTTTTTCATAATGCACAAAGTAATAAATAAAGTTTTATATAACATATACTCCTGGCCGGAATCGAACCAGCATCTAACCCTTAGGACGGGCCTATTCTATCCATTGAACTACAGGAGCATAGCGCATACAATATATCAATTTATTATATAAAAAACAAGATAAAATTCTGATTTATTTTTTATTTATTCACTCTGCACAAACAGCTCCACTAGTTCGACATCGCTGTAAATTAAATCCTCAAGTTTTCCCTGTTACATCTACGCACTCTCCGATGAAATAAAGTCATGAGACGTTTTTACATTCAAAACCATTATTTAAATCCTCAGTTTTTACTCATCATCAGCACACTTTTGCTTCATCTAATCAGCGAACATTTACTATATCGGATGAAATAATATATTCTTTCAACTTGTTTGCACGAAATCATAGATATGAAAGTAATCTTTTAGTAATCTCTTTATCGGAAACAAAAATTCTGACTTTATATTTTGATTTACTTTCCTTCAAAATTTCCCCAATGAAAAGTGATGCATTGAAAACTGCAGGACCAGAAATTCATCGATGAGTAAATAGGATAGGTCACGATTCTTCGTAAATAACTTTTCCCCATTTTATCAAATCTAACCTTCAAACTACAGAAGATCATGATAGTGAAGAAAAATCCTGATTAGTTTCAAATCCTACAAGAGCAGGGTAATATGGCATTGTTTTTAGTTCGAACTTATTTGCAATATCTGAAGCAACTGCAGTTGCTCACAATTTGGGGAAACTTGGTCATCATGTAGCAACTATGAAATTTTTTGTATAATATGTTCACGATGAAGTTTTTATCTCAAAATTTCAATCCTCTAATTTATCTACATCCAAAAATTCAGTATTATATTTTATTTCTACTCATTTGTTTTCCACTAGTTGTAATAATTTTTCATGAAATTCTTTTACTTTACCAGATTTTAATAAAACCCTTCAATTATTTTCTTCTTTAATTTCAATTCATTCTTCTTTTAAGAAATCCAAAAAATCTTTTACTCAAAAACTATTAAAAGCAGATTCTACGAAATTCGAATTATCAGTAGCGTAATCTTCATTTGGATTAATCTTAACGTTCGTAATATTTCATCTTCACTTCGCAGAAAGTAGCAATTTTTGAGCAGGAGAATCAGACTTTTCCAAAATTAGAACATCTTTTCATTCATTTATTTTATTTGCACAAAAAAGTCACGCAGGTCATGCTCAAAGTATGATTATATCGTAAACTTTATTATCCATCTGTAAAATATAATAAACTACATCAACATATTCTTATAAAAATTTTACTGTAATATGCAAGGTGGTATGCTATTTTTTGATAAAAATTACAATTAGTCAAATCTAATAAATAAAAAAAGTCTGATTTTTTTTGACTTTTTTAACATTTCTGAATATACTTGTTTGAGAAAAATTTTTATTCATACAAAAACAAAATGCCAGAAAATGATCAAAATTTAGGATGAAATGTCGATGTTTCGGATTTATCATCTATTTCTTTAGATGATGAATCATTGAGCGAATTAGATGAAGTTCTAAATACAGAATCTTCAGCTGATTCTGTTAATACTTCTAGTTCGAATAGTGGTGATTCAAGTTCAGAGACATCAGAGCAAACATCCAGTTCAATTGATGAAAGTGTATTTTTGGATGCGTGAGACAGTGTAAAACCAATGAAAAATATCCTCAAAGATTGAGATAATTTCTGATCTTATTTGAGGTGGTTTTTCTTTGCTGCGATATTAACACTTTTGTGATTATTAGCAATACTAGTTCTTTATTCATTCAGGTCATACATAAAAGAAGCTAGTAAATCAAATCCTGATCCAACTAAGCAAGAATTTATAGACAAGTATAAGGAGAAATATAAGAAAGTTAAAGATATGGTGTGAATTTCTAATACTTACGTAGCGCCAATCGTGTGAGAAGAAAATGAAGAACAAAAAGTAAACGAAATTATAAGTGCTACAGATATCGATTATATAGAAAAAAAAGATTTACTTTCTAAATATGCATCAGATTTAGTTCGTAATGCAGAAGATAAAGCTGTCTACGCAGAAAATTTAAAACAAGATATCGCAAAACAGTGATTCTTGCCAGAAGAACTAGAAAACTTATTATCTGAAGATCAAGCTATTGATACCATTCAGAGATCTTTAAATGCTCTAGAGGTTATTAAATTTTCTACTGCTACAAAAGTATTCTCATATATGAATACAGCTTTGTTAACAATTTCTGAGATGATCAGAGTTAGTTGAGTAAGTATTGATAGTTTACGTAATCTATTTGAAACACTAGGTTCAAGATGAGATAAAGATATATCTTCTTATGTATATATGTGTTATTTGAATCCATTTGAGATTAATGCAAATTGTGACACAATCTGAGATCTTGATTTATATTATAGGTTAGCAAAGGATGATTCCATAGATATTAGACTGTTTAAAAATTCTATGAATGCTATTAATCAATTACTCGAAAATTGAGAATTTTCTTTGTTTTCAATCACATTCAATTGATTTAATGCGGCAGACAAAAATATTAAATTTAATATTGAAGTTTACACAAATCAAGAAGATGAAAAAGCATTGATGCTCCAGGGAAAGAAAAATCCAAATATATTCATTTTGACTAATATCATTAATTCACTTAAGCAATCTAGTTTTATTATCTGAGCAAAGATAGATCCAAAAGAAATAGACGTAGATAAAAGAACATTTACTCAGTGAGGAATTTCAAGGCCAGTCAATTATTCAACACAAGGATTTACAGTTCCAATCCAGAAGAATACAGAAAGAGAAATATTTGACTATATAGATTTAGACAGTATGAAAAAGCTACTTTCAGATAGATGATTTAAAGATGATATTGAAGAAACTGATGAGGGAGCCGCAGATTTGACTAGTGAAGAATATGATTTAAATGAAAATATTGAAGAAACTAGTGCAGGAAATGAAGAAATTAACACAGAAGAGATTTCTGATCTAGATGAATCTGTAGGTTCAGATTAGTAACATATATTAATTAAAATTTTATATTTTTATCAATCCACATGTCAAACGAAACTCAAAGTGCAGCAACATGAGCAGAACAATCAAGTATTTTATCTAAGATAAAAGGATTTTTCCATAAATCTAATGATACGTGATGAGAACAAAAGAGTCAACGTTTAACCAGAGCTTTTCATCTCACTCGTAAAGATTCTATTGTTTGAGTCATAGTTGCATTAGTTGTAGTATGATGAGCTGTTTATTATTGAAAAATTGTTTTAGATGAATATGCAGAGATTAATAGTCATGCAAATGAATTGAAAGAGTTCAGGTCATACAACAATATAAAACCGAATTCTGAAACATTATCTCCATATTTAGAATGAAACAGCTTGGATACAATCAATTGAATGATTTGAATTAGAAACAATATAGATGAAGAATTAGTAATTGATGAAATGTTTAAACAACAACAAAAAAGTTATTATGAAGTACTATTGGAGAATATATATTTGCCATCATTAAATGTATGGAAAGATCCATATACTAAGAATTTCAATATGTCAGTATTATGACAGAAATATTTGGAATCAGATAAGTTTCAAAGTTTATACTTAATACAATATTGGAGTGATTTTGCAAAGTACGTATGAAATGATGCAGATTATAACGTCATAGACAAAGTTAAAATTTGAGATAAAACAGTTTTGGATGGTAATCCAGAATATTTTTATGTTCCAATAACAATAAAATTTTCATCTCCTAATAAACGTTCATTCCTATTATTCGTTAACAAACTTTCTACGACATCAAACCAGAATAATATAGCATTATTAAATGAATTCTTTTTCTATCTGTTAAGATCCATTAGAGAATGAAAAACAGAAATAATAGACCAACTTATGCAGGAATATTTGGAAGAGTTTTCATCTAGTTCAAACTGGGAATATGGAACTGATTTATCAGAGATGACGGAACAAGAACTTTCTATTTATAGGGATAAAGTAATTTGATATAATTTATACCATTGGATAATTGGAGATTTGACATGAGAGGATATCGGTCAATTGATTGACGATAAAATTATAGAAAGGGCAATAAAAGAGAGTGCTTTATGTACAGATGGAGATTTGAATCAAAAATGCTTATACAATTTTAGAGAAAAATATAGAAATTTACCATATTTAGCTTATAAGATTTGATTAGAAAATCAAAAAAGTAGAACTTCATGATTATTAGAATTCCTACAAGATTTACCTCCAGCATTGGCAATTACAAACTTTGGATTCCAAAAATACTCAGATTCAAATTTTTTGGACGATAAAGAAGAAGAATATGAATGAACAGTTACATTTAACGCTTATTGAAGATATATTATGGACCCAGAAATAGAAGAAGCTAGTGAAATGCTATGAAAATTATGTTTCTGAAGTAGCTCAGATCAAGTTATGTCTCCAGACTTAGCATTAGATCGTGTAGATGATGCAATAACTTCATTATGATGAAACCGTGAATACTCAAACGTACAATCATTATGGGAATTGCAAACATTATTTACAAATATTAAATCATCATATAGCAGTATGTCAAACTATGATAAAATGATTAAATTATTCGAGATTCGAAGAATGATGAATGATGCTAATCTATGTAATAAATAAGGCCAACCTATTAAAAATATAAAGTCTCCGAAAGGAGACTTTTTTACTTGAAAAATTTAATAATATAAATAACTACAATAAGTGGATATATTTACATTAAATTTTTGTAATGAAAATATCTGTAGTTTGCGGGTCAAGAGCTAAAGATAAAACACTGTTGCTGAATTTTTTTAAAATGTTGGATGCCCAAACATTTACAGATTTTGATGTAAATATAGTTTGTGATAGAAATTTTACAAAAAGTGAAGAATCAGATTTTATTTCCTTTTTCCAAGACCAAGATTTAAAAATCATAAATCGTACAAAATTTTTTACAAATAATAATAGCGTTTTTAATCCAAATCATGGATGATGAGCAAGCTACGTGCGTAATTTTGGAATTCAAAATGTGAAGGGGGAGTTTATCCAACTTTTTGACGATGATAACGAAGTTGCTCCAGATTTTTTGGAAACATGTTTAAAAAAACGAGAACAGAAAACTTCAGAAACTAAATCTGAATGTGTAATTTTGCCTAGTTTATACTACAGAAATACGGACCGAATTCAGAATCAATGATTTTCTCATTTTGATTATCGACAATCGCGTCCAGTTCTTCATTTGCTCAACTGAAGAAAAGATGCACAAATCCAAATGTTTAGTGGAAACTGAATTTTCAGCAAAGCTTATATATTAAAAAAAACAGAATATGATGAAAAAATTGCACGAATTAGTGAGGATTTAGATTATACTTTATCTTTACACGAAAAATGAATTCAATTACGAGTGTTCTCAGACTTAAAAGTAATTCATCATGAGAGAGATAAAACTAGACTTGAACAAGCACGAATTGGCTCATATTCTCAAGCAAAACAAAAGGCAAGGAATCGATTTTTATTTACAAAAAAACACTGAAATAAAAAACAGCTTTATCAATTTTATATATGTTGATTGCCTGGATGTATAACCCGATTGAGCATAAAAGCACTGATTCGATGAGGCAAAGACAGGTTTAAAATTATAAAATGATTATTCGATTGAGCGAAAGAATGATATAAACTTACACATAAAAAATAATTTTTAAAAATCAGATTTCCCATTGAATTTTGAATGCTTTTATCTATTACTAATTTAGTTAAGATTTTTTACTTATTATTACAAATAAAATGGCAGAAAATGCACTAAATGTAACAGAACTTAAGGAAAGATTTGTTGATGTTTCAGAAGTGATGCAAGCAGATATTAAAAAATTGGTACAGTTTCAAATTACAAATAAATGTCAGTCAATTCTCAAGAAAATATATGCTAAAAATCCAGATGCAAAGGTAGTAATTGAATATACTATTACAAAAAATAAACAGTGAAAATATGAATCTGATTTCGTATTTGTTTCAGATGGAGATAAATTTGTAGTAAGCTCTCACCAGGGATTCAAAGTAGCTACAGATTTGATTTCTCATGCATTTGACAAATGGAAGAGACATATTCTTGGATTCTGGGGAAGATTCTTCAAATAGTAATTTATCCAAAAATAACATTTTATTCTTGTTCAAAAAAATATGGCAGAAGCAACAAAAACTATTAGTAGAGAATGATATGAAAAACTCATTGCTGAGCTCCAGGAACTCAAACAAGATAAACTTCCTGCAGTGTTAGAGCAGATCGCTGATGCAAAAGAGCTTTGAGATCTTTCAGAAAACTTTGATTATAAAAATGCACTGGAAGAAAAAGATTTGATCAATTCTAGAATTAAGCAGATTGAGGAATTGATTGATGGAGTTGAAATTATTGATTCAGATAAAAAATCTGGAGAAAAGACAGTTTGATTCTGATCAAAAGTTATCGTTCAGATAGAAGATGATGATCCACATGAAGTAACAATCGTTTGAACATGAGAAGTAAAATACCAGCACGGAGAAACTCTCATTTCATTTGATTCTCCACTCGGACAGGCAATTAGAGGTAAGAAAGCTGGAGAAACGGTAAAGATGAGATTAAACAATGAAAGAAAAGATGTAAAAATTATTTCAGTTAAATAAATTTCAGAAATAACGAATCTTGTTGTAGGTTCGTTTTTTCAATTAAATTTTAAATCCGGTTCACGAAATGCTTCTAGACTTTCTGTTTCCCCGTACATGCGTATGATGTTGAAAGAAATGAGAATATTTATGCACTGAATGTAAAAAAGAGCTTTATTCTCACCCAGAAATTTGTCCATTTTGTCACCAAAAATCTCTAGATTTTCAAACATGTAAAACGTGTGCAGAAAGTCAGATTTTGAAATGAATTATAATTTGATTTGCATATAAGTGAGTAGCTAAAAAACTGATTCTCAAGGCAAAGTTTGCCCACAAAAAAGATGTGATTTCATTCATGGCTAAAAGGTTAGCTTTGTTAGTTCAATCTAATCAACAACTAAAGTCAGAACTTGAGAATTATCAGCTTTTTGTAAGTTATGTGCCATCTCATTGGAGGAGAAAATACTATGAAAAATGATATAATCAATCTGAACTTCTAGCAAAATCGCTTGCAAACGAGCTTTGAATTCCTATGTTAAAGCTGGCTTCCAAAAAGAGCTATACAGTTTCTCAGTTGCATCTAAATCGTGAAGAGAGGAAGAAAAATCTGAAGTGAGTTTTTAGTGTTGAAGATTTATCCTTGATACCAAACGAATCTACAATTCTTTTGGTGGATGATGTAACTACAACAGGTTCAACTTTATCAGAATTAGCTAAAACAATCAATGATACAAGGAGTGATTTAAATTTTCGATGAGCTGTGATAGCTAGAAATGTGTGATAAATAAGAAGGTGGTGCAATGGTAGCACGCTGGTCTCCGAAGCCGGAAACGTGGGTTCAATTCCCGCCCTTCTTGAATGTAATGTCAGACTAAAAAGTCTGATTTTTTTATTAAAAAAAGTCCCCGAAATTTTGC
>JAEEGL017395897.1_pt1 | contig 13555 bp, 2 predicted proteins | sample 9134231 | NCBI WGS metagenome assembly JAEEGL01 (sample SAMN16246548, study PRJNA631951) | gut metagenome | biome: gut microbiome; feature: rumen; material: fiber-attached | host: Bos | place: Iran: Karaj | collected 2018-10
AAAGCTAAAGTATTTGGTGATAGTACGCATGCTGATAGTGCGGAATCAAAAGCAGTAGTATTACAGATTAAGAAAGCCACTAATAATATAACAGTAACAAAGAAAACTTACACATATGATGGTAAAACACATGGTGCAGAATTTACAGCTACTAATGGATCACCAAAGGCAACATATTATAGTGATTCTGATTGTAAAGTAAAAACAACAACAGAAAATGCGGCTTCTGCTGGAGGAAAACCAAAGACAGTTGGAACATATTATGTAATTGCAACTGTAGCAAGTTCTACAAATTATAATAAAGGTAATTCTGGATGTGTAGAAGCAGTTCAAATTGATAAAGCAGAAAGTAAAATTACTTGTACTGATAAAAACTATACCGGAGAAGAACAAGTGGGATGCTCTTGTAGTGGAGGTACTATTGGTGGAGATTACAAAGGAACTAATGCGAAGACCTATACTGCAAGTTGTACAGGTGACTCAAATCATACTAATACAACTAAAGATTGGGTAATAAAAAAAGTAGCAGCTAAGATAACTTGTTCTAATAAAAAATATAATGGAGAAGAACAAGAAGGATGTTCATGTATTGGTGGTACTATTGGTGGTGCTTATAGAGGAACTAATGCAGGAACTTATACCGCAAGTTGTACGGGTGACTCAAATCACACTAATACAACAAAAGATTGGGTAATAAATAAAGTTGCTGCTAAAATAACCTGTTCTAATAAAAACTATACTGGAAAAGTATTAACTGGATGTAAGTGTACTGGTGGTACTATTGGAGGAGCTTATCAAGGAACTAATGCTGGAACATATACCGCATCATGTACAGGAGATAGTAATCATACCGATCCAGCTAATAAAGATTGGACTATTAATAAAGTAGATGCTAAATTAACATGTACTGATAAAACTTATACTGGAAAAGTACTAACTGGATGTAAGTGTACTGGTGGAACTCTTGGTGGTACATATGAAGCAACAAATACTGGAAAATATACTGCAAGTTGTACAGCTGATGCTAATCATAATGATACAGCAGGTACTGCATCATGGAAAATAACTCAAAATTGTGGTGCGGGAAAATATTTACCAGCTAATGCACAAAAATGTTCAACATGTCCAAATGGGTATTATTGTACCGGTGCAAGCGGATTAATTAGTTCTGATTCTGATCAAGGTAAAACAGCTTGTCCAAGTAGTAATCCAAGTAGTGATGGAGCAAGATCTTCAATAAGTAACTGTTATACAGCTTCAACAAGAGAAGATTGTATTGGTCATTCTCGAAAAAATGAATGTGATCAATCAACACCATATGTAACTGGTGCATGGTACTATGCAGCTTGGATCCCTGATTATTATAAACCAACGCAAACTGAATCTGGTTGGAAGTGTCTTGAAAGTGTTTCAGTATGTATGAATGGAACAGATTTAACTGCTGGTGGTAAATGTATTCAATATTCACATTCAAATTGTCGTAATTGGGATTATACTTGGGCACTTGCTCCTACAGGTGGAAAAACAGCAACACAAACTCACTGTGATTGCCGTAGAGTTATAAAAACCGAAACTGTGTCATGCAAAATATATTACAATACCGAAGCATGTGTATAATTAAGAGGTGAAATATGAAAACAAGAAAACTTATGATTATTCCGCTTGTTTTAGGAATAGCATTAATAATATTTGGATTAACTTTTAATAATAAATCAATTGATAATAAAACAGATCATAAAGATGAATTTACTATTATTGAAAGTAATTATTTAGAAAAGAATTATAAACGATATATTGATTATAAAAAACATAATCGTGATTATTCAGATGATCAAGTAATTACATATGTTAATGTTGGTTTAGATAAAGAAGAATATACTGAAGCGGAACAATCTAATATAGAAGATGGATTATTAATTTTAGTTAATAAACATTATTCTATAGCCGAAGATTATGTTCCAAAAACAGTATCAATTGGTCCTCTTAATGCATTACTTCAAGAAGATGCAGCTAAAGATTTTAATAAAATGGTTGAAGATTCAAAAGCATATGGAATTAATATACTTCCACTTAAAGCTTATACAAGTTATGATGAACAAGATTCATTATATTTAATTGTTGTTGATGAACAAGGAGAGAAAGTAGCAGAAAAGAAATATGCACATCCAGGATATTCAGAATATCAAACAGGTCTTGCAGTAAGTATTAGTGGAAATGATGATAATTTTAGATATACAAAAGAATATGCATGGCTTATAAATAATTCATATAAATATGGATTTATTCTAAGATTTCCAGAAGGAAAAGAAAAAATAACTGGTTTTGAATTTGAACCATGGCATTTTAGATATGTTGGAGTAGAAATAGCTAAAGAAATATATAACAAGAATATTACTTTAGAAGAATACTATTCTAGATATGTTATAAAATAATAAGTGATAATTATAAAAAAGATTTATTTAATTAATAAGTCTTTTTTTCTAAATAATATTTATTTATTAATGTATTTATGTTATCATTATATATGATAGGGTGAATAGTTATGAAGAAAAAAGGTTTTACATTAATTGAGTTATTAGTCGCTATAGTAATAATTGCTTTATTAAGTGGATTAGGAATAATTAGTTACCGTACTGTATTTAGTACAGCTGAAGAAAAATACTATAATGCGATAGAAAGTAATATATTATTATCAGGTAGTGATTATTTTGAAGATCATCGTAATGAATTACCTACAGGTAGTGATTATAGTACAGTATCCCTAGTAGAGTTAATTGGAAATAAGTATATTGAGGAAGTAGTTGATACTGAAGGTAATTTATGTTCAAATGGAACAGTATATGCGTATCGAGAAAATAGTAAAATCAGATATGAAGTATGTTTAGAGTGTGGAAGTTATAAGAGTGAAGGAAGATATTGTAATGGACCTGCTCAAAGAAAAATTACTGTAACTGCTAAAAAAGCTTTAAGTAATGAAGTATATCCAGATATAGAAAAGAGTTACAATAAAGCAGGATACTCTAATGGAGAAAATATCATTGCAACATTTAGTATGGATCAAGAATATAATGTAACAAAATATATGGTTTATAATACAAATACAACAGATACTCCATCATCATGTAATGTATCAAATGGTACATCATGTAGTGTTGAATTAGAAAAATCAGGAACATATCGTGTAGTAGCCTATGATGGAAATAATAACGAATTATCATCAAAATATATTAATGCAAAAATAGCTAAAGGACAAGCTAACTTTACTTTAGATGCAGAAAATAAATATTTAATAGATAAAAATGATTGTAATAAAAATAAGATATCTAAGAAAATAACTATTAATATTAATAAACAAACAAATGAAGCTTATGAATCAGTAAAATATCAAATATATACTGATCCAAATAATAAAGGTGAATATAAAGAACCACGTGGATTAAGAATAGAAGAAGAATTAGAAAGTGGTCATTATACATTAGATGTTATTGTTAAGAATTATTCAGATGCCAATGAAAAGATAGTAACAAAAACATTTGATATATCATATTTAATAGATGTTAATTATGAAGATGGAGATACTCCAATAACTCATGAAGTAGTAAAGGGTAAAACATATAATTATTTAAGTGCTTTACCAACTATGAAAGGTGAAAAATATATTAGATGGCATAAAGGTGCAACAGAAATAAATCCAAGTGAAGATTTAGTAAATGAAAATTGTACTTTTACAATAACTGGTGAAACTTATTTAAAATATACAATAACTTATAATTTAAATGGTGGAACTAATGCTAATAGTAATCCTAGTATTTATACTGATAGAACAGAAACATTTACTTTAGCTAATCCAACGAAATCTGGAGAAACATTCTTAGGATGGACTGGATCTAATGATATAAATACTGGTACATCTTCATATACACAATCAAATCCTTATGTAGCAGGAGCTAGAGATCATATAATTGGAAATGAATTCAATGTTACATCAGGAAATACATATCGAGTATTTATGATTGCAAAAAGAACATCAGGAGCATTACCAGTACAAGGTGGTATATGGTATACTGAAAAGACTTCTGGTACAGCATATGAAGGATATAATGTCGGAGAATTTGTTGAAATAGAATCATTAGGAAATGGTTGGGCAAGATATTATAAAGATGTTACAGTACCAGCTGGAAAGACAAAAGGAAGAACTTATTTCCAATTAGAGCAATATTCTGAAGCATATGTAACATCATGGCAAATAGCTGATATACATGTTGTATTAACAACAGCATCAGTAAGTATTCCAAAAGGTTCTACAGGTAATAAAGTTTATAATGCTTATTGGAAAGGTTCACATACATTATCATTAAATATTAATGGTGGATCATATAGTGGTGTTACATCTATAACTAATCCTAGTGGAACATCATTCCAAGTTCCAAATTCACCAACAAGAGCAGGATATATGTTCTCTGGTTGGACATTCTCTGGTGGTGGAATGTATGAAGTTTATGATAAGACAGTAACACCAACTGAAACTAAAACAGTTAATTATAATTCCTCATCAAGTGCAGTTCCTAGTGTATATAATAATTCTGGTGGTGGTACAGTAACTGCTGCAATGGTAGCAGATTCAACAGCATCAGGAGGATATTCACTTAAGATAACAACTAATGGTGCAGCATCACCTGGAGCAGGTGGAGTATGGCTTAATGTATTCCCACTAACACCAGGAAGAATAAATGTACTTGAAGTAAGAGCTAAGATACCAACTGGTTATACATTATTAGATGGAGGAAATGGTACATTATATCGAGGTATGGGTGAATATATAGATAGTACAAGAAATGTTGCTGCAACTGATAGATGGCAAACATATTACTTATATTTCTATACCGGACAGGCAGGAGAAATTTCTTCAACAGTTTACTTACATATATCAGGAAGTAATAATACATCAGTTACATGGTATATTAATTCTGTTACAATGAAGAGTTATACAAGAGATCAATTTAAGTCAATTTATAAATTTGGTGGTAGTGATGGAACACTAACAGCTAAATGGACTATTGGTGGAGTAGGAGTAACATTTAATGCTAATGGTGGTAAATTCAATTCAACATATGTTAAGAGTTGGAATAATGGTTTCTATAATGTTAATACTGACTTTACTTCAGCATTAAGACATTATAATTATAATGAATCAGTAGCAACTCATCCAGGATCTGATAAATATAATTGGACACCAGATACAAGAGTAACTACAAGAAGTGGATATATCTTTGATGGATGGTATACGGCAGCTTCTGGTGGAACTAAAATATTTAATTCAGATGGAACGTTAGTACCATCAACAAGTGGATATAGTGATTCATTAGGTAGATGGATTAAGTATGATGCAAATATTACATTATATGCACATTGGTCTTCAAATAATTATACAGTTACATATAATAATAATCTTGGACAAATGGATGTATGGGGAACATCATATAAAGAAAGATGGACTATAACATATGATTCTGGTACAGGATTATATAATATAGCCTGTGCAGGAGCAGGTGGTTGGGAATTATTGTATTTACCAATTAGTACAACAGCAAATCATAAATATAAAGTAACTTTTGATTATCAAATACCTACAGCTTATAATGCATTATCGGGATATTCTGGTATTGGTTATCAAGCAGTAACATCTTTAAATAATAATGATTTAGCAGGTTATTCACTTGCAACAGCATATTTACCAAAAGCAGTAACAGCTAAAACGACTCAAACATTATCATTTACCGCTACTGGATCAACAACATATTTTACACTTAACTTTGGTATGGCAGCAGATGGTACAACAACAACTATTAAAGTTGGTAATGTTAAAGTATATGATGAAACTAGTGGAGTTTATGTATTTGCACCAAGTCCTGCAACACAATCTAAAGCTTCTGGTGGTCAATATGGAACAATGGCTAGTGTTAGTAGAAGTGGTTATACATTTAATGGATGGTATACAGCACCTAGTGGTGGTACTAAGATAGAATCAACAACTACTTATACAGCAGGTGGTAATCAAACATTGTATGCACATTGGACAATGGGAACATATACTCAAGTATATCGACCAAATGGAGGAAATGGAAGCAATTCTGCTTCTGAGTCAATTGGATATTGGGAAGTATGGATTTCTAAAGCAGCTAGTACATATACTAAAGCAGGTTATACATTTAATTGTTGGCAATCAAGTACATCTTCATCATGTTATGGTGGAGGTGGATGGTGGTATGCCAGCGCAGGTGTTGGATCAACACGTTACTTAGATGCAACATGGACAGCTAATAACTATGTATTAACATTTAATTATAATGGTGGTAATGTAGGAGTAGCTAATAAAACAGTAACTTATGGAAATACATATACTGATTTACCAATACCAACAAGAAGTGGACATATCTTTAAAGGATGGTTTGGTTCATATGATGGTACAGCAGCAACAGTTGTTAATTATGGTAGAGCATATATGTTTACAAATAAATTAAGTGTTCATTTCTCAGCATACATGGCAAATTGGGCAAATTATGGTAGAGCAATATCATGTACAGAAACTGGAGGATGGAATCTTGAAACAAGTAGTGGTAATGCATTAGCAGCATGTTATGATTCAGGAACAGGTTATAAAAGTGCAGCTTCATCTACAGCATACTCATCATTATCTGCAGGATGGCATGATTTTGATATTATCTTTAATGGAACAAATGCAAAACTATATATTGATGGAAGTTTAAAAGCAACTTCGGCAAATTATGCAACAGGTAAGATTGGTTATAATGCAGTTAACTCATTATTCTTAGGTGGAGAAGCAACAAGTTCAAATTCAGCAGCATCATCACCATTCTTTAATGGATATATAGGAAATGTTGTAATTAAAAATACTGATGCAATAACACCATCAAATACATATAATACAATTACTGCACCAGCACAAAATCAAACATTGTATGCAAAATGGGTAGAAAAAACCACACCAACAATTACGATGAGTGCAACAAGTGGAACAGTAGTTAAAGGAAAAACATTAACATTTAAAGTAAAATCTAATGTTGCAGGAACATTTGCATTTAGTAGTAATGCAACAGGAAAAGCAACAGTATCACCTGCAAGTCAAGCAGCTGCAGCCAATACAGAATATACTGTAACTGTAACAGGAGTTGCAGATGGAAGTGCAACAATCACATGTTCATTTACACCAAGTGATACAACAAACTATAATACAGCAAGTAAAACATATGCAGCGACAATAACAAAGAGTGCAACAATACCAACAACAAGTTATTGTAAGTCACTTACATATAATGGAAGTAGTCAAACATTAGTAAATACTGCAGGAACAGGATACACTTGGACAGCAGGAACAACAAGAACCGATGCAGGAAGTCAAAATGTAACGGCAACTCTATCAAGTGGATATAGATGGAGTGATAATGGAACAGGAACAAAAACAATAAGTTGTAGTATTGGACAAGCAACCCCATCATTCGCTAAAACAGAATCAAGTAAGAGTATATATAAAAGTCGTAGTGATACATACGGATTAGTACCAAGTGTTGCAGGTAAAATAACAAGTTCAACTAGCAACAGTGGAGTAGCATCAGTATCACAAGCAAGTAATTGTAGTTCAATAGGTGCCAATGCACAATGTGTAATTACAGTAACAGGTAATGCAGTAGGTAGTGCAACAATGACACATACATTTACTCCAACAAGTTCTAACTATAAGTCAGTATCTACAACAATGCCAGTAACAATATTGAATAATGCATTTACAGTAACATTTGCAGGAGTTAATCCAATTAGTACATCATTTGATAATCAAACGGTAACTCTAGCAGGAAATGTTGGAGTGCCTGCATATGCATCAAGTACATTAGCACTTGCAGCAAATACAAACTATGTAGTATCATTCGATTATAAATGTGCAAGTGGATCAAATCAGTTTGATGTAGACTTCTATCCGGATAGTCTACCACAAACAAACCCAACAGCAACAACAACATTACAACATATGGATTGGATAACAAGTTCATCAAATAGTGCAATGGGCTCAGCTCAATTAAGATTCTTTGATGATTTCCAAGCAAGTAATGAAAGTGATATAACAATTACAAATATCATGCTAAGTAGGACAAGTACAAAGACAGTATATTATGGTAGTACATATGGAGACTTACCAGCACCAACAAGAAGTGGTTATGCGTTTGATGGATGGTATACAGCAAGTAATGGTGGAAGTAAAATTACAAGTTCATCAACAGTATCAACAACATCTAATCATACGTTATATGCAAGATGGACTAAGACTGCACCAAGCTGTTTTCCTTGGGCAAGAAAGTTGACTTGTAGTGGAGCATATTCAGATTTAAGTGGTACTACATATTATGAAACAGAATACATGTGTAATCAAGCATGTAACAATAGGCCATCAACCGCATTCTGTGGTTGTTCATGTAGCAAGAGAACATGCTAACTAATAAACAGGTATACAAATACCTGTTTTTTTCTAAAAAAATAAATTAATATGTAAAAAAAATATTTCTTATTTTATGTATATATGTTATTATTATTATATGATAGGATGAGTAAATATGAAGAAAAAAGGTTTTACATTAATTGAGTTATTAGTTGCTATAGTAATAATTGCTTTATTAAGTGGTCTAGGTGTTGTTAGTTATCGTTCTATATTTAGTACAGCAGAAGAAAAATACTATAATGCCATAGAGAGTAATTTATTATTGGCAGGTAATGATTATTTTGAAGATCATCGTGATGAATTACCAGTAGGAAGTGAGTATAGTACAGTATCTTTAGTAGACTTAATTGGAAGTAAGTATATTGAAGAAGTAGTAGATACTGAAGGGAATCTATGTTCAGATGGTACAGTATATGCGTATAGGGAGAATAATAAATTTAAGTATGAAGTCTGCTTAGAATGTGGAACTCATAAGAGTGATGGAAGATATTGTAGTGGACCTGCTCAAAGAAAAATTACTGTAGTTGCTAAAAAAGCTTTAAGTAATGAAAAATATACTGATATAGAAAAGAGTTATAATAAAGCGGGATACTCTAATGGAGAAAATATTATTACAACATTTAGTATGAACTCAGAATATAGTGTAAAACAATATAAAGTATATAATACAAGAACTGATGATGAACCATTAATATGTAGTGTATCAAGTGGTACATCATGTAGTGTTGAATTAGAAAAATCAGGAACATATCGTGTAATAGCTTATGATGAAGATAATAAAGAAATATCATCAAAATATATCAATGCAAAGATAGCTAAAGGACAAGCAAACTTTACTTTAGATGTAGATGATAAATATTCAATAAGTAAAGTTGAATGTAGTAAGAATAAAACTACTAAAAAGTTAACTATTAATATTAATAAACAAACAAGTGAAGAATATGAATCAATAAAATATCAAATATATACAGATCCAAATAATAAAGGTGAATATAAAGAACCACGAGGATTAAAAATAGAAGAAGAATTAGAAAGTGGTCATTATACATTAGATGTTATTGTTAAAAATTATTCTGATGAAGATGAAAGAATGGTAACTAAAGTATTTGATATATCATATTTAATAGATGTTACTTATGAAGATGGAGATACTCCAATAACTCATGAAGTAGTAAAAGGGCAACCTTATAATTTCTTAAGTAGCTTACCAGAGACAAAACAATCATATGGACAAGAATTAGAAATAAGATGGTTTAATGGTGAAACTAGTATAAATCCAAGTGAAGATTTAGTAAATGAAAATTGTACATATACAATAGTTGGTAAAACAGCAATACAAGTAACAGTAGAAAACTTCACAACATATTGTAATAAAGATACTGGAGTTAATGGATTAAAATATACAGGAAGTGAACTAACATTAACAAATACTCCACCAACTAATGTAACATTTACGAATAATAAGGGAACAGCTGTAAATACATATTCAGTAAAAGCACATATTCAAACACCACTTTATATTTGGAGTGATGGAACAACAGTTGATAAGACATTTAACTGTAGTATAGTAAAAGGTGATAACCCAATGACAGTAACAGATAATCAAACATGGAATGTAAGTTATTCACCAAATAATCAAACAAAGACATTAACAGGAGCAACTGGAGCAGCCGGAACTGTTACATATAGTATAACAAGTCAACCATCAGGAAATAAGTTCTCATTATCAGGAACAACATTAACTATGGCAGGAGGAACGAGTACAGGAACACACACAGTAGTAATAACAGCTCATGCAGCCGGAAATGGAAACTATAATTCTATTGATATACCATTTACAATAACAGTATCAGTAGGAGTAGTACCAAATAGAATGACAGTAACAACACCACAAACATGGACTCCAACATTTGCAACTACTGCACAAGAGAAGACATTTACAGGAGCATCTAGTGCTGATGGAACAGTAACGTATTCGATACCAAGTGATAAAAATAATGCAACAATAAGAGGATACTTTACAATACCAACAAGTAGTACAGCTAAGTTAAAAATGAAAGAAAATACTCCACCAGGAGAATATAGTGTAGTAATAAGAGCTCATGCAGCTGGATCAGGTGGATATGAAGCAGGAGATAAAGATATAACAATGACTGTTACAGTAGGAGCACAAGCATGTAATGCACCAGCAAGTGTAACAATCGGAACAGATGGTAAAATAACATGGCCAGCAAGTACAAATTGTAGTGGTGCAACATATCAAATTAAAATAGGAAGTGGATCATATGAAACAGCAACAAGTGGTGTTAATAAATATGATGCATTAACGGCTTCAACAGGAACAAAAACAGTATGTGTTAAAACAATAAAACCAAATAATAGTTATAGTAATTCAAGTGAGAAATGCGCAAGCAAAGAAGTATATAGCGTTACGTTAACTAAAGGAACTGGTATAAGTGCAGTAACTGGAAATGGTAAAAACCATATCGCTGGTGAAACTGTATCAATAGATGCAACAGTAAATACTGGATATACTTGGAGTAAATGGACTAATACATCAGGTGGATCTCAAGTAACAACAACAAAAGCATATTCCGGAACAATATCAAGTAACTGGGCATATACAGCTAATACAACAGCTAATACTTATACATTAAATTATTCAGATAATTTATTTACTGCAAGAACACAATCAACAAATAATGTTGTAGCAACATATACAGCTAATGGTAGTTATTTAACAATAAATGGTACATTAAGTACTACAAGTATTGCAGATTTATGGAATTTAGAAAAGAGAACTATTAATTCTGGTGATCAATATAAAATAACAATTAATTATATATCAGGTACATTAAGTTGTTCAGATTCATCAGCTTGTACAGGTTCAAATGGAAGACCAGTATTTGTATTAGATCTTGTAACTGATGGAGCAACATTTAGTAATAGAACTACTTCACCAGTATCATATAAGACACTTAATTTACCAACATCAGGTTCTGTTGAAGGAACACTTACAGTAGATTCTTCAAGAGCAAGTGCAAATGGATTAAAATACTGGATATGGCAAAAAACAGCAAGTAATGCAACATTCACTGATTATAAAGTACAAATAATAATAACTAAAGTACATAGTAAAACATTAACATATAATGCACAATATAATACATTAGATACACCAACTAAAACTGGATATGCATTTAATGGATGGTATACAGCAGTAAGTGGTGGAACAAAGATAACTAGTTCAACAACATTTACCGGAACAAGTAATCAAACATTATATGCGCAATGGACACCACATAAAGTTAGCATCGAATATAATGGTAATGGTAGTGATGTTACATGGTGTTCAACAAATTCATCATTTGCTATGGACTCAAATAAATTTGCTAATAATTCTGATTCAACTAGATATAAACAAACAGTATCATATGGACAATATGTAAGTTACACATCAGGATTAAACAATTATGATAATAGTTCATATTTCTGTTATTCAAGAACAGGTTATTCAGTTCCTTCGGGAAGTGAATGGGTATTAAGTAATAATAGTAATAAGAAATATGGTCATAATGATTTAACAGTAACAGCACAAGGAATATCAAGTGATGCAGGATGTAATCTAGAAACAACAGCATCATGTTCAGTTCAAGTAAATGTTAACTGGTCAGTTAATACATATACAATAACTTATAATGCTAATGGTGGTAGTGGAGCACCAAGTGCAACAACATATACATATGCAACAAGTGGAACAGTAAGTTTATCATCAACAAAACCAACGAAAACAGGTTATACATTCTTAGGATGGTCAACATCAAGTACTGCAACGAGTGCAACATATGCCGCAGGAGCATCATGGAATAAATCAAATGCAAGTAATACAACATTATATGCAGTATGGAGTGGAAAACCAGTACAAATATACTATCATCCAAATAGTGGTTCAGTAACTGCTTCAGGATATACAACATATAGTAGTAGAGTATCACAAAATGGAACATCATATTTCTATCAAACAATAAATTCTGGAGGAAGTTCTGATCCATATAACTATACAACATTTGGTATTACAAGAACAGGATACAGTGTTCCAGATGGAACAGAATGGTGTACGAATACTTCAGGTGGTGGAACTTGCTTTGATCATGATGTTAAATATACATATGATCAATATAAAGCAGTTGCAACCGAAAGAGATACATATTATGAAGTATTGTTATATACCCATTGGACAATTAATAAAATATATTTAAGATATAATGTTAATGGTGGATCATGGGCAGGATCAACAAACACTAATTTAGGTGTATCAAATTCATTTGTTACATATAATGGAAATAGTACAACAGTATTCGCAGTAGATTATAATGGAACAATAAATTTAGCAGATTGGAATAATGCAAGTTATATTAATATAGGTAAAACAGGTTATTCAGCAGTATCAGGAAAACAATGGTGTACTGGAACAAGTGGTAATGGTACATGTTATAATCATAGTACTGATTATGCAAATGCAGGAACTGATGCAACAGCAAGTACTCATTTCTGTGATGCAAGAACATCATCATGTACAGTTACACTATATGTTAACTGGACACCAAATGCTTTAACATTTAATAATCAAAGTATAAGTAAATCATATTCAACAAGTGCACAAACATTTGATGTAACTGCAGCAAGTAATGGAACAGGTACATATACATATGCTATTTCATCACAACCATCAGGAAGTTATTTTACGATATCTGGAACAAAAGTAACAATAAAAGCTAGTACACCAGCAGGTAGTTACTCAGTAGTAATAAAAGCATCTGATTCTAGTTCTAAAGTAACAAAAGATGCAACATACACAGTAACAATAAATAAAGCTACTAATCCAATAGCAGTAACAGCAACACAAAGTGTGAGTGCAACATATGGAACAAGCAATCAAGATAAATCATTTACAGCTGCAACAAGTGCGCAAGGATCTGTAACATACGCAATTCAATCACAAAAGAATAGTGGTGGATCAAATGTAAGCTCATTCTCAATACCAAC
>JAEEGL011284021.1_pt1 | contig 13554 bp, 10 predicted proteins | sample 9134231 | NCBI WGS metagenome assembly JAEEGL01 (sample SAMN16246548, study PRJNA631951) | gut metagenome | biome: gut microbiome; feature: rumen; material: fiber-attached | host: Bos | place: Iran: Karaj | collected 2018-10
CCTTAGCCTTCTTTCGATAGGCCTTCTTGATGTCCTCCGCTGAAGCGTTTTTATCTACGCCCAGCACCTCATAATAATCACGTTTGTTTGCCATGTTTTTTCATCACCTTAACCGGCAGTGCGCAATGCGGGATTTTCCGCATTGCGCATTGTCCGGAACTGATGCAAAGCATCATTGATTAATCGGAAATCACTGAGAATGGGCTACCCCTCATTCTCATTCGGAAGCATTTTTATTGTACGCTGCCGTCAGCATTGAAGCTGCCGTCATCATTCTGCGTACCAGCCTGGCCGCCCATATCAGGCGCGCCACCCATATCAGGCGCGCCACCCTGCTGCTGATACAGCTTGCCAAAGATAGCGTATACACGCTGGGTCATGCCGTCCATGGCATTCTTGATCTCATCGGCATTGTTACGTTCGCGTACAGCCTTGAAATCAGCCAGTTCCTTTTCAACAGCAGCCTTGTCTTCAGCAGACAGCTTGTCGCCGTTTTCCTTGAGCTGCTTCTCCATCTCATAAGTCAGGCTGTCAGCACGGTTCAGGGTCTCAACCTCTTCCTTGCGCTTCTTGTCCTGCTCAGCGTATTGCTCAGCTTCCTTTACACGCTGCTGGATTTCTTCCTCGCTCATGTTGGTGGAGCTGGTGATGGTGATGTTCTGTTCATTACCGGTACCCTTATCCTTGGCGGATACAGAAACGATACCATTCTTATCAATGCGGAAGGTAACCTCAATCTGCGGCACGCCACGCGGTGCAGCGGGAATACCGGTCAGCTGGAAGCGGCCCAAAGTCTTGTTGTCATATGCCATGGGGCGCTCGCCCTGCAGTACATGGATCTCAACAGTAGTCTGTCCGTCAGCAGCAGTAGAGAACACCTGGCTCTTTTCGGTAGGAATCGTGGTATTGCGGTCGATCAGACGGGTGAAGATATGACCTTCGGTTTCAAGGCCCAGAGACAGCGGAGTAACATCCAGCAGAAGAACATCCTTGACCTCGCCGCCCAGAACACCAGCCTGGATAGCAGCACCGATAGCCACGCACTCGTCAGGGTTGATGCCCTTGAAGGGCTCTTTGCCAGTTACGCGCTTGACAGCTTCCTGAACAGCAGGAATACGGGTAGAACCGCCTACGAGGATAACCTTATCAATCTGAGAAGCACTCAGGCCAGCATCACGCAGAGCATTCTGAAGAGGAGTAATGGTCTTTTCAACCAGGTCAGCAGTCAGCTCATTAAACTTAGCGCGGGTCAGGGTCATGTCAAGATGCTTAGGACCGGTAGCGTCAGCGGTAATGAAGGGCAGATTAATGTTTGCACTCATAACACCGGACAGTTCGATCTTAGCTTTTTCGGCAGCTTCCTTCAGACGCTGGTAAGCCATACGATCCTTTTTCAGGTCAATGCCATTCTCTTTCTGGAAGGCATCTGCTACATAATCAATGATGCGGTTATCAAAGTCATCGCCGCCCAGACGGGTATCACCATTGGTAGCCAGAACTTCGAATACACCATCGCCGATCTCCAGCAGGCTGACATCAAATGTACCGCCGCCCAGGTCGTAAACCAGGATCTTATGAGCTTCTTCCTTGTCCAGGCCGTAGGCCAGAGAGGCTGCAGTAGGCTCGTTGATGATGCGCAGTACTTCCAGGCCAGCAATACGTCCGGCATCCTTAGTAGCCTGGCGCTGACTGTCACTGAAGTAAGCGGGAACAGTGATGACAGCCTGTGTCACGGTCTCACCCAGATAGCTTTCGGCATCAGCCTTCAGCTTCTGCAGGATCATGGCGCTGATTTCCTGCGGGTTGTAGTTTTTGCCATCAATGGATACATGATAGTTGGTACCCATCTGGCGCTTGATAGAAGAGATAGTGCGGTCAGGGTTCGTGATAGCCTGACGCTTTGCGATCTGGCCTACCAGACGCTCGCCTTCCTTGGTGAAAGCAACTACAGACGGTGTAGTGCGTGCGCCTTCAGAATTCGCGATAACGGTAGGTTCGCCGCCCTCCATGACGGCAACACAGCTGTTGGTAGTACCCAGGTCGATACCGATGATCTTACTCATAATAATTTCCTCCGTTTTCTTTTCAGCAGTTATTTTATGGAAACACACTTACGTGTGAGTGTCGTTTTTTTACTCCGCTACTACCTTGACCATAGCATGACGCAGAACAAAGTCTCCCATGCGATAGCCTTTCTGTAGTACAGCACATACTGTTCCGGGCTCGCCTTCATCAGCAGTGCCCTGCATTACAGCATTTTCCAATGCGGGATCAAATTTCTCTCCGGTACGGTCGATTACTGTAACGCCGCGCTTTTCAAGCACATCGCTCAGCTGGCGATAAACCAGTGTGACTCCTTCTTTCAGCGCTTGATCGTTGCTTTCTGCAGCCAGTGCACGCTCCAAGTTGTCTATTACCGGCAGTATAGTCTTGATAAAAGCCCGCGCACCGTCTTCATATGCTTCAGCGCGGACACCGCTATTGCGGCGACGGAAGTTTTCGAAATCCGCCTGTACGCGCTGGGCCAGATTCAGGTACTCTTCACGCTGCTTAACAGCTTCTTCCAGCTGAGTACGCAGTTCCGCAATATCGTCAGCAATGTTTGTTTCTTCTGCCTGTTCATTTTCTGCCGGTACAGTTTCCGGCTGCAGTGCTTCTTCGCTCTGCGGTACGTCCTTCTTCTTGCTCATCTTATTCCTCCGGGTCATGAAAGCATTTCACTGAGAGCCTCGCCCAGCAAGGTCATCAGCTCGGTCATATGCGCATAGGGCATACGCGTAGGACCTATGATACCGATTGCACCTGTGTGTCCGTGTCCCACACGGTAAGGTGCGGTAATCACCGAGCAGTCAGAAAATGCAGGAATACCTGTTTCCGCACCGATCAGAACACTAGGCTGTCCTTCACACTGCCGCATGAGACTGATCAGGCAGTCACGGTCTTCCAGCTCAGCCATGAATGCGCGTGCACGGCTGACTTCCGCGTACTCGGGATAATACAGGATGCAGTGAGCACCGCTCACAGTTACTCGGTCGCTCTCGGTCTGTTTTTCCATCTGACCGGCCAAGTCGGCTATACCACTGAGCACTCTAGCATCCGCATCAGAATGGGCAGCATAGCCATACAACAGTTCACGCACTTGACGCAACGTCAATCCCTGAAGACGTTCACTCAACATCCGGCCAATGGTATATAGGGAAGTATCGTCTAGCCGTCCACTGACTCTCAGTACCGTATCACGGATGATGCCGCTGTCAGTAACGATCACCAGCAGCGCACGTCCTTCTCCTACCGGTACTAACTGCACACGGCTGACTTTCAAATCGCTCTGCCGAGGAGTCAGCACTAATGCAGTGTAATGTGTCAGCTCACTGATTACTTCAGCACCCTGGGCAAGCAGGTCTTCCATATCGTGTATACGGCTGGTGAAGAAAGTGCGGGCGCGCTCCCGTTCAGCGTCAGTAAGGCCTTCCGGCATCAGACGCGTAACATAGAGACGATACGCTTTCTCGCTTGGCACACGACCCGCCGATACGTGCGGCTGCATCAGATAACCCATTTCGGTAAGATCGGCCATCTCATTGCGGATGGTGGCACTGGATACTCCAAGCCCACTGGTCTTACTCAGCGTACGACTACCGACAGGGGTGTTGCTAAGGATATAATCCTCAATGATGGCCTGCAATATCCGCAACTTCCGCGCATCAACGTCCATCATCAACCCCCCTTTCTTTCTTGTTAGCACTCACACTATAAGAGTGCTAACAACGATGATAGAATAACATGCATTGTAAAGTTTGTCAATGCTTTTGAAAAAAATATTTATTGATTATCGAATATCTATGCCTTTTTCATGCTTTTGCCATTTAATATAATAATATTATGAAGAAAAATAACCAAAGATGATATTCCAAAAAATAAAAAAACCTGCCCGAAGGCAGGAATCGTTAATTTGATTATCAGTTATCCAACACTCGTACCGGCAGTACAAGATAGGTATACTGATTCCCGTTAATCGGAGCGATTGTGCAGGGAGATACGCTACTGTTAAAACGCATGCACATTTCTTCTGTAAATACATTGCGGATTACATCAAACAGATAGCGTGCATTGAAAGCAATCTTAAATTCATCTGCAGAATAGCTGACAGGAATTGTTTCCAAAGCGGCGCCCATTTCGGCATTCGCTGTAATAGTCATCTGATGATCGTTCAACGAGAGACGCAGCAGATTGTTTTTCCCTTCACGCGCCATCAGAGATGCACGTTCGATAGCGCTGATAAAATCATCTCGACGAAGTTTTACTTCACTGGTCCATGTTGTAGGAAGAATCTGCTTATAATTTATATACTCACCAGTCAGCAAACTTGTGAAGCATTCAGTATTATCAAATGTAAGAGAAAAACGGTTGCGTCCGCACACAACTCGAGCTGGCTCTTCACTATCTCCCAGCATACGTGAAAATTCACCAAGGATTCTTCCGGGAACCACAGCTGATACAAATTCACGCCCAGCAGGAATGGAATATTCACCTTCGACACGCTGAAGTGCCAAACGGAAACCATCCAGACCTACAAAACGCATTTCATTCGAATATACTTCCATCAGACATCCAGTCAGGATGCGGCGTGTTTCATCTGTGGAAACTGCAAACAGAATGCGGCTGACAGCATCACGCAGCTTATTTTGCGGCATTTCTACTGAGAACTCAGGCTGTTGTACTTCCTGTACATCAGGGAATTCACTGGCATCAGTACCCATCATACTAGTATTACTGCCCTGAGCCCGGATCTCTGCACGGAACCGGTGATCAATCTCAATATCGATTTCTCCGCTCAGTTTACGCAGCAGTTCCCCAAACAACCTGGCAGGCATAACGGATACGCCTTCCTCCACTACCATGGCATTGACTCTTGTACGAATTGTCATTTCGCCATCGGTGCAGGTTAGAAAAATCCCATTCTCGGCAGATTCGATCAAAACGCCATCATAAATCTGTCGCATCGGGCGAGCAGTAAGGGCATGAGAAACCAGACTCATGCCTGCATTGATATCAGAAGCGTTAACGGAAAAATGCATGTCATCACGTCCTTTTGATAGTTGCTGTAGAAATAAATATAATTCGTCGTAGTAGTAGGAATTGTGGATAAAGTGGATAAGCGTAAAACCCTATATAATTCAAAGGTTTTCAGCTTTTTCACATGTGGATAACAGCGGGATAGCTTTTGAAAGAATAGTGGAAAGATCAATTAGTTACGGATCTTCAATTTATTAGAAGAAGATCTTTCAGGTTTCTTTCAGGATGATTTGAGAAATTTGTGGAGAGTATCAAAGTACAGAATCGTCTTTATTTGTTAGAAATAGTACTTATCCACAATATCCCCATCGAGAGTATCCCCGGTTTGTGGAAGAAAAAACAAGAAAAAAGGCGGACTGAAAAAACAATCCTATTGTTTTCCCCTGTGTTATCCCCACAAATAGCAGTTCATCACAATTGAATTATAGCATAGTTTCAAAGGTCTGTAAACGATACCTTAAAAAGGAAAGAATAAAATAGTTTGTTGTTACTAACAAACTTCCATAATAATATAAATTCGTTTTATAATATAAATAGATTGCATAAACAATAAAGATGTGCTAAACTGGACTGCTAAAACGGGTGATAAATCATACCGTTTTAAAAAAGAAAGGATGGATGTATCTTATGAACAAGAAAAAACTCCCCATCCGGCTGTTGATTTGTGCGCTGGTGATTGTTCTATGTGGCAGTCTTCTGGCAAATCTCTTCAACACCAATTTCTGGGGAACCAAGGTCTCCCGCATCGAATTCGAGACCGCTAACGGCACGCTGAACGGCTTGCTGTACATGCCTAAGGGCGCCTCTGCGTCTGATCCCCGTCCTACGGTGATTGTGACTCACGGCTATCTGAACAGCGCAGAAATGCAGGATGCCAATGCTATTGAGCTTTCTCGTCGTGGTTATGTTGTACTCGCACTGGACATGTATGATCATGGCCATAGCGATATCAATGATACAATCTATGAGAATTTCGCTGCATATGGTGATTTTCTGAAGACTTGGGCTCCTTTCTGGCTCAACTCCATGTATGATGCCGTACAGTATATGTACGAACAGCCCTATGTACTTAAGGATGAAGCCGGAAACGGCATCATTGGTATTACCGGCCACAGCATGGGTGGTTTCTCCAGTACAATTGCTGTTGCTAATGACGAGCGTGACTTTGCAACAAACGGTTATCGTAAGATTTATGCCAACCTGACCGAAGGTAGCGATTTCAGCTACTCTGGTATCTTTGGTGTAACCGCAGCTGCATTTGATGCTGCTGGTGGTGCTCGTTTCCTAGGTAAAGTTGCTGCACAATATGATGAGTTCTTCTTCAATGCGCCAGATGATCCTGCTGGAACTGTACGCAAGAAGGATTACGTATCTACGCCTGATGGTATGACTTTCCTGCAGCAGACTGAAGCTGCAAAGGCCAACACCTGGTACGAAACAAGTGATGGCGGTCATCGTATCATTTATGAGCCTGCACAGACCCATCCGTGGAATCATTTCAGCAAGACTACTACTGCCAATGCTGTAGAATTCTACACCACTGCTTTTGCTGCATTCAAGACTGGTGCTAAGGAACTTGCTCCTACAAGCCAGATCTGGCAGCTGAAAGAAGCTTTTGAATGTGTAGCTCTTCTGGGCTTCGTACTGTTCATTATCGCAATCGCTCTCTTCCTGATCGAACTGCCCGTTTTCAAGATGGCTAAGACTGGCGAAGTTCCGGTCCTGCCCGCTGCCAAAGGTGGTATTAAAGCGATTACCGCCATTATTCTGGTTGTGGCCATTCTGCTGCCTGGCCTGTTCTTCAATGGCCTCTATGATGGCAATGCAACTAACAAGAATATTCTGTTCTGGGCGGCGATCGTTGTTGCAGCAATCGCTTTGGTTCTGGCCGTTGTTGGCATTAAAAACAATGGAAAGAAAATTCTTGTTGGCGGTATTATTGCTGCAATAGCTGGTGCTGGTCTGGCTGTAATGCTCAAGAGCAGTCTGTACAGCGGAAGCTATTGGGTTGCTCCCGTAATCAATAGTGTTGCATATTGGACTCTGGGTTGCGCTCTAATGGCATTGCTGGTAGTAAGCACTGTATATGTTGCTTTCAAGGCTAATGATGGTGCTAAGCTTGCCAATTATGGTGTATCCCTGAAACCTACTGCAATCATTGGCGGCCTGCTTACAGCAATTGTTACTGTAGTAATTGGTTATGCTCTGCTGTTCCTGGTTGATCTGATCTTCAAAACTGACTTCCGTATCTGGACGTTTGCTTTCAAGACTTTTGATGCCAACATCATTCCTGCAATCCTCAAATATCTGCCCACTTTCGTACTGTTCTACATTATCAGCACCATTTCCATTACAATCAATACCAATGGTCTGAAGGGCGTATGGGGTTATCTGCTGGCGGTTGCGCTGAATGCTGGTGGTATCATCCTGTGGCTGGCTTATCAGTATATTACCTTGTTCTCCACTGGTATTGCTGCTTATCCCGGAGCTGCTCTGTCCGGTATCGTACTGGTGGCTATGGTTCCCACGCTGGCTATTGCGGCCTGCATCAGCCGTGCCCTGTATAAGCGCACTGGCAACATCTGGACGCCTGCTTTCATCAATGGTATCCTGATGACGATCATGGCTGTTGCCAACACCACTGTATACTTCAAGTAATAGACAACGTAATTAACTACAAGAGCCCTTGGGTCAAAGCAATGATCCAAGGGCTCTTGTGTTACTCTTAAATTAAGAGAGTATGGGTAAAATCATTCTTTATTGAGAAGTTGTCGAAGAGCAGGCATTACAGCCTTAAACAGAATAGGTGCAGCCACTACAGCTACGGCAGCATTGATAATGGAAGGAATGAATTTACTAAGCATTGTTGCCCATACTGTTTCCATTGGAAAAGCATAGACAAATTTCTGAAAAATAAAGGTTTTGAGCATATACAGGGCAACATAAGTCAATGCACCGGCAACTGCTGCAATGATCGAGCGGAATAAATTCTCATCACGTTCTCCACGATGCCACACGATACAGCCGCAAACCCAAGCCATTGCAAACTTACTGACAAAAGTGATTAACAAGTTAACAATACCTTCATTGTACATTGTCAAATCATACAGTGCACTGCCGATACCGGAAGCCAGTCCGCCATACAGAGGTCCAAACAGCATGCCACCTAAGAGGCACATGGCATTGGCAAAGTGAACTTTACTGCCTAACAATGGAAAGCGGAACATAGTTACTACATAGACGATGGCCGCCATCACGCCGATAAAGGCTAAAGTATAGGCGTTCATTTTCTTGCGCATTAGGCAACCCTCCCTTCATTGATTAGACCATATCATAGCACGCGATAAATAAATATGCAAGCGAATACATCAGAATGCTTTATCAGTGTTTGTTATCATGGCATATAGGCTGCAGATGTTTCCGATAATTACTTCATTGACCATCACTGAGAATCATTTTCAGAAAAATAACCCTCCGGATGGAGGGTAATAAAGAAATATTTTCCTGTCTTTATACTTGGTTACTCCTTACGGTTGTATACATTCATGGTCTCCTCAATGCCGCGAATCACAAAACTTTCTGCGGCGGAAGCAGCACGGTCGAAAGCGGATTCCATGACCTTACGTTCTTCAGGTGTATAGCGAGACAGAACCCAGTCAGCCAGGTCCCACTCCGGCGGTTTTGCACCAGTACCTATACGTACGCGGGGAAAGCGGTCACTGCCTGTCTTAAGCAGAATATCACGCCAGCCATTATGAGTGCCTGCTCCACCGAAAGGTCGTACGCGCAGTGTACCAAGCGGAAGATCGATATCGTCAGCCAGAATCAGAGTATCCTGTGGCCCGACCTTATACCAGCGCATAGCTTCAGCGACACAGTCGCCTGAGAGGTTCATAAAAGTCTGTGGCTTGATCAGAACGATACGCTCATCATTGATGCGCGCATCTGCGACCAGCGCACGCACTCTGGAACGGAATGCAGATATCTCGAGGCGCGCAGCTAGGCGATCGATCGCCTCAAAGCCCGCATTGTGGCGTGTTTGCGCATATTCAGCACCTGGGTTGCCCAGACCAATCAGCAGCTTCATCAGATAATCCAGTCTGCAGGGCGTACCTGCAATGGTTCATCAATGCGGATTTCGTCGAGAAGCATTAATGCACGGGTAGGTACAGGCAGGGAAACACTGCTCTTTTCTGTGGCAAATACGAAGCAGGCACCGCAGCAGTGAACATTGAACTCGCTGAGAAGGGAAAGCATGCCGCGAGCTGTGCCGCCATCACGCATGAAATCATCTACGATTAGAGCAGTACTGCCTTCGCGTACCGCGCGACGGGAAAGACTCATGGTCTCAATGCGTCCGCCACCAGATACATAATTGATGTTAACAGCGCTGCCTTCATACACTTTGCTGCTGTGACGTGCAATGACCAGTGGCAGATGCAGTGCTTCTGCTGTCATCATGGCTACCGGGATACCTTTAGTCTCCATTGTAAGTACAAAATCAGCGCCGGAATCATAAAAATCAGCAGCGAACAGACGACCCATAGAAGCAACGAGTTGAGGATCGCTGAGTATATCGGAAAAATACAGATAGCCGCCAGGAAGCATGCGTCCGGGAGCCCGCAGCATCTCGCAGACTTCTTCTACGAAACGACGGCCAGCCCCTTGCTGCAGCATGGGACGATAGCGCATTCCGCCTGCAGCTCCTGTCACGGTCTCCAGTGTTCCCAGGCCAAATTTCTTCATCGTTTCAGCCAGGATAGCAGTATCTTCGCTTACCGTGCTTTTGGCTGCACCGAACATTTCACAAAAATGGGATAAGGTAAATATTCGGTTCGGAGCACTGGTCAGTACCTGTGCCATGACAGCCAGACGTTCGTTTCGCTTAAACTTTTCCATAAAAAATGCCTCCTTGGCAAGCTATTCTTCCAAAAGGCATTATAGCACATTAATCCGAACTATGCAATAGAAATTATTTACGAACGTTCGGTTTCTTTTGCTGAAGTTCTACGGCTTCAATCTCGCTTTCAGGAGTGAAGTTACGCCAGTGTTTCATGAGATATAAGCCCAGCGGCAGCATGAAGACAGCACGCAGGATCGTGGTATATTGCACAGCTGTGATTGTAATGGCACCTATTTGCCAGGTCCAGTCTCCGACCCAGTTGCACAGCAGTGTCCCTGTCATAAGGCCTAGGAAAGCGCAGAGATTGCAGAACAACGCCTGGAAACTTGTATGCGTGCTGGCATTTTCCTTCGGCAGGTTCATATAGAAAACGTTGGCATAGCTCAGATTCAAGCCAACGCTGAGGAAGTGCTGAGCAAGTGCGCCAGGATAATACATCCACTTGGTAGCAGGCGAAAGGAAGAAGAAATAGATTTCAGTGGGAACCCAGATAAGTACGCCGATCGCAAAGGTGCGGATCCAACTCTGGCGTGCGAGGATGCGGCGCCACATCGGCGAGACAGTGAACAGGATCAGCGGGTACAGAGCGCTTGCTGTAGAAATGGTGCTGTATGGAAAATGAACGGTATTAAGCAGGTAATAATTCCATAAGCCATTATTCAGGTTACTGATATAGTTCCAGATAAACATCAGGTACAGACAGGCCATAAACTTCTTATGCTGTCTTGATAATGTGAAGACCTCACGCAGATTGATCCGTTTTGCACGCACCGGGTATGGATATTCTTTAGCATGTGCCTGGAAAAAAACATCCACCAATACAAGTACGAAGGCAAAATAGCGGAAGGCAAGAATAAAAGTATTTTGCCGTGAACCTACCGCAGTCACCAGCAAGCCGGTCAGCAGAAGAACTGCACTTGATGTCGCGGAACTGAAGATCTGATTATAGCTTATAAAAGCTGCACGGTCCTTGGGTTCCGATGGATAGAAATTGTAAAACCAGGGAGTAAAACCGTCACTGAACAGCGAATAAACCGCATAAGCGAGGAAAAGAATAATACAGAACCAGATTACACGCTGATGCGGATCAGTCACAACGAGCGGCATCAGGTTTGTGGCAATGATATACATGGAATAAAAATAGATCTTGGCAGCAATCAGCACCGGTTTCCGACGGCGGATGCGTTCCAGGATCATAGGAGAAAACATATGGAAAGTACTGGCCAACGGCGGAATGAATGTAATGATGCCTACGCTGACCAGATCAATCTCATACATGGTGAGAAAGCCGGTATAAAAGATGCCGGTGATAAAAACATTAAATACGGCCGTGAGCAGTGCATCCAGCAGGATGATCATGCGGCCTCTTTGCTGTTCCTCGCGCCAGCCATACAGGCTGCGCACTTGTCCGGCAATGCCGATATGACGAAGCATACCGTATTCCTCCCGAATACTTGCTTGTGAAGCGATTATATCATACACGTTCTGTACTGTACAACACAGAAGCGTAAAAAAGCGTCGAAATATATGAAAAACCTCGTGAATGGTCACGAGGTAAATAGAAGTCAATTAATCGATATGTTCAAACAGATCATTTCCAGTTGTGTCTTCGCCTACAGTTGAGTAAATCAGAGTATACAGCGTGCTGTCGTACTGATCACCGGCAGCAGCTACCTTCCATCTCGATATCTGAGAAACATGGAATTCCATAGCAGCGCGGGCAATCTCGATTCCTGTTTCACCATTGAAAGAGGATAGCGGCTGGTCCCAATCAAGTTTTGTGGTTGGCGTAGTACCAAGATGACGATAAACCTTTTTTACCTGCCAAGCTTCGCCTGTATCCGGCCGGTATGAAGGATCAGCGGCAAGGGTAACACACTCTTCAAGCAGTTTAGAGCATACGATATGCTGTGGATGACCGTATTCACCTTTCAGATCATGAGTAACAATGACTTCAGGCTTATAACGGCGGATCGCGGTAACGATCCATGCCCTTACTGTCTTACGGCCCCAGGAGTCGAGGATCTTTTCCTGTTTGCCTTTGAAATCACGGAAATTTCCAATCTCCGGATAAGTACGGACACCGCAGCGCCACAGTCCGTTGAGCAGTTCCAAGCGCCGCTGTTTGTCAGCACAGGTCAAGTAAACCACCTGAACGCTTTTTCCGCGATCCACACTGTCGGGGATAGCTCCGCCAAACCAGAGAAGTTCATCATCAGGATGTGCGACCAGGAAAAGGATATCCGCCTTGTCAGGAGCGGGCTGCCAATTGTGTACCAGTGCTTCGTCCAGTTCGCCTTCCGTATAAACACGCATCTCACGGATGCTCAGCTTATCTCCGCGCTGCAGAGTGGTAAAATGCAGACGGAAACGTTCGCTCTGCGGCGCAAAAGACAAGGATACCTGTGCATAGCCGGGATTATCTGAGTGAGCAATCACCTGCCAGCCGTTTTCCGTTTTTACTTCCACATCAAATGAAGAGAGCGTGAGCCCATATTCGATGTATACGGCAGCTACAGGATCGTCGGCAGGAATAATATATACATACTGTTTGGAGCCACCAGGAATACCCATGCCAGACTCTTCGTCATTATCGCGTGTATTGCGCACATTTGCAGTTGCCCCGGGTGCTTCAAGTCCCACCTGCATGGTTACATCACGGGCAGGTTCAGCTAATGCTGCCTGGAAGAGCAGCATTATCAGCAGAAACAGGGCCAGCAGTTTCTTCATATTTTTCAGAACACTCCTATAAGCAGGAAGAGGATATGTATCAGTATCCTTCAATATGTTCGAACAGATCGCCACCGGCTTCGTCATCGCCTACAGTACTGTAGATCAGCGTATAGACAAAGCTGCTGTTCTCATCGTCCTCAGGTGTGATGTAATACAGCGATTTCTTACCATTCTTATCATGCGGCTGAGACATGTGCAAAAGATATGCCTTTTCAGCTGCTTCAAACCCGGTCAGACCATCAAACGCTTCCAGCGGAATACGCCAGTCCATTACGGTAACAGGAACATCATCCCTCTGTACAATGACCTTTTCGCCAGCTTCGTTCTGTACGGATATTTCAACACGGATACCGTTATCCTTTTGCAGATAAACCTTCTTGCCTGTCCATACGCCATACTGGGCAACGCTTTCTGGATCATAACTTGGATCAGAGGCCAGCAAACAGGCACGGCTCATTGAACGAGCACAGATTACATGCGCAGCATGCCCGTATTCACCATCGATTGCCTGAGTAACTGCTACTTCAGGCTGATAACGGCGCAGCAGGCGAACTACATAACGGTCGACCTTGTCCATGCCACCCCACTTGGGATAAAGCTGGACGGCACTGTAGCTTTTGATATCCTCAAACTCACCGATATCGGGATAATTACGGACGCCGCAGTACCACAGACCATTTAGAAGCTCCTCGCGGCGCATACTGTTGGAGCAGGTCAGATACGCGACCTGGACTTTCATGCCGAGTTCCCCGGCATAGGTAGGCAGAAGGCCACCGAACCAGAGCAATTCATCATCGGGATGTCCTACCAGCAGCAGCAGGTCTGCTTTTTCGCAGGGTGGC
>JAEEGL012676377.1_pt1 | contig 13554 bp, 8 predicted proteins | sample 9134231 | NCBI WGS metagenome assembly JAEEGL01 (sample SAMN16246548, study PRJNA631951) | gut metagenome | biome: gut microbiome; feature: rumen; material: fiber-attached | host: Bos | place: Iran: Karaj | collected 2018-10
AAGGGCTCTGTACATTGAAATCATTGCTCTTGTGGTCTTTATAGTGGTATTTATAAGCCTGATAATAATCAGGCACAGGCGTGAGATAATTAAATATATCAGGAATATAGAAGGTAATGATCTGGACGGATAGGGAGGGGGATGAGATATGAAGCTTACTTTTGTGGGAGCAGCTCATGAGGTTACCGGAAGCTGTCATTTCATTGAGAGCTCAGGGAAGTACATGCTGGTTGATTACGGTATGGAGCAGGGTATAGATACATATGAGAATGTACCTATGCCGGTTGATGCCGCCATGATCGATTATGTGTTTCTTACGCATGCGCATATAGATCATTCGGGGCTTCTTCCACTGTTGTATTCCAAAGGGTTCAGGGGGCAGATATTCGCAACTGAGGCTACATGCGATCTGTGCAACATAATGCTTCGCGACAGTGCCCATATCCAGATGTTTGAGGCAGAGTGGCACAACAGAAAGGCCAAGAGAAGCAAAGATGTTCAGGAATATGTTCCGCTTTATAACATGCAGGACGCGGACGGAGCCATCAAGTGTCTGGTTCCCTGCAAATATGGTTCGACGGTAAAGGTATGTGAGGATATCAGCATACGGTTTACAGATGTAGGCCACCTGCTCGGTTCGGCAGCAATAGAGATATGGCTTAAGGAAGGGGATGTAAGCAAGAAGATCGTATTCTCGGGAGATGTCGGAAATATCAATCAGCCCCTTATCAAGGATCCTGCCACGGTGGATGAGGCAGATTATGTGGTTATAGAGTCCACCTACGGTGACAGGCTGCATGACAGAAGCCGGCCTGATTATGTTGCGGAGCTTGCGGCGATCCTTAAGAAGACCTTCGACAGAGGCGGTAATGTAGTCATCCCGTCCTTTGCGGTAGGCCGTACACAGGAAATGCTGTATTTCCTGCGTCAGATAAAGGAGGAGGGCCTGGTACAGGGGCATGAGGACTTCATCGTCTATATGGACAGCCCGCTGGCAGTTGAGGCTACGGGCATATTTAACAAGAACCTGTACGAATGCTTCGACGAAGAGGCCATGGAGCTGGTGAACAGAGGAATCAACCCTATAACATTCCATGGACTGTACCTGTCTATAACCAGTGAAGAAAGTAAGGCTATCAATTTCGATGACAGACCCAAGGTCATATTGTCTGCATCGGGCATGTGCGAAGCGGGCAGGGTAAGACATCATCTTAAGCATAATCTGTGGCGCCCGGAATGTTCAATACTGTTCGTCGGATATCAGGCTGTTGGTACACTGGGACGAAGTATTGTGGACGGCATCAAAGAGGTCAAGCTGTTCGGTGAGGCTGTGGAGGTAAGGGCTGAGATAATACAGCTTAAAGGTCTGTCGGGACATGCCGATAAGGCAGGACTGACCGCATGGATGCGGGGATTTAAGAACGATCCGCAGAAGGTATTTATAGTACATGGGCAGGATCAGGTATGTGATGAATTCGCAGATTATCTCAGGAAGGAATACTCTTATGATACATATGCGCCTTATTCGGGAGCATGTTACGATCTTGCCAAGGATGCGCTGGTAAATGCTGCGGATGGAATCAGGATAGTGGCAAAGAAGAAGCGCCAGATATCCTCTGTATTCGAGCGGCTGCTTGCGGCGGGACAGAGGCTGCTTACCGTCATTCAGCATAACGAGGGTGGTGCGAATAAGGATCTTGCCAAGTTCGCCGACCAGATCAATTCACTGTGTGATAAGTGGGATCGTTAGGATATGTTCATAAATAAATTCACAGATCCGCAGTACAATTGATATTGTATTATCGAAAAGAATAGAATCAGATATTCAAAGAATAAAAAATATAAGAATAAAAGTAAAAAAGAAATAATCACAACGGAGAAGTAAATATGAGCTACGCGGATAAAGTATTTATCGATATGTGCAGGGATATCCTTGAGAACGGATGCAGCACTGAAGGGGAGAAGGTCAGGCCCAAATGGGAGGACGGTTCATATGCCTATACAATTAAGAGATTCGGAGTTGTGAACAGATATGACTTAAGGAAGGAATTCCCTGTTATAACGCTCCGTAAGACAGCAATAAAGAGTGCAACGGATGAGATGCTGTGGATATGGCAGAAGAAATCAAACAGGGTAGCAGAGCTCAGTTCCCATATCTGGGATGCATGGGCTGATGAGAACGGAACGATCGGAAAGGCATACGGCTATCAGCTCGGGGTTAAGCATAAATATAAGGAAGGCATGATGGATCAAGTAGACAGGGTTATATATGATCTTAAGAATAATCCATTCAGCAGACGTATAATGACCAATATATATGTGCATCAGGATCTTTACGAAATGAGGCTTTATCCATGCGCCTACAGCATGACCTTTAATGTGACACAGGAGAAGGGAGAGGAGAGGCTTACTCTGAATGCAATACTTAACCAGCGCTCTCAGGACGTTCTTACAGCAAATAACTGGAATGTGGCCCAGTATGCGGTGCTTGTTCATATGCTGGCTCAGGTATGCGATATGAACGTAGGAGAGCTGGTGCATGTTATTGCGGATGCCCATATCTATGACAGGCATGTGGAGCTGGTAAAGGAGCTTATAGAAAGGCCTGTGTATGATGCGCCGAAGTTTTGGCTTAATCCGGATGTTAAGGATTTCTATGAGTTTACTAAGGATGATGTGAAGCTTATCGATTATAAATGCGGTGAGCAGATAACGATCCCGGTAGCGGTATGATATATGCGGAATACTCTTTTAATCTACGGACATCTGCTACAGAACTGATAAAATAGGCCAGAGAATAGAATAGAAAATAAAAACAGAAAACAGGGATTAAAGCATAGAATAAAAGCAGCAAACAGAGAATAAAGAATAAAGAAAACAAGGTATAACGCATTGTCGTTATACCTTGTTTTTGAGTCAGACGCAAATTGTTACCGACCTGTATAAATTATTAATAGATTACCCTGTTTCTTCCTTCCGATTTACCCTGATACAGCTTCGAATCCGCATGTTCTATGGTCTTCTGAAGTCCAAGACTGTCATCATATTCTTCGAGACCGAAGGTCATCGTCACATAGAAGGTGAATTCCTTATATTTAAATGTCTTCTTTTCAATCTGATATTTCAGCTTGTTGAGCTGTTCGTAGGCATAATCGCCGTTGTTGTTTTCAAAGGCGAACAGGAATTCCTCGCCGCCCCAGCGTGCTATCTTTCCCTTATCTCTCATGAACTCATTGAACAGCTTGCCCAGCTCGCAGAGAACGTAGTCACCGGCATCATGTCCGTAGGTATCGTTTATCCTCTTGAAGAAATCGATATCGCTTATCGCAAGTGAGAGTGACCATACATCGCTTGACTTGCTCTCTTTAATGAACTCCTCAAGGTGATCCATCATACCGCGTCTGTTGGTGAGCTGTGTAAGAGGATCCATGGTAGCCAGTCTTTCAAGCTTCTTATTATATTTTACGAGCTTATGCTCAGCAGATGAGAACTTCAGGTAATAGAAGCTTGCGATCGTAACAAAGGTCGGTGACAGGAAGAAGGTATCGCATATAAGTATCATTCGTTCCTGCATACGGGTGAACTGCACTACATTACTGTTAATTGCCATGCCGGCGCCTACAACCGTACTGTTTATCGTAAGATAGATCCAAATGCTTATTACGATTATCGTTACAATAAGAGATATTAGATACTTGCTTGCCGGATTGTCGTCCGTTTTATAACAGTACAGAAGTATCAGCGAATACAGCGAGAACTGGAAGCCTGCCGTGGGACCCAGCGAAAACGAATAGGCCACCATCGAGAAGATCATGGCTACAGTGTAGATATATACCGTTGCAGACGATTTCTCCCAATATGTCATCCACAGGATGAGTGAGAATATAATAACGAAAGAAAGCGACCAACGGAACAGAGGTGTTTTAAGGGAAAAAGCGAAAAACAGGGTCAGTATTGCATTAAAAACGAAATTTATAACGCAAAGAAAGCGAAGCAGTACAGACAGATCATTCAGCTGATTCTCCTTCGACACATCCTTAAATAACAATTCTTTGATTTTGTGGATTACGGCCATAACAATACCTTCCGGTTTATATAATGGCGGATACACACTGTTCACGCATCAGTGCTGCCTTGATCATATGGCTGAAATATGTAACTTTTAAAGCATACACAATCAGATAATTAATCACGCAACACACAGTAAAGTATAGCACAAGGGGCGCTCTGTGTAAATGGAAAAGTGTTGCATTCGGTCAAAATATCGTATATATTAGTTGAATAGATACATATCAGCTATATTTTTAGAATTCTTTTATTATTTATATAAGGAGATGATACGAATGGAAAAGAAAAACATTGATTGGGCAAACATCGGGTTCGGATATATGCCTGCGGATGTAAGGTATGTTTCCAATTACAAGGACGGTGCATGGGATGACGGTATCCTGACTGCCGACAATACGGTGACGATAAGTGAGTGCGCCGGTGTCCTCCAGTACGCCCAGACCTGTTTTGAAGGTCTTAAGGCTTATACAACGAAGGACGGTAAGATCGTGACCTTCAGGCCTGACCTTAATGCCGAGCGTATGATCGACACATGTAAGAGGCTTGAAATGCCGGTATTTCCCAAGGAGAGGTTCCTTGAGGCTGTTGATAAGGTTGTGGCAGGGAATTCGGCTTTCGTACCGCCTTACGGTTCGGGCGCAACACTGTATTTAAGGCCTTATATGTTCGCAAGCTCACCGGTTATCGGTGTTAAGCCGGCGGAGGAGTATCAGTTCAGGCTCTTTGTAACGCCCGTAGGTCCGTATTTCAAGGGCGGCGCCAAGCCTATCTCAATAAGGGTATGTGATTATGACAGGGCAGCTCCGCACGGAACGGGACATATTAAGGCAGGCCTTAATTATGCAATGAGTCTCCATGCAATAGTGGAAGCTCACGAGCAGGGCTTTGATGAGAATATGTATCTTGATGCCGCAACAAGGACCAAGGTAGAAGAGACGGGCGGCGCGAACTTTATGTTCATAACAAAGGACGGCAAGTTCGTAACACCTAAGTCAAACAGTATACTTCCTTCCATTACAAGACGTTCGCTTATGGTAGTGGCTAAGCAGTATCTCGGCCTTGAGGTAGAAGAGCGCGAGGTTATGTTCGACGAGGTTAAGGATTTCGCTGAGTGCGGTCTGTGCGGTACGGCTGCAGTCATCTCTCCGGTCGGCAAGATAAACGATCACGGCAAGGAGATATGCTTCCCTTCGGGCATGGATGAGATGGGCCCTGTTACGAAGAAGCTGTATGACACCCTCACAGGTATCCAGATGGGAACAATAGAGGCTCCCGAGGGATGGATAAGAGAGATCAAAGTGGACTGATAAGAGGAGAATATTACTGATGGATGATACCAAGGTCATGATGCTCGGTAATGAGGCGATCGCCAGGGGAGCGTATGAGGCCGGAGTGAAGGTTTCGGCAGCATATCCCGGAACACCCAGTACCGAGATAAGTGAAAATATAGTTAAATATAAGGATGAGCTTTATTGCGAATGGTCACCCAACGAAAAGGTGGCTACAGAGGTGGCCATAGGCGCCTCTTTGTCGGGAGTACGTTCACTGGTTTCCATGAAGCATGTGGGTGTCAATGTGGCGGCAGATCCGCTTTACACGGTTTCTTATACCGGAGTAAACGGTGGACTCGTGCTGGTCGCAGCCGACGATCCGGGAATGTACAGTTCACAGAATGAGCAGGATTCAAGGATGGTGGCAAGGGCTGCCCAGGTTCCTGTCATTGAGCCGTCAGATTCGCAGGAAGCCAAGGATTTCATTAAATTTGCATATGAATTAAGTGAGAAGTATGATACTCCGGTCATATTCAGGACAACAACCAGGCTTTCGCATTCCCAGGGACTGGTCAAGCTTGAGGAAAGGCAGAACATCGAGGATAAGCCTTATGAGCGCAATATAGCCAAGTATGTTATGATGCCGGGTAATGCCAAGCTGCGTCACCTTGTTGTCGAGGAGCGTGAAAAGAGGCTTATTGGGGATTCGTGCGATTTTCCCATAAACAGGGTGGAAATGAACGATACGAAGATAGGCGTTATCACAAGCGGTATACCTTATCAGTATGTTAAGGAAGCACTTCCCGACGCGTCAGTGCTCAAGCTCGGACTGGTTAATCCGCTTCCGAGGAAGCTTATAGAGGATTTCGCATCTAAGGTGGAGACATTATATGTCGTTGAGGAGCTGGATCCCCTGATAGAAACACAGGTAAGGTCTTGGGGGATCAAAGTGATCGGAAAGGAAATATTTACGATCCAGGGAGAGTACAGTGCAAATATGCTGAGGAAGGCTGTGCTCCATGAGGATCCTGAAGTTAAGGAACCGGCCGCTATACCGGGACGTCCGCCCATACTGTGCCCGGGCTGTCCGCACAGAAGTGCGTTTACTGTGCTTAACAAGCTGAAGCTTCATGCCGCGGGTGATATAGGATGTTATACTCTCGGCGCTGTTCCCCCGCTCGGCGTGATAGACACAACCATTTGCATGGGATCGAGTATTTCCACTCTTCACGGAATGGAGAAAGCGAAGGGTAAGGATTATATAAAGAACTGGGTTGCCGTGATAGGTGATTCGACCTTTATGCATACCGGCGTGAATTCCCTTATCAACATGGTCTACAATCAGGGAACGGGAACCGTAATGATCCTTGATAATTCAACTACCGGAATGACCGGGCATCAGGATCATGCGGCCACAGGCAAGACGTTGCAGGGAGATGAGGTTCCGGCGATAAATATAATGGAGCTGTGCAGGGCTATTGGTGTTAAGAATGTTTATGAAATAAATGTTTTTGATGTTGAAGGGCTTGAGAAGCTTATTAAGCAGGAGCTTGCCAAAGATGAGGTGTCGGTCATAATAACAAAGACACCCTGCGTGCTGCTCAATAAGACCCCGATAACACATACATGCCGGGTGGATGAAGAGAAGTGCAGGAAGTGCGGCATGTGCATGAAGCCGGGATGTCCTGCCATCACAAAACTTCCTAACGGCTCCACAAGGATCGATACCAAGATGTGCAACGGCTGCGGTCTGTGCAAGAGCCAGTGTAAGTTCGGAGCGATTGAGGATGTTCCTGTTTAGAATGTTTACCGGAGCAGTTACCCGGAATATTATAAGAAAGGCAGTATAAATGGAAACCAGAAATATAATGATCGTTGGCGTGGGAGGTCAGGGAACGCTTCTTACGAGCCGCATCCTGGGCGGTATTATGCTCGGAGCGGGATATGACGTAAAGATGAGCGAGGTTCACGGAATGGCTCAGCGCGGAGGATCGGTAGTTACTTTCGTCAGATACGGAGACAGAGTGGCTGAGCCCATAGTAGAGGAAGGGCAGGCTGATGTTCTTATAGCATTTGAACAGCTGGAAGCCAAACGCTATGCCCACTTTCTCAAGAAGGACGGGGTTCTTATCGTCAATACGCAGAGGATAGACCCGATGCCGGTGGTGATAGGTGCCGCAGAGTATCCGGAAGGAATTGTTGAAGACCTTAAAAAGGAATATAAGGTCATTGATGTGGATGCAATGAGTGAAGCGGTTAAGCTTGGCAATCCCAAGGTGTTTAACGTTATCGTCCTCGGGGTTGCGGCAAGACATATGGATTTCTCAAAGGAACAGTGGTTTGAGGTCATTGAAAAGACAGTAAAGCCTAAGTTCGTTGAGATGAACAAGAAGGCTTTTGAAGCAGGGTATTCAATGTAGGTCAGGACATAACCGAGCTTATGACTGAAAGAAGTCTGTCGTTCATTTCGGGCTTCATGAAGCAGATCCTGAAGTATTTGTTGTCAAGGAAGGGGAAGGTACAGCAGTTCCTTATCATCATTCTTTCCCTTATACATGCATCGAACAGTATATCGGCAGAAATGTGTTCGCTTTCTATCCTGACAAGAACAAAATTAGCTGAGGGCTCATATACCTTGAGCCCTTTTATTTTTGAAAGGGCGTCGGTGACGCGGCTGCGTTCCCTGCTTATCAGGTCTTTGGTGTTCTGAATGTATTCTTCGTCGGTAAACATCAGCCGGCCTGCCGCTTCGGCAAGGGAATTTATGGTCCATGGATTCTTACGTGAATTGATCGCCTTTATAAGATCGCGGTTGCCTGTTATGCCATAGCCCAGACGCAGTCCCGGAGCTGCGAAGAACTTGGAGATCCCGCGAAGTATTATTATGTTGTTGTAGTACTGTGTAAGCGGAATGGAACTGACTTCATCATAGTTACTGGTGAATTCGATGTAAGTCTCATCCACCATGACGAAGATATCGTTTAGCTTGCAGGCATCGAGTATCTTGCGCATTGTCCTGCGGCTTATGCAGGTGGATGTAGGGTTGTTCGGGTTGCACATTATAAGGAGATCGATGCTTTCGTTCAGCTGGGATGCAAGACTCTCGTGATCGAGAACGAAATTATCCTCTTCCTTCAGCGGGAAGTAGAGGCTCGTGCCTCCGCCAAGAGATACCTCGCGTTCGTATTCGGAATAGGTGGGGCCGACGATGAGAGCTTTCTTCGGATGTTCTATCTGTATAAAGAGGGAGATAAGCTCGGTGGATCCGTTCCCGACAATGATATTTTCATACTCGCTGCCGCAATATGCTGCGATAACCTTGCGAAGAGAGGTATATTCCCGGTCGGGATAGCCTGTTATGACGTCAAGGTGTTCGGAAAGAGTGCTCCGTAAACGGTCAGATATCCCCAAAGGGTTCACGTTTGCGGAGAAGCTGACGATCTCTTCTTTCTTTATTCCATATATTTTTTCGATCTTTTCAAGGTCACTTCCGTGAAAATGGTCAGAATGCTGTAGCATTTGCGTTAATCTCCTTGTGTGATATATATCGGGTATGTTATACTCTAATTTGATTAAAGTCAAGTAAAGTGTGGTGAGGAACTTGAATGAGATAGTAGATAAACTTGTTAACGGGTTTTTCGATTATGAAAGCGGAAAGCTCTCTTTTTCTGTGTCCAGAATTGAGGAATCTCTGGAAACGGGAGAGGTTTTCGAGGGTTCTTTTACCATAGACAGTAATGACGACCGCCCGGTATCCGGTAATGTATATACCTCAAGCATGCGTCTTGTCTGCCGTGTGGGAAGCTTCTGCGCGAAGCATATTGAGGTTAAGTTCATGTTTGATACGACGGGACTCGAACCCGGCGACATAGTAAAGGGAGATGTACAGATCGTATCGGACAAGGGTGAGTATTATATTCCATTCGCATTTTCGATAGTAAGAAGCATAGTAAAGAGTTCTCTCGGCAATGTTAAGAATCTCTTTCACTTTACCAACCAGGCCCAGACAGACTGGAAGGAAGCGGTGGACCTTTTCTATTCCAGGGAATTCAGACAGATCTTTGACGGAAATGAGAGGGTTCATTTATCCAAATACAGAGGTATGTGCAACCGTCCCGGAAATGAGGAGAGTGTTGACGACTTCCTTATTGCCATAAACAAGAAACAGCCTGTTCTTTTCAGCGTTGATAAGACATATCATGAGATCACGGACATAACCGAGACTTTGAGATGTGAGCTTCCTGTCCGGAAATCCACATGGGGTTTTGCACATCTTGAGGTGAGTACGGACTGCAGCTTTATAAGAATAGACAAGAAGGAACTTACATCGGATGATTTTCAGGGGAATATCAGCAGATTTGTTTTCTTCGTGGAAGAAGACATGCTGCATGAGGGACGGAATTTCGGACATCTGATCTTCAAGGGACATCACCAGACCCTTACGGTTACGATAGTAGCCTCGAAGAGAATGAGCAATGAAGGCCTGAGGATCGAGAGACGTGAGAAACGCAATCTTACCATGCGCCTTATGCGCTGCTATATTGCTTTCAGGACAAAGCATATAAATGTTAATACATGGGTCAGAGATTCGCTTAAGATCGTGGAGAGGCTTAATGTGCTGGATGACAAGAACCCCGAATCAAGGCTGTTCCAGGCACAGCTTCTGCTGGTTTCACAGCGTTATAATGAAGCCAAATGGATCATAGACCATGTGAGCAACGACCTTAAGATACAGAGAAAAGAGCCTACCATATACAGCTATTATCTCTATCTGACCACGCTGTATATGCGGGATGACGCATATATAAATGAGGTAGCGGAAGAGGTTGCCAAGCTGTATGAGAAGAATCCTGACGACTACAGGATATTATGGACGCTGCTGTATCTTGATGAGGATCTGTCGGAGAATCATGCAAGGAAGATAGAGCTTATCGAAGAGCAGTACAACAGGGGCTGCAGAAGCCCGATAATCTACGTGGAAGCATACCAGTATTATGTGATCAATCCGGCGTCCCTGAACAGGCTCGGAAGCTTTGAGATACAGATACTTACATGGGCAGCCAAGAACGGGCGCATGAATCATGAACTGTGCAGGCAGATACTGTATATATGCGCAAGGCTTAAGGAGTATAATCCGGCTGTTTTAAAGCTTCTTATAAGAATATACAGGATAAATGAAGAGGCAGATGTGGTCGGTGCCATCTGCGCTATGCTTATCAAAGCGGACAGGACGGACATAGAGTGCTTTAAATGGTACAGCCTTGGCGTAAGCCTTGAGCTCCGTATAACCAAGCTTTATGAATATTACATGCTTTCGGTTCCTCTTGACAGGGATGAGTTGCTTCCGAAGCCCGTTATAATGTATTTTGGATTCAGGAACAAGCTGGATTATATACATCTCGCATATCTGTATGCCAATATGCTCAAGCACAGATTCGAGGTACTGAGGCTGTGTGAAGAATATGAGCCTACAATGCGTGAGTTCGCTCTTGAACAGGTTCATAACGGCAGGATTAACAGGGATCTGGCATTCCTCTATGAGCAGGTGCTTCCGCCCGAATCCCTTCACCCCGATATAGTTAACAGCTTCGTTAAGCTTCTGTTCTCTTATGATGTCAAGGTTACGAACCCTTCGATAAAGAGGATCTGCGTGATACAGGATGAATTCGAGGGAGAGGGCGTTTATGCTGTTGAGAACGGCCATGCATATCCTGAGATATACAGTAACAGTTATCTGGTATTCGCGGAGGATGAGGAAGGAAGACGCACGCTTCTGCCGCTTGACAGAGTGAGGAATCTTATAGAGGAAGAACCGTATATCCCTTATGTAAAGGATTATGTGACGGATAATCCCGGATTTAACCTGTATCTGTGCAACGGAAGAGGACATTACATAACCGTCGATGATGAAAATGTTGACGCATGCAGGAATCTTGTTGATTCGGTTGATATCAAGGAGAATTTCAAGCGTGACGTCAGGATGGAGCTGCTGAGACATTATTATGACAATAATGAGATCTCAACGCTCGATGAATTCCTTGCAAACATAGATCCCAAGGTTCTGACCGTCAAGGACAGGGCAGAGCTTCTCGGATATTTTGTGATGAGGGGAATGTATGATGAAGCATATGAGATCATTACCATTTACGGGGCTGAGAAGGTACCGGTAAAGACAGTGGTCAGGATATGCTCGCATATGATAGGAAAAAAAGAAGAGCTGTATGATGTAATGCTTGTCAAGGTGGCATATCATGCATTTATAAATGGCAAGTATGATGTGCTTACGCTTGAATATCTTGTCGAGCACTTTAACGGACTTACAAAGGAACTGAGAAATCTCTGGAAAGCGGCAAGACAGTTCGATGTTGACTGCTTCGCGCTGATGGAGAAGCTTATAATTCAGATGATAACAACGGGAACGACCATCGGCGAGAAAGAGGAGCTGTTTGAGGAATATGTTAAGAGAGGCTCCAATACGAAGGTTGAGCTGGCATATCTGTCATATTGTGCTTACGATTATTTCGTTAAGGACAGAATGCTTGACGCAAGAGTATTCGAACATCTGACCAAGAATTACCGACGGGGAGAAGAGCTTAACGATGCCTGCAAGCTGGCTCTGCTTAAGCACTACACGGAAGAAAAGAAATCCATAGACCAGCGTGTGGCCGATATGCTCAGGGAGTTCCTGGATGAATTCTCGGCAAGGAACATTTATTTCGCTTTCTTCAAGGATTATATGGGTGTGCTTGGCGGACCGGCCGACTTCAAGGACAAGGTGATAATAGAATACAAGACGGCTCCCACGGCAAGGGTAATACTCCATTATATTATTGAGAGCAGTGACAGTGATGATAATTATCACACGGAAGAAATGCGGAATATGTACGGCGGGATATTCACAAAGGATTTCATACTTTTCTTCGGAGAGAATCTTCAGTACTACATTTCGGAAGAAGTGGGAGGCGAGGAGTATCTGACCTTCTCCGATTCCGTATCTGTTTCCGATAATGTTGTCGAGGGCGGCGGATCGAGATATGCGATGATCAACGACATGGTCGTTGCGAAGACGCTTCAGGATGATGACACCCTTATGCAGCTTATGGAGGAGTATGTTAAGGAAGAATGCTTCGCGCAGCGTGCGTTCACATGCTTATAAGGTGAGGAGTTAATGGAAGGTAATACAAGATATGTGATCGGTTACGATCTAAATGATATACAGGTTCAGATAAGCTATTTTGAGCTTGATAATGAAAGTCCGGGCACACTGGTATCAGACGGAGAGAATGAAAGACTGGGTGTGCCGACTGTTCTGTGCAAGAGAAAGAGGGTTAACCAGTGGAGCTTCGGTACGGAGGCCCAGAGGCTCATAATGAGGGATGGCGAGGCAGAGGTAAATAAGCTTCTGAGTCTTGCACTGTCAGGGAAAGCCATTACGATCGAAGGTGAGGATTTCAACGGTATAGATCTTCTTATACTGTTTGTAAGAAAAACGCTTAAGCTTCTGTCGGTTTATGTTTCGGTGGAACAGATAGAGAGCTTTGTATTTACGGTTCCAAAGCTTGACAGGGAGATGCTTTCGGTTCTTGAGAGGCTGTCGGCGGCTGTCCCGATCGAGAGAAGCAGGATTATGTTTCAGGGATACAGTGAAGCCGTATACTGCTATATGATCCATCAGCCTGAGGAACTGTGGGATCCCGAATGTGTGATATTCGATCATGACGGTAAGACTATGACGGCATATCATATGCACATGAATCACAGGACAACGCCCATCGTAGGTGTGATAGACAAGACAGAATTCGAAGGGCTGAGTATTCCGGATATGAGTACATATTATGATGAGGAAGAGGATACGGCATTTGAAGATGCCGATGCCGGTGGAGATGACGGTAAAGCATCCGGTACGGACGAAGAGAATGAGAACAGGGACAGAGAATCCGTAAAGGAAAGGCCATTGGCAGGCAGCGACAATACAGAGCATTTGGGAAATGAGAATGACAGCGGAACAGAAGCGGATATCCAGGATCTTAGAAATGCAAGGGTAGTGGTCTCATCCGAAAAGGAAATAGATGCGATGGATGAGAAGCTATATAACCTGATACATGAATTCCTTATAACCCGTACCGTTCGTTCGGCTTATCTGCTCGGGCAGGGTTTTGACGGGGAATGGTGCGGCAAAACGATAAGGTTCCTGTGTATGGGACGAAGGGTATTC
>JAEEGL012755117.1_pt1 | contig 13554 bp, 1 predicted proteins | sample 9134231 | NCBI WGS metagenome assembly JAEEGL01 (sample SAMN16246548, study PRJNA631951) | gut metagenome | biome: gut microbiome; feature: rumen; material: fiber-attached | host: Bos | place: Iran: Karaj | collected 2018-10
GGTTGCGAAACCATATGTGCTGCTCCACTCCCGCCGTACCAAAACTGTCGACCCAGCCGGCCGTAAGGCTCTCGAGGTCAGCGGAAAGAACGATATTCGTGAGGTTGTAGTTCTGGAAAAACGCATACTGGCCAATCGACTTGAGCCCTTCTTTCGCCGCCGTAAAAGTCTCGATCTTCGACGCACGAAAGGCACGCGTCCCGATTCGCGCCAACGTCGGCGGCGACACGACATGCCCCTGGATGGGATCGTTGAAGAAGACGGGGTTCGAATCCGTTCCAAGGGTCTCGAGTTTCGGAGGGAGCAACGGCGTCACGTTCGTCAAGGATGAGCACCCTTCAAAGACGCCAATACCCATAGTCCGCAGCGTCTCCGGAAGGATGGCAGATCCGAGCTTGGGGCAATCGAAGAAGATGTAGTCTTGGAAAACGGTGACGGCAGAGTTTCCGAAATCGACGGTCCGCAGGGACTGGCAGGAACGGAACGCGCGTGCCTCGATTGACTGCAAACCGTTCGCTGTCATGTTGCCCGCAAGGGCCTTGCATCCATAGAACGCTTTGCTTCCGAGCGCCTCAAGGGAATCGGGAAAGAAGTTTTCGACAGTTTCGAGCGCCTCGCATTCGTTAAACCCTTCGGTTCCAATGGATTTGAGCCCATCGTTGAGACGTACGCGGACGAGGTTTGGGTTGGTTTTGAAAGCGTAGTTGCCAATACGTGTCGCATTGGCATTCACGATGATATTGGTGAGGCCATTGATATAGCCGAGAATTGCCTGCCCTGTATCGTCCTTGCCGGCGAGGAAGTCGGGCGAATACGCAAGTTCGCCCCCGCCTTCGTCGCGGACGGGAATCGAGAAGTCGGCGTTTTTTAGCGTCGTGCTGTTCCTGTTGGAGTTGGGGTAGATGCGGATCTGGCCGTCCGACAGGACTATGCCATTGATGACGTTCTCAAACCCGGACGAGTCAGTCCATGAAATCGTGCCGCGCGTCTTGCCTGCTGCTGGCGGGTGATACGTCCAGCAATCGGTTCCCGCGACGGCAGGCGAGCCGGCGGCGACGCAGAAAAGCGAAACCGCCAGTAACAGGCCAAGCCGAGGAGGACCCAAGTTAGATGCCATGATGCTCCTTAAATCCAAAAGCCAATTGAACCGCACAATGCGCACCGCGACTAACGCAATCTTATGATTGTCGCACCAATGCCGGCAATGTCGGCGGCAACGCCTGTCGGGATCTCGCCGACCGACTCGGGCTCTTTGCGAACCGAAGGCCAGCCGTAGGTGTAATACATCGTCACGCCGGCGCTTTCATTGAACTCCACGTTCGCCGTGTCTATGCCCGCCTTCCATTCGAGCAACTGCACGGTCCGAGCGCGCCCGCTCCACAAGAGAGGGCTACGACGGTCAATGGAGAAGACGGTCTTGCCTTCTCCGACAGGAGAGCGGTAGGCGAACATCTTCTTGTCGTCCGTCCCGCGCTCGTAGTCGGCGTAGACGGGCGCGGCGCCTGGATTCCGCCAGCCCCAAAGCGGGATCGAGAAGACGAAGTCGACGTTGTTCAGCATCTTGTCTTGATCATTGTTATATGTGCGATAGGAGTAACCAACCCCCAGCCGCGCCGCCATGCCCGAAACGAGGATGCGCTGCGACTCGCCAACGCTGCCCACGTGTCGTTGCGGCGTAAGCCACGAAGTGTCGAACGTGGCGTTGTCGACGACCAAGCCGCCGCCGTAGTTGCACATATCGAAGCCGGCCCCGTCCGTGTTCCGACGACGCCAGACCACCGAGGAGCCCGACGCGACCTCAACCCAAGTGTTGGTTCCGAACACATGCATATAGCCGTCCATCGAGAGGGCCGATCCATTCTCGAGGCGCAACGTACAGTCCGCGGAAGCCTTGGTCGCCCAGTTGAATGCACCGCTGGAGTCGTAGAGCGTTACGCCCGACAGGACGACGCGCGTTCCAGAGACGACGGTGCCGTCGTTCTGGTCGTTGGCGACACCCGTGACGTCGCCCGTAAGCTTGCAGGTCGTGGCGTCGGTGCCGACGAAGGTCACGGCGAGATTCGCATACTTGAGGCTCATGTCCGCAAAGACAAATTCGTTCGTGACGGCGATCTCCGCCGTCGTGTCCGCGACGAAGCGAACCTTGGCCTTCGCGTTGTTCGGGTAGCCGAGGGTGTCGTTCGGGTCCGTGACGCCGGAGACGGTCCAGTTGTCCGGGTCGTCCCAGTACCCCTCGGTCTTCTCGATCTTCCACGTGTATGTAGCGGCGTCAGTCGTCGTGCCCGAGAAGACGTCACTCGCACTCGACCACGTGGTGCCGCCGGGCGCGACGTTCTCGGAACGCAGCTGGAAGAAGACGGTGCGCGGCGCTCCAGTTATCGTTGTGTTGAACACGATGGCGCCAGCTTCCGTGACTGGCATCGCGGCAATCTGGACGAAGTTGGAGGGATTGTCGTCTTCGCCATACCAGAGCGAAACTGTCGTCTCGCCCGCGCCAAGGACGTCGAGCGTGCCGGCGGCCGTGATGTCGTGGTGCGACACCGAAGAGACGGCCGCGACGTTCGCAAGGACGGAACCGGCCTTGGTCACGAATGTGGCGGGAAGCGTCGCGTCGTATCCACCGTCGACAGTCGTCGTTACGAGGTACCACCAGCCGTTCGTGCCCGGGACGACCGGAACTGTCGCCGCGAACGCGCCGGCTGCGGCGACGGCGATGTTGGTCGACTGTGCATCGGAGAAGTCCTCCGCGTAACCCCAATGGAGACGAAGCGTATAGCCGTTGCCCGAGCCAAGGCTCAGGACCGAGCCGGAGACTGTCATGCGGTCGCCGTCGGTCATCATGGAGACATCGCCAATCGTCGGCTGCGAGTCATCAAGCAACAGCAATGTGGTCCAGAGTTCCGCACCGTTCGCGCTCATAAGGGCAATGCGGAGACAAGGCGTCGCGGCTAGATCTGCGACGGGGATCATTATCGTGGCTTCCGTTTCGGTGCCATCCACCGTTGCGAGGTCGCCGGACGAGTTCGCCCACGCGGCTTGGTTCGTCACGCAGTCAGTGGCACCCCAGAAAGCGCGGAGCGTTCCAGTCGGAAGTCCGGCGGAGAACTTGACCGTCGCGGAAACTCCGCCAGAGACGTGTTCTGCCGAAATGACCGTCATGGCGCGGTCGGCGAACGGGCGCAGGAACGAACCGTCGCCAGGGTCGAGGAACGGCTGCATCGTCGACGCGGACACGGTCTCCGTACCGGTCGTGTTCCAGCCGAGGCCAAACGTGTAATTGTCCTCGCCCGCGCCGGCGCCGCCACTACCGTTGCCCAACCGCACCTCGAACTCGTACCAGGTGGTCTCGTCCGGCGTGAAGGCGCCGAAGACGGGATGCGCACCCCAGTTGACCTGACGCAGGACTTCCAATCCGCCGATCTTGACAATGCAGGAGTCGTCGATCGAGGACCCGATCGTGTAGGTCGTCCCGCCTTCGAGGAAGATCCAGCCCTTGTAGAAGAAGCCGATGTTGTTGCCCCAGACGTAGGAAGCACCGGTCTTTTCGCTCGTCCAAGGGGTCTGGGCGTAACGGTAGGCCATGACGACACCCTCAACAACCGCGGCATTTCCTTCGTTCCAGACCAAGTTGTCGAGATCGGCCGCGTTGCCGTTCCCGTCGTACAGCCGCAGCTGGCGCAGGCCCCAGTCCGACGCGCCAACCGAGCAGACGCCTCCCGCGAGCGTGTCGAACGTGAAGATGTCGCCTGCGCCGCTCTGATCGTGGTCGTTTACGCCGACGAAGCGCGCATAGTAGCGGCGCCCTGCGCGAAGGTTCCCGATGCGAACGGGCGCGACAGCACCGGCGGGAACGTCATTCGCGAACGGAATGCGCCAGACCTTGGCCAGAGAACCATCCAAGAAGGCATCGGGGGTAAGCGCGTATTCGAGCGATATGCCAACGAGCCCGTCCTGCGACAGCGAGCCAACGTTGAACACATAGGCAGAAAGCAAGACATCGTTCGCACCAGGCGCAATGGAACCCGAGCCGACCTTCGGCAGCACTTCCGCCACTGCCGGGATGTCGGGCAGATAGTACGAGGGGCTCCAGGCAGACTTGCCGCTGTCCGTCATGCCAACGAAACGGACATAGACGGCATCTCCCAAATTCGCCGCGGAAACAGTCGCGGTCAGGAACGAAGCGGAGGTATCCATTGCGCCAACGCGCATAGAGCCGTCCCAATTGGAAACGGCCTCTCCCCCGTAACGAGTGCCCCAGACCATGTAGACATTCGGAAACGCGGGCTCGCCCTCAGGAGCCGAGACAACAGCCGTGAATTGGTCTGGCGTCCGGACACAGGAGCCGATCCCAAGCGAACGGACGCCGAGGCAGTTCTCCGAGGCGGTGGAAAAGACGACAGGGCCGGACGTGGCGACATTGTCCGTTTCGCCGTCGTTCTCGGCAACGAGCAACGCAAAGTAGGCGCAACCAGGGCGCAGCCTGGCAAGCTCGGTGGCATGGTTGCCCGGGACGCGGTCCGCGGCGGGAGCTTCGACGAATTGGCAGTTCGAGAGGTCGTTCAGTGCAGCAGCAGACTCGGCCCAGTAGAGCCTGACGGAGACAACCGTGCGGCCGGATCCCGCACGGGCGAGCATCCACGGAAGAGTCACTTCGCCCGGCCCGACTGCGGAAGGCTCGCCCAGCTGTACGAGCGGCGTCAGTTCGGCCGCAAGGGTCGTGAAGGCGACAGCGTCCGGACACTCCGTCGCAAACGAGTCGCCTCCCGACTGATTTACCGCGAGCAGTCTCGCAGTGTAGGCGGTCTCTGGTTCAAGGCCGTAGAGCGTGCCCTCGAAGTGACCGTCAGCAGGCGCCTCGGAAGAGTAGATCAAGTTCGTCAGGACATCGCCGCCGCCAGCGGCGGTGACAAGGGCATAAACCTCGACACTGTCCGCGCCGAAACCGGGCCAGAGGTCGAACGAGAACGTAGCTGACGTATCGTCGAGCGTGACGAGGACGGGGTTCGCAATGTCGGGGCCGCTCATCTCGTCGGCAAGAACCTCGATCATGCCGGTTCCGGAGAAGTGGTTGTCGTCGATGTGCTCTGCCGCCGATTGCGATGAACCCCAGGTGCCGCGCTGGAGCGCAACTCCGTCAACGTAGCACTTGGCGACCGCTTCCGTCGTTCCGGCCGCGGGAACAAACATCGACCCGGGCGTTCCATGATCCCAGAACCAAAGCTCCTGGCCGCAGAACGAGCCGGCCTTGTTGACGACGATCTTCGAGTTGGCGCCGTAGAGGTGAACCGGCACGTCGATCTCGCAACCATTCGACGAGGAGCCGAGCTGCAGGCGCGTGCCGTTCACTGAGATGCGTCCGTCGATGCCAGTCTGGTCGCCGCCGATGCGCAAGTCGCCCGGGAAGGAAAACGCCGCGCCGTTCGGCGAAACCATCGCCGACCAGATCTCGTTTGGATCGGAAGCGCTCTGGCGCGGCGAATAGACATAGGCCTTGCGGGGAAAATAGAGCGTTCCGTTAGATTCATCCGCGAGACCGGCCTCGGTGCCGATCCTGGCTCGGTTGGAATCGCCGAGAATCAACCCGCCGGATGTCAGCGTAAGCGTGCGGTCTTCGCCCAAACGCATCTCCTTGCTTGTATTGTTCTGGAGGACGAGCGAGTTCACGGTCAGGTTCTCCGCCAGGGCGATCGAGGTGTTGCTGACGCGGATGTTTGCCGTTGGATCAGCAGCTTCGGCAAGAACTGTCGCCACTGGATGCCCGCCAAGGACGAGCACACCGTCCGACGCAGCGCCGGGGAAGTAGAGGTTCTGCCAGCCATTGACGGATCCGACGATCCACGGGACGATCGGAGCGTTGGCGTCGAGAATGTTCGCCGCGTCCGAATCGGTTATCGAGTAGGTCGCGACGCCCGTGCCGCCGATTGCTTGGCCAGCAAAACCTTCGAGCACGACGAAGTCTCGGTTCAGGGACTTGTTGTGCGAATTCCAGAGGCGGTCGGTCCTGACATGGACAACGCCGTCGCCAGCATGCTCGAGCGCGGCAAAGTGCAACACGTTGGTCGGACGATCCGATCCCTGGCTGTTGAACATTTGGATGGAGAAGAAGCCGTTGCTTACGACGAGCGTTTCCGCGCCGTTCGGGACGGCAATCGGCGGGGTGCCCCAGCTGGTGTTGGCCATGCCGGAGATGCGCGCGACGCCGCCGTTGAGGATCCACTTCTTCGCTGGGAAGACGTTTTCGGCAGCGCCCCACGAACCGTAGCCGTGGCTGTTGCCGGAGGAGAGCACGCCGAAGGAGGAGCCGTGTGCAATCCCGTTGTTGTAGGTTGCATCGCCCTCCACAAGCAACGTAGCGTTGGTGGCGAACTGCGTATTTCGCGTCCAGTTGACCATCCAGAACGAGCCGCCGCGGCTGCCCATTGAGAAGCCGGAGTCGAACTTCTGCTTGTTGCGAACGACGACGGTGCCTTCGAAACGATAGAACGGATCGTCGATGTAGGTACTGGAGGCGCCATCGTAAAGCCACGTTCCCTCGCCGGTCACCTGGGCATTGTTGCCCCAGGAGAAGTTGGCGTTTCCGCCCTGGTCGTCTCCCTCGAGCTTGGTGTAGCAATAGACGTTGAAGAAGCGCAGGGTCTTCCCGGCGGGAATATTCCAGTAGCGGAGGGATTCTCCCATGTAGGGGCGGACGCGGCCAGACTTCGCGCGGGTGGCGGTGTCAGCCAGATCCGGCCAGTCGCCGCAGTCGACATCAAGGCCGCCTGGCATCTCGATGCCGAGGCCGGAAGTCGCGTTTCCGTCGCCACCGCCAATCCGGAATCTAAAGAAGCCGCTGAACTCGTCGTAGCGCGCGAGGCCCGTTATGCGCAGCAGGCCGGGTTCGCCCGAAGAGCGGCTGAACGTGATCGTGGAGGAATTCTTGCCCGTGAAGCGGATGTCGCCGCTATTTAGGGAACTCGTATCCTGTCCGATGTAAAGCGCTGCCACTGTGACATCCGCATCGACAACAAGCTGGTTCTTGGGCATCGGCGCGATCGCCACGTCGTCGACGAGATGCGGATAGTCCGCCTCGTTGTCCGTGAGGTTCTCCCAGTTGGACGCTGACGCCCAGTTCCATTTGCCGGTCTGCGGCTTTGCAAGAAAGACGCGTCCGGCACCCTCGGGCTTTGGCGCGCAGATTGCGAGCCCAATCGTCGCATCGCGCTCGATTACGCCCGAAATCTCGTTGTAGCGGTAGGCCACGATGGCCGAGAAACCGGGCTCGAGCGCAACAAGCGTGACGCCGTCCGCCGCCAGCTTGAAGGAGCGCATGTCAAGCGGCAGGTAATGCTCGCCGACACGGAACAGTTCCGGAAGCACAATGGTGTCGCCCTTCCGGACTGACGTTGAGCGCAGCTCGGAGAGGTTTGCCACGGCACGGGCGGACGCACCGGGCGTCACCGTGAGCTCCCAGACGTCAGTGCATGTATTGCCGTCCAGCTCGGAGACAACCGTCACAGTCGCAGTGGCGACCTTGCCGGCAGAGGGGATGCCCGGCCACGAGAGGGTTCCGGCGGAGGAGAAGTTCTGCGTCCCGATTTCGGTCCCGTCGTAGGACAGCGTCGCCGAGAGCGTGGCGCCGTCGTAGACTGCCGTGACACCAAACGAGAAGTCAACGATAGTCTCGTCGGCGGAGAAGCGATAGCCAATTCCCGTAGAGGCAAGTGGCGTCGCGCGCGTGGAGAACGTCCCGGAAACGGGCGCATAAGAGATGACGCCCCACTCGTTCACGAAGCGGAACCGAAGCGCGTAAGATGTCTCGGGAACAAGGCCAGATACCGCCATCTCGGCGGGCGAACCAGTCGTTGCCGCGGTCTCTGCCGATGCGACAACCGTCTCGAATCCATCCGCCGAGGCCTCAAGCCGCAGAACGGCAGAGGACGAGCCCGCACCGTAGTCCGAAAGGTTCGCCGTCGCGCCCATCGACTTGCTCCCGCGCCAGGCGAACGTGGCGGTTCCCGCAACTGGCAAAGGCTTTAGCGTCGTGAACGTAACGAGCGCCGAGACGCCAGTTTCGTTCTTGTCGTTCACGGCCGTCGCCTGCGCGTAATAGGTCTTGTTCGTGACAAGACCGAAGAAGACATGCTCGAACGAGCCGAGCGTGCTCGTATCGGTCGCAAGGACTCCGGAGAAGATCGGATCGGAAAGATCCTGGCTGGCGCTCACGACGAGCGAAACCGTCGCAGACGAGGCGTTGGGGCCGAACGCGATCAACCGAGCCGACAAAGTGGCGTTCGTGTAACTGACAGGATCGGCCGTAAGCGCAAGAATCGGCGAAGGATCGGAATCGTCCAAGGCAAAAACCCGCAAAATCACCGTACCGTCGCCGCCGCGGCCACCGGTGAAGTTGGACGGCCGGTTGCTGAATCCGGAACCACCGCCGCCACCGCCGCCGAGACCGTCGACGCCGTTGCAGTCCGTGGAGCGGGACTGGTGGGCCTTGCTGGAGACACCCGTTCCGCCACCGCCCTCGCCAGGAAGTCCGCCATCGAGGTTATAGGATGACGCTCCGCCGCCGCCGCCGTAGACGATGTCCTCGCCTGTGATGGAGCAGACGATGCCCGCGCCGCCAGCGCCTGCTGCAGAATTGCTGCCATTCGTACCTGAGGCGCCCGCGCCGCCACCGCCACCACCAGAGTTGTCGCCATCTGTCGATGCCTCGCCGCCGTCATGACCAAGCCCGTTGGTGCCGAGACCTGGCGTCGTGCTCTTCCCAGACGCACCGCCACCAGATGCGCCGTCGAGACCATAGCTCTCGGCGGGGATGTTCCCGTTCGCGAAATTGAAGTTCCCGCCACCGCCTCCGCCTGGAGCAGTCACAATCGTGCCGCCAGCAGTCGAGACGGACGACGCGCCGCCACAGGTGGCGGCAGTCGAGGGGCCTGGATGAAGTTTCCCAATGTCGTCCGAACCGTAATACCAATAGGTAAAGATATCCGGAATGCCGCCCGCGCCGACAGTCGCCGTATAAGTCTGCGCCGCCAGGTTAACATGCTGCACGTGGACGACCGCGCCACCACCGCCGCCACCGCCGCGAACCAAGCCGCCCGCGCCGCCACCGCCAACAACGAGAATCTCAGCGTCTGCGCTCGCTTTGTTCGGCGCGAACGTGAACGAGCCGTGGCGGGAGAAGACGTAGGTGCGAGACGGCAGGTCTTCGATTATTCGGTCGGGTGCGCGGGAGAACGAGCCCCAGGTGTCGGTATAGGACGACTCGGTCCAACGTGCGAGCAAAGCCGGACCTTCCAGAACACCATCCGGGAAGACCTCCACGGGTGCCGTCTCGTCGTAGAGGCGGATTTCGTCGAAATACATCGTTGCGTCCTCGCCGTCGTTGTCGAGCGAGAACTGCAATAGCGACATGCCGGCGATGTCCCAAGCACGAGTCTGGTCGAGCTTCTGCTGATCGAGCCAAATAGTCTGCGTATTGTTCGCGCTGGAGACGACAAGCTGGTGCCACGCGCCGACAATGCCCGAGATACCAGTAGTATAGGATCCTGATGCGCCAATGTCCGTGTTGCTCTTGATGAAAAGCGAGCCGTCGCTGCTGTTCCCAGAGCTGCCAAACTGGAAGAAGCATCGCCAGGTTGCATTCTCCGGAACGTAGAACGAGAACGCAATCGTCCAGTTCTTCTGGAGACCAGGATTCGGAATGGCGAGCGTACTGCGGCTTGGCACGGCGATTACACCTGTACGGTCGCCGAGGACTGCGGAATCCAACACCAGCGATAGCGTCGACATAGTGTCGGTGAGAGTGGCGGCCTGGTTGTTGCCAGATGACACGCCCTCCTTGGCGGGCGAGCCAATCACCGCTTCAAGGGGATTGGACCCGTCGAATGAGTAGAGGCCGACTAGGTCGGCAAAGGCCGTAGAAGCAAGTGTCCACAGCGCAAATATGGATATAATCAACCGCTTCACGGTAGAAATTATACACCCAATTACAGCACAAAGTCAAGAGAGATGATCGAGAAGATCACGCATAAAATATGGCCTATCGGAGCGTCATGATCGTCGCCACGGACTGACGGACCGAGACGTAGCCCACATAAAGGCCATCTTCGCGTATAGAGATGCTTATGCGCCTGAGGTCTGGATTTCTCTCGGGACGCGCCACAAAATTCGCTAGCGGCGGCGCAGAAACAGGGTCTGGGAAGACCTCGCTCCAGTCAAGTATCTTGCGAGACACGACGTAGGCTGGAGAAATGGCAGGATCTGTGTCAACATCCACATAGATGGGCGCGGTAAGCGTGAGCGCGGAGTCGGCGGCGAGCTTTACCAATCCGATGCTATCGCTCGAGGCGCCGACCTCGACGCGCAGCGCGGAACCGCCCTCGAACTTGACACTGTCGCCAAGCGTAAGTGTTCCGCCCTTGTTCCATTCGCCGCCAAAAAGCGAACCGCCACTCTTCACCGTCGTGCCGTCTGTGCTAGTAGTTCCGATGGAGCCAGTGCCGCCAAGGCCACAGCCCGCCTGCACCGTGACGGCCCGAGCAACGAGGTTCGAGTTCACGAGAAGGTTGCCCTTCTCGGTCACGCTGATATTGCCGTTGAAGTCCGCGTTGTCCGCCTCAAGCGCAAGGTATCCGCCAAACTTGCGGCCGGTGAAAGTCCACGTCTTGTTGCGGGAGCCGAGCCGGAGCGAGCCGCGAAGGCGCGCGGCAACAACGTGGTTCGTGCTTTCGAAGAAGGTCTTCGTGTCCCCTTCCTGTCCAAGCTCGTAGCGGATCGGGTTCAGGAAAAGGATGGTCCCGTCGGCGAACTCCGAGCGGTTGCCGAACATGAGGTACGCGGGATATGCGTAGTAGTCGCTGTAGGCCTTTCCGTTGGCGTTCGTGTGCGCGGCGTCCCCAAGCGGAATGGACACGGCGCCGCTAGCGGTGTTGGTGAGGTTGAGCGTCGGGTCCGCGTTCCAGCAGACGGTGTGCTCCCCGCCGAAGCCAGTGAAGCCCCAGCTGGCCCACTTGCTCTCCTGGAACATGCGCGGCGTCGAGGAACCGTCTAGCCTAGGATAAAAGTCACGACTCAGACCGATCGTGCTCTGCCATGCGGAATCACGGGTGATGTAGAACTCGCCACTCGGGGGCAGCCCGGCAGCGGTCTGCGCCCAGAAGCAGCCCGAAAAGATCTTGATGTATGATTTGACAGATGGATCGTACCAAGAGGTCTCGCCTTTGACGACGAACGTGCCGGCACCTGTCTTGGTGCCGCAAGCCTCGCCACCCGTATTCGACCCATGATTGCGGACGACGACGTTGGATACGACCCAATCCGCATCAAACGTCGACTGATCGTAATCGCGGATTCTCCATGAGAACGTCGCCTGGGGAAACACGAACGGCGCCCCGTATACATGCAACTTGCGTCCGGGCCAACCACTGTCCATGCTGATGGACGACATCTGCGGAAACGTCAACGGCGCGCCGATCGCATTGGATATGGAAGTGGGATCCCCCGAGAAGTAGAACTTGCTGACGTTCGTCATGGCGTTGGGACTTGCGAACGTCAATCGCGCGCCTTCGACGCTGAGCTGGCCCATGAAGTCCGGCGAAGCTCCGCCCAGAACGGTGTTGCCCCGGCCGTTGACTTTCATCGTTGTATTGGAAACGCCGTCCGGCAGGAGAAGGGTTCCATTCAGATTCAACCATGCTTGGTCTTCGCCAACGGATGCGATGATAACGGTCTCCGAATTGGATCGTGAAAAAAGGATCGGGTTGCGTATCACGTTGGTTCCGTACGAAGCCTGAACAATTGGCTTCTCGGCGGTGAAGGAAAGGACGCCGGAGCCCGAGAAGTCGTATCCGCAGCTGTGATAGCCCCCCAGATAGGCTGCATCGACCGTCTCGGTCTTGCCGTCCGTGAAGCGCAATGACGGCATGGCAACATCTCGGTTGATGACCGGGCTCAATCCGGCGGGCGAGGTGAAGTAGAGCGTCTTGGAGGCCGCAGGAAGCCCGCCCGCGAAAACATAGGCGTCAGCAGCGTCGATGTCGTCAGAGAGCCCGGACCAGACGTTGTCCCCATCACCAATGGGCGAATCAGCCGACATGTCAATGGTTGTTCCATGTCCGTCCGAATTCACGGCGGTGAACCGGTAATACAGGGGCGAAGATGTCGGAAGACCGGTTAACACGATGTCATTGACGCTCGTCGGCATCGTGGCGAAGTTCACCGAGAACGTCTTGGATATATCAGGGCTCGTGAAATCACCTGTGGCCGACACCTCGACCGTGATTTGAGTGACCGCCGAGCCAAATCCTGGATTAGCAAACGAAAGGGAGATGTCCGGAGCGATGTGCTCCGTAATTACGCTCGCAGAGAAGACGGGGCCGGGAGCGAACGTCGTGAACGTGGCCGGGGGCGTCGTTATAGCCGCATTGAGATTGTTTGAGACAACGGCGTGAACGTAGTAGGTCATCCCGAACGTGAGGTCCGGCGGCAAAAAATCGCGAACATCATTATCCGCATTGACAGTGTAGTTCGTCGTCCAGAGCGGCGAGGCGAAGTCGTTCGATGCAGCGAGCTCGACCGTCACGTCTGCCGATGTCGCGCCCAAGCCGCGCGAAGTGACGGTCACCGTAACCGTCGCATTCGTGTAGCCAACATCCGATACATCGATGCCTGCCAGTGGGTCGTCGTTCTCCTCGTATCCCTCAGCCATTCCAGCAGTCAGGAATGCCGCATTCGTCACAGTCGCACAGTCGGCCGCGATCCAGTCGGGATCGAGGGCACCTGAGCGGAGACGTACCTCATCCATATCGCCGTAAACGCCGCGGCCGTTCTTGTGGTTGTCGCCCAGGTTCTGGTTGAGCGGAGGCGGCGCCATCGAACCGCCGATGCCGAGCTTCGTCTGGTCGCCATTCGCAGCGGCGTTCCCGAGCGTCCCCTCCTTGGCGAATACTCCGTTCACATAAAGCTTGAAAGTCTTGTCGGCCATCCAAACCGCATCAATCTTTGTCCATGTCTCCTTGATGAGGCCGTTTACGCCTGTGAGACTCGTGCAGTTTGCGTCGGTCTCCGTCCCGCCGTAAGCGCGGAAGACCCTGAAGGAGGAGCTGTTGTTTTCCGAGCCATTCTGAAGACCCCAGCCAGGACCCTGATCGGCGGCCTTGCGGGTAATGAAGTACCACCACTGGGCGTTGTTCTGCGGACGAACCCAGAAGGACGCCGTGAATTCAGGAACGATGGCGTCCACGGCGGCGAGCTTGGAGGGGTTGTCCGTCATGTCAACCGTGATGCCCGAATCGTAGGGCAAGCCCTTCTTGTTTTCAGTGTTCGACGTGATGAACCTCGCGCGGCCAACCATGCCGTCCGTCTTCGAGGAGGAGGTTTCGACTGTCGTCCCGTTGAGCTCGTTGGCAGTCGAGTCGTGAATGGTCGTGATGCCCGTGGGCTCCTCGTTCATGTGCCAGACGCCGGTGTAGTCGGTCCAGGGCTTGGCAGCACAGACGGCGCGGCCACTTGAATCAGAACCCCAGCACATGACGAACTGCGTGCCGTTCGTCATTGTCGAAAGAC
>JAEEGL014518633.1_pt1 | contig 13554 bp, 8 predicted proteins | sample 9134231 | NCBI WGS metagenome assembly JAEEGL01 (sample SAMN16246548, study PRJNA631951) | gut metagenome | biome: gut microbiome; feature: rumen; material: fiber-attached | host: Bos | place: Iran: Karaj | collected 2018-10
GCGAGACATACCTGAACCCGTCGCTGCGCTATCAGGGCAGGGAATCCTCCGCTGCCCAGATACGCAGCCAGATGCTTGACTTTGAATGCCAGAGTATGTACATAGGCGACATCGACGGCGACGGGAAGAACGAGGTGCTGCTGCTTGGCAAGCATTATCTTTATGCCTACAGGTGGCAGGATGGCAACAGGCTTGCGCAGATAGGCCAGTATCGGCTTCCTTCCGCCGTGCTCCCCGTCAACGTGCGCGTGTTCCGTTCAGGGCGCGCGCCGTACATAGCCGTTTCGTGCTATGATGAAGGTGACCGTCACGCCCGCTCTCAGGTGCTCCAGTATGCCGGTGGGAAATTTAATGTCGTGGTGCCCTTTGTCCGCCGCTATCTCAACGTGGTGGCGATCCCGCCCATGTACGGTCCGATGCTGATCGGCCAGGATTCCGACCGGAGCAAGACGGTGAGCGGCCCTGTATACGAAATGTACCTCGAAGGGGGCAAGCTCGTGCGCGGCGGCAACATCACCGGTCTTCCCAAGGGGGCCAACGTATTTAACTTCTCATGCATTCCTGCTGACCGAGGCAAGAATGGCGGACACTTTGCCATGATAAGCGACACCGAGACGCTTGTTACGTTCGATGCCGGCGGGAAGCGCCTGGCCGCCACGCAGGATACCTATAGCGGCAGTTCTGTCTACATTGTCGGAGACCGAGGATTAGGTGACTTGGAATCCCCCGATGAGAACCTGCAGGTACTTTATTATGTGCCCATGCGCATGCCTGTGGTCGACCTTGACCGCGACGGGAAGTATGAGCTTATCGTAAATAAGCCTGTCACCGTGACCGGCAAGGTGTTCTCCAATTTCCGTACCTATCCCCAGGGCGAGATACACGCCATGGCTTGGAACGGGCTTGGGATGGAACTGCTGTGGAAGACTAGGCGCATTCGTGGCACGGTATGCGATGTCGCCGTTACCGATGTCGACAACAGTGGAAAGGTGGATCTCGTGGTGGCTGTCAACAGTTACGCCGGCATCGGCGCGGGAACGAAGACGCGCTGCGCCGTCATCATGTATCCGCTTGATACCACCTTGGTCAACGCAAAGCCGAATTATGCCGAATAATCGTCCGTCAAAACCAGGAGGGGTTCATGCCGGCTGATAATCCGGGAGCAACAACGCTCCCCAAGGTGACGTTTTCCACCTTTGTCATGTCGCTCGCTTCTTCCGCGTTGGTGCATCTCGGCGAAGTGCCCAATCCAGAAACTGGCAGGACCGAGCGCAATGAAGAGCTCGCTCGCCACACGATCGATGTGCTTACGATGCTCGACGAAAAGATCCGCAACGGGCTCACAGACGGAGAAAGCCGGCTGATGCGTGATGTTCTTTACGAACTGCGCATGAAATTCGTCGCGCGTTCCTGAACACTGCGGCATCACAGGAGATTATATGCTGAATGCTGGGCTTGTGGGAGTGACTGGCTATACAGGAATGGAGTTGGCCCGCATCCTCGCCACCCATCCGTCGATGCGCCTAGCTGCTGCGACGTCGCGCCAGGACGCGGGTCGCAGGCTGGACGACATTTACCCCTTTATGCGCAGTTTGGCAGGGGCGGATATCATGCTCTCGGAGCCAGACACCGCAGATCTCGCACGTCGTTGCGACGTGGTGTTCCTGGCTGTCCCGCATGGCGTTGCTATGGAATTGGGCGCAGAACTCTACGATGCAGGAGCGCATGTCGTCGACCTTTCCGCCGATTTCCGTCTGCGCGACGCCGATGTCTATGAGAAGTGGTACAAGCATCATACCCGCAGGGAATATCTTGCCCATGCAGTGTATGGCCTTCCTGAACTGTATGCGGACCAGATACGGCAGGCCCGGCTGGTTGCCAATCCCGGCTGCTATCCCACGGCGTCCATTCTCGGGCTGTATCCTGCCCTGAGGCAGGGGATGTGCGATTCTGAGGACATTATTATCGACGCCAAGTCTGGCACGACTGGAGCTGGGCGCAAGGCAGTTGTCAGCTCGCTCTTCTGCGAGGTGGCGGATTCTTTCCGTCCCTATAATATTGGTGGCCGGCACCGGCATACGCCGGAGATAGAGCAAGAGCTTTCCTTAGCTGCGGGATGTCAGGCAAAGGTCTCGTTCAATCCGCATCTTTTGCCCATAGGCAGAGGCATCCTTGCCACGATCTACACGCACTTGGTAAAACCTCTGGGGCAGGAGGAAGTGCAGGCCGCTTACGAAGACTATTGGAAGGATGCGCCGTGGGTGCGCGTGCTGCCCGCCGGGCAGCTGCCAGAAACGCGCAATGTGCGCGGATCCATGTTCTGCGATATCTCCGTCACCGTGGATAAGCGCACAGGCAGGCTCATCATCACCGCTGCCATTGATAACATCTGCCGGGGGGCTTCCGGCCAGGCCGTGGCCAACGCCAACCTGATGTTTGGTCTGCCCGTTGGTGAAGGGCTTGCCGCAGCGCCTTTGGTTCCGTAGGAACAGGCATTAGCATTTTAATACTAGGAAGCGCGGTTCAGGCAAACCGCGCTTCCTTAGTATCGGTCATTCGTGCAAGATCAGATTTTATTGGAGCTGCCTAACACATTGCGGATTTTGCGCTGCACCATTTCTTTGACGGCCTGGCGGGCTGGCTTGAGGTAGGCGCGCGGGTCGAATGCTTCCGGATGCTCGACGAAGTATTTACGGATGTTCGCTGTCATGGCAAGGCGGATATCGGAATCAATATTGATTTTGCATACGCCGGACTTGGCGGCTTTGCGCAGCATGTCTTCCGGCACGCCTTTGGCTCCGCCGAGCTTCGCGCCATATTTATTGGCCATTTCCACAAATTCCTGGGGCACGCTTGAGGCGCCGTGGAGCACGAGCGGGAATCCGGGCAGCATGGAGGATATCTTGTCAAGCCGTTCGAAGTCCAGCTTGGCCTCGCCTTTGAACTTATAGGCGCCATGGCTGGTGCCTATGGCTATGGCCAGGGAATCACAGCCTGAGCGCTGGACGAATTCCACTGCCTGATCCGGGTCAGTATAGATGCTGTGCTCTGCGCGCACGTCGTCTTCCACGCCGGCCAGCTGTCCCAGCTCGGCTTCCACCCATACGCCGCGCGCGTGGGCGTATTCAACGACCTGTTTGGTGATTTCGATGTTCTTTTCAAAGGGGAAGTGCGAACCATCGAACATGACGGACGAAAATCCACCGTCAATACAGGCTTTGCAAAGCTCGAAGTCCGGACCGTGGTCAAGATGGACGACAACGGGGATGTCAGCTTCCGCAAGGGCCGCTTCGACAAGCTTCATGATGTAGGTCTGCCCGGCATAGGCGCGGGCTCCGGCGGAAACCTGCAGGATCAGCGGCGAGCGCTCTTCCGCGCCGGCCTGCATGATGCCCTGGACTATCTCCATGTTGTTGACGTTGAAAGCGCCGATGGCATAGCCTTCCTTATAAGCGCGTGCGAACATTTCCCTTGGTGTGGTGATTGGCATGGCAGATTTCCTCCATGGAGTAATTTTATAGGCAGAGCGCCTCTTTTTTCTCTTGTATCCGCAAGGTGTATTTTCCGCAAGAAAAACAAGCGGCGAAATGCCCTGCCATGATTGCCTGTCCTGCATTTTTCTGCGATAACGCTGGCATTGGGGAAGGACGTCCCCCTCGTTCATATAACTAATGACAAAGGTACACCATGGCAGGGCATCAGAAAATCAGCGAGTTCAAACTTAACGACATTATCGATTCTGTCTATCTCATCCGTGAGGCATCCCGCGAATCAGCGAGAAACGGGAGCGAATACTGGCGGCTGCAGCTTGGTGATGCTACAGGCAGCATCACGGCCATGGTATGGAGCCCAGCGTCGAATGGCAGCTTTAGCATGGAGCAGGCAAACTGGGAGAGTATGAGCAGGGCGCTCGCGGAGCGCTGTAGCCCGTCGTGGGCTAAGGTGCAGGGCAGCATTGGAGTATTTCGTGGGCTCCAGGTGAGCGTGCGAAAGCTGTCAGTACTTTCCCCAGAGGACACCAGCGAACTGGATATGGCAGACTACATGCCTGCGAGCGAGCGCTCCGGCGAGGATATGCTTAAAGATATTGAAAAACTCTGTGCTGATGAGCTTGTGCACAAACCATGGAAGAAACTCGTGCGCTCTGTGCTCTCCCATAAGGACGTGCGGGAGCGGATTCTCACAGCTCCGGCGGCGAAGACAATGCACCATGCGCGTTCCGGTGGGCTTTTGGAGCATTCTCTTTCCGTGGCCCGCATTTGCCTTGCCGCTGCGAGCCATTATCCATCTCTTGACCGCCAGGCGCTGCTGGCCGCCGCTATCCTGCACGACATTGGCAAGCTGGAGGAGATGACCGGTCCGTTAGACACTGATTACACGGTGAACGGCAACTTGCTGGGACACATCGTGCAGGGCCTGCTGATGCTGGAACCGTTTCTGGAAAAGTCCGGGCTTGATGACGGGCTGAAGGACCATTTCCGTCATCTGATAGCCAGCCACCATGGGCGGATGGAATTCGGTGCGGCGAAAGAACCGCGCACGGCGGAAGCCTTCGTGCTGCATTTTGCCGATGACCTTGATGCCAAAATGGATCATTGCCGCACAGTATTACCTCCTCCTGGGGCTGATGCACAGGTATATTCCGGCAGGGGAGAAACGCTCTGCCAGCCCGTGCGTACGCCAGGGAACGGTACGGCCGGCGGCGGGACAAATTCTGTGGATCTCCACAGCCAACAGGGGTCACTTCTGGTATGACAGAAAGGAGTATGTTTATCACTGTCGAAGGGATAGAAGGGGCGGGCAAAAGTACGCTCATCGCTGGACTTGCTGGAAGCTTGAAAGCAAGGGAGATCCCATGCGTGCTGACCAGAGAGCCCGGAGGCTGCAGCCTGGGATCTGAGCTGCGTCGTATTCTTCTGGAAAGTTCCCGGAACGTGGAAAGAAAAGCGGAGCTTTTTCTTTTTCTTGCTGATCGGGCGCAGCATGTTGCAGAAGTCGTGAGGCCGGCTCTATGCCGTGGCGAATGGGTGATCTGTGACCGCTACGTTGATTCCACCGTTGCCTACCAAGGCAATGGCCGCGGCATGGATATCGCCATGCTGCGGCGCCTCAGTGATGAGGCGACAGAGAGGCTTACGCCACACATGACATTTCTGCTGGATTTACCTGCGGAAGAGGGATTACGGCGTGCTAGACAGAGAAACCGTGCAGATGGCACAGAAGCCAGTGAAGGACGCTTCGAGGCGGAGGAACTGGCATTTCATGAGCGGGTTCGCGCTGGTTTTCTCAGCCTTGCCGCGGAGGAACCCGCACGTTTCGCCGTGCTCGACGCGCTCCTTCCACCAACGGCACTGGTTGCGGCGGCATTAGAGCGTCTCGGCCTCGCATGAAACGGTGCCTTTCCCCTTGCTGAGGAAAACATGCTTGGCCCGCCGGCAAAACCATGCACCGCAAGATTGCCAACCGCCTGTAAAACAGCTAGTATCAACAAAAAACGGTCATTTTCTCTGCCAAACCGGCATTTCGGCGGGAAAATGATGGAGTTAGGTATGCCTATGGAATATTCAATACGCTTCTCTGCAGGTTCTGGCATTAAAGCCGGGCTTTCGCGCGAGTGGCTTCTTACCAACGTCCGCGGCGACTATGCCTCTGGCACGGTTAGAGGGTGTGCCACAAGGCGATACCATGGGCTGCTTTGCGCTCAGACTGCTGATGGAAAGCGTATGCTCCTTTCTTCTATGGAAGATTGGGTGCGCATCCAGGGGCGCGAATATCCTCTTTCCTGCCGCCTGCATCCAGGCACTGCCTGGCCGGAAAGCTGGAAACTGGAAAGCCGTTTTAACTGCTCTAGGTATGAGATTTCCCGGCTTTTTCGTCTGCCACTGGAGAGCGGGGCACATGTCCTCCTTGAACGTACTGTCAGACTTTGCCCCGATGAGGGCAGACTACTTATACGTTACGCACTGTTGGACACACCCGAAGCATCCTCCTGCGGGAAGGTCGATTTATTTGCGAGACCGCTGGCGAGCTGCCGTCCCGCCGACCATCTGACTCGTGCCGACCTTTCTTTTTCTTCAGCGTTGCATCCATTGCCGCCGGGATCCCTCTATCCAGGCTTTTCTTTCCGCCCGCATGCGTCCATCCCCCAGCTCGTGATGGAGATAATAGGCTCGGGAATGAACGCAGCCGCATTTGAGCCGTCCACGGACTGGTACTATGACATCCTTTACCCGGTGGAGCGAGAGCGAGGCTATGACTGGGTGGATGACCTGTTCATGCCTGGCACCTTTTCATCCAGTCTTTGTGTTGGCAGCCCTGTATGGATATCAGCAGGCATTATGCCTCTTGCGGACGCTCCCGAAGCCCTTTGGGAAAAATGCTTAGCTGAGCCTCCCATCTATACGGAGCCAATTCTTGAGCATCTGCATTGCGAATGCTCGCGTTTTCTCATTCAGAGCGGAGAAGAAACTCTGGTGCCGGCTGGCTACCACTGGTTTGGCCCATGGGGAAGGGATACATTCATTGCTTTACCCGGTCTAACCTTCCTTTCTGGACGGTTAGACACGGGCAAGAAGATTCTTGCCCAGATAGGTGAGCATGTTCGCGATGGACTTGTGCCAAATCTCCTTGGCAACGGCAACGGAGAGGCAGCATACAACTCAGCAGATGCGTCCCTGTGGTATATGCTTGCAGTGCAACGCCTGTTCTTGGAATGCCCTGGAGAAGAAGCCTTCGTGCACAGCGAGTGCTGGCCTGTTATTAAAAGCATCATCGCCCATTTTGCAGATGGTACCATGCCGGACGGCCAGGGGGGGATGCTCGTCAAAGCCGACGTCCACGGGCTGCTCCATGTGGGGAGCCAGCAGACCCAGCTGACATGGATGGATGCGTCTATTGACGGTGTGCCTGTCACGCCGCGTCATGGCTGCGCCGTGGAACTGAATGCGCTGTGGTATAATGCTCTGGAGTTTGCGCATTCGTTTGCGTTGGCATGCGCCGAAACCCCGCCTACTGAGACCCGCCTCATCCCTGTGCTGCGCAAAGAGTTCCGTCGAGTGTTCATTCCTCATAAGGAAGAGCGAACGGCCATGGGCGGCGGACTTTATGATACATGGACGCCGGAGAGCGGACCGTCGCATTGTATCCGCCCCAACCAGATTATAGCTGCGGCATTGCCGTACTCTCCCTTATCCAAGAGGGAGCGGACTTCTGTGGCGGCATGTGTCCGCAAGCAACTGCTGACGCCTTTTGGCCTGCGCACGCTCTCGCCTGCGGACGCCGCGTATCGTCCGTTCTGCAGAGGCAGCCAGGCTGAGCGCGACAAGGCGTACCATCAGGGCACGGTATGGCCCTGGCTGCTGGGATTTTACGCTGAAGCTTTGTGGAGAGGCGGCGGCACGGAAAAGGCTGCCCGCACCCTTATGCGAACAATATCCCCCTTGTTTGCGCAGCATCTTGGGCAGGCCGGACTGGGCAGCATTTCAGAGATCTTTGACGGTGACAGCCCCCATGCACCAGGAGGGTGCATCGCCCAGGCATGGAGCACAGCCGAAGCGCTCCGGCTCCTTTTGCTCGTACGCAGGGAATGGCCTGATACCTGGAAAAGATGGGCTGACGCTTATTCATATGACAGTGGATCGGAACTTGAACATACTATTGACATGGAGAAATCGCTATGCGTGTTCTGATGCTGGGATGGGAGTTCCCGCCGCACATCAGCGGCGGTCTGGGCACGGCCTGCTATGGCATAACCAAGGGGTTGATGGACAAGGGAGCTGAGATCGTGTTCATCCTGCCCAGCCTCAAGAAAGTGGAGGCAGGGAGGGATGCTTTTCTCCGGTCAGCGTCCGGCGTTTCCATAACAAAAGGCCTGAAGCAGGCGGTGGAGCGGATTCGCCGTGAATGGGAATACAAGGAGCTTCCTGGCCTTGAAAGACGCCCGGTGGAAGCGCACCTCAATCCATACGGGCAATTCGATTTCGGCAGGCACGGCATCGATCCTGAACTGCTGGACACCTCGCTGCAGACTGTTGAGGAGGTCAGCCATTTCCATGGAGGATACCAGAAGGACCTCATGGATGAGGTTGAGCGCTTCAGCGCCGCGGCAACAGCCGTGGTGCTTGAAGAGCATAGAAAGAAACCTGCGGACGTCATTCATGCCCACGACTGGATGACCTATCCGGCTGCCATGGCGGCAAGCCGTCTCTGCGGCCTGCCGCTTGTCCTGCACTTGCATGCCACTGAATATGACCGCTGCGGGGAAATCGGCTATGATAAGATCTACCGCATTGAGCATGAGGGGCTTCACGCAGCTGACCGCGTCATTGCCGTAAGCAACAGGACCAAGCAGATTGCGATGGAGCGCTATGGCGTTCCGGCCGAGAAAATTTCCGTGGTGTATAACGGCGTGTTCCCGCTCAAGAACCCGCCTGTCTTTAAAATTCCTGATCTTGTACGGCAGGAGAAGCGCGTGCTCTTCATGGCCCGCGTCGCCATGCAGAAAGGGCCGGACTATTTTGTGGAGGCAGCCCGCCTCGTACTGGACGCTCTGCCTGAAACGCGCTTTATCCTTGCTGGCAATGGCGATCTTTTGCCGCGCATGATGCGCCGCGCCGCCGAGCTGCGGATGGGCAGCCGCTTCCATTTCCCAGGCTTCATGCGCGGGGACGATGTGCGCCACATGTATTCAATAGCGTCACTCTATGTCATGCCGAGTGTATCTGAACCGTTTGGCATCGCCCCGCTTGAGGCGCTACAGTGCGGCGCGCCGGTACTCATGTCCAAGCAGTCAGGGAGCGCAGAAGTGTTGCCTAGCGCCTTTACCGTGGATTTCTGGAATGTGCGCGACATGGCTGATACCATAATCAATATTCTGCGATACCCAGAAATGGCCGCTGCCAGCCTCCGCCTTTGCCAAGAAGAACTAAAACTGCTCACCTGGGAGCGCGCCGCAAACGGCATATTTGATGCCTATGCGCGTGTCTGCCCCAACGCTAGGAGCTAGCTATGCCATCCGTATGCTTTTATTTTGAAGTTCATCAGCCTTGCCGTCTGCGTCCGTACAGCTTTTTCGATATAGGCGACAGCAGCAGCTACAATGATCGTGAGCTGGACAGCCTTGTCATGCACAAGGTCGCCGAAAAGTGCTATCTCCCTATGAATGCCCTCCTGCTGGACTTGATACGAGAGCATCAGGGAAGGTTCCGCTTCACGTTTTCGCTGACGGGAACTTTTATTGACCAGGCTTTTGCCTACACGCCAGAGGTGATAGCCAGTTTTCAGGAGCTGGCCTCCACGGGCTGCGTGGAATTTCTGGATGAGACCGACAGCCACAGCCTATCGGCGCTTTTTTCAGAAGACGAATTTCGCGAACAGGTGGCCGCCCACCGCCAGCGCATGCGCGAGCTTTTCGGCGTTGAGCCGACAGCGTTCCGCAATACCGAGCTGATTTACTGCGACCGGCTGGCGAAACTGGTCGAGGCAATGGGGTATTCCGCCATCCTTACTGAAGGAGCAGACCACATCCTTGACTGGCGCAGCCCCCGCTTCGTTTACCGGCCTGAGGGATGCAATAAGATCAAGCTCCTGCTTAAGAGCTATTCCCTTTCCGACGATATCGCCTTCCGCTTTTCCAACCGCGGATGGCCGTCGTGGCCACTGATGGCTGATACCTACGCAGGATGGCTTTCCCAGGTTAAGGGAAGCGGCGAGGTCATCGGTCTGTTCATGGACTATGAGACCTTCGGCGAACATCAGTGGAAGGATACCGGCATCTTTGAGTTCATGCGTGCTCTTCCCGGCAAGGTCTTGGCCGATCCTGAAATGGACTTCCTCACGGTGTCCGAGGCCGCCGCGCGCTATGAGGCATGTGCCAGCCTTTCCGTGCCTGAATGGATTTCCTGGGCGGACGCCGAGCGTGACCTCTCGGCCTGGCTGGGCAATGAGATGCAGAAGGACGCCCTGGAAGCGCTTTATGCCTGCCGTCCGATGGTTCTCAGCCTGGGAGATGATAAAGTGACTCAGACATGGCGGAGGCTCCAGACATCTGACCACTTTTATTATATGAGCACGAAATGCGCGTCCGATGGTGACGTGCATCAGTATTTCACACCGTACGGCTCTCCGTTTGAGGCGTATGCAAACTTTATGAACATTATCGCCGACTTCCGCCTTCGCTTGGAATCCGCATTGCGGAAGTAACCTTCCACCCAGGTTTTCGGAATGCCCCGCGCCATGCATTTTGCCTGGCCGATGGAGGCATGGCGTTTTTGTGGAGCATTTATGGGAAACAATATTCATCAGCATCTGTTTGAAGTCAGTTGGGAAGTTTGCAACAAAGTCGGCGGCATCTATGAGGTCGTGGCCAGTAAGGCGCAGCACGCCATGCGTGCCTTTGACGGCGAATATTTCCTTTTGGGGCCGGACACGCGGCACAATACGGAATTCACGGAGACCGACGAGGCCTGCTGGGATGCGATCCGTTATCCTCTGCGCGATAAGGATCTGCGCTGCCGCTTCGGCCGCTGGGAGATCCCAGGCAGACCTCGCGTTATTCTCGTGGATTTTAATGGGCGCTATGATTCCAACCTGCTGTTGCGCCAGCTCTGGGAGCGTTTCGGCGTGGATTCTCTCTCCGGAGGATGGGATTACATCGAGCCAGTGCTGTTTAGCTACGCCTGCGGAGAAGTGATCGCCGTCATTCATCAGGTCCTTGCCGCGCGGGATAAAAGTCATGGCGTCGCGCAATTTCACGAATGGATGTGCGGTGCAGGCATCCTTGCCCTGAAGCATCTGGCACCGACTGTTGGCACCGTATTCACAACCCACGCCACGGTACTTGGCCGCTCCATGGCCGGCAGCGGCGTGGATATCTATGCCCGCATGGATGAAATTTCACCGTCCCAGGAAGCGGTGCGCTACAATATCACGGCTAAGTGTTCTATGGAGACAGTGAGCGCCAGAGAGGCCGACGTATTTACGACTGTGAGCGGTATTACCGCAGAAGAAGCCCGTGTTTTCCTGGGGCGTACGCCCGATATCATAACCGACAATGGACTTGATCTATCTGCCATCCGCGACTACAGCGCAGACCGCACCGAAGCAGGAGATAACAGGCGTCGCCTCCTGGAACCCGTGCAGCGGCTGCTCCGCCACGAACTTTCCCCGGATACGAGAATCATCGTGATCTCCGGCCGTTACGAATACCATAATAAGGGCGTGGATCTTTTCCTGGATGCCGTGGCGGAGGCACGTGACGCGATCAGGGATTCCGGGAAGAAACTGCTCATCCTCATGCTGATGATGGGCGGCCATACGGGCGTGGACGAGCGGGCCGCCAGCGGAGATCCCGGCGTCGTGGCGGACGAATCCCGTCCAGATACGGGCTTTCTTGCCAGCCACCATGTGTACAATGCCGCTGGTGATCCCATACTCTGCGCTTGCAGGCGTCTCGGTCTTGAAAACCGTCCGGATGACAGCGTCCATGTGCTTTTCGTGCCCGCGCTCCTTGACGGCCGCGACGGCTTCTTCAATATGCACTATTTCGATGTCCTTTCTGGCTGCGACCTCGGTGTGTTTCCTTCGTGGTATGAGCCTTGGGGATACACACCGCATGAATGCGCGGCCTATGGTGTCCCCACGGTAACGACGGACCTTTCCGGATTCGGCCTATGGGTACGTCAGTTCGAGGCGAACACAGGCACAAGCTTAGGTATCGGAGTCGTGGCCCGGCGCAACGTCGAGTACAGAAAGTCTGTGGAAGATCTGGCGGCAATCATTACCCATTATGCGTCCTGTTCCAGTGAAGAGCTTGACCAGAGGCGTGTCGCAGTGCGCAAAGCCGCGGGCAATGCCTCTTGGGATGAATTCTTTAAGCTCTATCAGAATGCGTATGAACTTGCGAATATAAAGGCGCACGCGAGGCGTCATGCCACCGGGGAAGGCGCCAACGTCCGCATGAATAAGAAGCTCGCCCCCAGACCGTCCTCCATTCCATTCCTGCGCACCATCAACGCGGTGACCAGTCTGCCCGAACGCATCGGGCGGCTGCGTGACATAGCCGCAAACGTATGGGGGAGCTGGCAGCCAGAGGCGGAGGCCCTTTTTGCCGGCATGGACGCGGAACTCTGGGAAGCCAGCGGGCACAATCCCAGCTTCGTGGTGGAGAACACGCCCTATGCTCAGCTTGAGGCGCTTGCTAAGGATAAGGATTTCCTCTCACGCTTAGATGGGTTGGCTGCGAAATTCGACAGTTACATGGCTCAGCCGCTGATTTCCGCGCCTGAAGACGAGCCAGTGCTTTCCAAGGACCGTCCTGTGGCCTATTTCTCCACGGAATACGGATTGCATGAGAGCCTGCAGCTTTATTCCGGCGGGCTTGGCGTGCTTTCTGGAGATCATCTTAAATCCGCCAGCGACGAACGTATACCCCTCGTTGGCGTGGGCTTGTTCTATTTGAACGGCTACTTCCAGCAGGTGCTTGATAAAGACGGGCACCAGACCGCGGTGTATCCGGAAAACTTGCCTGCGGCGCTTCCCCTGGAAGTCGTGCTTGACGCCAAGGGCACGCCCTTGCTCATCTCCATCCCGCTGGGAGGCCATAGGCTGTACGCGCGCATTTGGAAACTGCAAGTCGGACTTGTGTCTCTCTTCCTCTTGGATACGAATGTTCAGGAGAACAGCGAGGACGACCGCCGAGTCACTGCACGTCTTTACGAGGCGGACCGGGACATCCGCTTGCGTCAGGAAATGCTGCTTGGCATGGGTGGCGTACGCATGCTTGCCTCGCTGGGCATAACGCCTTCCGTATGGCATATGAATGAGGGGCACTCTGCTTTCCTTGTGCTTGAACGCATCCGTCAGCATATGAAGGCCGACGGCCTTTCTCTTGACGAGGCCATGGAACTTGTGCGCAGCTCCTGCGTTTTTACCACGCATACTCCGGTGGACGCAGGCAACGAGCGCTTCAACACGGATCTCATGAGCCGGTATTTTCCTGCCTTTGCCAAGGAACTGGGAATGGAATGGAATGAATTCCTGCGCCTTGGGCGCCAGGACGGCGGAGATCAGCATGTGTTCGATATGACAGTGCTTGCACTGCGCATGTCTTCGCAGGCCAACGCCGTCAGCGCCATGCACGGCATGGTGTCACGTAGGATGTGGCGCAATATCTGGCGCGGATTTGATGAAGCCGAGCTGCCCATAACCCATGTGACCAACGGCATCCATACTGCCTCCTATGCAGGCCCGTCTTTCCGTCCGCTTCTGGAACGCTGGATTGGCGGCGACTGGGCCGCACTGCACCCAGGAGATCCCCGATGGGAAAAGGTTCACTCTATCCCCGATAAGGCCTTCTGGAAAGCCCGCAAGGAGCAGAAACAGACGCTCATCGACGCCTTGCGTGTGCGCCTTCCGAAGTGCCGTGCATATGCGTCCATTTCTGGCGAGAGGCGCACGCAGTGGCTGTCCGCGCTTACGCAGGATACGCTGGTCATTGGGTTTGCCAGACGATTCGCGCCCTATAAGCGTGCAACCATGCTGTTTGCCGATCCCGAC
>JAEEGL010297489.1_pt1 | contig 13553 bp, 14 predicted proteins | sample 9134231 | NCBI WGS metagenome assembly JAEEGL01 (sample SAMN16246548, study PRJNA631951) | gut metagenome | biome: gut microbiome; feature: rumen; material: fiber-attached | host: Bos | place: Iran: Karaj | collected 2018-10
CCGCGACGGGGAGGAAATACGCCGCCTTGAGAAGCGCGCCTTCTGTTCCGCGGACCGCGCGCTCAGACTGCTCAACAAATGCCGCCTGCCCGCCTGGGACGGGTTTTACGGAAATCGCCCGAAGGGCGTCAAGGACGGCACCACCTTTTCCCTCGAAGCGACCGTCAACGGCGGAAAAGAGATACGCGCGGCCGGGTTGCAGAGATTTCCCCGTCATTACCGCGATCTTACAGACGGTTTTCAAACAATACTGAACGGAAAAACGCCCGGACCGTAAAAGCGGTAAAGCCCCTCGCGGGCGGATTTTTTGGGAGGACGAAGCATGGAAGAAAAAAAGATCAAGATCGGCGTCGTCGGCACGGGAAGGGGAAAAACCTTCATGTCCCCGCCCGATTGCACCGGTCTGACGCTTGCCGCGGTCTGCGACAGGCGCCTTGACAAATTGACTTACGTCAAAAGGCATTTCGACAAAGACGGCCAACTGCAAACGTTCACCGACTACGGCGAGATGCTGGAAAAGGCGGATATCGACGCCGTCGTGCTCTGCAACTATTTTCACGAGCACGCCCCCTTCGCGGTCAAGGCGCTCAAAGCGGGCAAGCACGTCCTGTCCGAATGCCTCTGCGCCTCGACGCTCGCGGAGGCCGTCGAGCTTTGCCGGACCGTAGAGGAGACGGGAAAGATCTACATGCTGGCCGAAAACTATCCGTTCAGCCGCGAACGGCTCGAGATGAAGCGTCTTTACGAGTCGGGCGAGCTTGGGGAACTGCTCTACGCCGAAGGCGATTACGCGCATCCGCAGGAGGTGTCCGAGACGTACGACAACGCCACCGGCCCCTATCACTGGCGGAACCAGCAGCCCAGCACCTACTACTGCACGCACGCCGTCGCGCCCATCATGATGGCGACCGGCACCATGCCGGTCAGAGTGTCCGGCTGGGTCCCCCGTCTGGCCGACGAGAGCTACCGCGGGGACGAACTGCGCGCCGAGGATCACGGCGGGATCATCGTGTGCCAGATGGACAACGGGGCGGTCGTGCGCACCCTTCAGGACGCCTTCCCGATCCGTTCGGCCAAAACCGCGCTCTACTGCACCAAAGGCGGCTGCGAGACCGACCGCATGACGGGAAAGCTCTACGTCTGGCACGAGACCTTCAACAAAGGAAACCGGCCGACGGAACGGCTCTATTCTCCCGACTGGCCGGATTTCGCCGCCGAGGCGGCCGCCTCCGGGCACAGCGGGGGCGACTTCTGGGTGCAGTATTATTTCGGCGAGGCGATCCGCAAAAACGAGCAGCCCTGGCTGAACGTCTACCGCGGCTGCGCGATGTCGGTCATCGGCGTGCTCGCCTGGCGGTCGGCGTGCGAAGGCGGCCGTCCCTACGAGGTTCCCGATTTTTCGAACGAAGAGGAACGCAAAAAATACGAGAACGACACCTGGGGCGTCTTCCGCAAACCGGGGGACGACGACTCCAAACTCCCGCCTCTCGCCCTTTCGGGATGGAAGCCGAACGAAAACGCGCTCCCGCTCGCCGAGCAGGCCTGGAGAAAGCGCTACTACCTCGGTCTCGGATGGAACAGATCCGTCGACGAGATACGGGCCATCCGCGAGGAATTGTACGGCTCGGCCGACTACCGCGACGGCGAATACGATCCGCTGAAATAAAATAAAAAAACTTCTTTCGCCCTTCGCGGCGAAATGGGAAAAAAAGGAGACAGGTCTCATGAAACTGAAATATCTCGGCACCGCCGCGGCGGAGGGGGTCCCCGCGCTTTTCTGCCAATGCGACGTCTGCCGTAAGTCGCGCGAAAAAGGCGGCAGGCATTTCCGCTCCCGCTCGCAGGCGGTCCTTGACGACGTTCTTCTCATCGATTTTCCCTGCGACACGGCCTGGCACATGATGCGCTTCGGGCTCTCGCTGCTCGACTATCCGAACTGCCTGATCACCCACAGCCACGGAGATCATTTTTCGCCGGGCGAGATCTTCTATATCGAAAAAGGCTATTCCGCCGTCGTGCCCGAAAACTACGCCGGTTTTCACGTGTTCGGAAGCGAGGACGTCGCACCCGAAATGGAAAAGCTTCTCGTGAAAAATGCGGACAGGCTGTTTTTCACTCGGGTCGATCCCTATACGCCGTTCATGGTCGGAGAACACCGCGTGACGGCGCTCAAAGCCCGTCACGGATCGGGAAATCCCTATAACTACGTGATCGAGCGGGACGGCAAAGCCCTGCTCTACGCGCACGACACCGCCTATTTTCGGCCGGAGACCTGGGACTATCTCGCGCGGAGCGGGGTTAGCTTCTCCCTTTGCTCGCTCGACTGCACGAACGCCCGCGCCGGATTCGGAATGTCGGAAAGGGCGGTCCATATGGGACTGCCCGACAACGTCAAAGTCCGCGAAAAGCTCTTCGAGCTCGGTCTGGCGGACGAAAAGACCCGTTTCGTGGTCAATCATTTTTCTCACAACGGCGCCGACGCGGATTATGACACTTTTCTTCCGATCGCCGAGGGGCTCGGCTTCGAGGTCTCTTTCGACGGGATGGAGGTCGTCTTTTGACCGGGAAAAAGTTTTTTTGAATTTTTTTCCAATCCCCTTGCGCTTTTCCTCTCAAGGGTATACAATAAGCGCGACAACCGAATAGACGGGAGCTTGTGTGACAGGCTGAGAGGAAGGTCAAACCTTCGACCGAGAACCTGATTTGGATAATGCCAACGTAGGGAAGCCCGATCCGCCCGGACCGGGAAAGACCAGAAACGCGCGGAAGTTACCGGATCGGTGGCTTCCGTTTTTTTACCCTTGCCGCTTTTTTGTTTTTCGGAGGTGTGTTTTATGGTAAAGATCAACGGGGACGAACTGGACCTCGCGGGCAGGATCCTTTCGGACTATCTCGCGGAAGCCGGCTACGATCCGAAACGGATCGCGGTGGAGCGCAACGGGGAGATCGTTCCCAAGGCTCGCTACGGCGAGACCGTCCTGTCCGACGGCGACAGTCTCGAGGTCGTCGGATTCGTGGGGGGTGGCTGAATTGATCCCCTCAAAAGAAGAATGGGAGGGCGCGCTCGCCCTTCGCCACGGGAAGGACCGTCAGGAGAGATTCGCTTCCTCGACGGTCGCGGTCTGCGGCCTTGGGGGACTGGGCTCCCATATCGCCTTCGCGCTTGCCCGCGCCGGGATCGGCAGACTGATCCTCGTCGACTTCGACAGAGTGGACCTCACCAATCTGCACCGCCAGCAGTATAAGGCCTCCCAGATCGGTATGCCGAAAGCCTTGGCGCTTTGCGACTCGCTTCTGGAGGTCGCGCCCTACGTCAGGCTCGAACCGCGCGTCCTTCGTCTGACGGAAGAAAACGCGAAAGAAGTTTTGGCGGACGCCGACGTGATCTGCGAGGCCTTCGACAGGGCGGAAAACAAGGCGATGCTCGTCAACCTCGCGCTCGAGACCATGCCCGGCAAATATCTCGTCGCCGCCTCGGGCGTGGCGGGGATCGGCGCCGCCAACGCGGTGAAGACCCGCAGGATCGCCCCCCGTTTCTATCTCTGCGGCGACGGAGTGAGCGATACCGAAAAAGAGGGAAGTCTCTTCGCCTCCCGCGTGATGGTCTGCGCCGCGCATCAGGCGCACGCCGTCCTGCGGATCCTATCGGGTCTTTTCGAGACCGATTGAAAGATCGAAAGAAGGGAATCAAAACACCATGGACAACAACGACGCTCTGATCCTCGGCGGGCGCGCCTTCCGCTCCCGCTTCATCCTCGGCTCCGGGAAATATTCCATGAAACTGATCGAATCGGCGGTCAAAGACGCGGGCGCGGAGATCATCACCCTCGCCGTCCGCCGCGCCAACACCAAAGAGAAAGAAAGTATCCTCGACTACATTCCCAAAGGCGTCACCCTCCTCCCCAACACGAGCGGCGCGAGGAACGCGGAAGAGGCGGTCCGGATCGCCCGCCTCGCGCGCGAATTCGGATGCGGCGACTTCGTGAAGATCGAGATCATGCGCGACTCCAAATATCTGCTCCCCGACAATCAGGAGACGATCCGCGCGACAGAGATCCTCGCCAAAGAGGGCTTCGTGGTCATGCCTTATATGTACCCCGACCTGAACGTCGCGCGCGATCTCGTAAACGCCGGCGCCGCCTCGGTGATGCCGCTGGCCTCTCCCATCGGCTCCAACCGCGGGCTCTCCACAAAAGAGTTCATCCGGATCCTCATCGACGAGATCGACCTTCCCGTCATTGTCGACGCGGGCATCGGCAGGCCTTCTCAGGCCTGCGAGGCGATGGAGATGGGCGCCGCCGCGGTCATGGCGAATACCGCGCTCGCCACGGCGGGCGACCTCCCCCTGATGGCCTCGGCCTTCAAAAACGCCATAGAGGCGGGGCGCAAGGCCTATCTCTCCGGACTCGGACGTGTGCTCACACGCGGCGCTTCGGCCTCCGATCCGCTGACCGGATTCCTCGGGAATTGAGGCGAAAGGCATGGATAACCAATTCTTCATCGATACGGGGAATCTTTCGCCGGCCGCGCTCGAAAAAAAGCACCGGCTCGAGACCGACCCCTCTTTCCGCAAAAATCATATGGAATACCTCCCCGGCATGGAGATCATAGAATCGGACGTGCGCGACCGCGTCATGGAGCAGATGCGCGCGTTCGACTACGCGAAATATACGGCTTCCGACGTACGGGCGGCGCTCGAGCGCGACGTCTGCTCGATCGAAGACTTCAAAGCCCTTCTCTCACCCGCCGCGGAGCTCTTCCTCGAACAGATGGCGCAAAGGGCGAGGCGTGAGACGGGCAGGCATTTCGGCAATACCGTCTACCTCTTCACGCCGCTTTACATAGCGAACTACTGCGAAAACTACTGCGTCTATTGCGGGTTCAACTGCTACAACAACATCAGCCGGATGAAACTGTCGCCCGAACAGATCGAAAAAGAGATGAAGGTCATCTCGGACAGCGGGATGGAGGAGATACTCATCCTCACGGGCGAGAGCCGCGGGCAGAGCGGTCTCGAATATATCGGCGAGGCCTGCAAACTGGCGCGGAGATACTTCCGCATGGTCGGGCTTGAGGTCTATCCCGTCAACACCGATGAATACCGGTATCTGCACGAATGCGGCGCCGATTACGTGACGGTCTTCCAGGAGACCTACGACCCCGACCGGTACGAACAGCTCCACCTCTTCGGCCACAAGCGCGTTTGGCCGTACCGCTTCGACGCGCAGGAAAGGGCGCTCCGCGGCGGGATGCGCGGGGTCGCCTTCTCGGCCCTGCTCGGTCTTTCCGATTTCCGGAAAGACGCCCTGGCAAGCGCGTTGCATCTTTATTATCTGCAAAGGAAATACCCGCGCGCGGAGATGTCTCTCTCCTGCCCGCGCCTGCGCCCGATCATCAACAACGACAAGATCAACCCGCTGGACGTTCACGAAAAACAGCTCTGCCAGGTGCTCTGCGCCTACCGCATTTTTCTGCCCTACGTCGGGATCACGGTCTCCTCCCGCGAAAGCGCGGCTTTCCGGAACGGCATCGTGAAGATCGCCGCCACCAAGGTCTCCGCGGGCGTTTCGACCGGCATCGGCGATCACGAAAGCAAGTACGCGGGCAGAGACGCAGACGGGGAAAAGGGCGACGAGCAGTTCGAGATCAGCGATTCCCGCAGTCTGAAAAAAATGTACGCCGACATCGCGGGCGAAGGCCTGCAGCCGGTTTTGAACGACTATCTTTATGTGTGAGGGAAGATCGTGAGAAAATTCGATCCGAGTCTGTATTTCATCACCGACAGCACCCTTTACGCCGAAGAGGAGTTCCTCTTCCGCGTGGAGGAAGGGCTGAGGGGGGGCGCCACGCTCCTCCAGCTCCGCGAAAAAGAAAAAAGCACCAAAGACTATATCGATCTGGCCGAAAAGGTCCACGCGATCGCCGGGAAGTTCGGCGTTCCCCTGATTATCGACGACAGGGTCGACGTGGCGCTGGCCGTCGACGCCGAGGGCGTGCACGTGGGGACGAGCGACATGCCGGTAGAGACGGCGCGGCGGCTGATGGGCGAAAGCAAGATCGTCGGCGCCACCGCGAAAACGGTCTCCCGCGCGAAGGAGGCGTACGCGCAGGGCGCCGACTATCTCGGCGTCGGAGCCATTTTCCCGACCACCACGAAGGTCAAAACGGTCCTGACGTCCACAAGCACGCTGCGCGAGATTTGCCTGTCCGTCCCGATCCCCGCCAACGCCATCGGGGGGCTGAACAAGGATAATATCGACGTGCTCAAGGGCATTCCGATCGGCGGGATCTGCGTGGTCTCCGCCATCATGAAAGCGGCCGACCCCCGAAAAGCGGCCGCCGAACTGAAAGCGAGGGCGAAAGAACTCGGGTTCTGACGTCCCGTCCTCTTCCGAAAGACCGCCGCGGGCATATCGCCCCGGGGCTTTACGCGGTACACCGGGAGCACCACCTTGTATCGCGATACAAAACGATGCTGAAAGCGAAAGGAGACTTTTGAAAATGAAAACAGCATTGACCATTGCGGGAAGCGACTGCAGTGGAGGCGCCGGCATCCAGGCGGACCTGAAGACCATGACGATGAACGGCGTCTACGCCATGAGCGTCGTGACGGCGCTCACGGCGCAGAACACGACCGGCGTACGGTCGATCTTCGAGGCCCCGCCCGATTTTCTGGCGCAGCAGATCGACGCGGTGTTCGAGGACATTTTTCCCGACGCCGTAAAGATCGGTATGGTATCCTCTGCGGGTCTGATCGGCGTCATCGCGGAAAAGCTCAAATATCACAAAGCGCGGAACATCGTGCTCGACCCCGTGATGGTGGCGACCAGCGGCGCCTCCCTGATGAGGACGGACGCCGTCGATTCCCTTGCCGCCGAACTGCTTCCTCTTTCGACCCTCGTCACGCCGAACATCCCCGAGGCCGAGGTCCTTTCGGGCATGAAGATCGGCGGGGCGGAGGACATGAAGACGGCCGCCGGAAAGATCGGAAAAGAATACGGCTGTTCGGTCCTCTTAAAGGGCGGGCACAGCGTCAACGACGCGAACGATCTGCTTTATTCGGGCGGGGAGTTTTTCTGGTTCAACGGAAAACGCGTCGACAACCCGAACACCCACGGGACCGGATGCACCCTTTCCAGCGCCATCGCCTCGAACCTCGCCAAAGGTTTCGATCTTTCCCGGTCGGTCAGGCGGGCGAAAGACTATATCTCGGAAGCGCTTTCCGCGGGGCTCGATCTCGGGAAGGGAAGAGGGCCCATGATGCACAATTTCGCCCTGCGGGGCGTTTACGCGGAGGGGGTCGATTGAAATGGAAGAAAAACGCACGTCGGTTTTTGAGAACGGGCTGATCTGGTTCGGCGCGGCGGTCTCGATCGCCGAGATCCTCACCGGCACCTATTTCGCCCCCCTCGGCTTCGGCGAGGGCGTCCTCGCCATCCTGACCGGACACGTCATCGGATGCGCCCTGCTCTTTCTCGCGGGGCTGATCGGCGGCAAGGTCCGCAAAAGCGCCATGGAGACCGCCAAAATGAGTTTCGGCGGCAGGGGCGCGCTCCTTTTTTCCATTCTGAACATCATCCAGCTCGTCGGCTGGACGGCCATCATGATCTACGACGGCGCCGGCGCGGTCAACGGCATCTTCGACGCCGGGAACTGGGTCTGGTGTCTTCTGATCGCCGCGCTCATCGTGCTTTGGATACTGATCGGCATCAAAAACCTCGGCAAGGTGAACACGGTCGCCATGACGGCGCTCTTCATTTTGACCATCGTCCTCAGTTTCGTGATCTTCGGCGGCGAAAAGTCTCCGTTTGAAGGCGGGGAGGGGATGACCTTCGGCGCGGCGGTCGAACTGTCCGTCGCCATGCCGCTTTCCTGGCTGCCGCTCATCAGCGACTACACGCGCGACGCGAAAAAGCCCGTCCGGGCGACCGCCGTCAGCGCGGTGACCTACGGGATCGTCAGCTGCTGGATGTACTTTATCGGCATGGGCGCCGCCATCTTCACCGGGGAGGGAGACGTCGCCATGATCATGGTCAAGGCGGGGCTCGGGATCGCGGGGCTTCTGATCATCATCTTCTCCACGGTCACCACCACCTTCCTCGACGCCTATTCCGCCGGCGTCTCGGGCGAATCTCTCTCAAAAAAGATCAACGGAAAATGGCTCGCGATCGCCGTCACGGCGATCGGGGCGGCAGGCGCGATCTTTCTGCCGCTGGCCGATATCACCGGGTTTTTGTACTTCATCGGATCGGTCTTCGCGCCCATGATCGCCGTGCAGATCGCCGACTTTTTTATCCTCAAGAAAGACAGGAGCGCCGTCTCCTTCCACTTTCGGAACCTGATCGTCTGGCTCGTCGGTTTTATCGCTTACAGACTGTTGATGCTTGTGGACATCCCCGTCGGCAACACCCTGCCGGATATGGCGTTCACCTGCGTTGTCTGCGTGCTTGCCGACAAGATCGCGGCCTCGATCGGGAACAAAAAAAAGAAGGCCTGAAATGGCCCGGTGCGTCATCGTCGGCGGCGCCGGCATCGGCGATTATGCCCCCGTCCGCGCGCGTTTGAGAAAAGACGACTTTTTTATTTTTTGCGACGGCGGCTTGAAACACCTTTCGCCGCTGGGCGTTTCGCCGGGGCTCATCACGGGGGATTTTGACTCTCACGAGGACCCGCGCCTCGACGTCGAAACGATAAGGCTCCCGCGCGAAAAGGACGATACCGACACGGCGTTCGCGGTCAAAGAGGCCGTAAGACGCGGATACGGGGAGTTCCTGCTGATCGGCGCGGCCGGGGAGCGGCTCGATCACACCCTCGGCAACGTTTCGCTCCTTCTTTTTCTCGACTCCCTCGGAAAAAAGGCGGCGATAATGGACGACTACTCCGAAATGGAGATCGTCTCAAAGAACACCGCCTTTATCGAAGACACTTTCCCGTTCTTCTCTCTGCTCGCCTTTTCGGGCGACGCGAAAGGCGTCACGGTCCGTAACGCCAAATATCCCCTCGAGGGGGCGGAGATCACGTGTGAATATCCCTACGGGATCAGCAACGAGGTCCTGCCCGGAAAGACCGCGACGGTTTCGGTCGCGGAGGGAAGACTGCTCCTGATAAAGGTCTTCTGACAAAAAAATCCCGCGGAATTGCGACAGATTCGCCATTTCGCGGGATCTTTCATTTTTCGATACTGGGCGGGGAACGGCGCGCGATGTCGCCGCGCCTGACCGGGAAGGGGACTTTCATGCGAAAGCGCGTCAGAGGTCGGGGGGTCGAGTCTATGGGCGTCCCGTTTTCGTCGGTGAGTTCGGTGACGACGAAAGGAGCCCCCGTCTTTCCCGGGGTGAGTATCTCCAACTCCTCACCGACCGACGTCTTGTTTTTCTGTACGAAAAGGGCAAATCCATCCCCGTCCGAATCCGAGACGGCAGGCGCGATGAAAGCGGATTCGCAAAGCGGCCCCGGCAGGGAAGAGACGCGGGCGTTCTCCTCCGGGGAGGTGAAAAAGTATCCCGTCGCGTATTCGCGGTGCGAAACGCTTTCCAGTTCTCTTTTCCAGCGCGGGTCGGGCTCGTAAACTTCTTTATCGGATAGATACGCGTCGATCGCCATCCGGTAGGCGTTGGTGACGGCCGCCGTATAATAGGCGCTCTTCATCCGGCCTTCGATCTTGAAGCAGTCGATCCCGCTTTCGCAGAGAGACGGGATATGGTCGATCATGCAAAGATCGCGCGAAGACATCACGTAACTGCCGAATCTGTCTTCCTCCACGGGGATGAACTCGCCCGGCCGTTTCTCCTCTTCGATATACGCGAGCCGGTATTCCCAGCGGCAGGGCTGGGCGCAAAAACCGCGGTTGCCGTCGCGCGAGGCGAGATAATTGGACAAAAGACACCGTCCGCTGTAAGAGACGCACATGGCTCCGTGGATAAAGACCTCCAGTTCCAGAGAGGGCGGGGCCTCCTTCCGGATCGAAACGATCTCTTCCAGCGACAGCTCGCGCGCCAGAACGATCCGCGAAACGCCCAGAGCGTGATAGGCGGCCGCCGCGCGGGAGGAAACGACGCTGGCCTGCGTCGAAAGGTGGAGTTTCAGATGCGGCGCGAACCTTTTCGCCGTCTCGATGACGCCCAGGTCCGAAACGATCAGCGCGTCGGGCCGTATTTCGTCCAGAAAGGAGAGATACTTTTCCAGTTCGGCGTATTCGCCGCCGCGCGGCATGGTGTTCACCGCCACGTGGATCTCTTTTTTTTCCGCGTGAACGAAAGAGACGGCTTCTGCCAGTTCTTCCCGCGAAAAATTTCCCGCGGCGGCGCGCATCCCGAAAGACCGTCCGGCGCAATAAACGGCGTCCGCTCCGAAATGGAGCGCGGCGCGCAGCTTTTCCGGGTCGCCGGCAGGAGAAAGAAGAGAAGGCTTTTTTTTCATCGGGCTTTCGTTCATTTTATCCTCTCAAAGGAAAAACTTGCGCTTCAGCACGTCGCGGAGCGGCGGGACGCATCCGGCGATCAGCAGAAAGACGCCGATCGCGGAAAAGAAGCAGACGCAGTAGAGCGACCAGAGGAACATCGGTGTGCCGAAGGTGACGTGCTCGAAAAACTCGACCAGCATCGTCAGGCAACCTCCGCCGATCAGAAGGCCCGCGGTCACGATCAGCCGGCCGCGCCGGAGCTTGCCGTAAAGCGCGATCGCCGTGACGGTGACGGTGCAAGCGATCCCCGTCACGGGGAAGGCGAAGGACAGAAACCAGTACGGGGCGCCGGTAAACCTGTCGATATACAGAAGATACCCGGCCGCCGCCGCGAAGTCGATCGGCACGAAGACCAGCGGGCTTCTTTTGGGAAACCAGAAAGGCAGGACGGCGCAGACCCACAGGAACGCGATCCCCAGCATGACGTATCCCGACCACGATACGGCGCCGTAGGTCTTTATACAGACCAAAAGGCAGATCAGGCAAACGGCGACCGCCACCGCGGTCGCGAGGGAAAGCCCGAGATAGTTGACGTGGATCGCTTCCCGCGGGAAACGATCGGAATAGGGGGAGAGATCGAGATCTCCGTTTTTATCCCCGTCTTCCGGCATCCGCGTCCGGCAGAGCGGGCAGACCGTCTCCCCTTCGGGCAGACGGACGCCGCAGCGGTAGCAATACATCTTTATTCGTCCTTTCTCCGGTTGCTTTCGATATCCACGGGGACCCCCTCTTCCACGAGTTTGGAAAAGAAGAGCCGCTCGAGTTCGCTTTCCCGCGAACTGCGGATCATGTTGACGGCGGTCTTTCCTCCGAACGACACCACGGAGCAGTTGTGCGGATAGGAATACTGCACGCCGATGATGAACTCCATCCGCTCGACGTGTTTCGACGCCTCTTCGGGCATTCTGACCACGCCGAGGTTGGAGATATTGATGCACCCGCCCCGCTCGCCGGTCAGCATGTAAACGGCCCTCATGACGAAGTTTTTGACCGGAAGGGGAAGGATACGGATGAAGAAGATATCCTGAGGGATGACGTTCGAGGCGATCTTTGCCGCCATCTTCTGGGGGACGGCTTCGGAAGTGATCTGCCCCGAGAACTGCCGGCAGAGGTCGCTCAAAGAGTACCCCCCGGTCCGCGGGTCGACCCCGACGTTGATCGGGAGGACGAAATTGCGCAGCGTCGGCACGCCGTACAGTTTCCGGAGATTGACGGGGACGGTGATCTTGACGGGCAGCGCTCTTTTTTCTTTTCGCTCGTGATTCTGTATCTGGATGATCGAATAAGTCATCACCGCCGAAAGGAAGGAGGTCACCGAAACGCCGTACCGCTCAGAGGCCTTTTTCAGCGCGTCGGTGGGGAGGATGCCGGTGATCAGATGGCGGAATCCGTCCGGCTCGGGCGACCCTCTCAACCGGTAGGCCTTTTCTTCTTTCCGCTTTGCCGGGAATTTGCCCGCGCAAAGGCGGAACCCGTCGCGCGTTTCCTCCTCTTTCGGCTCTTCCGAAAGATCTTTCAGGTCTCCGCCTTTCGGAAGATCGATACGGTGACGGATCTCAAGATACCGCGCCGTCAGATTCTGCAGAAAAACGCTGCCGCCCGTGCCGTCGGTCACCGAATGGAAAAACTCCGCGGCGATCCGCTTTCCGTAATAAAGAACGCGGATGCAGCACTTCCGCGTTTCCGCCCGGCTCATGTGCGTCAGCGGATAGGCGAAATCCTCGCGCGGCTCGGGGGGGAGATCGATCTGCTCCAGATAGCACCAGAAAAAGCCCCGCCGCAGACGGACGAAGAACGTCGGAAAACGCGGAAAGAGGTCGGAGAGGGCCGCTTTCAGCACCGCGGGGTCGATCTTTTCATCCAGCGTCACCGAAAGGCGGAAAACGTTGTTCCAGTTCCTGCGGATGATCGCGGGGAAGATCAGCGCCGCCGTGTCCAGACGGAACCAGCGTTTTTTTTCTTTCAAGCCGTTTTCCCTCCCTTCCGCGTCTTTTCTCAAAGTATAACTGCTTTTCCTCCTTCTGTCAAGGCGGGAGCGGCGCGTGAAAAATATAAAAAAAGCACTTGACAATGCCCGAAAAATATGTATAATGAATGGGCACGGCATCGTGCACTCACAGAAAATACGCGAGAGTGGCGGAACTGGCAGACGCGCACGTTTGAGGGGCGTGTGGTTTACTCCGTACGGGTTCAAGTCCCGTCTCTCGCACCAAACGAACAGGGCAGACCTTTTTGGTCTGCCCTGTTCGTTTAAGATGATAATTGACGGGACTTGAAAAGGGCGGTCGCGAAGCGGCGCCTTCCGTCCGGGGGACGGGAGGCGAGCCCGAGGGCGTGTAGACGCGGAGCGTCGTAGCAAGTCCCGTCTCTCGCACCAAACGATCAGGGCAGACCTTTTTGGTCTGCCCTGATCGTTGAAGATGATAATTGACGGGACTTGAAAAGGGGACGAGCCCGACCGCCGCCGGGGGCGGAGGAAGGGAGGGCGAGGAGTGGCAGCGGTCGAAAAACGGGAGCGAGCGGAAGCGAGGAAAGCGTTTTTCGGGCACCGCAACAGGGAAAGATCCCGACCGCCGCCGGGGGACGGGAGGCGAGCCCGAGGGCGTGTAGACGCGGAGCGTCGTAGCAAGTCCCGTCTCTCGCACCAAACAGTACAAATCCGAACCCAAAGCCGGTTGGCGAAGGGTTCGGATTTGTCGTTTATTTCGGCGATTCGAATTTGACCTCAGGCAAAAACAAATCAAACTAAAAAACGGAGGTCAAGAAAATGAATCTGAACATCGGTAACATCGGAGTATGGGGGCGCGGGTGTCCGGTGGACACCTCTGCCAAAGGCGGAAGCACCGACCGAGGCAGCAGCCGAGACCCGGCGCTATGAATATCTCAAGCAAAATCGCCCTTCAATCGTCGGCGTGATGCGTATGAACGGTACTTTGGAGAACTATCTGAAAGAGGTGAATCAAGAAGCAACCAAAATACTTGAAACGCTCGTCCGGCAGTACGCAAAAGCGGAAGGCGTCACCGAAGCCCTCAAACGCACGGATCAACTCGGCTGGGTGCGCCGGATGAATTCCATACGCAACCGCGTCGA
>JAEEGL011136149.1_pt1 | contig 13553 bp, 13 predicted proteins | sample 9134231 | NCBI WGS metagenome assembly JAEEGL01 (sample SAMN16246548, study PRJNA631951) | gut metagenome | biome: gut microbiome; feature: rumen; material: fiber-attached | host: Bos | place: Iran: Karaj | collected 2018-10
AACATGAAACGGTACAAACTACAATTCTATGGCTCAGTGCAGGGTGTGGGCTTCCGCTACACCGCAAGACATGCCGCGGATATGTACCGCCTCACCGGGTATGTACGAAATGAATATGACGGTTCTGTCACATGCGAAGTGCAGGGAGACCCGGAGGCCATCGACGCTTTCATCGAGATCCTGAGCCGGGGCAGATTTATCGAAATCACCGCTGTAGATAGGACTGTCTTGCCTGTGATCGAAGATGAAAGAGCCTTTGAAGTAAGATATTGAGAATGATAGCGTAGTGTGGAACTTTTAAGGAGATTTTGTATAATGGAAGGAAAAGGAGGTATCGCTTATGGATATGTCAGACGAACTGATTGCAAAAGTGATGAAGCATCTTGATAACGAAACTGCCGAAGGCTCCATGCGCATGAGCGTCAACTTTGATGAGAGCCAGAAAGAGGAGAGCGTAGTGTCCCATAAGTGCTGCCATGCCTATGGAGCTCCTGCCACAGACACCATAGCAAAGCTGGATATGTACTCGGATCTGTACCTCAAGGATATGAAGTGAGTCATGGAGCATCAGCTATGCAGATCAACAGACAGAAAGTCCGGGAGCAATTTGCTTCCTACACAAGAAATTACGATCCTACTGATCCGAAGATCGCCCTGAAGATTGCCCACACTTACCGGGTTGCGGACTTTTGTGAGCAGATCGCCCGGTCCATCGGCCTCCCGGAGGAAGATGTGGAGTTCACGTGGCTGTCCGGAATGCTTCACGATGTGGGGCGGTTCGAGCAGGTGAGACGGTACCACACATTCATCGATTCCCAGTCCGTGGACCATGCTGAATTCGGCGCGGATCTTCTCTTCGGGGAGGATAACCTCATTGCAGGCTACATAGATGACACATCTGTCAACAAGGAACTGGAGATCGTCATCCGACAGCACAACAAATACCGGATCGCAGAGTCAGTCACCGGGGAGACCCTGACCTTCTGCAACATTCTCCGGGACGCGGACAAGGTCGACATCTTCCGGGTCAATATGGAAACACCCATGGAGGACATCTATAACGTATCGAGCGAGGCCCTCGTGACCACCGGAGTCTCCGATCTTGTCATGGACCAGGTCCGGGAGCACCATGCGATCCACCGGAATCTCCTGACAACCCCTGCGGAGCATGTGATCAGTCACATTGCCCTCGCTTTCGAACTGGTCTACCCAAAGAGCTGGGAGATCGCAAAAGAGCAGGGCTACCTGTACCGGATGTTTGAATTCCCGACGCAGAATGAGAGCACCCGCCGGGCGCTGCAGGAAACCAGAGAAGAACTGGAACGATTTTATCAATGAGCCAGAGGGAGTCAAAAGAACCGTCCCCGTGACTCCCTTTGAAAAAACTTTCCGTATCGGAAAGTTTTTCTTTTACAACCAATACAACAAGTGTATTATAGTTCTTGAGAGTTCCATGTAGAATGAAGTCATGAAAACAAGCGAGGAGGCTTCGGAAATGGAACAGAACAAGAAAATGTACGGGGAAATCTTCAAGGAGCGCGAATACAGAAAGCTGATCTTTGCGACGGTGATCAACCGCTTCGGCGATTCTGTGGACGCCATCGCCTTTACATGGCTGGTTTACCAGATCACTCACAGCGCTGCATGGTCAGCCATCGTCTTTGCACTGAATACCCTTCCCAACGTGGTGGTTCAGCCCTTTGCCGGAGCCATTGTGGAGAAGATGAACAAGAAGAATGTGATCGTGGCAACGCACCTTCTCAGAGCCGTCATCATCACATTGTTTGCACTTCTGTATCAGGCAGGCCTGGTGAACGCGGCGGTTATGGCAATCTTCACTCTGGTCATCACAACCGTTGAGTCCTTCAACCTTCCTGCAACCTCCGCTTTTACCATGCAGGTGGTGAAGAAAGAGCACATGACCTGCGGAATGAGCCTGAATTCCATGCTTTCCAGCGCTGCATCTCTGGCAGGTACCGGTGCAGCCGGCGTGATCATCGCGGCAGCAGGCGTTTCCGCAGCAATGATGATCGATGTGGCAACCTTTGCAGTGGCAGCATTGCTGATCGGCGCCATGACCGCCGGAAGAGCAGCCGTTCGCGAAGCAGTACAGAATAAAGCAGCACAGGATGAGGAAGCTCAGAAAGAAGCCTCCAAGGCAGCAGCCGCAGCATCCGAGAACAAAAAAGAACAGAGCAAGCTGGAGTTTTTCCTGGACGGCTTCAAATATGTAGCAAGCTCCCGCGTGATCTGCAATTACGGCCTGCTTGCAGTTGCCCTGAACTTCATGCTGATCCCTATCAATGCACTTGAGGCACCCATTGCAAGTGAGATCTTCAACATGGGCGAAGAGATCCTCAGCATTGCAGGCGCATTTGCAGCCATCGGCGGCATCGCAGGATCCGCACTGGTGCCCGTCCTTTCCCGGAAACTCTCTCCCCTGAAGATGATCATGCTCGGAACCGTCGGTCTCGGTGCCGGAATGCTTGGAATTGCCTGTGGCGGATTCTTTGCCGGAAATGCCATTGCTTCTTATGTGGATGTAGCAGCTTCCTTCTTTATCATGATGGTGGCAGCATCTACCATCGGCGGCACCATCAACATTCAGTTCATGAAGAATGCGGATCCGAAGTACATCGCAAGAGTAGCTGCAGTCATGGGCGCTTGCGGAGCAGCATGCACGCCGGTTGGATCCCTGCTGTTGAGCGCAGTGGTCGCTAAGGTAAGCACGGAGTCCATCCTGATCTTCTGCGTGATCTACACAGCAGTGATCTTCGCAATTCTGGTCCTTGCAAAGCCTCAGATGGAGATCGAGGAAGGCTCCCTGGGAATCAAAGAAGAATTATCCGCAAACGCAGGCTGATAGGAACGAGCATCAAAGGAGTCTTTCATGCAGTTAAAGCTGAACGATAACATCAAGAAATACCGAAAAGACATGGGCCTGACCCAGGAGGAGCTGGCAGAAGCCTTTGGAGTCACCGTCGGAGCCGTATCCAAATGGGAAAGCGGAGCCAATGTGCCGGATATCCTCACCCTGATGCAGCTCGCGGATTTCTTCAGTATCTCGGTGGACGTGCTTCTGGGCTACAGCATGTCCTCCAAGAACATCGAAGACATTTCCGACCGGCTTGATGCGCTCCTGCATGAAGATAAATACGACGAAGCCATTGCCGAGGCGGAAAAAGCTCTGGTCAGATACCCGGGCAATTTCGAGATCCTGACCGGTTGTGCAGACACCTACGCGATCGTTGCTTCTGTAAAAGATTCCAAGGCTTACCGGAACAAAGCAATAGAGCTGTTTGAATCTGCTTTGCGCTACGTTTCCCAGAGTGACAACCCGGATCAGGAAACCTTCCGTCTCAAATTTCGCATTGCAACTTTAAAAGGCCGTGATAATCCTGAGAAATCTCTCGAGGAGTTTCAGAAGATCAATTACCAGGGGATCGCAGACATCAACATTGCCAACATTTTACGAATGACGGGCAAAATGGATGAAGCAATGGAGACCTACACGAAAGTCCTGATCTCTATCCTCATCAAGGCCCTGCAGTTTGCTACAGAAATGGCGATGGTGCTGATTGCGTCGGACAACGCAAAATCATACAGAGAAGTCTGTGAGCTCATGGACTGGTTCCTGACCCTGGTAGACGCAAGCAGCACAGAGAAAAGCAGGAACAGTTACCTTTCCAAGATGAAGATCATGGGGCTGATCTTTAAAGCGTTGTCGCTTTCCTGCCTCAAACAGTATGAGGACATGGAAAACTGCATCGACGAAGCTTTTGAAATCGCAAAGGAGTTCGACAAAAATCCTTCCAATGATTTTGCCGGAAAGATCAAATTCTGGCACGGAGGGAAAGACGATCACACCTCTGTATATGATGAGTTTGGCGTCGGCGCTGTGGCCGGAATTGATAATCTCTTTAACATGGGTCCCAGAGTTTTGCCCCCTAAGGTCATCAAAAAGATGGAAAAAGCCTTGGAATACTGGAATGATGTAAAATAGGAGAAAAAATGATCTACACAATTACTTTTAACCCGGCAATTGACTATGTGGTGCGAATGAACTCCGAGCTTCTTCCGGGGATGACCAACCGGTCGGATTCCGAGGAATGCTACTTCGGAGGCAAGGGCATCAACGTATCCACCGTCCTCCGGAATCTGGGGATTGAGAACACCGCCCTTGGATTTGTGGCCGGCTTTACGGGCCGGGCCATCGCCGCAGATGTGGCGCGCAAAGGCATCAAGGCGGACTTCATCGAGCTTTCCGCCGGCATCTCCCGCATCAATGTCAAGATCAAGGGGGCGGCAGAGACAGAGATCAACGCCCAGGGACCGGAGATCCCCCAGAGTGCACTGGACCAGCTCTTTGGACAACTGGACCGGCTGAAAGACGGGGACGTCCTCATCCTGGCGGGCAGCATTCCGGGGTCCCTCCCCAGCGACGTGTACGAGAAGATCCTGAAGAAGGTCTCCGACCGGAGCGTGGAGTGCGTTGTGGATGCCACAAAGGATCTGCTGAAGAACGTGCTGAAATACCACCCCTTCCTCATTAAGCCCAACAATCACGAGCTGGGAGAAATGTTTGGCACCGTCCTGAAGACCGATGAGGAGATCGAACTCCATGCCCGGAAGCTGCAGGAAATGGGCGCCCGGAACGTGCTGATCTCCATGGCGGGGGACGGCGCGATGCTCATCACTGAGACGGGAGAAAAGTACCGGGTGGGTGTACCCGGGGGTCAGGTCCGAAACTCGGTTGGCGCCGGAGACTCCATGGTGGCCGGCTTCGTGGCAGGCTTCCTGGAAAACCATGATTACGCTCAGGCACTGAAAATGGGCACCGCCGCAGGAAGTGCCAGTGCCTTTTCCGACGATCTGGCGACCGGCGAAGCCATCCGGGAGCTGTACGCAAAATTGTAAGGCGGGGAGTAAAATACGGATAAGAGTGCTCTGATGGGAGCCTCTTATCCGTTTTTTTGATTCCGGGGTTGCGCCTCCTCTGCATCTTACCTGCCGATTTCTGCATCTTACCCGCAAATCCATTTCGCGGCGGCAAGTTCCGGTATATCATCCAATCATCAAGAGCAAGCGCCGAGGGGCGATTGGAAAGGATGAATAAAAAATGAATTCCATCGAATTAAAAGATTTGACGAAGCGATACGGCAAATTCTACGCCGTGGATCATCTGGGATTTGAAGTGAAACAGGGGGACTTCGTGGGGTTCCTCGGGGTGAATGGGGCCGGGAAATCCACCACCGTCAGCATGCTGTCCACAATCCTCACGCCGGATGACGGAGAGGCGTACCTGTGCGGGTACCGGCTGGGCCGGGAGGACATGGAGATCCGGAAGTCCATCGGTGTGGTGTACCAGTCCAACGTGCTGGACGACCTCTTCACCGTGCGTGAGAACATCGTCACCCGGTCGCAGATGCTGGGGCTGGACGCCGGGACCATCAAAAACCGGCTGGCGGATCTCTCCGATCTCCTCAAGCTTTCGGACATTATGGACAAGCGCTACCGGGTTCTCTCCGGCGGGCAGAAACGGCGCTGCGAGATCGCTTTCGCACTGATGCACTCGCCGAAGGTACTCTTCCTTGACGAGCCCACCACCGGTCTGGATCCCGCCACCCGGGTGGATGTGTGGAACGCAGTGGAAGCACTCCGGAGCAACACGGACATGACGGTCTTCCTCACAACGCACTACATGGAGGAGGCCCAGGCCGCGGACAAGATCATCATTATCGACAAGGGCCGGAAGCTGGCGGAGGGAACTCCCTTTGAGCTGAAAGAACAATACGCCAAGGACAGCCTGAAGCTGTACTTCGACGAGAACCGGCGGGGCCAGGTGCTGGCGGCAGTCGGAGGTGACACACTAGTCACCACATCTTACGGAGGCTTTGTAGAAGCCCGCAATCCCTTCGCAGCAGCGGAGACCGCGGCTCAGTTAAAGGGAATCATCAATGGATTTGAGATCATCCAGGGAAAGATGGACGACGTATTCTTAAACGTAACCAACGGAACAGGGAGGGTAGCAGGATGAGAAGCTTTCTTGCCATCAACAAACGGAATTTAGGACTGTATTTCAGAGATCACTCGGCGGTGTTCTTCTCACTGCTGTCCATGTTCATCATCATCGCACTGATGGTGTTTTTCCTCGAAGATATCAACAACGGGGACCTGCTGGAGGCTATCTCACTGGTGCCCGGAAGGGGAGGTGACACAGATGTCAATACTCTGAAATCCTTCAGTTTCCTGTGGACCTGTGCCGGGATCATGACCATCAACGCTTCCACTGTGACACATGCGTTTTATTCCAACATGATCAAGGACCGTACCGGCAACCGCCTGAACTCTCTTTTCGTAATGCCCGTCCGGAGACCCGTCTTCGTCCTCGGTTACGTGTCCGCCGCATGGGCTGCCGGAGTGATCATGAGCGTCATCACCCTTGCTGCCATGGAAGTCATCGGATTCTTCAAAGGTGTAGATGTGCTTACCATTCGGACCCACCTGATCCTGCTGGCCCTCATCATGCTGAACACCTTCGTGTACGCTGCAGTGATGTTCCTCCTGGCCTCCGTCATCAAGAGTCAGAGCGCCTGGAGCGGCATCGGAATCATCCTCGGCACCCTGGCTGGATTCCTCGGCGGGATTTACTTCCCCCTTGGCTCCATGAGCGAGACCATGCAGAAGATTGTGAAGTGCTTCCCCTTCATTTACGGTACTTCCCTGTTCCGGACGGTGATGCTGGCGGATCTGGAGACCGGCTTCTTCGCGGGAACCCCCGCCGTGATCCGCAGCGAGGTGGACCGGGCCATGGGTATGGACCTGTTCCTTTGGGAGAACCGATTGTCCGCAGCCGGAAAAGCGGGTATACTAACAGCTGTGGGTGTGGTTTTCATCCTGTTATCCACCCTGTATTTATCCTTGAGTAAGAAGAAAGACCGATAATGAAGATTACGATTGAGACGCCCCTGCCGGGGGAAGAAGATGAGATCATTATAAAGATGGCGGAACTGGACGACGATGTCCTGCAGGTGGTGCGCCGGCTGCGAGACGGGGTCAGCAAGGAGACCATGGCGGTGTACGCGGACGAGAGCATCCGGATGATCCCCACGGGGGACATTCTGTACTTCGACGCGGCGGACGATCATGTCTTTGCCTACACGAAAGGCGACTGTTTCGACACAAAGAAAAAGCTCTTCGAGATTGAAGAGCTTCTTTCGGGTTCGTCTTTTCTGCGGATCTCCAAGAATGCCATCGTGAACATAAAGGCCATCGACCATCTGAGCCCGGAGTTCAACGGGCGGTTCATTGCCAGCCTGAAGAACGGCGAGAATATCATCATCTCCCGGGGCTATGTCCCGGATCTGAAGAAGAAGCTGGGAATCGGGAAGTAAGGAGGCTATCAAATCAACATGAAGACATTTGTGTCAGAATTTTTAAAATGGTTTCTCATCATCAATACAGGGATCCTGCTGATCGTGTGGATCAACATTTTCCGGTATGACACGATCTGGACGGCGATCATTCCGCAGATCCTCGGCGCCAGCTTTGTGACGTCCCTGGTGACCACCGGATTTTTCTCCATCAATCCCCGGAAGCCTCTTAGCAAGCTTCAGCGGGTGCTGATCATGGCGGCACACTATCTGGTGCTGTGCGCAGTGATCCTCGTGATGGGCGTGTGGTTCAACTGGTTTGAGTTTACGCTGACGGGATGTCTCAGCGTGGCCCTCAGTGTGGCAGGCGTGTATTTCATCGCCACCGTGCTTTCGTATCTCCTGTCCAAGAGCGAGGCAGACGAAATGACCCGCGCGCTGAAGGAGATGGAATAAGAAGTTTGTACATACGAAAGAGCACTAGTCCGATGGGCTAGTGCTCTTTTTTACGGATAAGAACACCAAAAAGTAGTCTCCTTATCCGTATTTTGTTCCCCGACCGGGGCTGGGGCGGGGAGTCAGAAGAACCGTCCCCTTGACTCCCCCGCTCACTTTACTTCACAGACCGCATTACCAAAAATGTGGGGATGTTCAGCTCGTGGAGTCTGCCTTCTCCGTTGGTGTCTTCGTACAGGTTCAGAAGGGTGAAGCCGGCTTCCAGCTGGCCGCCGATCTGCTCCTCGAGGGAGTGAGAGAATTGCATGCCGCAGTCCGCCTCTTCCAGCTGCTTGCGCTGGTCCTCGTTCACGAGGGGATCGAAGGGCAGGTGATTGACGATCCGCTCCTCGTCATCATCCACCATGTAATTCACGTAATGATCCACGCCGGACAGGAGCACGCCGCCCTTCTTGAGCACGCGGTAGCACTCCTTCCAAATAGATTTTACATCTTTGACGTAGCAATTGGACACAGGATGGAAAATGATGTCGAACTCGCCGTCCTCGAAGGGGAGAGGCTGGGTCATGTCACCACGGATGACTCGAATGTCATATCCTTCCCGCTCCGCCACAAGGCGCTCGCTTTCCACCTGCTTCTCCGAGTAGTCCATGACAGTGCACTCCGCGCCCAGGGCCGCAAAGATGGGCATCTGCTGGCCGCCGCCACTGGCGAGGCCGAGGATCTTCTTGCCCTTCAGTTCACCGAACCACTCGTGAGGCACGAACTTCGTGGGAGACAGCTTCACGTCCCACTTGCCCTTGGTGGCGTTCACATATTCTTCATGGCTGATGGGGATCCCCCATTCCCAGCCTTCCTCGATCCATCTGTCGATGGTTTCCGCGTTGATATCCTGATAATTCATTGGTTCCTCCCTCTAAGTGTTTATCCTACGATGAAAAATCCGATCACGGGCCCCAGGAAGATCGCGATATAGATCAGCGTGATCCGGTGACCCCCGTACCCGCAGGCATCCCCCGGGAGCGAGTGCACCTGCATCATTATACATCTTGAGGGGGATTCCCGCATGCATTATTCTATATCCACAAAATCGAATCCGCTTTTCGCGCACATGCGCATCCCCCTATCTGCTGCATGAAAAAAATGCAGATTGGAACATAAAAATCAGCCCAATAATCCTGACGACAATATCCGCAAAGATATAACATGGGTATACAAGGATGAAAAAAATGTTCTATTCTGCAAAAAAATCGTGGAGACATAAAGATGCTGCCAAGAACACAATACGTGAATGAACTGATTCTTTCAAAAAGATAGTCGTTGTCAAGGACTACTTAAAGCCCTGGAAGGACGATAACGGAATTCAGTACGTAGGAATTGAATATTTCCTCAGGGACGAAACGATACTTGTGGGGTAATAAGTCTCTAACCCCGTCCCCTTGACTCTTCACACAAAAACTCCCGACGCATCCAACGCGTCGGGAGTCCTTTCTGTTTCGGGGAATTTGTATGATCCGAGCCTTTACTCCGCATCCCCCTGCATTTCTGCGAACACCGCCTCGGCGATGACGGCAATGTCCAGACCGTTCAGATCAGGGCCTGTGGTGCTCAGGGAATAGCTCAGTCCGGGGACCGCATCCACCCAGCAGATCACCTCCGCTTGGGGATCCGTGCTCATGCAGATCTTCACTTTCGCGGGGCGGTTTGCAACCGTGTCGTCCTCCTCGTACTCCCACTCATAGTACATGCCGGAGATGTCCGTGACTTCCGTCGCGCCGTCCGCGCAGACCCGGGCCGTATAGCTGCCCCCATCCAACACGAAGTCCATCTCCATCATCTGCAGGGACTCGCTCATGAGATAGGTCACATCCGTCGCCCCATCGGGCACGTTCAGTTTCAGTCCCAGCGTCTCCAGAATCTCCGACTCGGAACTCTCTACCCAGGGGTTTGCAAGCCCCACATTCTCTCCGTCGGCGCCCTGAGCTTCCGCCTCGGCGGCAACCTCACCAGCCACCTCAGCCGCAGATCCCTCGTCAGCCGCCTTGCCGCAGCCGGCCAGCAGGGCCAGCGCCATGCTGCCAATCAGTGCAAGTTTCAAAAGGCTTCTTCTCTTCATAGTAGTTCCCTCCTCAAAAAAGATGCTTCCATCATAGCACCCGGGGGGTGGAAGTCAAGGAAACGTATATGTAAAAAGAAGGGCAGGGGGAGTGTTGGGTTTAAAATCTTATATTTTTATGAACTGGACGGGTATATACTATCAATAAGGGTAGTTCAGGTGCCTTTTACGAAGAGAACTACACTCTAGGGACTAAGACGAGCAGTAAGGGAGCATAGGATATGACAAAACACCCAAGATGCCTATACGAAACCGATATTGCCTCCTTCCTGGCGGAGGATACGAACGCCATCTTTGGAATGCTGTGCGACGGATACCATGGGGATGCCCTGACGACCACACGGGAAGCGTGGAAGGGCGAGGTCGAAATCCTCAAAGTGGCCCTCCTGCAATGGATCATGTCCGATGGGCGCATTATCTTTGAGTACGACATCCCCCGGCTGGGGAAGCGGATCGATGTGGTCCTCCTCCTACAGGGCATCGTCTTCTGCCTTGAATTCAAGGTGGGCGAATCCACCATCAACGAAAAGGACGTGGACCAGGTGCTGGACTATGCCCTTGACCTCAAGAACTTCCACAAATACAGCAGCGACCGGCTCATCGTCCCCATCCTTGTGGCCACCCGGAGCAGCAAGCGCTCCACCCTGATCCAAGAGTCCGTATACGATGATCGAGTCGTCAACCCCCTGGTGACAGGCGCCGAGGGAATCGCCGACCTCATCTCCGAAGTCCTCGAGAAATTCCCGAAGGAAAGCCCCATCCCAAAGGAATGGATCATCAGCCCCTATGCGCCCACGCCCACCATTGTGGAGGCGGCGCGGGTTCTCTATGAAAACCATTCCGTCGAAGACATCACCCGCCATGAAGCCGATGAAGTCACCACCGACCGGACCATCGCATACATCCTCGACGTCATCCGAAACAGCAGAGAAAAAAGCGAGAAAAGCATCTGCTTTGTCACCGGTGTCCCCGGTGCCGGGAAAACACTGGTGGGACTGGATGTGGCCGTCAAGCAGACCTACCAGGGCGGCGACAAACCCATCGAAGATGAGGGCGCTGTGTACCTCTCCGGAAATGGCCCGCTGGTGGCAGTGCTCAATGAAGCCCTTGCCCGGGACAATTATGAAAAGTGCAGGGAAAGAGGCGAGAACAAGAAACTCACCGATTCCCGGCGTGAGGTGGGCAAATTCATCCAGATCATCCACCGCTATCGAGACAACATGCTGGCGAAGATCAAGAACCCCGTGGAAAACGGCGTGCTGGAGATCGACCCGGAGAAGGCAGTCAAACAACAGTCTGCCGGCTACGGCGAAGTGGAGCATGTAGCCATCTTTGATGAGGCCCAGCGCTCCTGGACCCACGATAGACTAGCGAATTATCTGAAACGTGGCGGCACCTATGGCAATAAACTAAAGGTCCCCAATTTTCCCCTGTCCGAAGCAGCGTTCCTCATCTGGTCCCTGGACCAGAGAGAAGACTGGGCTACCATCGTCTGCCTGGTCGGCGGCGGCCAGGAGATCAACACCGGCGAGGCCGGAATCTCCGAATGGATCCGGGCACTGAATGAGATCTTCACTCATTGGAAGGTCTATATCTCGCCCCAGCTGACCGAGCCGGAATATGCCGAGGGCAAAGTCAACGAACTGCTGAAATATAACACGAATGTCACATTTTCCGACAGCCTGCATCTCGGAGTCTCCCTTCGATCCTACCGGGCGGAAAAACTCTCCGCATTTGTGCATGCCACCCTGGCCATCGATGCGGGAGCGGCAGACCTCTATGCGCAGATCCGGGACAAGTATCCCATCCTCTTGACCAGAGATATGGAGACCGCCAGACGCTGGCTCCACGACAAGGTCCGCGGGACGGAAAAGACAGGCGTCCTCATCACCAAGGAATCCGCACGATATAAGCCCCTGGGCATCCATGTCCTCCAGTCTGATGACGAGAACGCGGTCCATTGGTTTCTGGATGATAAATCCGATACCCGCTCCTCCAATTATCTGGAGGACGCCGCAACAGAGATCCAGGTCCAGGGATTGGAACTGGACTATACCTGTGTGCTGTGGGATGCCGACATGCGGTTTGAAGACGGCAGGTGGAATTACTATAGCTGGAGCAGGCAGACTTCCCAGTGGAGCCGAATTGAGGCAAACAGCGAGACAAAGCAGGAAAAGATGAAATACATGCTGAATGCATACCGCGTCCTCCTCACCCGCGCCCGGGCCGGAATGATCATCTGCGTTCCGGAGGGAAATCCCCATAAGACGAAGAACGGCTTCTGGGAAGACAGTACGCGCAAGCCTGAATATTACGACAGCACGTATCAGTATCTGAAGAGCTTAGGGTTGGAGGAAATCTAACGCGATGAGCAGTACGAAGAAAACAATCCGGGTTGTGGCAGCAGTCATCCGGGATGGAGACCGGATCTTCGCCACAGCCAGAGGATACGGCGAATACAAAGGCTGGTGGGAATTCCCCGGTGGAAAGATTGAAGCCGGCGAGACCCCAGAGGAAGCACTTGTTCGTGAAATCCGGGAGGAACTGGAAACGGAGATCGAGGTGGGAGATTTCATTCAGAAGATTGAATATGATTACCCAGAGTTTCATCTCTCCATGGACTGTTTCTGGGCCACAGTAAAATCTGGACATTTGGAGCTGAAAGAAGCAGAGGATGCAAAATGGCTGACAGTGGATACTCTGTATGATGTGAAGTGGCTCCCGGCGGACGAGGAATTGATCGAGGCGATTAAGCTGATCTTGGCAAAACAACAACTACTATCTGAAGTCAAAAATTACATAGAGCAGCATTTCCTCCCTGAGGATTTATGTTGTGAGAGCGCGCCATTTATCCTTTCTGATCTTATCGCTACACACGAAGAAGATGCCGAAGAACCCGTAGCTTACTGTGGCCATCCTACCGATGGCGAACCGGAGACTCCTAAGCTGATGCTGGAATTCTCTGCGGTCAAGTCGAGTTCCTTGGGGCGGAGTCCAAAGAAGCCTGCCGGTGCTCCCCGTAGACTGGATGATCTTATAGATCAGCTGGATGAGACCTTCAGTCAGCGCCTGCTCCGGCTGATTCGTGAGCGGGACTTGATCGAGGCGGAGGTGTACAAGCGGGCGTATGTGGACCGGAGGCATTTTTCTAAGATCAAAAACGATCCGGACTACACGCCGAATAAGAAGACTGCTATTGCGTTTGCTATCGCGCTGGAACTCAGTCTGGATGAGACGAAGGATCTGCTGGGGGCAGCAGGATACGCCTTGTCTCGGAGTTCCAAATTCGATGTGATCATCATGTATTTCCTGGAGAATCAGATTTACGACTTGTTCGAGATCAACGATGTGCTCTTTCATTTCGAGCAGCCGATCTTTGAATAAAATGTCGCCTGCCATGCGACCAAGAGGGTTCGCGGATTGCTATATTGAGACCATAAGGAGGTACTCAATATGAGCAAAAACATGACAGAGTTAGTATTCATTTTAGACAGAAGCGGATCCATGTGTGGTTTGGAGTCGGACACCATCGGCGGTTTCAACGGGATGCTGAAGAAGCAGCAGGAAGAGGAGCAGAATGTGAATGTCACAACGGTCCTTTTCGATGA
>JAEEGL011223489.1_pt1 | contig 13553 bp, 14 predicted proteins | sample 9134231 | NCBI WGS metagenome assembly JAEEGL01 (sample SAMN16246548, study PRJNA631951) | gut metagenome | biome: gut microbiome; feature: rumen; material: fiber-attached | host: Bos | place: Iran: Karaj | collected 2018-10
AGAGAAGATAATCTTTATTAACCCTTAGGGGAATATTTAAATTCTTTTTTATCTTATTTAAATAATCTTTTCCCTTACTATTAAATCCTAAAGGACGTATATAGTTTAATACAATATTCCCGTTATCTTCCTTGGTTAATCCAATCAATATATGAATTATCATTCTTCTAATCTTATTATAAGTCCACCTTTTGGATTTTATCTTTTCAATTAGTTCTTCAATACTAGTTGTCTCAGTAATAACTCTTTTTAATCTGTTTTCTATTCCTTCATCAACATCTAGATAAGCATTTAAATTATCATCAGTAATAATTTTAAATTTTAGTAGTTCAAATAACTTATCATAATCTACATTATTTATATAATTAGTTACCTTTTTAGGAACATATTTTTTTATGTCTTCTTTATTGTTTAATTTGTTTCTAATATTACTTGCACTTATAATATTATCTTTAGATTCTAAATCTAAATAATCACTAGTTCTTTGTATTGCTAAAGGTTTAATACTATAGTTATTCTTTTTTATAGCTTTAATATATGATATTGCTAATAAATCATTTGGTTTAAATTCAAAGTCAGTATTTAAAGCTTTAGCCAAGGCAGTAGGGTAATTTACTCCTTCTTTTAAATACTTCTTAATATCTTTATTATATTCGTTTTCATTATTAACAACATAATCACATAAACTATTTAGCTTTTGAATATCGTTGCATTCACTACCAAATACAACGAATTGACATTTTAATGTCTCTAGTATTTTTATGCTATTATCAGCAAATATATCAGCACTTTGAGTTCCAAATACAAATGGCAATTCTAAGACTATATCAACGCCATATTCAATGGCTAGAGAAGTTTTATCTTCCTTAGAAATAATAGATATTTCACCACGTTGTAAAAAATAACCATTTAAAACTAAAATGATTAATGAATCTGGATATAATTCCTTTATTATATTTATATGATATAAATGACCATTATGAAATGGATTATATTCACAAACAATACCAATAATATTCATAATTTCTCCCAAAAAGAATATAACAATTATTATATTTAATGTCAAATATAGACCTTAGCCATCAAAAGTTATACTTTTTTATGACTTTGTGATAAAATAATAACATAAGGATAGGAATATGGAAAAGAGATTAAAAGAAGACTTTTATATAAATCTATATCTTAAAAGTATGGGATTTCGTTTTGATGGAGATCAATTAGTAAGAACGGATGATTCGTTTAATTCTTTTTTATATGCTTTTTCTATCAAAAAAGTTCTTGGTGATAAAGACTTTTGGAAGTATTTAGTAGAATTAAATGTTGATTATTATAAAAAAGTAGCGGATGGTTTAACCGATGTTGAATTAACTGGCCAAGGAGAAGATGCTAGAGAACTAGTAGGCGATTTGAATGCTACTATGTTTGAAAAGCAAAAATATTATCGTGCAGGGGTTGATGCTCAAAAAAAAGCTGTATTTGAAATAATTGATGATAATTTAGATAATTTAAGTTGCTTATTCGCTGGAGAGTTAAGGCTTGATGATTTTTCTCTAATACTTACTGATTATTTTGAAGAAAAAATAAAAAATGGTGAAATAACTCCAGAAATTATAAAAGATATTATTATTAAAAATGATTTAAATAATCATAAATTACAAAAAGCCATGGGACATGGAACAAGGCATATTATTTCTGGTAACAATATATTTTTAAATATAGATAAAGCTATTCAAAGAACTCAAAATCCAGAATTAACCAAAGCCTTTTATGAGGGTTTAAATGAAATACTAATTAAAAGCATTGAAAAAGCAAATAATATACAAAATATAGAGGAAGCAAAAAAAGGCATTACAACCATCACAACTAGATACTCAAAGAACAGTATTAAAAGCGAAACAATGCGTGTATTCATGGATGAAGTAATATATGATAAATCTTTTAGATCAGGAACTTCTATACTGAGAAATAATGATTTGTTATTAAATGGACTTCCTCAAGATATAGCAAATAATATAAATATTAAGAATTTAAAACAACTTATAGATTTGGGGTATAATTATTATGGAACATCTTTGGAAGAAAATCCGTTCTTGAGAACTACAATTACAAGCTTGTATGTTGCTTTTGGTTATCAAAATGTGGTTAATATCTTTAATAATTGCTATGGTCAAATACCAATGACGGCTTTAGAAGGACTTTTTTCATCAATTAATTTGAATGAATATTCTATTCCAACAAAAAATGGTGAAACTAAGTTAACTAAGTCTCAAGATGCACTAAAAACATTCTTGTTTGCTAATAATCCTAGTGATCCTAATGCAAATTTCGGAAAATTATTCATTGATGAAATAGATGTTAGAAAAGCACCAATATTTAGAATTATTAGTAGGTGGGATAAATTCTATGAACTATGTGGAGGACATGTAACTTTAAATGGTGCTCTAGCTATAATAGAGAAAGAAGAAAGCGCACCGATAGGAATGAAAGAATGTGATGCAACAATTAAATTAGCTGGTCCTGAGTATGCCGTGGATATTTTAAATACATATTCTAATATGCAGATGCGATATAAGAGTTCCATTCCTAAAGTATCTGGAACAAAAGGAAAATATGAATATGAAATTATGGATTTAAAAGATCCTAAGCAAATGGATGTTGGTTATATCACAAGATGTTGCTTTACATTCCAAGGGGCTGCATCTAAGTCATTGAATAAGGCTTGTTCATCAGAAAATGATAGAATTTTTGTCATAAAAGAAAATGGTAAAATAGTAGCCCAAAGCTGGATTTGGCGTCGTGGTAATCTTGTATGCTTTGATAATATAGAAGTTTATGGAGTAGTTAAAGAAATAGATAAAAAGATATGGAATCTTTATCAAGAAGCTGCCCAAAAGATAATAGAGATATCAAAAGAAAATGAAATAGATGCAAATAGAATAAGAATAGCTACAGTAGGTAAAGGCTATTCAAAAATAAAGTTGCCGGGTGAAGAACTGGAAAGTCATGAAACCATATATCCTACAGATGTTTACACAGATGCTAATGAACAAGTTGCTTTATATAAAGATCCAAAATATGAGCAAATATTTACTTATAATGTAGAACCTATCTATAAAGATGAAAGAAGAAAAATAAATAGATATCAAGTTGGAAGCAAAGATAATAGTGTTTCTTATGATCAAATTAATAATATAGTTAATAAAATTAATCTATTGGAAAATAATCCTCACAAACAGGCTAAAGATCCAATTGAAGTTAATAATGATTATTCCTATATTACTGCAGGAGATGATTGGTTTATTGGTATCAAAAAAAGTGGGGAATTAGAAGTTAAAAGTTTTGGTGAAGATGCTAGAAAAAATCGTGAAATAGTTAGTGAATTAACTAAATTAAAAGATATTTATAAAACTATGAATTTTGATAAATATATAGAAAAATACTCTTATAATGAGGAATTAGATAGTTCATCATTAAGTTTGTGATATAATAACTTCGGGAGGGATTCATATGATAATTGTTGTCGTGGGTCCTACAGGAGTAGGGAAAACTAAATTAAGTATTAGCCTAGCAAAGAAATATAATGGTGTTATTGTTAATGCTGATGCTTGTCAAATATATAAAGAATTAAATATTGGAACCGCAAAGGTTAAAGAAGAGGAAAAAGAAGGAATTCCTCATCTTTTGTTTGATATCAAAAATCCTGATGAAGATTATAGTGTTTCCGATTATCAAAAAGATTTAAGAAGAGTTTTAGAAGATTATAAAGATAGAAATATTATACTAGTTGGTGGGACTGGACTTTATGTAATGGCTGGATTATATGATTATGAATTTTCTAAGATGAATAATAATGATTATTCCATGTATTCTAATGAAGAATTATATGATATGTGTTTAAAAATAGATAAGAATATTAATATCCATCCTAATAATAGAAGAAGATTAGAAAATTTTTTAAATAGAGAAACTAAGGAAACAAAAGAACCCAAATTACTATATAAAAATGTTATTTTTGTTGGTTTAACAACTCCTAGAGATAATTTATATTTAAGAATTAATGATAGAGTAGATAAAATGTTTGAAGAAGGATTACTTGAAGAAGTAGAGCATTTATACAATAAATATGGACAAACTAGGATTTTGGGTAGTGCAATTGGTTATAAAGAACTAATAAAGTATTTAAATAAAGAAATAAGCCTAGAAGATAGTATAGAGTTAATAAAGAAGAACTCTAGGCACTACGCCAAAAGACAATGGACTTGGTTTAAAAACAAAATGGATGTCAAATGGTTTTTGACAAATTATGTTGATTTTAATCAAACAATAGAAGAAATTTATCAATATATCGACAAAATAAGTGTAAAGTGATTTTTCACATATTGACTGTTAGTATTGAACCATTTTAAACTTAATATAGTAGAGAGAGAAGTGGGTTCAATGCTAGCAGGTGAACAAAGAAAAAAATTAATACTTGTAGTTGCAATATTATTAATAATAGAGATAGCTGCAATATATATGATGTATCAATCAATTGACAGAAGAGTAGTTTTAGAAGATGTTCAAATTAAAGAATTAGATACTAATGATTTTGTTGCTATAATGATTCAACAAGGCGGAAGCTATGTAAATACCAATAATTTTCCTACTAGTGGATATACTTTTAATTCTACATTATCTGGTTGTATAGATGATCAAGGAAACAAAATAGAAGGAGCTTTGTCTTATAATAATTCAACTCGTAAAGCTACTGTGTCAACCGGATATACAAGCAATTGTTATTTATACTTTGATTTAGCATAGAAGCATTGCTTCTTTTTTTTTATAAAAAAACTACTAATAATTAGTAGTTAAAAATTCTTGATATATAGCTTTATTAAAATTATGTTCTTCAACATTGACATTGCCAGTATCAGCTTTAGCCATTTCTTCATTAGTTACCAAGAAATATTTATGATATAGATAATCTTTTCCATCGGTGCTTACTGGATCATCCCATGTCAAGTCCAAGTGCAACCATTTATCACCAATTAAAACAGCATTCCATATGTGTCCATTTGATTCATAACTTATTTCTTCTTTGGTGGTTGCTATTTTGTAATTCTTATAATTTAGTTTTGATAATATTATAGCCATTAGATCTGCATAACCATTACAAGTTGCATAACCATCTACTACTGGACCATACGCTATAAACGATTTATATTGGCTATCTCCAGTATCATTTCTTTCCACATCATATTTTGTATTATTAATAATATAGTCATGAATTCTTTTTAGATTTTCAAAATCATCACTATCTGCTTTGACTTTTTCCTTAATTAAATCATCAACATACTTATTAATTGTTTTAATTTCATTTTCATTATATAAGAATTCAACAGTAACATTAACCTCTCCCGTTTCTGTGATAGATGTTTGAATTGTATCAAAACTATTATATGGATGAACAAAATTATTAATATGGGTTAAAACTAATTCATCCTTAGATATTTTATGAACATCTTTTATACAATCAGTATATTCTTCTGGACAATAAAAAGTAAATTCTGCCCAGCCTTGATTGATAACACTATAATAGATTTCAATTAAATCGTTATAAGAGTAGGGAATGTAATCAACACTATTCTTAACATATTTAAAATCATAATCTTTAGTCCATTCATTACCAGGACTAATAGTTAAAACATTATGATTACCAATTCTCTTAGCCAGAAAATCAGTAATAGAGTTTATGTTTACTAATATTAAAATTATTAATATATAACAAAATAATGGTATTAAAATTCTTTTCATAACTATATCACACCTCGAGATTTAGTTTTCCTTTTTCATTTTAGCAAAAAAAGAATGAAGTGTCCATTACTTCATATCTTTAATTTTAGCATTTAATCTTTGTTTTTCGCGATTAACAGTATTTTTCTTGATTAATCCTTTTTGTTCGGCCTTGTCGATGTATTTTTGTAATTCTTTAAAAACTTTAGTAGCGTCTTCTTTAGAACCTTCAGCTATTTTTTTCTCACATGATTTAATTAGATTCTTAACTCTCATTTTTAATTCATGATTTTCTTCTGTTTTTTTGGCAATTACTTTTACAGCTTTTTTAGAACTTTTAATATTTGGCATAAAATCCCTCCTTAAAAATCATATTAATTTTATCAAATAATAATCTATTGTGCAAGTAATTATTGACTTAACCATAATATGACAATTTTTTTATAGTTTGTTTTCTATAATAATCTTGGTGATAATATGAACAGATTTAAAAGTTCTAAAAAACATAATTCATTAAGTATATACTTAGGGATATTTCTAATGACCTTGGCTTTTTCAATATATTATCTATACAAAAATAATCTTATTAATGATAATTCCATTATTGATATTATTATTAGTGACAATTTAGGAATATATCGAAAAAGCCCTAGGTCTCCAGATTTTATGTTGAAATATGCACTAAATATTGATGTTGATAATAGTGAAATAGTTATAAAAGAAGAAGATATTAAAGAACCTGAGGAAGCTAATGAGCTTCCATTGGTATACATTTACAATACTCATCAAGAAGAAAAATATAAAAGAGAATACTTAGAAAGCTATAATATTAGTTCTTCTGTTTTATTGGCTAGCAAAATATTAAAAGAGTATTTAGAAGATTTAGGAATAAAAGTAATAGTTGAAGAAGATAGCGTATCTTCAAAATTACATAGTCTTAATTGGCGTTATGGATATAGTTATAAAGTTTCAAGAATGTTTTTAGAGAAAGCATATAAGGATAATCCTAGTTTAAAATATTTTATTGATCTTCATAGAGATTCTAGTTCATATGATAAAACCACTACTACAATAGATGGGGAAAAATATGCTAGATTATTATTTGTAGTGGGCCTTGATAATGATAATTATCAGCCTAATTTAAAACTAGCTACTGAATTGAGAGAAAAAATAGATAGTTTTAATAGTGGCCTTTGTAGAGGAATAATGAAAAAAAGCGGCCCCAAGGTAAATGGAGTTTATAATCAAGATTTTAATTCTAAAGTTATGTTAATTGAAGTGGGAGGACAATATAATAATATTAAAGAAGTAGATAATACTTTGAAGGCTTTTGCTGGTATTTTAAAAGACTATATTGAAGGAGACTTGAATGAACAAAAAAAGTAGTTCTATGTTTTTGAAAATAATAGGAGTTTTATTTATAATATTTATGGGATTATTTATAGCTAATATAAGCGGATACTACGAAAGTAGAATTAGAAATAAAGTTATAATTACTGAAAATGGAATTAAAGAGTTTGAAAATAAAATTAAAAATGGAGAAGAGATTGATATTAATAGTTTTTTTAAGTCTAAAGAGGTAGATTATAGTAGTCCTATATCAAGATTAGGAGACCATTTAACGGACAATTTGCTGGTTGTAATATCTAAGGGTGGTAAATTTATTAAAGATATTATAAAGTCACTCTTTTAAAATTGAAATATTTATTATATAATATAAGAGAATAGAAAAGGTGATATTTAAATGAACGTGTTATGTATTGGAGAATCTTTATTAGAAATTACTTGTCCAGTAAATGAGCCAATTAAAGAAGGAGCAAAATTAGTTTTAAAGGAAAAACAAGAAGTTGGCGGAGGTCACGCTGGAAATGTCGCTTATCTGTTAGGTAAGTGGGGTGTTGATACTCACATTGCTTCTATGGTTGGGGCAGATGATTATGCTGAAAAGATAAAAAAAGAATTTGAATCAGTAAATGTTCACACTGATTACATAGAAACTAGTTTTGACCGTGGAACTACATGGACTTTAGTTTTAACTAACCAAGCTAGTAAAGAAAATACTGTTTATAAGGTTCATAATAATAGTTATTTAAAAAAATATTCATTCTTAATAGAACCAGGTATCATATTTTCTGATGGAAATGATTTTAATGCTTCTTTATCTGCTTATGAAAAGTTTAGCAAATCTAATAGTGTATTAATGGTTCAACAACATAATAATGAAGTTTTAGAATTATGCCGTTATTATAAACATTTAATATTTAATAAAAAGAGTGCTGAAGAATACTCTAATATAATGATAGATTTTAATAATAGTGGAACACTTGTAAATGCCTTCAACAAATTAAAGCAAAAATTCTCTAATTCTGAAGTAGTTATTACTTTAGGAGAAAAAGGTTGTGTATATTCTAATCGTGGTCAAATTAAGATTATTCCACCAATTAATATAAGTGTTGTAGATTCATATGGAGCTGGAGATGTTTTTGCTGGAGCATATGTATTTGGTTTATCAAGAGATTTTGATTATGAGAAGACATTATTATTCGCAGTAATTGCATCATCATTGAGCGCAACTAAAGTATCTTCTAGGGCATCAATTCCATCAATAACAGAAGTAAATAGTTATTTTGAAGGAAAATTTGGTCATGGACAAGCTCAAACTGTTAATCAAAACAATGTTCAAAATAATGCTCAAGCTGCTGAAGCACAATCAAATCAAGTTAACATGAATACTGAAACACCAAATCAAACACCACAACAAGCACCTCAAGCAGAGGCGCCAGCAGCGCCACAAAATAATCAACCAAATGAAAACGCCAAGAATTGATCTTCACGGTGAAGAAAAAGCCTTAGTTTATGCTTTAGTTAATGAATTTATAAACGATCAATATAAAATGGGAAATAAAGAATTAGTTATAATTCACGGGAAGAGCACAAACATTTTAACAAAGGAAGTTCATAGTGTTTTGAAGGAAAACAAACTGGTTAAGGATTACCATTTGAATAACTGGAATTTAGGTGAAACAATTGTCAATTTAGTTGAATAGAAATTGACAATTTTTTATTTATGAAAGACACAAAATTATCACAAAATATAAATATTAGACATAATATTGACATTTGCGAGAATATATGCTATACTTATAGCGTAATTAGGGGGTATAGCTATGAAAGGATACGTTTTAGATTACGTTAATGAAAATGAATTTAAGAAGTTAGAAAGAGCATTAAAAAAGTATAATATGCTTGCTTTTAAGAAGCTTAATTTCGAGTATTATCCTGCATTAAGAAGTGGTAAGTTTCTTGGAGAAATGGTAAGTGTTGATAAGAAAAGCAAAGTTGCTACTTATGAATTAAAATTACCTAGCGATAAGATGTTTACCCAAATACATGGAGAAGTTAAATTAATTTATACTGTTCATCCAAAAGAAGAAATAGTTATTCTAGAAAGTATTACACCTGCTAAAATATTATTAGAAGGTCATATGAAAGAATTAACTACTTATAAGGGAATAATGATTTCGAAAGAAAATGCTTCAAAAGATATGTTCAAAATAGACTTATTAAATATGTTACAAAATAAACGTTAAAAGCAGATATAATTCTGCTTTTAACTTATTATTTTGAAGTAATCATAATAATTAAAGATGGAGGTTTTATAATGAAAATAATAAAAGAAATTAATGATACTTTAAGAGTGATCGAAGATGAACGTTCAAATTTTTACGTTTTAGTAGTAAATGATGCTGAGTTAACTCAAGTATTATCTGTTACACGTTCAAGCGAAGAATATGAAATGAAAGTTGCAAGTAATGATGATTATATAATTTCTTATACTTCAGCAATTAATGGTTCTAATTATCCATTAAGTATTGAAGGAGCATATGACATTAAGAATAGAGAAGTATTGGATTTAGATGAAGCTATGAAAGCTAAACTAGATAGAAATGTATTGTTTAAAATTGGTATTAAAACTGACGTTATTTTATCTATAATTAATAAAAATGATTTGAGAATAGCTAATGATCAATCAATTAATGATGTTATAGATTATTTAACAAACAATAAATATTATCCAATTGAAGCAGTAATTAATTATATTTATAGTTGTTATCCAGAATTAATTCGTTACTCTAATCTTAATGGACCACTTTCTATGGCAGAATATGATGCTATTATGAAAGATTTACCAGAATATTTATCATTTCATTCAATGCCAGTTAATATTGTTGAAAAGGGAAATAAGAAAGAATTAAGTATATAATTATATTTTAGAGTATATAGATAAAAAGCAGGTTAAAATTCTGCTTTTTTTTTGAAAATAAGTATGATAGAATATTAAATCACAAAGGAGAGTAAAAACATGAAAGAAACTAAAAAATTAAAAGAAAAACAAACAATATTTAAAATAACAAATCCAGATTATACAGGAGTTTATTTTGTTGAAGACTATAATACATATATTTTAGCCAATATTGCTAATCAAGAAGGTGTATCTGTAGAAGTAGCTAATAATGATAAGTATATATGTGTATGGACACAAGGTAATGATGATAATCCTTCATTAAACGTAGAGGCATTATTTGATTTAACAAATAAAAAACTAGTTACTCTTAATGATGATATCAAAGCTAAAGCAGAGAGTATGTTTGTTTATAAAATTGGATTATCTAGAGAATCTATATTATCTATTATTAACAAGAAATATTTAGGCATAGCTACTGATGAAGATATTAATTGGGCAATAGACTATTTAACAAATGATGAATTTGTTCCAATTGAAGGTGTAATTAATTATATTTATAGTTGTTATCCAAAATTAATTAAATATTCTAAATTAAAGAAAAGAATAACAGTAGAGGATTATAACAACGTAGCCAAAGAATTAGAACCATTTTTTATGTTTCATTCAATGCCAACTATTTTAAATGCAGAAGAAAAACAAAAACGAACTTTTTAGTTCGTTTTTTATTTTAATTCTTTTTCTATGTATGCAACTAATTCTTTGCATACTTTAGTGATCTGTTTAATATTTTCTCCCTCGAGCATGACTCTAATGTAGTTTTCTGTTCCAGAAGGTCTAACTACTATTCTTCCATCTCCATGCATCTTTTGTTCATATTGGTTAATAAGTTCTTGAATATCCTCCCTTTGTCTAAATATTTCTTTTCCTTCTTTAGAAACATTAGCATTAATTAAAACTTGAGGATATTTTTTCATAACACTCGCTAATTCACTAAGTTTCTTTTTATTTTTACTCATGATATTTAATATTTGAAGAGATGTTAACTCCCCATCACCAGTATTAGCAAGTTCTTTAAAGATTATATGACCACTTTGTTCTCCCCCTAAAATATAGTTTTTTTGAATCATTTCTCTTAAAACATATTTATCTCCTACAGCAGTAGAAGCAAAATTGATATCATTTTCTTCACAAAACTTAATAAACCCTAAATTAGACATAATAGTTCCTACTATAGTCCCATTAGTTAATTTCTTTTCTTTCTTCAATTCTAAACCGGCGATTGCTAATATATAATCTCCATCAATAATTGAACCTAATTCATCTACTAAAATACATCTATCAGCATCACCATCATAAGCAATCCCTAGGTCGTATTTTCCACTTATTACTTTTTCTTTTAAACCTTCTATATGAGTAGAACCAGCTTCTTTATTGATATTTAATCCATCTGGTTTATTATTGATTATTTTGTAATTTGCTTTTAATTTTTTAAATACTTTATCAGCAGTTTCTGATGCTGCACCATTAGCAGTATCTATAATTATTTTAATTGAACTAATATCATTTTTAATAGTAGATACTAAATAGTCAACATAATCATCAATTGCATCTTCTTTGTTAATAAAAGAGCCACACTCATTAATATTAGGATTAGTTTTAAAATCGTTTAATATATACTCTTCACAAGTATTTTCCAATTCATCAGATAATTTAATACCATCTTTGTCTAAAACTTTAATACCATTATATTCACTTGGATTGTGACTGGCAGATATAACGAATGCGCCATCAGCATGATATTTTTGAACTAAATAAGAAATTGCTGGAGTAGGTAAGACTCCTACGTTTATAATACTAGAACCTTCACTTAAAACTCCGGAAGAAAGCGCCATGGTAAACATATCTTTAGATATTCTAGTATCTGATCCCATTAAAAATACTAATTTATCTTTTTTTAATTCCTTTTTTAATGTTTTTACTACAGAAGCTCCAATTTTTAATGCTAAATCACACGTTAAATCTTTATTAACTATACCTCTAACCCCATCTGTTCCAAATAACTTTCCCATTAATTATCTTTCCTTTCAACTATATTTTCTTGGTTTTTTACTATCATATTTGGAGGAACAACTCCTCTTAAAGAAGTAAGAGGATAAACTATTGAATGATGACCAATAAATGTTCCTGGATTTAATACTGAATTACAACCAACTTCAGCATAATCACCAAGAAACGCGCCAATCTTACGCATATTAGTTTCAATTTTCTCATTATTATATTTTACAACTATATTTTTACCATCTATTTTTAAATTAGAAGTAATGCTACCAGCAGCCATATGGCTATGGTAGCCAAGAATAGAATCACCAACGTAATTGAAATGTGGAACTTGGGAATCATCAAATATAATCGAATTCTTGATTTCACAAGAGTTACCAAAAACACAATTCTTGCCAATGATAGCAGATCCTCTAATAAAAGCTCCTGGTCTAATTTCAGCACCTTCATCAATTATACAAGGACCGGTAATAGAAACATTATCTGCTATCTTAGCAGTTTTATGTATCCATATATTATCTCCCTTTAGTTCATAATTATCATCTAGTGTATTTCCTAATTCAACAATATATTCTTTAATATGAGTCAAAACCATAAATGGATATTCATATCTTCTAATTAATTCTATAGCTATAGAATTATCCGTTAAAAACAATTCTTCAGTTTTCAATCTATCACTTCCTAACATAGTAATTATATCATATATAAAACACAAACAATTGACTTTTGCAAATAATATGCTATACTAGTCCAAGTCAACAAAGGGGTAATTCATTTATTTAGGGGGTATTATTATGAAAATTAATAGAAGTAATTTAAGCAGATATGTTGGAATGGGCATTTTAGTTGCTTCTTTAGCTACTGGGATAGGTTTTACAGTTAATTCAAATGCAACAGATGCAAATGCAATTGAGGAAACTAAAGCAGAATATGTTGACGAAACAATTGCTGTTGAGATAAATCCAATAGAAAATCTATCAGAAAATAACGAAGAAATAGTTGAAGAAACAACCGAAGAAGCTAAAACTGAGGTGCAATTGATTAATTATGATTCTTTATTTGATACTAAAACTACTGCAATTCCAATACCTGAAGGAAGTTATTTTCAAGATATAGGATATGAAACAAGAATACTAGCTAGAGCAGTTAGAAAAGAAATTGATAATAGTAGAAGTGATGAAATATTAGCAAATATTTATAAGAATTATAATGAAAAGACTATGGAAGAACTTAGAAATTTTGGGGATAAAAACTTAAAATAAATGGCTATTGCCTTAGGATTGCCTAAAGATGGTAAATTTATATTCCAAGATAATGGCGATGGAACAAATGAAACTTGTTATAGTGTTTCTTATAAAGAAAAAGATGATATAGTATTTTATAATCTAATGAATTTAATTGATTTCTATTATGACTGTGAATTAGAGAGAATTACTAGGGGAAAATAGGGAAAATGTCTAAATGTGCCAACAACTAT
>JAEEGL011374805.1_pt1 | contig 13553 bp, 11 predicted proteins | sample 9134231 | NCBI WGS metagenome assembly JAEEGL01 (sample SAMN16246548, study PRJNA631951) | gut metagenome | biome: gut microbiome; feature: rumen; material: fiber-attached | host: Bos | place: Iran: Karaj | collected 2018-10
CGCGATAGAGGAACATGACGATATCCGCGTCCTGCTCTAAGGAACCGGATTCGCGCAGGTCGGACAGCATCGGGCGCTTGACCTGGCGCGCTTCGACGCTTCGCGAAAGCTGCGACAGCGCGATGACGGGCACGCCAAGCTCGCGGGCGAGGGCTTTCAGCGAGCGGGAAATCTCGGAGATTTCCTGCTGACGGTTGTCGCCGTTTCGTCCGGGGCGGCCCTGCATGAGCTGCAAGTAGTCGATGACGACGAGGGAAAGTCCGTGCTGCGCCTTGATTCGGCGTGCTTTGGAACGAAGCTCGGAAACGGTGATGCCCGGTGTGTCGTCGATGAACATCGGCGCTTTCATCAGACGGTCGGAAGCAGAGATGAGCCGCGTCCAGTCCTCGCGCTCCAGTACGCCGGAACGAAGCGCCTGCGAGTCGATGCCTCCCTCGGCGCAGAGCATACGCTGTACGAGCTGTACGTTCGACATTTCCAGGGAAAAGAAAGCGACGGGCTTCTGGAGGCGCACGGCGACATACGTTGCGATGTTCAGCGTGAACGCGGTCTTGCCCATGGAGGGACGAGCCGCGACAAGAATCAAGTCGGAGGGCTGGAAGCCCGAAGTCAGCCGGTCGAGGTCGACAAAGCCGGAGGAGAGGCCCGTCAGCGCGTTCTTGTGCTTGGAGCGTTCCTCGACTTTGGAGAAAACGTCCAGCACGAGGTCGCCGATGGAGGTCAGGTCGAAGGTGTTGCCGCGCCCGGTGACGGCGAGGATCTTCTTTTCTGCGTCGTCCATCAGGTCGCCGATTTCCTCCGCGTCTTCATAAGCCTCGCCCGCAATCTCGGTGGCGGTATTGATGAGGTTCCGGAGCTGCGCCTTTTCGAGGACGATGCGCGCATGGTATTCGAGATTCGCCGCCGTCGGCACGGCGTTTGCCAGCGATGTGACAAAGGCGATGCCGCCCGCTTTTTCGAGATTGTCCGTCTTTTTGAGCTGCTCCGTGACGGTGACGAGGTCGGCCGCTTCGTCGCGGCGGAAGAGGTCGAGGATCGCCTGATAGACGAGCCGATGCGCTTCGCGGTAAAAGTCTTCCGGCTGGAGTTTTTCCGCTGCTTCGGCGATGGCGTCTTTTTTCAGGAGCATAGCGCCAAGGACGGCCTGCTCGGCCTGTATATTTTGCGGTGGGATTCGTTCAGCCGTCGCCATTTTCGTCCGTTCCTTCCTGTTTTTTGTCCCAGCCGTCCGCGAAGAGCAGACGGAACGCTTCGTCCGCCGTCTCGACGGGATACACGGAGAGCCCGAGGTGCGCGTCGGGAATGTCTTTCTTGTTTTCCGCGGGGATAATGATGGATTTCATGCCCGCTTGTTTCGCGCCGTAGGCCTTCTCAAAGACGCCGCCGACGGGACGCACCTGTCCGTAGAGCGAGATCTCGCCCGTGACGGCGACGTCCTGCCGCAGCGGCCGGCGCGTCAGCGCGCTGGTGATCGCCGCGAGGATTGCCGTGCCGGCCGACGGGCCGTCGATGTTGCCGCCGCCGACGACGTTGATGTGCAAATCGAAGTCGGAAAGTTCAAGCCCCGTCATGCGGCGCACGACAGAGGCGGCGTTGAAGACGGAGTCTTTCGCCATACTGCCCGCCGTCTCGTTGAAACGCACCGCGCCTTTTCCTTTTTCGTGGGCGGGAAATGCGACAGCCTCTATCTCGATGACCGAGCCGAGGTAGCCGGAGACGCCGAGGCCGAAAATATGGCCGATCTCGGCACGGTCCGACGAGCGGTCCTTTACATATTGATAGAGGCGGCTGACCTGCGCGACTTCGTAGACGTCGTCTTTGCCGATGACGACGGGCGCGCCGCCTTCGCGCCGTTCCAGCGCGAAGCTGTATGCGTCGGCGAGGATATTGATTGCCTTGCGGCCCTCGATGGTGTAGTCGCTGATGAGTTCGGCGACGCCGTCTGCCAGCGCCGCGTCGAGCTTCTTTGCCGCGTTTTCGACAATGCGGACGATGTGCGCGGGCGTCAGCGGCTCGAAATAAATCTCGGCGCATCGCGATCGGAGCGCCGGACTGATGTCCCGCGCTTCCCGCGTCGTCGCGCCGATCAATACGAAGTCGGCGGGAGCGCCTTCGTCGAAGAGCTTCTTGATGTACGGAGGTACTTTCGGATCGGTGGGATCGTAATAGGTGGACTCGAAAAAGGCGCGTTTATCCTCCAGCACCTTTAAAAGCTTGTTTTGCAGCATGATGTCCATTTCGCCGATCTCGTCGATAAAAAGGACGCCGCCGTGGGCGTCGGTGACGAGACCGGGTTTCGGTTCCGGCACGCCGATGTCGGCGAGGTCGCGTCGCGCGCCTTGGTAAATCGGATCGTGCACCGAGCCGATCAAAGGATTCGTCATGTCCCGTGGATCCCAGCGAAGCGTCGTGCCGTCCGTCTCGACAAACGGCGCGTCAGGGCCGAAAGGAGACGTCTCGACGCGTTTCGCCTGTTCGAGGACGAGACGTGCGGCCGTAGTTTTTCCGACGCCGGGCGGTCCGTACAGGATCAAATGCTGCGGGTACGGCGACGAAAGCTTCGCCAGCAGCGAGCGGATGGCGCGCGGCTGGCCGATGATCTCGTCGGGGGTCGTCGGGCGCAGAAGTTCCATGACCGACTGGGTCAGTTTCACCTTATCGAGCTTCTCGAGCGCTTCGCGGCGTTCCTTGGCCTGCGGAGACTCGGACTGCGGGTCTTCTTCTTCCAGGACTTGCATACGAATGTCTTTTACATAGTCCTCGTGATTTTCTTCCAGTTTTTCGGCAATCTTCTTCTCGATCTTGTCTTCCAGTGAGCGGCGCGCCATCAAGTCGGCGATACGCTCGGAAAGCTCGGTCAGGAGCTTCGGGATCTCCGCGTCGGAAGGAATGTGTTCGATGGTCGGGTTTTCGAGCAAGATTCGCTGCAGCGCGAGCACGCGCTCCCCACGGCTCGGCGAGCGCATGAAGCGCATCGCGTCCATCTTGCCCGCCTTGATGACGAGCTTGTCGGAGCCCAGAATGTCCACGAGCATTCCGTAAAGCGCGTCGATCTCGCGGTCGAGGGGATTTTCCGGCGACGTCATATAGCTGTCGCGCTCCTCCGGCGAAATTTTCCGCTGGAAAAAATTGAACAGGCTTCCCATGAAAGCATCAGCCTTCCGTTACATGCACGACGACTTTCGCCGACGCCTCCGGATGGAGCCGGATCGACGCTTCGTAATCGCCGACGCTCGTGACCTCTTCGGTGAGCGTGATCTTCCTCTTGTCGATATCGACGCCGTAGGTTTTTTTCAGCGCCTCGGCTACGTCCTTGCCCGCGACCGAGCCGAAGAGCTTGCCGCCTTCGCCGACCTTGACCGGGATCGTGACTTCCGATTTCGCGAGCTGTGCGGCGAGAAGCTTCGCCTCGTCCGCTTCCTGCGCTTTCTTATGCGCGACGGAGCCCGCTTTCTGCTTCGCCAGATTTACGTTCTGGGCGGTCGCGGGCTGCGCGAGCTTCTTCGGCAGCAGGAAATTGCGCCCGTAACCCTCCGAAACCTCGACAATGTCGCCTTTTTTCCCGACGCTCTTGACGTCTTCCAATAATATGACTTTCATTTTATCCATTCTCCTCTATATATTTCTTTGCAATCTCCACGGCGCGGTCCTTGATTTCCTCCAGGTTCCCGTTTTTGACCTGCGCGCCTGCGACGGTCTGGTGGCCGCCGCCGCCGAATTCTTCCATGATGACCTGCACGTTCAGCTCGCCCGACGCGCGCGCGCTGATACCGACGACGTCCTGCGCCAGCTGGAATATGACGATACTCATGCGCACGCCTTCGATGTGAAGCATTGCGTCCGCCGTCTGCGCCGCGATGGCCTGGATGTTCGGCTGGGCTTCCGGACAGGAGGCGACGATCAGGCCGCCGTCGTAAAGCGTCGACGACGCCAGCGCTTTCGCGATGGTGAGATTCGTCTCGTAATCTTCGCGGAAAAGCTGGCGGATGAGCACCGGGTCTGCACCGGCCCGACGGAGATACGCCGCCGCCTCCAGCGTGCGAACGCCTGTCTGCACGCCGAAATGTTTCGTGTCGACGACGATGCCGGCGTAGAGCGCCGTCGCGTCGAAGCGGGACAGCTTCATATCGTCGGCGTAATACATCACAAGCTCGGCCACGAGTTCGCTGGTCGAGGAGGAAGACGGCTCGACATAAGAAAGCTGCGGGTTTTCAATGATCGAATCGCCGCGCCGGTGATGGTCGATCAAGATGCGGCGCGGGATTGCGGCGAGAAGCCTCGAAGACGCGACCATGTGCGGGATATGGGTATCGACGACAATAAGAAGCGCCCGCGCGCTCGGCGTCATTTCTTCCAGCGCGTTTTCGTGCAGGAAAAGCGACTTGTATTCCGGCTTGTCGATCATCATGTCCGTGAATTTGTCGATTCCTTCATTCATATCGGAGAGCATGATGCGGACGGGCTTTTTGGAGTAGCAAGCCATTCGCGCGACGCCCATCGCCGCGCCAAGTACGTCGAAATCCTCGTTTTTGTGGCCCATGATGAAGACTTCGTCCGCGACCTCGATCTGCTCGCGGAGCGAATGGGCCACGACGCGCGCTTTGACGCGCGTGTGTTTTTCCACGGCCTGCGCTTTGCCGCCGAAAAATTGCGTTTTGCCGTCGATGACCACCGCGGCCTGATCGCCGCCTCGGGCCAGGGACAGCTCCAGCGTTTTCAGGGCCTGACGCGCCGCTTCGTGAATGGACTGCTGTTCCGCCGTCACGACGCCGAAAGAGAGCGTGATCGGAAGTTTCCCCGCGCCCTTCAGCGAATGGACTTGATCCAGGATGCTGAACTTGTCTTCCACCGCTTGATCCAAAGCGCGGCGCTCCATGACCGCCACATATTTTTCTTCGTTGAGGCGCTGAATCAGGCAGCCGTGATCTTTCGCCCAGGTGTCGAGCATGTTTGTGATTGCCGAGGCCAGCGTCGAGCGCTCCGCTTCGACGAGCCCCTGCAGCGCTTCGTCGTAATTGTCGATCTGGATATAGGCAAGCGCCGTGCGGCTGCCGGCAAAGTCTTCGCGGAGCTGTTCGTACTCCGTCACGTCAACGACGTAGAACGCCATCAAAGGCTCGTCGAGCCCCTCCACCGGTACGGGACGGTATTCGGCGCGGTACGCCGTTTCGCCGGCGCGGAAGATGTATTCGCCTGTCATGCCCCAGATGGGTTTCAGGATCATTTCCGGCCAGAACTCTTTGACCGGGGTTCCGCGTTTCGGGCTTTCATTCAGGCCGAGACGCGTTCCCAGCTCGCGGTTCGCCCATTGAAGCGTTCCTTCTGCGTCGACGATCAAAACGGCGATCGGCAGTTTTTCAACGGCGTAGTTCATTACCGGCTTGATTTGGCTGACGACGTCGTGGAAGTATGCTTCCAGATCGTGTTCGCGCTTCAAATTGCGTTCCCGCACGAAGAGCGCGATGCACAGGAAGAGGACAGCCGCGCCGCCGCCAAAATAGGCGTCGAAAGAAAAGAGGGCCGCCGCGAGGATCGCGCAAGCCGCGAGCAAAATGCAAATGTCCGGCCAGGCCGAGGTACTATGAGGCAAAAGAGTCACCCCCCAAAAGTCTAAACAAGCAGCGTCTTACTTCAAGATTTTTATCGGTTTTTCCAATAGCGCGTCCTGTAGTCGAGCACCATGTCGAACAGTCCGACGAAGGCGAGCAGGCGAACCAAGAATCCGTTCAGCATAACGAAGGTGATAAACGCCATCGAGAAAAATTTCGGCCAGCGGAAATGGCGCGAAGCGTACGCGTAAACGGAAAGCCCCTGTAAAAGCCCGGCGAAGGTCGAGAGCATGACAAGATTCAGCGACGCCTGGTACAAAAGATCAAGCCCGCGGGTCGTGCCCCAGTAAAGGCCGATCAGCGAGAACCCGAATACATAGACAAAAACCGGCGGAAGCCGCCATTCGACGAAGGGCGGAAGCGTCTTGACCTCGTGGCCGAGACGGCGAAGCACCTTGCTGCCGATGAGATAGTTGAGCGCCGTGTCCATCAGGCCCATGATGACGATGACCAGCGGAAGCAAAAGACGCATCAGCGAAAGGTTTTGCGTCAGGTTGTCCCGGGCTTCGTCAATCTGCGCTTCGGACATGCCCATACTGCGGTACATCTCGATCGTCTGGTCGAAAGAGTTTTCCATTACGTCGAACTGCGTGGAAAAAGGCTCGATGCCCGTCAGCGCGAAAAGCAGCGCGAACGCAGCCAGTTTCGCCGCCATCGAGGCGACAATGCCGGTCGTCAGCGTCCGGACCGACGACCAGTTTTTGCGAAACCCGAGACCGAGCGCGATTCCGCCCGGGGCGAACGCCAGCGCCAGCCGAAGAGAGACAGCCGGCTCGACCAGCGCCGCCGTCAGCACGCCCGCGACGAAAACGGCCATCAGACCCCATTTCAGTCCGTGGCGCACAATCAGCACGAGGATCGGAAGCGGCCACATCAGCACCGCCACGGTGCCGAGCAGCGGGATATAGACGCCGACCAAGGCCATGACGACGGTTATGGCGGCCAAAAGGCCGCTTTCCGTCATGGAGGTTACGCGAGTTGCCATACATTCATCCTTCCGGACAGTTGCCGAATCTTTTTCCGTCATGCTGTGTCAGGCGATGCGCTTTGCATAAGCGATCGCTTATGCGTTTGCTATTTGACGTAGTTCTTTGCTGCGGCTTCGCATCAGCGTCCTTGCCTGACGAAAAAATCTCTCGGCAATGCCATAACTAACGTTAAGATTTACATATTATAGCAGATTATAGCAAATTTTAGCAGAAAAAATAATGGTTGTCTCTCATTCCTGTTTTTTCGCCAGTTTTATCTTTTCCGGATAGCGAAGCGTGAAGGCTTCCGGCGGCATGGCCGGCACTTCCGCGCCTCCCGCGAGGGCGGAGGCGCGGTAAGCGACTTCGGCGAGTTCTTCGACGTACGCCGCTTTCAGGAGCGCGTCGTCCAGAGAAACGCCGACCGTCAGCACGCCGTGCCGCGCAAGCAGCAGCGCGTCGCCTGTGCGGAGCGGCGCGCGCACGGAGTCGGCCAGCGCCGCCGTTCCCTGTGGGGCGAACGGCGCCACGGGGACGTTTCCGCCCGTGCAGCGGAGATGCGCGGCCTCCAGTACGAGGCCGGGAATCGGCCATTCCAAAGCGGCGAAGACCAGCGAGAAAGGAGAATGGGTATGCGCGACTGCGTAAACATCTTCGCGCTCCTCATAGGCGGCGAGGTGCATCAGCGCTTCGCTGGAGGGCTTGCGTCCGTTGATCGATTCGACGACCTGTGCGTCACGGTCCATCACGACGACGTCGTCCGGCTTCATGGTGCGTCGGTCGACGCCCGACGGCGTCACGCAGATCAGTCCCGTCGATTCGTCCCGGGCACTGAAATTTCCCGATCGCCAGCGGCAAAGCCCTTGCGTTTCCGCTTCCTGCGCACATTGTACGACGACGGTCTTGAGCGATTCCAGCATTTGCCCGCCTCCCTTTAAAAACAACTTAACCTTAATTATATTCGCCGTCGATGGCAAGAATTCCTTGTCTGCGGCAAAGGTATTTTCCCCTTGGAGAGAAAAGAGCCGTCACATCCATGACGGCTCTCATACAAGATCAAGATTTATTCCGGCTTTTTGATGACCGTTTCCCCGCCCATATACGGAACGAGAGCCTTCGGGATGACGACGGAGCCGTCCGCCTGTTGGTAATTCTCTAAAATCGCAGCGACGGTACGGCCGACCGCGAGACCGGAGCCGTTCAGCGTGTGGCAGAATTCCGGCTTGTCCTTCTGCGTGCGGCGGAATTTGATATTCGCGCGTCGCGCTTGGAAATCAAGGCAGTTCGAGCAGGACGAGATTTCACGGTAACGGTTCTGGCTTGGGAACCAGACTTCGATATCGTAAGTCTTCGCCGAAGTGAATCCCATGTCGCCGGTGCAAAGCGTCACCACATGATAGGGGAGTTCAAGCAGGCGGAGGACTTCTTCGGCGTTGTCCACCATCTGCTCCAAAGCCGCCCAAGAGTTTTCCGGTTTCTCGAACATGATCAGCTCGACTTTGTTGAACTGATGCTGGCGGATCAGCCCGCGGGTGTCGCGGCCCGCGCTTCCCGCTTCGGCGCGGAAGCTTGCCGTGTAGACCGTGTAATGCTCGGGCAGTTTCGCGCCGTCGAGGATTTCTTCGCGATGGAAATTCGTCGCGGGAACTTCCGCCGTCGGCACAAGGTAAGAATCCAGACCTTCGAGCTTGAACATATCCTCGGCGAATTTCGGGAGCTGCCCCGTGCCGATCATGCTGTCGCGGCTGACGATATACGGCGCGAGCATTTCCGTATATCCCTGCTTCGCATGCAGGTCCATCATGAAATTGATGCAGGCGCGTTCGAGGCGCGCCCCCAGCCCGACGTAGAACGTGAACCGCGCGCCGGAGACTTTCGCCGCGCGCTCCGCGTCGAGGATGCCGAGCCCTTCGCCGACGTCCCAATGCGCTTTCGGCTCAAAGTCGAACTTGCGCGGCTCGCCCCATTTGCGGAGTTCGGGATTTTCCGTGTCGTCCTTGCCGAGCGGCACGTCTTCCTTCGGCATATTCGGGATACGGAGCAGGATTTCGCGGAGCTTTTCCTCCGTTTCCTTCAGATCGCCGTCCAGCGCGGAAATCTTGTCGCCGACTTCGCGCATCTCTTTTACGAGCGCGTCGGCGTTCTCGCCGTTCTTCTTCATTACGCTGATCTCTTTCGACGCCGCGTTGCGCTTCCCTTTCAGCGCTTCGACTTCACCGAGGATATCGCGGCGGCGCTTCTCCAAATCGGAAAAATCGTCCAGCTTCATCGGATTGCAGCGGCGCTCCAGCATCGCCTGCACTTCGTCCAGATGGTCGCGTACAAATTTCATGTCAAGCATAGTAAAAGCCCCCCGTAGATACGAATTACTACCTAATTATATAGTCGCGGCGCTGGACTGTCAAACGGGCTTCGGTTTAAAACCGGTGGCGGATATGATATAATGAAATCGCCAAGGCGAAAAGACTTGGCACTATAACGATTTGTGAGGAGTTTGCTGTTTGAAGAACAACACCTTGGAGATTGTGGGCTGACCGGGAGGTTTGCGCCTTACAGTCTCGCACAAGCCTCCCGACGTTGCCGTCAACAATCGTAGGGAGGAAAAAACAATGGGTAACAAAAATTATCGAATCCGTTTGGAGAAAAAAGAAGAATATCGCGAGGTGGAAAACCTCGTCCGAGAGGCGTTCTGGAACGTTTACCGTCCGGGCTGCCTGGAGCATTATGTCCTGCATCAACTGCGAAAGGACCCTGCTTTCGTGCGGGCCCTTGATTTTGTCATGGAAAAAGACGGGCAGCTGATTGGGCAGAATATGTTCATGCGGGCGGCCATCAAGGCCGACGACGGCCGCGATGTCCCAATCATGACTATGGGACCGATCTGTATTTGTCCCGAGCACAAGAGAAAAGGCTTCGGCAAGATCTTGCTGGACTATTCCTTGGAACAGGCGGCGGCGCTCGGCTGTGGAGCCGTATGTTTCGAGGGGAATATTGATTTCTATGGGAAGAGCGGCTTTACCTATGCCGGTTCGTACGGAATCCGCTATCATGGATTGCCCGAAGGGGAGGATGCGTCCTTCTTCCTGTGCAAGGAATTGATTCCTGGGTATCTGAAAGGGATTACCGGAGAGTACGCCACGCCGCAGGGCTATTTTGTGGACGAAGCCGAGACGGAGGAATTTGACAAGATGTTCCCGCACAAAGAAAAACTTGTGCTTCCGGGGCAACTTTTCTAAAGAACGAAAACGAGGAGCAACGTACCGTTCCGGTGCGTTGCTCCTCGTTCTCGTTTGCAAAATTTTTTGAAGTATGATTTTCATACTTCAAAAAATTTTTATCGCGGTTCATGAAAAACCGCCGCGCGATGTACGCGCGGCGGTTGCCTTTTACGCCATGAAGATTCAGTTTGCAGGGGACAGCGTCGGGGTCGAAGCTCCGAGGCGTGTGTCCATTTCGCTGCGGCCTTTGAATACGCCGCCGTCTGCGATGTTCAGGCTGCGGACGCGAACGTCTCCGATAAGCTGGCCCGTAGAGTGAATACTGAGATTGCCGTCGCAGTCAACGTTGCCTGTGATCGTTCCGGCGACAGTCAGGCTGCCCGCTTTGATGTCGCCCTGTACGACGCCGTTTTCACCGATGACTGCGTCGCCGGTGATAGAAACGCCGCCGTCAACGTGCCCGTCGATGCGAATGTTGCCGGAGCCATTGATATTTCCCGTGATGGTTGTGTTTCGTCCGATAATGGTCTCAATGTCTCCCGCAGGGTTGTCGATGTGTTTCTTCACGCTGCCAAACATAAATGTGCGCCTCTTTTCAAACTTATTCGCCGCCGAGGTACATGATCGGGTTTACGATCTCACCGTTTACATGCACTTCATAGTGAACGTGCGGGCCGGTGGAAAAACCGGTGCTGCCCATGTAGGCGATGATTTGGCCTTTTTGTACGGTCTCGCCGACGGAAACCGCGACGGCTTCCGCATGCCCGTAACGCGTCCAGATGCCGTTGCCATGGTCGATATCTACCATATTGCCGTAGCCGCCGGAGTTCCAGCCGGCCGCCGTGACCGTGCCGCTGGCCGCCGCGATGATCGGCGTGCCGTAGTCGTTGGCAATGTCGATGCCCGGATGGAAGTCCGAGCCGCCCCAACGAAGTCCGTAAGGCGAGCTGACTTCGCCGCTCGCAGGCCAAAGTGACGGCAGATAAGCCGAAAGCTGATTGTGGTATCCGATGATGCGCTGCTGTTCATGGAGCGCTTCGCGGACGCGCTCTAAATTGGCGCGGCTCACCGCGAGACGCTGACGGATGCTGTCAAGCGCGAAATCGACGTGACGTGCGTTCGGTTCGATCCAAGGACCGCCCTGTCCGTCGAAACCCGGCTGCGGCGACGGCTGCCCCTCCACGGGCGGCTGCGCCGGCGCGGCCTGCGGATCTTCCACAGGGTCGGCGCCCGCCATTTGGCGAAGCTCCCGCTCGATCTCGCTGACCTTTTCCATTTCGTCCTGCAGCTCGTTGGCTTTTTTTGCCAGCTTGGAAAGCTGCTCCTGCTGTTCCGCGTTCACGGTGCGCAGGTCGCGAAGCTCTTGCTGGTCGCTGATCGCGGTCATACCGCTGTACACGGAATAGCCAAAGGAGCCGACGAAAAGAACCGCAGCGGCCGTGCAGGAAATCGCTGCGTATTTGAGAAGACGCTTCGGAAGGCGAACGCTGTGCATCGTTTCGCCTTGATCGGGAATGATCTTGATTACGTATTCCCGTTTCTCATCTGCGGAAGAGTTGTTATTCAAAATAACGCCCCCAATTAACCAATAACGAACCAATCAAGAATAAAGAATACAAAAAGAAAATTTCGGAGAGTGCTCTTATTATATCACAAAGGGGCGTGACAAGAAATTATGTCTTTCGAACTATATTGGAGGAGAAACCGAAACTACATATCGGGACTTTTTACTTATAAATTTGGGAGCTGCCAGTCAACCGGCGTCTCGCCGACGCTTTCGAGAAAAGCGTTGACGCGGGAAAATGGGCGGCTGCCGAAAAAGCCGTAGCTTGCCGAAAGTGGGCTTGGGTGCGGCGATTCTACGATGAAATGCTGCGGATTCGTGATCATGGCCTTTTTCTTGCGCGCGGGGCCGCCCCAAAGAATGAAGGCCAGAGGCTTTTCGCGTTCGTTCAGGAGAGAGATGATCTTGTCCGTGAAAATTTCCCAGCCATGTCCGCGATGGGAATTCGCCTGATGCTCGCGGACGGTCAGCACGGCGTTCAGGAGCAGTACGCCTTGGTCTGCCCACGGTTTCAGACAGCCGTTGTTCGGGATTCGGCAGCCGAGATCGGAGGCAAGCTCCTTGAAGATGTTGATGAGCGACGGCGGCGGCGCGATGCCCGGCTGTACGGAAAAGCTCAGCCCGTGCGCCTGCCCCGGTCCGTGGTATGGGTCCTGCCCGAGGATGACGACTTTTGTGTCGGCGTAGCTCGTGTAGTGCAGCGCATTGAAGATCGCGTACATGTCGGGATAGATGCGCGTCGTTCGGTATTCGTTGATGAGGAATGCGCGAAGCTCACGGTAATAAGGCTTGGCGAGCTCTTCGTTCAAATATTTCGCCCAGTCGTTATGAAAAATTTCCATTATAATATAGTCCTTTCATTTCGCTTATATCATTATAGCATAATAATCTCTTTCTTAAAAAACGCTTAAAACTCCTGCAAATCCCTTCCCTTTTCTCCGTGTAAAAGATAATATATATAGAAAGGAAAGAGAAGGGGGGATACCCATGGACGAAAAGACGCAGGTACTGATCGTGGAAGATGAGAAGCGCATCGCGCGCTTTTTGCAGATGGAGCTGGAGCACGAGGGCTTCGTTACGGCGACGGAGTCCAACGGACGACGCGCCTATGAGCGGATCTTGCAGGAAAACTACGACCTCGTGCTGCTCGACCTGATGCTGCCGGAGATGGACGGACTGACCGTTTGTCAAAACGTCCGTAAGCTGTCGGACATTCCGATCATCATGCTGACGGCGAAGGACGATCTCGAGGACAAGGTGCAGGGGCTTGATATCGGCGCCAACGACTATATGACGAAGCCGTTTGCCATCGAGGAGCTTTTGGCGCGTATCCGCGCCGTGCTTCGCGCGCATAAGCCGGCGGAGTCCGCCGCGGACGGGGAGATCCTCGTGACGCGGGATCTCGTCATGTACCCGGAGCGGTACGAGGTGAAGGTCAAGGGCGAGCCGGTGGAGCTGACGAAGAAGGAGTACCAGCTGCTCGAATATCTTTTGCGGAACAAGCGCACAGTGTTGTCCCGCGACCAGATCCTTTCGACAGTCTGGGGCTACGACTATATCGGCGATACGAACGTGGTGGATGTTTATATCCGTTATCTGCGCGCGAAGATCGACGAGCGGTTTGGCGAGAAATACATACATACGATGCGGGGCGTAGGTTATGTCATCAAAGATTAAGAACCTCCGCGTCTCGACCAAGCTGATGCTCGTCATCGCGGCGATTCTCGTCAGTATCTTGCTCTTGACGAGTCTGCTCACCATTGCGGGCCTCTATTTTTCCGTCTATCATCAGGCGGAAGTCGAACTCGAGCACAGCGTATCGGAGGTGCGTCGTTCCGTTGCACGCTCGGAGACCATGACCGACGAGGAATTGCCCGAGCCGCTGCCGCCGGCGGCGCAGGAGTGGGCGCAGCGGCAAAATCCGAACTGGGTGCCGCCCCCTCCGTTCTTGCGGCTGTTGTACCGCGAGGGAGTGCTGACGCCGGGCGTCGTGCTGCGCGTAAAGGACTCCGAGGGGCGGAAGATTTTCGACAGCGCGCTTCATTATCCGACGGTGGAGGAGGTCGCATCGCATATCATTCCTGACCCGCCGTTTTGGGCGAACAAGGAAATGCAGGTCGCGCGATTCGAGAATTTTTACATGTACTATGAACCGCTGACGCTGACGTGGCGCGGCGATACGTATCATCTTCAC
>JAEEGL015286170.1_pt1 | contig 13553 bp, 8 predicted proteins | sample 9134231 | NCBI WGS metagenome assembly JAEEGL01 (sample SAMN16246548, study PRJNA631951) | gut metagenome | biome: gut microbiome; feature: rumen; material: fiber-attached | host: Bos | place: Iran: Karaj | collected 2018-10
CTGGGCGCCCTCCTTCACCATCCGGTTCATCGCCTGGATCGTCTCATCGGCTTCTTTCTTGGCCTTCTGCAGGATGTCGCGCGCCTCTTCTCTGGCTTCCTGCAGCATCTTCTCGCGGCGGGCCGTCAGCCGGCTTTCCTTTTCTTCGGTCTCTTTCCGAAGAAGATCCGCTTCTGCCCGCAGGCGCCGGATATTCGCTTCCGCCTCTTCTGTCTCATGGCGGCGGCGCTCCAGATCGCTCATCATCTCTTCAAAGCGGATATCGCTCGTGGTCAGATACTCTTCGGAACGATGGATCACGTCTTTCGGAAGCCCCAGCCGTTCGGCGATGGCAAACGCGTTCGACTTGCCGGGCACGCCGATCAGCAGACGGTACGTCGGACGAAGGGTCTCCACGTCGAACTCGCAGCTCGCGTTCTCCACGCCGGGGGTGCTGATCGCGTACGTCTTCAGCTCGCTGTAATGCGTGGTCGCGGCCGTCAGGATGCTGCGCTCCCGGAGCGACTCGAGGATACCGTTCGCGAGAGCCGCGCCTTCCACGGGGTCGGTGCCGGCGCCCAGCTCGTCGAACAGAACGAGTGAATCGGGCGTGACCTTCTGTAAGATCTCCACGATATTCACCATATGCGAGGAGAAAGTGGACAGGCTCTGTTCGATGCTCTGCTCGTCGCCGATGTCGGCGAACACCTGATCGGTGACCGTCAGGGTCGCGGGGGCCGCCGTGGGCAGGAACAGTCCGGCCTGGCCCATGAGGACCATCAAGCCCAGCGTTTTCAGGCAGACGGTCTTGCCGCCGGTATTCGGGCCGGTGATCACGAGCGTCGTATACTCGCCGCCCAGCCGGATATGGATGGGCACCACTTTGCTCCGGTGGATCAGAGGATGCCGGGCCCCCGGCAGGGAAATCACCCGGGCATCGCCGGAGAAACGCGGCCGCAGGGCGTCCATCTCAAGGGCAAGTTTGGCCTTGGCGAACAGAAAATCGATCGTTCCGATGAGCTCAAGATCGGATTCCAGCTCGGAAGCCCCCTCGGTCACCCGTGCGGAGAGCCGCCTCAGAATACGCTCGATCTCCTCCTTTTCTTCGAGAAGCAGGTCGGCCACTTTATTGTTCAGCATCACCACCGACATCGGTTCCACGAATACGGTGGAACCCGAGCCGGACTGATCGTGCACCAGACCTTTCACGCTGCCCCGGAACTCCGCCTTTACGGGCAGGCAGAAACGGCCGCCCCGCATCGCGATGACCGGCTCCTGCAGCATGGTCTTATACGTGCTGGAACGCAGCATATCGGACAGTTCGGTGCGCACTCGCGCCTCCGCGGCCCGGATCTGCCGGCGGATGGATGCGAGCGTGTCGCTGGCGCGGTCGTCCATCTCCTCTTCGGAGAGGATGCAGCGCTCGATCTCCTTCTGCAGATCGGCAAACGCCACAAGACCGTCGAACAGCGGATCCAGCACCGGACGCGCGGGGGCGTCGGGCTCGCGGCGGCCGTAGGTCTGCAGCGATCTGACGGCGCGCAGCGTATCCGCGACCGACAGGAGCTCGCCCATCGAGAGCGTGGCGCTCACAGAAGCCCGCTTCAGAACGGACCGGATGTCGCGCACCCCGCCGAACGGGGGCTCGCCGTGCGCCATCAGCATGCCGAAGGATTCGTCGGTCTCGTCGAGGGCGCGTTCGATCTCCCACTGATCGGTGGAAGGAATGAGCTCCCTCGCCCGCTCTTTTCCGAGGAACGAAGAAGCTTTCTGTGCGAGCTGTTCCACGATCTTGTCGTATTCCAGCTTCTTTAATGCCTTAGCATCCATGAAAAAACCTTTTTACAACCTTTCCCAGTCATACAGGCGGAGCTTCCCGGCCGTTTCCAGACCGGCAAAGCCCTGCTGCCTCAATGCTTCATACAGAACGATCGCCGCCGCGTTGGACAGATTCAGCGACCGCAGATGCCCCGTCATCGGGATGCGCACGCACGCCTCCGGATGCGAGATCAGGATTTCCTCCGGTATGCCGGCGGTCTCCTTGCCGAACATGATCATATCGTCGGGCCCATACCTGACGTCGGCGTAAGTGCGTGGCGCCTTGGTAGTGGCCATCCAGATGGTCCGGCCGGGGTTCTTCTGTAGAAAGTCCTCATAATCGTCGTAGACCGAAACATGCAGCTTGTCCCAGTAATCGAGCCCTGCCCGCTTCAGGCTCCGGGAATCCAGGCTGAAGCCAAGGGGACGGATGAGGTGCAGCCCCGCTCCGGTACACGCGCAGGTGCGGGCGATATTTCCGGTGTTGGCCGGGATCTCCGGCTCGTGGAGAACGATCTGCAACATTACTTCTGATATTGTTTGACGAATACCGCCATACGCTCCAGCGCCTCTTTCAGGCGGTCGAGGCTGTAGGCATACGAAATGCGCACATACCCCTCGCCGCATGCGCCGAACGCCGTGCCGGGCACGACGGCCACTCTCTGATCGTACAGCAGTTTTTCACAGAAATCTTCGCTCGACAGACCAGTCGATTTAATGCACGGGAACACGTAGAAGGCTCCGGCGGGATCGCGCGTGGGAAGCCCCATTTCCGTAAGCCGGGAAAGCACGAAACGGCGGCGGCGGTTATACTCCTCCCGCATTTCTTCCACGGCTTTGTCGCAGTTCTTCAGTGCTTCGATCGCGGCGTACTGGCCGGCTGTGGGAGCGCACATCAACGCGTACTGATGCACTTTGATCATCTGGCCGATCAGCCAGTCGGGCCCGCAGGCGTAGCCGAGGCGCCATCCGGTCATGGAAAACGCCTTGGAGAAGCCGTTGATCACGAGGGTTCTTTCCTTCATGCCGGGAAGCGTGGCACAGGAAACATGCCGCTTTCCGAAGGTAAGTTCGGCATAGATCTCGTCGGAGATCACGAAGAGATCGTGCTCCACCGCGAATCGGCAGACGGGCTCCAGATCTTCTTTGGTCATGATCGCGCCGGTCGGGTTGCCGGGGAACGGCAGCACCAGGATCTTGGTCTTTTCGGTCAGGAGCGGCTCCAGATCGGCTGCCGTCAGCTTGAATCCGGTGTCGTCGGAGAGCGGAATGCAGACCACTTTTCCGCCGGCCATCTCCGCGCAGGGCTGGTAAGATACGAACGAAGGCTGCGGGATCAGCACCTCATCGTCGGGCATGATCATCGTGCGGAACGCCAGATCGATCGCTTCGCTGCCGCCCACCGTGACCATGATCTCCCTGGCGGGATCGTACGTCAGGCCGTATTTGCGCTCGGTATACCGGGCGATCTCCTTGCGCAGCTCCATGGTGCCCGCGTTGGCGGTATAGACGGTGCGGCGCTTCTGCAGAAAATAGATGGCCTCCTCGCGGACGTTCCAGGGCGTAAAGAAATCGGGTTCGCCCACGCCGAGAGAGATGACGTTCTCCATCTCGTTGGCCAGATTGAAGAAACGGCGGATGCCGGACGGGGGCATCGCCTTCACTTTAGGATTCAGGAATTCTCTCATGGCGAGACCAGCATCCTTTCATCGGATTCTTCTTCATCCAGAATGATGCCGTGATCCTTGTATCGCTTCAGGATAAAATGGGTGGAGGTGCTGAGCACCTGATCCATCGGGGCGAGCTTCTGCGCCACGAACAGAGCCACCTCTTTCATGGTGCGGCCCTGCACGATGACCGTGAGGTCGAACGCTCCGCTCATCAGATACACCGCGGAGACCTCTTCGAAGCCGTAGATCTTCTCCGCGACGGTATCGAACCCGCCTCCGCGCTGCGGGGTGACGCGCATCTCGATCAGCGCAGTGACCCGCTCGTTGGAGGTCTTATCCCAATTGATCATCGTATGATAGCCGAAAATGATCTTCTCTTTTTCCAGCTTTGCCATTTCGGCGGCTACTTCCTCTTCTGTCTCTCCCAGCACGGCGGCCAGGTCTTTGATGTCGATGCGGCTGTTTTTCTCCAGGACGTCCAGTAATTCTTTCATTGCGATCTCCTCCTTAGAATACAAAAAACCAATATGAATTATACCACTTCCGGAGTCCCAAATAAAGGGGTTCCTTCAGAATTCACGAAATATTAATACCCTCCGGGTCTTCCTCGTGCTGCCGCAGGCTCTCTTCGAAGAAAGGGGATGCCCCGGCGCGCCTCCCGCCCCGGGCAAGCGGCCGGGAAAGGATCAGGAGGTTCATGGCCCGGGTACAGCCGACGTAAAAGAGCCGCGCCTCCTCTGCCGCGTCGTCCGCTCTTCGGTGGGGAAACACGCCTTCCGAAAGCTCGGGGATCCAGACGATGGGGAATTCCAGTCCCTTGGCCCCATGGACGGTCATGATGCGGACCGCGCCGTCCGTGTCATCCGGATTCTCCTGCGCCCGGTGAAAAGCATTCTCCCACGCTTCCCAGCTGTCGAACGATCCGCTCCAGCGGACAAAGAACCGCCATCTTTTGAGCAGCACCGCATATGGCGTGGCGGAGGCCTTCGCGAGAAGGTCCAGATGCTCCAGATAGCCGAGCCTGCCGGCCATCATCCGCAGGGCATCCGCGGGCCGTTTTCGGAGAAAGCGGGACAGGTCGTAAAACAGCTGGCGGATACGGATCCGCATCTCGGGAGAAACGCCGTCCAGCGGGATCGTCCGTACATCGTCGGCATCGCTTCCCTGTGAGAACACGCCTTCATAGATTCCCCGGTCCGGCTTGTGCAGAATGGCGAGGAACGCCCTTTTGCTGCCTCGGGCAGCCTGCAGGAACAGTTCGATATCGCGCCCGATAAAGTGCCGGAACGGATGGGAAGCTCCTTCCGGGCAGACGAACGGGATGCCGTAATCCGTCAGGCTCGCCATGATCGTGTCGGCGTCGTGACGGCTGCGCACCAGGACCGCCAGGTCCTTCTTTCTTTCCAGACGGGAGGCCAGCAAGGCGACCGCTCTTGCCTCCCTCTCTTCTCGGAGAAATGTCCGGATCTCCACCGGTCTGCCTTCTCCCCGCACCCCGTGCATGTTTTTGACGAAACGGTCCGGCCGGCGGTCCATAAACCGCTGTCCGAACCGGATGATGTGCTCGGTGCTTCGGTAGTTTACCGGCAGCACGACCCGGGGTGCCTGCGGATGGTCGGAGGCAAACCGGGAGAGCATCGCGCTTCCCGCTCCGCGAAACCCGTAGATGGCCTGATCGTCGTCGCCCACCACGAACAGATTGGCCCTGGGCCCGGCCAGTTTCTTCATCACCTCATACTGCAGGGCGTCTGTATCCTGAAATTCGTCTATCAGAAAGTACCGGTACCGCTCCCTGAGGCGCCGGAGCACCGTTTCCTTCCGCACCAGGGCCAGGGCAAGAGTGAGGATATCGTGAAAATCGATGCGGCGCAGCCTCTTTTTCTCCTCCTGGTAGCGCTCTTCCGCCTGCCGGGCGAGCCGTTCCTCGAACTCTTCCGGCTGCCCGGAAAAGCCGGGAAACGCGGCCGCTGCGGTGTGAAAACCGCCGTGCCGGAATTCCTGCAGCCATTCTTCGACGAGCGACTCGCGGATGCGTTCTTTCAGGCTCTCCTCTTCCTCTCCGTCCATGATCCGGAGGCTGTCCGGACCGTTTCCGCCGTAGCGCACCGGATCCTCCGACCGCAGGATCCCCCAGAAGATGCTGTGGAAAGTGCCGAAGCAGGCGGAGGTTTTATCCGTCCCCCGGCGATACAAAAAGCGGCTTTGCATCTCCTGCGCCGCCGCTCTGGTGTATGTGACCGTCATGATATGCCCCTCGGGAATGCCCGCGCGTTCGATCATCCGCACGAGCCGTTCCACGATGAGGGTGGTCTTTCCGGAACCCGGGCCCGCAAGCACCATCAGAGGTCCTTCCGTATGATCGGCCGCGCGTTCCTGCTCTTCGTTCAACGATACCGTTCTTCTGTTGTGATCCATCAAGACTCCCCGGTCGTTTCGTCACGGCGCAGGCCGGGCCCGCGCCGCACTGTTCTATACGTTCAGGACACGGCCCTTCCGCGCCTGATAAAGAAGCTTCTCCTTCACATCCGACCCCGTAATCTGCCGGAGCGCATAAGCATACAGATCGAGCTGCCGTGCATAGGCCGCGAGCGACTTTTCCGGAAAGGATCGGTCCGTTTTGTAATCCGCGATCACCCACGCTCTGTTCTCCCGGAACGCGGCGTCGATGATGCCCTGCAGCAGAATCTCTTCCTCCTCCGTCGCCTCCTCGGGGAGCCGGTACCCGGGCACGAGCTTTCTCAGGGTGCCCGGGGTGAGCGAGATCAGGAAAGGCATCTCGCGCACCAGCGCGTCGGCGTTTTCCATGCGCCGGCAGAGATCGCTCTCGGAAAACAGCCGCAGCCAGTCGAAGGGGAAGGCGTCCCCCTCCTCCGGCGTCAGGTACTCTTTCTGCACCAGCCGGGCCACTTCCTCCCTGCGCCCCGTTTCGGAATGCAGTTTTTTCAGATCGAAATGTTCGAGTGAGCGATGGAACAGAGTGCCTCCCTGTGCCCCCGCAAATACCGGCGCTTCCTCGTCGGGCTGAACGGTAAACGGCACGAGCAGAGAGTCCCAGAGGGCGTTCGGGAGCGCTCCGCCGCTTTCTTTCCGGCCTGCTGGCTCCGAAGAGTCCGCCTCACCGATGCTCCGGCCGTTCTCCGTCCGCAGATCCGCCTTTGGCTCTTCGCTCTCCGCGCTCTTCAGGGCCGACACCGACAGTTTCAGCGGGATCTCCCGGTTCCAGGCATACGGATACTTCCACAGCAGCTTCTCGCTGAGCCGTTCATCGGCCGCGGGAACGCCCTGTACCGGCTGCTCCTCCCGTTCCGCGGTCTCCCCCGCCACCGGGAGCTCCGGCACGGAATCGACGTCTTCGACCGTCCACGTGCTCTTCAGCACCTCTTCCTCCACCAGCGACAGGAGAGCCATCGGCGAACGGCATTCCTCGGCGGAAACCGGCTCGTCTTTCTTTTTCGTGCTCTTCTCCTCCGCGAATCCGACCAGGATCAGGCGCTCGACCGCCCTGGTCAGAGCCACGTACATCACGCGGATCTCCTCGCCGACCATCCGGCGCGATTTCGCCTCTTTGATCCTGCGGCAGCGTTCGGTCTCGTAGAGCGTCATATACTCCGGATCCAGATATTTCGCGCCGATCCCAAGATCCGCGTCCAGGAGCAGCGAACCCTGGGTGTCGCGGTCGGAAAAGCCCTTTTCCAGCCCCGCATAAAAGACGACCGGAAACTGCAGCCCCTTGCTGGCGTGGATCGTCATCAGGTGCACCGACGCTTCGCCGGACGACTCGGGCACCGCCTCGTATCCTTTGTCTTTTTCCTTCAGCCGCTCCAGGAAACGCAGGAACTGAAATACGCCGCTGTATATCGTCCGCTCGAAATCCTCCGCGCGTTCCAGCAGCATATCCAGATTGGCCCGGCGCCGGCTTCCTCCCGGCAGCGCTCCCACATATTCCGGAAGCGAGGTATCGCGGTACAGTTTCTCCAGCAGCTCCCGGACGCTCAGGCTCTCGCTCCAGTCGCGCCAGCGGTCCAGCTGCTCGAGAAACGCCCGGCAGCGCTCCCGAAGGGACACGAGCGAGCCGTTCTCGGCGTAGGCCGTGAGAGCCTCGTAGAACGAGATCTCCCGCCTTGTTTCGATGCGCAGGAAAGAAAGCTCCTCCGAAGAGAAGCCGGCCAGGAAGGAATGCAGAACGCCTTCCAGCGGGATGTCCTGATCCGGGTTGTCGATGATCTTCAGTAAATTGACGGCCAATATGATCTCCCGGGTATCCAGGAACCGCTCGGAATGCGACGTCAGCGCCGGGATATGCTTTTCCTCCAGCGCCTTCTGATACACGAGGGCAGGATCGCGTCCGCGCAGCAGAATCACGATATCCGACGGGGCGAGCGCACGGTATTCCTGCCGATCCGCGTCGAAAACGGCATATCTCCAGGGGTCCGCAAGCATTTCGGCGATCCGTTCGGCCGTGAACGCGGCAGAACGGTTCAGACGTTCTTCCGCATTCGGTTTCCCCTCCGCGTGAAGGCGGTAAAATACGGGCCGGAAATTTTCGGTGCCCTCCGGAGCCTCCGGGAACGTCTTCCCCGGCACGAGTGCCTGATCGGCGTCGTAATCCACACCGGAGAGATCCTTGTGCATGATCTCTTCGAAGACCGTATTCACAGCCTTCAGGATGGTCTCCCGGCTGCGGTAGTTCCTGGTCAGGAAGATCTTGCGGGGGCTCGCGTCGGTATGATACCGCTCCAGTTTTTCCGTGAAGAGCGACGGGTCGGCCGCGCGGAAGCTGTAGATGCTCTGCTTGACGTCCCCCACCATAAAAATGTTGCAGGGCTCGCCTTCTTCATCCCGGCGGGCCACGGCGTTCAGGAGCTCCTCCTGCACCAGATTGCTGTCCTGATATTCGTCGATGAAGATCAGGTCGTATCCGTCGCGCACTTCGCAGGCCGCGCGGGTGGGACGGCCTTCCTCATCCAGAAGGATCTGCCGGGCGTAGATCTCGAAATCGTGGAAATCCACCAGGCCCCGCTTCTTTTTCTCGGCGATGTACGCCTCCATAAAAGCGGTGAGAACGATCTTAAGCCCCGTGAGCACGGGAACAAGCCGCACCTCTTCCGTACGGTATGCCGAAACGGCTTCCTCCAGCCACCGCAGAGGATCCGGCTGACTCTCCAGGAACCGGTACACGTTCATCAGCACCGGAACAAGGCCGGTATCCTGGCGCGTTCCCGCATAGTTATCGAGAAGCGCCTGGAAACACCGGGAGGTTTCGTCCTCCGGCTTCTCCTCCAGATGCTCGTAAAAACGCTCCAGCACCTCTTCCATCACGTCGAGAGACAGCAACTCGTTCTCCGCCTCCTCCGCCACCCGGAACCCGGGATCGAGGTCGGGCACCAGAGAGATATACCGCCGCACCACGCTCAGGCAGAAGGAATGGATGGTCGTGATGGAGCTTTGCGGCAGGAGCATCAGCTGCCGGGCCAGCCGGCGGTTGCCGGGATCCTGTTTCAGCGCTTTCTGCAGACTCTTCTGCAGGCGTTCCTTCATTTGGGCGGCCGCCAGATTGGTGAAGGTCACCACGAGCATGCGGTCCAGATCCACGCCGTCTTCCGCGGCGGCAAGCTGAAAAATGCGCTCCACGAGCACAGTGGTCTTGCCGGCGCCGGCCGACGCCGAAACAAGGAGGTTGCCTCCTCGGTGATCGATGATCTCCTGCTGTTCCTTTTCCCAGGCCATACGCGCTCCTCAGGACTGATGATTCTGTTCCATCAGAAGGGACAGCTCATGCATGAAGGAATTGACGTCTTTAAACTCCCGGTAGACGGACGCAAAACGGACGTACGCCACCTGATCCACGGCCCGGAGGCCTTCCATCACCATTTCACCGATCTCCCGGCTGGTGATCTCGTGCTTCGTGGTGCCCTGGGCCACCTTCTCGATGTCGTCGGCTATTCTTTCGATCTGCTCCGCGGAGACCGGACGCTTGTATGTCGCCCGCATGATCCGATTGATCAGTTTATCGCGGTCGAAAGCTTCTCTAGAATTGTCTTTCTTCACCACAAAGACCGGCAGCGTCTCGATCTTCTCATAGGTGGTAAACCGGCCTCGGCAGTCCTCGCACTCTCTGCGGCGGCGGATGGAACCGTCCTCCGCCGCGCGGGAATCCACTACTTTCAGGTTCTCAGAACCGCAAAACGGACACTTCATACTCGTTCTCCCTTTTTTTCAGGACCCGGCAGACCGCCTTTCGGTCCGGAACTCTCCGGCACCGGATCGGCGTCTGCCGTCCCGTTACGGGGTCCCCCCCGCTCCCGCTCCCCTTACAGGAGCGTGCTTCTCAATGCTTCCCCGGTCTTGGGGCTCAGATAGGCCGGCGGCACGTCAAGGACGGTCTTGCAGCCGGTGAGACCCTCGCGGTTCATACGCACCGCCGCGCGGGCGTAGGCCACCAGGATCGACGAGGTGAACTCCGGATTGGAGTCGAGCTTCAGGCTGTACTCGATCACGTGCTTGTTCACGCCCGTACTGCCGCTGCGGATCACGAAACCGCCGTGCGGCAGTCCCTTATGATCGCGGTCGAGCTCTTCCTGGCTGATGAAATGGACCGTGGTATCGTACTCGTCGAAATAGTGCGGCATCGTCTTGATCGCCTGTTCGATCGCCGCCTTATCGGCGCCCTCCTTGGCCACGACGAAGCATTCGCGGGTGTGCTTCTCCCGGGTGGACAGCTCCGGATTCTCGCCGGCGCGGACCGCCCGCAGCGCCTCTTCCACCGGGACCGTATACTGACGGGCATCCTGCACGCCTTCGATGCGGCGGATGGCGTCGGAATGGCCCTGACTGACGCCCTTGCCCCAGAACGTGTAGGTGCTTCCGCAGGGAAGAGCCGCCTCGGCGTACACGCGGTTCAGGGAAAACATGCCCGGATCCCAGCCCACGCTGATCAGCGCGGTCTTCCCGGCCTCGCGGGCTGCTGCGTCCACATCGGCGAAATGCTCGGGGATGCAGGCGTGAGTGTCGAAGCTGTCGACGACGTTGAAATACTTCGCCAGCGCAGGCGTCTGCACCGGCAGATCGGTGGCGCTGCCGCCGCACAGGATGAGCACATCCAGTTTGTCTTTGTACTCGAGGATGCGGTCATAAGATTCAACCTTCACATTTCCGAGGGGCTTCAGGGACGCCGGATCGCGCCGGGTAAAGATCACCTGAAGCTCCAGATCGCCGTTGAATTTCACCGCGTTCTCCACGCCGCGTCCCAAATTGCCGTAACCGACGATTCCAAGCCTGGTCTTCATGTCTGTCTCCTCCTCTAAAATGTATGATTTCTCTGTCTTCAGGCCTTCCGGCCGTTTTATATCAGGGCCGTTTACTCGGCCGTGATATCGTCGAACACGATCGGGATCTCTTTCTGCAGCATCCCGAGCAGCATGCCCGCGACCTCGCGGATCTGCGGATGCGCCGCCTTCGAGGTGCGCAGCTTCAGGAAATGACGCCACTCGCGCAGATCGGCGGTCATCACGATCTCCGTCTTCAGACTGTTCGGAAGAACGTCGCGCGCCTCCTCCGCCTTGGCTCCCATCGCGATGAGGTCGTTGTACGCCTTTTCGGCCGCCTCCATCGCCTCATACCAGCGCTTGTATTCCGGGCTGTCCTCCTGCCAGAAGCAGGGCTTGATGAACAGCATCTCGCCGCGGTTTCCGTTCGGACTGTAGTTGCAGTAGCGGGAACTCTCCTGGCTGTAGGATGCGATGCGGTGGCGGACGATCTCGTGGGTCACACCGCGGTCGCAGATGAAGCGCACGGTGATCTTCTCGTGCTCCAGCACGCTCTCGTGGCCGCGCTTGACCAGATTGCGGATGAATTTCTCCGCGGTGCCGTCGCTGATGCGCTCCTCGCTCTTGTAGCACACTCTGCCGGCCAGCTCGATGCGGCGAAGCATGGCCTTGCCGTCCAGCTCGTCGAGGATTTCCACACTGGGTTCGATGATTCTCATGACATTCACTCCTTATATTGCTTTGTTTCTTTGGATTTCTTTACGCCATCCGCTCCAGCACAACGCCCTGCACGCCGTAGCTCTGGACGCCGGGGAACTCTTCGGTCCACCCGGACTTGAGCAGATGATACCCTCGCTGCCGCATGCGGTTCGTCAGCGTCGACGTCGCCTCCAGCACGAGCTCGTTTTCGCCGGGATGCAAAACCCCGGTCAGATCGATCGCCTTGTCGCGGTGCGGCACGAGCCCTGCCTTCTTCCCGTTGGCATACACCATGACGGTGCCTCCGCCGTCCTCCGCGAGCCTCAGACGGATGCCGCCCGTCCAGGTCTCGGGGATCTTCACCCTCGCCGTGTACCGGGCCACGCCGGAGACGTCCGCAAGCGACGGATTCTCTCCCGCAAGGCTTGCGAGCTGCTCCTCTGTGACCGGCAGATCTTTCCAGGCTGCCGGGCGCGTATCCGGGAAGAAGAGCGTGGTCTTTTTGGTCGTGTAATAGGCCTCCCGCGTTTCATGGCCGAACTTGTGCTCGACGTTCACGATCTTTTCGCCCTCGTTCCAGTCTTCCAGCGCGATGTCGAAACGCTCGATCGGCAGGCTGTCCACCGCCTGAGCCGGTTTTTTCGCGTCGGCCGCCGCCTGAGCCGCCTCCTCCGCGGACGCGGACAGATCCAGCACCAGCATGCGGCCCATGCCCGGCTTCAGGACGTATTCCACGGCAGTGCCGCCGTCGATGCCCTTGAAGGGGATCTGTTTCACGTTCCCGTTCCACAGATCGATCTCGTACGGAATGCCCCGCATGCGGAAATACAGACGCACTTTCGTCTCCTCCTCCCGCGGGAGCACGTGGAATTTATAGCTGTTGATAAACGTATACAAGCGGTTCTCCGCGCGGTCGAGACGGGAAGCCGTGATCACGCGGTGTTCCCGGGAGGCGGAGATCTCCACGCGCGGGCAGATGCCCCTTTCCTCCAGCGCGGCAAGCACTTCCGCAGGAGAACTGAGCTCCGCTGTGTTCGGCAGGGCTTTGATCTCTTCCACCACTGCCGCGAGCTCCTCGTCGGATTCCCCGAGGGATTTGCTCTTCGAAGCGGCCTTTTTGTGGAAGACCGAAGGCCCTTCGTGGAAGATCGTCTCTTCGTTCCCGTTCACAAAGAATACGGGCAGGCCGCTCTTCGCGATCTCGAGGATCTTTTTCGTGCAGGCGAGCTCCAGATCCTCCTGGTACAGCAGAATGGCCTGATAGGCAGGCCCGTCGGGCATCAGCGCGTTTTCGTTCCACCGGGTATTGGCTTCGTCGAGCAGCAGCTGCGGCGAGAAATAATCGTAGGTGTATCCTTTTTCCTGCAGGCCGAGATCCTTCCAGAAATACGCCTTGTCGTACATCATGAAGTTCTTCGTGAAATCTTCGTGCTCTTTGGGCTTGCCGTAGTTCACGAAGAAATAATCGGTGCGGAGGATCGCGAGATCCCGCAGCGCGGTGCCCTGCCGCAGGGCCTTCTGCGCCCGGCCGAGCATCTCGGTCCATTCCGGATAATGGATGCTCGCGGGCTGCCGGCAGTTGAAGCGTTCGGAGAAAAACGGATACATGCCCTCGTGGCCTGGCCAGTACGTGGCCTCCTCGGAGCCTTCGATGGCCGAATAGCCGTGGAACACCGTCCGGTTCACACCCTCGGCAAACTGCAGGTAGCACAGGCTCGTCCACGTATCCATATTAAAGAAATAGTTGTGGCCTCCCACCGCGCCGGTCTCGGAGGAGAACAGGCGCCCGTACATATTGGCGGAGCCCGACAAGCCGCGGTAAAGATCGATGTCGGCGGTCTGCGCGAAGCTCTCTGTCTCGATGCCGTCGATCGCTTTGGCCGGCGTGGAGATCTCGAAATTGACGCCGTAGGACGGCTCGGCGCGAAGCGTCATGCCGAGGCTGTGCAGCCATTCGGAAAGAGGCTCGAGCACGTTTTCCACGTACATCCGGCTCATCACGTCATAATAATCGGTACGCACCTTGCGGATGAGATCGGCGGCCTTTTCACCCGGCGCCGGGTAATCGTACACCTTGGGCTTTCCGGAGGTGATGCGCCCCTTATCCATCGTGACGAGGGGC
>JAEEGL011779210.1_pt1 | contig 13552 bp, 15 predicted proteins | sample 9134231 | NCBI WGS metagenome assembly JAEEGL01 (sample SAMN16246548, study PRJNA631951) | gut metagenome | biome: gut microbiome; feature: rumen; material: fiber-attached | host: Bos | place: Iran: Karaj | collected 2018-10
TCAAGGAAGTTTTTTGGTGCAAAGTTCTTCCAATACTCCCTTAAGCATCACAGTTGATTGCCCAACAGGGGCTGTACCTATGACTGGAGGATCCAACAACTTTTATATTGATTCTTTCGTATGTTCTCTAAGTAGCAATACCGTGAGTTCGGGTTCTCCGGCTACCGTAAATGTGGGAGCGACACTACACGTTCCGCAAGGACAAGCTGCTGGTCAATACAATGCGACTTATACAATCACGGTAAATAATTAAATATTATTGACGCAAAAAGCGTTCGGCATCCAGAAATGCCTGACAACCTGAACCTGCTGCGGTTATGGCTTGGCGATATTGACTGTCTTTGACATCACCGGCGGCAAAAATACCTTCAACACTGGTTTTGGAGCAACCAGGCTCGGTTATGATATAACCTTCAGGATCAAGTTTTAAATATTGTTTAAAAATCTCAGTATTAGGTTTATGTCCGATAGCAATGAACAAGCCATCAACTTTCAGTTCTTTAGTACTATCGGTTTTGAGGTTTTTAATCATTACGCCGGTCATAGATTTTGGTGTGTCGGTACCTTTGACATCAGTTACGACACTATCCCATTCAATATGAATTTTGGGATGTTTAAAAACACGATCTTGCATTATTTTGTCAGCACGTAGAGCATCACGGCGATGAATAAGAGTAACCGAAGCGGCAATGTTAGCCAAATATAAAGCTTCTTCTGCAGCAGTATTGCCCCCACCTACTACGGCGACATGACGGTTGCGATAGAAAAAACCGTCACAGGTGGCACAACCGGAAACCCCAAATCCGCGAAATTTACTCTCATTTTCAAGTCCTAACCAACGAGCAGAAGCACCGGTGGCAATAATTACGCTGTCGGCCTGATATGAATTTTGCTCAGAAATAAGTGTGAACGGACGGTGGCTAAAATCAACTTCGGTAATATGATCTTCTATTACATTAACCCCCAGTTTAATGGCTTGTTGAAGCATGCGATCCATAAGCTCAGGACCGGCAATAGGCTCCGGGAAACCGGGAAAATTTTCAACATTGGTAGTAATAGTCAGTTGTCCGCCCTTTTGAAAACCGGAAACCAAAATTGGTGAAAAACCGGCGCGAGCAGCATAAATGCCGGCAGTATATCCGGCAGGACCGGAACCGATGATGATTACTTTTGAATGATATTGTGCCATAGTTGTTCTCCTTGTTGGAGATAACATACTATGTTTGAGTTATAATTCAAGAGCAAAATGCGCAAAATCGGATAAGCTGATTTTTCAAATAAAAAATATTGACAGATATGAAAAAATGTGCGAATTAAGTAGCCGTTATCCGATGCGCTCCTAGCTCAGCTGGATAGAGCAACAGCCTTCTAAGCTGTGGGTCGGGCGTTCGAATCGCCCGGAGCGCGCCAGTTTGATGAACAACCCCTGATTTTGTAATCAGGGGTTGTTTGTTATTTAGACGATTTGGCGATCAGAACCACTCCGTCCCGAACGCCGGTTATTGTAACTTTGGCACCGGCTTTTAGACCGTTTTCGCACTCAACCAGCCATTCTCCGTCACCGATTGCAACTTTGGAGCGACCGTCTGCTACATCCTGTAAAAGCTTGTAGCTACGACCGATATATTGTGCGGTCGGGTTGTTGAGATTGACATTATCGTGAGGAGTTTTTAGAAAACTCATTAATTTGCGATATACATAAAGACCGATTACGGCGAAAATGGCCGAGATTATTGAAAAAATAATAACTTGATTGGTTATGGTCAGCGTGTATAAAACCACGATTATTGACATTACAAATGCCGCAAAACCAAACCAAATCAGGTATGTGCCCGGAACGACAAATTCCAGTAGCACCAAAAGCAGACCTATTGACAACCATTGCATATATGTCATTATCAGCTCCTATTTCTTTTTAGTTTCTTTAGCGACTTCTTTGTCTTTGATAACTTCTTTAGCTATTTCTGCAATACCGGCAAGAGAACTCATAAGGTTTTGAGTATCAACCGGCAACATAAGAAGTTTTTGATTAGGAGAAGTTACAATGCCTTGCAGGGCTTCAACATATTTAAGTCCCAAGAAATAATTGAGAGCCTTGGCATCGCCCTTGCCTATTGCTTGTGAGAGCATAGTTGTTGCATTGGCTTCAGCCTCGGCGGCACGTTCACGAGCTTCGGCGGCTCGGAAAGCGGCTTCTCTTTCACCTTCGGCAGCCAAAATACGAGATTGTTTTTCACCCTCTGCCTGCAAAATTTCGGACTGTCTAACACCCTCGGCCTCAAGAATGCTGGCACGTTTTTCACGTTCAGCCTTCATTTGGCGAGCCATTGATTCGACCAAGTCACGCGGAGGGGTGATGTTTTTGATTTCAACGCGGGTTACTTTTACGCCCCAAGGAATGGTAGCTTCGTCAACAACGGCCAGCAAACGGTGGTTGATTGATTCGCGCTGCGAAAGCAATTCATCAATTTCCATACCGCCGATAACCGTACGAATATTAGTCATAATCAAATTTAAGATAGCCTGATCAAGGTTGCGAACCTGATAGGCAGCATTTGCAGCTTGTTGAATTTGAAAGAACAAAACACCGTCGACTTCAACCATGGCGTTATCTTTGGTAATAACTTCCTGTGGCGGAACATCCAGAACTTGTTCCATACGACTGAGGCGAGCGCCAATACGCTCTAAGATAGGAATCAAAATATGAAATCCAGGGTCTAAGGAACGAGTGTATTTTCCTAAAAATTCGACGGTGTATTCGTAGCCTTGACGAACAATGACAACAGATGATGCCAATGCGACAACAATCACTACGAGCAATATTGTGGCAACAGTTTCCATTATTTTCTCCATTTATTGAGGTTAAATACTGGAAACATTGTATTGCCAATATATATTTATGCAACAGATTATTTGATAATATCCGCCAGTTTAAAAGGAATAACCTTGGATAGGTCATCCAAGCTCAATTCAATTTGAAAACCAATTTTGCCTCCGCTGAAAATTATACTTTCAAAATCTTGAGCAGACTGGTGAATAGTAGTAGTAAAAAACTTTTTCATACCTATCGGAGAGCAACCGCCGTGAACGTAGCCAGTTAGCCCCAGTAAATCTTTTGATTTTAGCATATCTATAGCCTTTTCACCGACAACAGCGGCGGCCTTTTTGAGATCAAGTTCTTCCAAAACGGGAATTAAAAACACATAATTACGCCCTGATTTGGCTACTGTAACCAGAGTTTTGAAAACTTGTTTGGGATTTTCGCCCAAAACAGTTGCAACTTCTATACCGCTCAAAGCATTGGTATAAAAGTATTCTTTATATTTTATTTTCATGCTGTCAAGTTTGCGCATGGCATTTGTTTTGTCGGACATAGCTGTTTTCCCTAAATGCGAAGAGGGAAACGGCCAACGCAGGCGGTTCCCCTCTTCTTACCGATTAGATTCAGTTTTTTTAAAAATTTAATGAGCATTTTGAATTAAAAAATTGTTGAATCTTCGTTGTCAAAGTTGTTGTTATTATGAATTTAATCTAATCGGGATCTATTTAACTAATTCACTTAATTTCTAAATAATCATAAAGTGTTTGCACGCTAATATTTTCTCAACTGTTTGTCAAGTATTTTTTGATACAGACAAAGAAAATCCCCGAAGGCAATTGTCTTCGGGGATTTTATAAAACTGTCGTGAATTACTTAACAGCTTTCTTCAACAAAGCACCAGCTTTGAACTTAGGAGCTTTAGAAGCAGGGATTTTGATTTCCTTGCCAGTAGCAGGGTTGCGGCCTTTGCGAGCAGAACGTTTAGCAACAGAGAATGTGCCAAAGCCTGTCAATTGAACGCTATCACCTTTCTTCAAGCTCTTGGTAACAACAGCGATGAAAGAGTTTACGATTTGTGAAGTAGCAGCTTTAGAAGCTTTTGCATCTTTAGCAACGGCTTCTACGAATTCAGTTTTATTCATATTTAATTCCTTTCTTAACGTTAAGTTAATAGAGGTCTACGTGCCTCTGACTAAGATTTGAGACATATTTTTATTAAAAGTCAAATATAAAAGAAAGTTATTCCACTATTCTGTGCATATTTTAATCAATTATCTAAAAATTAATACATATTATGTGAGTATAAATGCAGTTTTAACACTTGTGAGGAAAAAACAATGAAGACTATTTTGGTTATGGGAGGTGCCGGATATATCGGTTCACACACGGTCAGACATTTGGCTGACAATGGGTATAATGTAGTTGTTGCCGATAATTTGGTTTACGGACATAGAGAATCGGTTGATAAAAGAGCTGATTTTATGCTGGCTGATTTGTTGGATCCGGAATCATTGAACAAGGTTTTTATGACTCATAAAATTGATGCGGTTATTCATTTTGCAGCATTTGCCGATGTGGGAGAAAGTGTTAATAATCCGGAGAAATACTATTATAATAATGTTGTCGGCACACTTAACCTATTGCAGGCTATGTTGGCAAATGATGTTAAAAGAATCGTATTTTCGAGTTCGTGCGCGACTTATGGAAAACCTCAATATGTTCCGATGGATGAAAAACACCCGCAAGCCCCGATCAGTCCTTACGGACGTACGAAGCTGATGGTTGAACAAATATTTGAAGATTATAATCATGCTTATGGTCTGCAATATATTGCCCTACGCTATTTTAATGCGGCAGGATGCTCAGCTGACGGTTTGATTGGTGAAAGCCGTGTACCCGAAACACATTTGATCCCGTTGGTTCTGAAAGCAATAAGTGGAGAACTGCCGGATTTGAAGATTTTCGGAACAGATTATGACACTCCGGATGGAACCTGTATCAGAGATTATATTCATGTTGAAGATTTGGCAACGGCACATCGTTTGGCGGTGGAAAAGCTGAATGATTACAGCGGTTGTATCAATTTGGGAACCGGTATCGGAACATCTGTAAAAGAAATTATTACCGCATCTGAAAAAGTAACCGGCAAAAAATGCCCGGTAAAATATGTCGGACGACGTGAGGGCGACCCGGCAAAGTTGTTTGCCAATAATAATAAAGCTAAAGAAATTCTAGGTTGGGAACCAAAATATACCGATATAGTTGATATTGTTAAAACCGCCTGGAAATGGGAACAGGATAGAAAGTATTAGGTGGAGAATGACTATGTTAAAAAGAATCGTCGTGGTTTTATCTTTGTTGTTGGCATTTAATGCCAAAGCAGATGATCGTTGGGCTGACAGAGATATGGATTTGTTGTTTACCAAAAAATTCTTCAAAACAGCTTTTGAAGATAAAAAAGATAATTTTGTTGTATCCCCTTTATCTGTTTATACGGCAACACTCTTGTTGGCAAACGGAACAGAAGGAGATAGTAGAGAAGAATTGGATGAAATTCTTCCAAAACTTATTAATATGGACAATATAAACCACAAAATATCTGATTATATAAAACAGAAAAAAGATTCCATCCAAATTACGAATACTATTGTCGGAAATAGTTTTAACCCAGAATACGAAAATAAAGTCAGAGATGAGTTATTTGCAAAAGTTGAACATCAATCTAATAGCGGAAAATTAGAACTTATAAATAATGTTGTTTTTAATGATAAATGGGAAACCCCTTTTAAGGTTGAGCGTACAAAAGTAGAAGATTTTTATTCTCTGGGCGGAACAACTGATAAGGTTGATATGATGCATGACGAAAACCGGATAGTTGATTATTATCAGGATGAAAAAATGCAAGCAGTAAGACTTCCTTATAAAAATGGTAATGTAATGCATATTTTCCTGCCTAAAGAGGGAATTGATTTTAATGAATTTGTGCAGAAAATGGATGCTAACGATTTGTTTTTGCTATATCGTTCCGTTCCGGTTGATATTTCAATTCCAAGATTTAAGGGTAAATTTGTTGAAGTAACTCAGGATGAGAATGGAGATATGATATCGTATTATAAAAGGTGGGGAATCAATGGGATTTTCAATGGAGGTGAAGATTTAATAAAATTATGTGATACAGAATGTTTGGTTAAAAGTATTACACATGAAGCGGATATTATCACAACGGAAAGTGGAACTGAGGCTAAGGCTAAAACAAGGATTGAGTTCGAGAGAGCAATGGTAGTAGAAGATTGGTATAATATGATGGAACCTAAAGAATGGAAAATAATTTTTAATGCAAATCGTCCCTTCATTTTTATGATAAATAACGGTGATTTTATCGGAGCATATGTGAAAGGTAAAAGATTTGAACTAAAAAAGAAAAATCCCTGTGAAGGTGTTCCAAATTGTATTTCTATGGGCTACACTTACGAGGAGTAATGACATTTATATTGAAACAGATATAAAGTTTAGAATAAAACGTCTGTGACAATATTTACCATTATATTAATCATTAAAAAAGAACAGAGGCTTCCCGAAGGAAACCTCTGCTCTTGTTGTTTAGATTTAAATGTCAAAGTTGAATGTTGGTGTCGCCTACTCCATCTGTTGTTCATCAGCCACGGAATCTTCGGTATCATATATCTTTCTCAGAAGTTCCTTCTGTTTGGGAGATAATGACTCCTCTCCGAGGTACTCTTGTTTTTTGATGATTTGGCCGGTTGCATAATCTCTTGTAACGAGATAAGGTTTTTTGGGATTAAGAACTGTAATCTCATAAACTGAGATTACCTCATCTGCCCATGGCAATCTTTTATCATCCGGAAGGGAAGAAAAACCACCGTCCCCTATTTCCCATACATCATCATATTCAAACGGGAGGCCTGACATGATTAGTTTGGTCGCGGTGCAAAAGTTGCCACAGTTTTCGGCCAAACACAAAAAGATGTCATCAGCGTCGGGGCGCTCAAAGATAGCCATCTGATCAACGCCGTCAAGAAGGAGAATGGACTGAGCTTCCTCCTCATCCGTGACACCTGTCAACCAGAAACGGTTTTCAATAAACATCTTCAGGACATCTGCATCCATATAGATGATATCAACATACCCGACAGTGCGTACCATGTCGAGTGTGAAGCCATTGAGGGCGTACTCTCGCAAATCTTCCGGTGATACAGCCGTATTGAGTAAATTATTTACTGAAAACTCTTGCGGCGCGTCGGCTTTGGCCTGAGTTGATGTGCAGGCAAAGAGTGCTGCCACAAACATTGACATAATGATTTTTTTCATTTTTTCGTTTTGGATTAATAATTAATATAATTAGTAAAACACATTGCAAGTGTATCGTATTTTTGTCAAGATGTCAATGAAAAATATTTTGTTTCTTAAAGTGCGTTTTCTGTGGTATTTATGTTTTCTATCTTTATCACAGATAAATATCTTGACAAATTTTTTACAAATGTTACATTAGGAACGAATGGTTAATTTTTAAGATTATTACTATTTTTTTATAAAATTATGCTTTATACATATGGATAAGAAAATTAAAAAAATTCTTACGGCTACGGGCACTGTTAGATTTGAAAAAGCCTGTTCTCCTTCAGGTAATGGTTTATTTACGGTCGTGGTTACCGTGATATATAAACTCTATGAAGATGACACAATCGAAATAGTTAAACCGAATCTTAATGAGCCTAATCAACTTTATGCTCCCCTCAGTCTCGAAGATGCAAGGCAGATTCTTGAATTGGCAACCGAGCCAATCACTCGCCTTTGAGATTCTATTAAAACAAAAACTCAGGTAGTTGAATAAACTGCCTGAGTTTTGTTTTTTATTATAATTATTATGGACATTTATACAAATAAATAGTACTATATTGGTAGGTGTAACATGTAGTTTTTCAGGAAAAATTATGATTGAGGATATGTTTGAGGAATTGGCAAAATCTACAAGGAATGTAGGAAGCGAATTACAAGAAATTATCAAAGAAAGAAGAAGCCTGTATGAAAAATATCCCGAAGAATTGGTTTTGATTAATGTTTATAAAGAATTGATACAGAGGTATGTAGAAGGATATTCAGGTGATGATTTTATTAATTATTCAAAAGGAGGGTGTAGCCTATCTTTAGATGAGTTTGAGCGTGTCACTCAAATTATATATGATGATAATACTTGTTTTTGTATGCAAGATAAATTTGTTAATAAAAATCCATCTATACCTTTTATATTACGTCCTAAAACAACAGAAAAGGAAGGTTATTATGGTATCTATTGGGAAGGTTTTAATTATACTCAAGGACAAGAAACCACTTGGCGTGTTGCATTAAATGTTCTGCCAGAAGAAGAATTATTAGAATATGTTGATATATTAGCGCAAAAATATCATTGTTCTTGGAAATATGTTAATCAAGTTGACGAATATAATAAAAGAACCGATCCTATTATTATTTATTTTCCTCAAAAATCAGAAAAAGACAAAAATAATATTTTAGAAGATATATCGCAGTTTATTAGACCATATGTTAGAAAAGATCAGTATGATATTTTTGGCTATGAAAATAAGAAAAATGGTATTTATTATGGACAATTGCCATCAGCTATAAGATTAAAAAATGATTTGTTATGCTGTTTAGATGATAGCGTTCGCAAAAATATTGCAGATAATATTACGATGGAAGAATTAAGAAAAATTGTTCAAGAAACAGTATCTCCAGGTTCTATACAATATTTCTTAGCTGATAGAATTTTATCCAAAGATGAGTTTTCTGGTGGAAAATTGGCTATACATGAATGGCTGATAAAAACTTATCGTGAAACTCAGAAAAGGACGTGTATTCATTGCCAAGATGGATCTACCATTCATAAGTACCATGAAGTGGTTTTTAAAAGAGATAGTGCTAACAAGATGCTTTGGCGAAGATTCTATAGTGGTGATTTTAAACGTTATTCAGAACGAGTATTTAATATTCAAGGATCTTGCATTAATAGGAATTTGTTTACTTTGAATCAAAGATAATTTTCTATCGATTGTAGTCGAACCTACTTCCTTATAAGTTCAAATTCCTAGTCCGATATTCTAACAATAAAAGCACCACTAAGGTGCTTTTACTATTTGGTCGGGACTATAGGATTGTCCGCGACATTGCTTCGCAATGCTTGTTCCACCTAGCAACCGGCTTTCAGCCGACCGGCGTTTTTCCATCCGCCTTTGCCTTGTAGTCGAATCTATTTTTCCGTAGGTTCGAATGAATCTCATTTTTCAACCAATAAAAAAGGCACTCACAAGGAGTACCTTTTTTATTGGTCGTGCACACTACCCCTAAATCAGGAAAAAGATACCATTTTTTGATGGCTAAAAAAATATTCTATTTCAATGAGTTATACCAAGCGGACACTTAAAATTTCAATTCACCAAAAGGTATACTTTTTTGCCAAGGTATACTTTTAGAAGTTTACAATCTTTCATAAACGGGAACTATGACCGCTTCGTATCCTCTGAAAAATCATCATTAACTCATTGAAAAATTAATTAAATTAATGTATAATATAGGTAATATTTTATAAGGAAATGTTATCTATGAATGATGCCAACAATGAATATAAATTTATAAGACGTTTAGGGGAAGGAACTTCATCTTCTGTTGATTTGGTAGAAGATGAGAAAGGCAATAGTTTTGTAATGAAACATTGTAAGATGGATAACAAAGATGCATGGAAAGAGGAATGCTTGAAGGAAATAGCAATTACTTCGTTATTAGTTGGAGCAAACACAAATTGCAATTTTCCAATTTCACAAATGAGGAATATTGCCGGTGAAGATGTTATGATATCAACCTTGATTCAAGGTAAGGAACTATCAAAAGATGTTTTAGAAAAATTACCGGAACAACAGCAAAAAGAAATTGCTGAAAGTTTAGGACAATTTTTATATCATTTACACAATCAAGAAATTACGCAACCACATAAAGATTCATCATCATCATATAGTCTAACTGTATTTAATGGAAAAGAAAAAAAGATAAAGGAAAGGTTGGATTTATTACCACCAGAAATACAAGCTCAAGTCATGCAAGTAATGTCAGATATTGATAATGACCCCAATTTAGGTAAAACAACAGCTCGTTGTCATAGTGATTTAATAAAAGATAATTTGTTGTATGATGAAGAGTCACAAAGATTATCTGTTATTGATTTTGGAGATGTCGGAACAAGAGATATTTATACAGATTTTGCATGTTTGATGAGAGCTGGGCAATTAGGAGATAAGTTTGGAGTTGATGTAATAAATGCATATAATAGAATAAATCAACAAAATAACACAGGTATTCATATAAATGCACATACTGCTAAAAAATTGGCAATTTTGTTTTCCTTAAAAAAAATAAAAAATTTGGATAACAATAATCATTTAGAAATAGTGCGCTTTATGACCTATATGAGAGAATATGAAAAGAGTAAGAGTTTGGGAAAATATAGAGCAAATGTATCATATTCACGCACTAATAAAGTAATGGAAATATAGTATCTTTATAATGTAATAATATCCATACATACATTACAACCCAAAATTTTCTTTATATCTGTAATAAGTCGGTTTTGTAATTCCATATTTTTTAAGAATTTCACATACACGCACCTTATTTTTTATATCATTTTTCAATTCTTCTTGTTGTGTAAGTGATATTTTCTTACATCTCTCTTTACTATAAACACCTTTTTGTTTAGCGATGGTTTGTAGAAAGTCGTTGTTGGTGCAGCTTTTCGCGCGGGCAATTATAAGGTCTGTTTTGTGTTTTGGTCGGGACGAGAGGATTGTCTGCGACATTGCTTCGCAATGCTTATTCCTCCTCATTCATCACCTCTCGGTTGTGCGCCTCGCACTGACCGGCATACTTCCGTCTGCCTTTGCTTTGTAGTCGAACCTACTTCCTCGTAGGTTTGAAGCCAAATTCCGAAGTTCAAATAAGAAAAAGCACCACATAGGTGCTTTTTCTTATTTGGTCGGGACTATAGGATTGTCCGCGACATTGCTTCGCAATGCTTGTTCCACCCAGCAACCGGCTTTCAGCCGACCGGCGTTTTTCCATCCGCCTTTGCCTTGTAGTCGAATCTATTTTTCCGTAGGTTCGAATAAATCTCATTTTTCAACCAATAAAAAAGGCACTCACAAGGAGTACCTTTTTTATTGGTCGGATTGACCCCCTCCAAATTAGAAAACGGATACCACTTTTTTAGCATACAAAAATGATGTTCATCTTTTCCTTATTTTATAAAGCTTCTTGGCACATTTTCAAAACGCAGAGAGCAATAGTTCTAATCCGATATGGTGGGGTTGACATTTTGATACTGCCCGCTGTGTCTGAAGTGCATTTTTTCTTTCAAAAACAATGATATATACTGCCCGCTTCGAATGGACTTGACTTTTTGATTTTTCCAAGCGTTATAGATACATGTATCGCAAAAAATGGAGATACAATTATTTAGATCAACTCATCTATTATGTATTCATTGTCTATCAAATGATATGGCAAACCGAATTTTTGACATTGGCGCAAAATTTCTTCATTGTCCTTAATGGCATTTTCCAGCGTAAAATCGCTGTCATCAAGCCTTTGTTCAATGACATTTGCATAGCATTTAATATCGTCAAAGTGTTCTGTGATATACTTTTTGCTCATCACAAGGCAGATATATTTAATTTCCGAAAGATAATCGGCAGTAAAATCATGCTGCCAATCAAACGGAATGTAGCATCCCTCAATAATCAAGTTTTGCTTGTTTTCTATGGCGGTTTTAATCATTTCACGCACAATCTTCCACAGATAAATCGTTAGTTCTTCGTCATCTGTTACAGTTAAATCGGTTTGACTGCTACGGATTAACCCCATTTTCAGCAAATCTATTGATAAAATCGGGTAATAATACTTTTCAAGCAACTTCTGTGCCAAAAGCGTTTTCCCCGTGTGTGATGCACCTGTTACCAATATAATCATAGTCTGCTCTTTATTTCGGCTTTTTATCTGTTAAATGCTTTAATTTCCTGCTCCAGAAGGCGAAATACATTTGCTACCAAATATCCGTCAGCAATAGCGTGATTCATACGAACAGTTACAGGCATAACTAGTCTGCCGTTTTCCTCTCTATATCTTCCCCAGTTAATAATAGGTGCAAAATACAAATGTCCATCGGGTAGTTCTATATTTAAGGCATCATAAGAAAGCCAAGATATATATGAAGCATCAAACCAATTAGGATGGCTTACCATATCAAGTCCATATTCTCTTGTTTTCTTCGCATTTTCAATATCCTGTATTGCATTGGCATAAAACTTGTTATAGTCCACATCATATTTTGTATATACAGGACTACACGTCTCTGTATCTTCGTGGAAAACATATTGTGTCGGATTAACAATATCCCAGCAAATCAGTTCATCACTCTGCCAAAGATATCCCATTCTGTAATCTTCTCGAGAGTTCATAACTTTGGAAAGAATATAAAGGAAATTGATGTAAAATTTTGTTTCTGTCTTTTTAGAATGCGCTACAAGTTCTGTAACATCAATTCTTGCAGTCATAGAGGTTGAACACTTACAATCTTCAGAGAAATGACGAAATACACCTTTTCTGTAATACGTTTCTTTATCAATTACTTTGTAGTTCTTTTGCGTCATTAGAGTAAACCTTAAAATATAAGTTAAAAGTTGTTTCGGCTATTGTGTTCGGATTTGGTAATACAATTTTTTTCTTCATTATGTACTCCTTTTGTTAATCTTATACTAGAAAATAAAGTTTTATGCAAGGTTAATAAATTTAATGTGAGTGACGGCAAATATTTTAAATTTTTAGGTTTTATGTTCGTTGATCTAAAGTTTACTTAGGTAAATATTAGTTAAAAATTCCACGATTGAATACCGAAAACAGTTTGGATTTGAACCAGCGACCGCTTTGCAGAAAAAATAGTATTTTCAATAAATTAATAAAAAGGTATCTGCTTTTTTAAAGATAATGGAAATAATTTTTTATTGTTATTAAACGCTGATAAAAACATTTTTGAGGAGAAATTTTATGAAACAATTGCCTATAGAGAATAAATTAAAAATTATAGAAGAATATAATAAATGCAAGTCTCCGGCCATAATTAAAGAAAAATATGGCATAAGTAAATCCACGCTCTATCATTGGATAAGCGTGTTAAACGTGAGAAAAGCCGGAAAATTCAGCTCAAAAAAATATTCTGCTTGGGATATTCATCTTATGGAAAGAGAGCTTCGTACTTTGCGTGAAGAAAATCAAATCTTTCGTGAAAGTCAATGTTCGGTTATTTCACCGATGAAGGATAAAATTGCAGCTATTGAAAAATTAAAAGATAAATTTTCCATTTATGCTATTTGTCGGACACTTAATTTATCAAAGGCATCTTATTATCATAGAAATAAATACCGACCGGAAAAAACATCATATCAAGAAAAAGATGAACAATTAAAGCCACTGATAAAAAAATATTTTGAAGAAAGCAAGGAACGTTTTGGTGCAAGCAAAATAAAAATTTCATTGAATAATATAGGGATTCGCGTTTCTCAAAAGCATATAGATAAACTAATGAAAGAGATGGATCTTGTTTGTAAACAAACGCGCATTAGATGTACATGGGCAACCAGAGTATCTAAGTTTAGAAGAAATCGTTTAAAA
>JAEEGL012640567.1_pt1 | contig 13552 bp, 6 predicted proteins | sample 9134231 | NCBI WGS metagenome assembly JAEEGL01 (sample SAMN16246548, study PRJNA631951) | gut metagenome | biome: gut microbiome; feature: rumen; material: fiber-attached | host: Bos | place: Iran: Karaj | collected 2018-10
AAGAATTATACTTATAATTTAAATAAATTATTCAGTAGAACAAAATGTAGTATTTTATATCCAATGAATAAAATTACAACTTTTTTTGAATTTTTAACAAGAGAAATACCAAAAGAATTAAATGCACCAATTAGTAATTTTTTTTCAAATCAAGTATCATCATTAATTCATACTGAAAAAGAAGAATATATTTTTATAATATATATTCAAATAATAAATGAAATACCAAAATTAAAAATAAAATATATTTCTGATGATTTAAGGAGAAAATTACGTTATTCAAGAAGTGATTTTTCAAAAATTGATTTTAGTGAATTATTTCAAAAAACTTTTTATAAATCATATTCTTATTTAATATTTAATTGTTTAGAAAATGGAATTGATTATTTAAAAATAACAAATTTTTGTTTTCAAGATAAACATAAATATATTTGTATATTTGATTTTGATGCAATTATTTTGTCAACTGGACAAGGACTTCAATTATATATTAGATTAAAAGATTCAAAAGAACAAAAAGTATTTAATAATAATAATAATCCAAGAAGAAGTAGTATGATGAAAAAAAAATTTAATTCTCAAAATAATTTTTGTGGTTCTTGTTTTTTATTTTCAAATAAAAGTGGGAAAATAATGTCTATTAGTAAACAATTTGAAGACTTTTTTTTTATTAATACTTCTGTTTTACATCAATATGTTATTAATGTTATTGATATTTTTAAAATTAATAAATTAGTTACAAGAGGAATGTTTGAAATGAATTTAATTTCTATTTTAAATAATATTGAAGAAATATTTACTAAAGAAATTGGATTAATTTCAGAAGATGAATTTTCAAAAGTTATTATTAAATTAAAAGACTTTAAAGAAATTTTACAAACAATTAAATTTAATTTTAAAATTAGTGGTTCTTATGAACAGAGAAGTTTAGTAAAAGATAAAAATAAAGAAAAAAAATATTATTTTTTTATTTTGAAATTAAATTTAGAAGAAATATCAAAGAAAACAACTGAAAATGGAATAACAAAAATTGAAAAATTATTTGATAATAAAATGAAGTCAGTAACAACTAATTCATTAATAAGAGATGATTTATCATTTGTAAATAATAATATTGATGACATGATTACACCACAAATTTTTGAAAAACAATCTAGTTATTTAATATTAATTAAGAAAATAAAACAAATAAATAAATTAGGAATTTTAATCCTTAGAAAATTTTTTAAAATTAATATTCAAAAAAAAAATTTAGATTTAAATGTTGAAAACAATAATAATAATAACAATAATCATACTACAAATTTTGACGATATAGAAATATTAAATTATTCAGAAATGTCAAAAAAAAAAATAGTAGAAAAATCAAGAGTACATATAAAAAAATATTCTTATTTCAGACAATATTTTCCATCTTTTCTTTCAATAATATTTTATGCATCTTTACTATATTTATTTTCTCAAAATATAAAAAAAACAAATTTTTTAAGGGAATATTTATCTTTATTTATAGAAGGAAATATGTATTATCAAACAGTATGTCAAATTCAATTAAAAATACTTTTAATGGCTTATGTATCAAATAATTTACAAGATGATATTATAGATAATGGTTTTAATAACAGTTGGAATTATAATAATAATCAATTAAATTTAAGATTTAATGACTATATAATTTATTATAGAAAATATAATGAATTTATCACAGCAAATAAAAAAGTAAGAGAAAATAAAAAAAGTGAAGACAATATAAAACCTTTTTCTCTTCCTGATTTTAATGGAGGAAAAATTTCAAAAAATTTAAAATTATTTGATGAAGATGTTCATATTATTTTAATACCAATGACTTTATTAAGTTCTCTTCCACTTTATTATAATAAATCTGATTATTATTATAATGAAAGTATGGTTTTAAATAATAATTATAGTCAATTAGATTATTATAATTATGCTTATGCTAATATTAAATTTCTCGAAGGATTTTCTCTTTATTTTTTTTATGAATCAAGTTCTGAACAAAATATTATTTTACAAAATGTAATTAATGATGAAATAAATGAACAAGAAATGATTTCTTATTTAATATTATTGGTTGCTATTTTATTTACTTTTTATATTTTGTGTTTATTTTTTATTTTTTTTCAAAGAACAAAAATGCTTTTTGCTAATTATTATTTAGGATATATTAGATTAAGATTTTTTAATATGTATATTGGAATGAAGATTCAAAGTATTTTAGATTATATTGAAAATTATTCTTCAAAAATAAATATTCATAAAAAAATTGAAGATATTGAAGTATTAGAAAATAATTTTGAAGATTTTATTTTACAAAATGTAATGAATGAAAAATATGATAAATATAAAAATATTAAAATACAACCTTTTCAAAGTAAAAAATTAAAATCAAATGATGAAGAAAATGAAAATTTTGAAAAGAGTAATTTAATAAATTGTAAAAAAGAAATAAAAGAAATATCAAGAAGATTTTCAGAAACAAAAATTGTAGATTCACAAAAATTATTTATAGTATTACGTAAAAATGCAATTCAATATCAATCAAATCAAAATGTTCCAAGTAAATTTGTAACACCTCAAAAAAATCCTTTTGGTTCAAATAAATCATTAAACTCAAATATAAATAATAATTCAAATAATTATACAAATACAAATAATAATACATTAAATTCAAATAATGAAAGAAAAACAAATTATTCTGGTTTTCATGAAACAAATGAAACTAAAAATTCAAGTGTTCTTATTAATAAAACAAATATTACTTCAACAAAATCAAATATACAGTTAATTAATTCAACAAATAGAACTGGATATTCAAGTAAATCAAGTTTAAAATTATTAAATGCAAGTGTTAATAATAATAGTCAAAATAAAAGTATTTCAAAAAATCATTTAATGAAAGCAGAAAATGATACAAAATTTAAATTTATTCAAAATGGTAAAAGATTATTAGATAGACCAATTTTATATTTTAATTTTTTATTACTTTTATTTCTTTTAACAATATCATTTATTGGTATATCAGTAATTCAAATTTTTATTTCAATTCAAACTATTAATTTATTAAAATCTGTTGTTATATCATTAATTAATGTTTTTCGTTATTCAAAATATACAACTGAATTAGTTTATTTATATGGTTTATCAGTTTTAAAAAATGAAGAAATTAAAATTGATATTGAATTGACAAAATATGATTATGATTGTGAAGAAGCTTATAAATTTACTGATTTAAAAACTCATACAATTTTTAATGAATTAATAACTTGTTTTGATGGAATAAAAAAAAAAATGGATTTATATGCATCAGGGGCTTTAAATTATAAATTACAAAATACAAGAAAATTTTTAAAAAAATTATACTCAAATGATTTTTGTATTACATATTCAGAATTTTTAAGTGAAAATAAAAATAATCCAATATTGGGTGAATTATTATATTTAAAATCTATAACAAATGAATCTTTATATTATGAATGTGTTCATATTGGAAATGGTTTAAATTTAAAAGGTTTTAATATTGCAGTTGATACTATTTATACTACTATTATCAGTTATTATAATGATTTTGTTAAAGATAATAGAACTGAAATTAGTAATTTAAGAAGAATTAGAGATAATTTTTTTGAAACTTGTTTTATTGAAATACCTAGAATTTTAAGGAAAATTGATATTATGTATTTAATCAATTTTAATTGGGATTTTGATGTTATTAAAAAAAATAATTTATTTAATACTATTATATTCTTTTTCCTTGAATTTATTTTAATGTTAGCATCAACTATTTCATTTATTACACAAATTAAAAAATTTGAAAGAGAAAGAGAAACTTCAGAATTTTTCAATAATTGTGTAATTAATTCTATATTGTATAAATAAATATTGATTTTGATATATGATAAAAAATAATTATATATAAAAATATAAATACATAACATAAAATATTATAATTTGATTTTATATTATAAATTAATATCTTAAATAACTAAAATAAATTTAACGTAAATTAAAAAAAAATAAAAAATAAAATAAATAAAAAAAATTAAAAATATAATGAATTATAACATCGAATTTATAAAAAGTGCAAAAAATCAACAACCAATAGAAAAAATAATAGATGAATTTGGTACATTTGATGAAGAAACTCCAGTAAAACAAGTATTTCGTCCATTTCTTTCAGAAGAAAATGTAAAACCAAAATTAAATTTAAAAAAAGTAAATTACACTCAAACAAATCAAAATAAAAAATCAAAATATAAAACGTCAAATGAATTATTAAATAAAATAAAAAAAGACAAAAAAGAATTTAAATCATTTTTCAAATTAAAAAACACAATATTTAACGAAATAAAATTAGATAAACCAGACTCAGTAAAAAAATTTGAAAAAGGTTTAAAATTATGTTTTTTTGGAAAAGAAGGATACATAACAAAAAAAGTAGAAAGTTTAAAAAAAATATATAAAAAGAGAAGAAATTCAATAGGAATAGACACAAAAATATATGCAGGAACATTAGATTTTTTAGATTTAAAAAGTAAAAAAACAAGTGTTGGAGGAAGATTAGATGATATAAAGAGAAGTTATTTATTTAGAAGTAATAATTTTTCAGTTGCAAGAGATAGATTTTCAAGAAGAGAAGCAATGTTTATTGCAAATAATAGTAAAAAAAAGAGAAATCAAAGAATTTTATCTGCTCAATATAATAATAAAAGTCCTTTTATTACTGATTATAAAGAAAAAAATAATTTTTTTAACGAAACAATGAATATATTAAAAAATAATTTTAATACTATTAATTCTATTAGTTCTATTAATGAAAATTTTATTAATTCATATCGTAAAATTCCTTCTTCAGCAAAGACTACAAAAGATAAAAAAAAGAAACAAAAAATAAATAAAAATAGATTACATTCTTCTAGTAAAAGTAGACAAGAAAAAAATGAAAATAAACAAAATGAAGATAATATTTATTCAACTTATGAATATCATAATTTTAAATCAGATTTATATACTCCAATTCATTCAGCAGAATCAATTAAATTTAAAAAAGAAATAAATAAAACAAAAAAAGTTTTAAATGAAAAAATTAAAACAATGGAATCACCAATTCCTCAATTAGAAGGAGAATTATATGAAATTATTGATAGAATTAATGAATTTCAAAATGAAGAAATTATAAAAAAAGATTTTCATAAAGAAAAATTAAAAGAAGATATTTTTATAATAACAGGAATAAAATTACCAGAAAAAAAAAATAAAACTACAACTAAAAATTTTTTAAAAGAAACAATTGAAGATAAAGATACAAAATATAAAAATGCTGTTTCTAGATTTACTAAAGGATTAAAAAATATGGATGAAGAAACTGCATTAAAATGTGTTGAAGAAATTACTCCTTATACTCCGAAGAAAGATTTTAAAAAATTAAATTATAATGTTAAGAAAAAAAAAAAAGTTGTTGAAGAAAAATATATTCCTGATGAAAAATTAAGAAGTAAATGTGTTGAAAATGATAAAAAAATGGAAAGATTAACTTTTTCTTTAGATAAGTTAAAAGTTAGATATGGTTTATGAAAAAAAAAATTTTTTTTTTTTCATTTTGATTTAATATTTATTTTATTATTATAGGTTATTTTAAAATATGGAAAATAAAAAGTATATAATTGTAAAATATAAAGTTAAATTTGTTTTTTTTTGAAAATTGAAAAAATATTTTTTTTATTATTTTTAATGAGATTAATATTTGTTTGAATTATAAAACAATATTACCCAAATATAGAATAATTAAAATAATGGGTGGCGTATCTGAAAAAACTAAAATTGAATCAAGAATGTTAACTTTAAAATTAAGAAGACAAAAAATTCAAGATGAAAAAAAAAAAATTATAAAAGAATTAGAACAAATGTTAAAAACTTCTATTATTAGAGAACCTATTCCTGATTATATTGAGGATCATAGAACTTTAAAAAAAAGAAAAAATTACTATTACGAAAAGGGAAATGATCCTATTTATAATTTTGCTAGAAATTATCAAACCAAAGATTATTTTAAAACATATTTAAATATTGGCACTAAGTATAAAAAATGATTTTTTATGATATTTTATATATAAATATAGCAATTCTTTATATTATATAAATTGATTTTCTATTTTTTTTGTTATTTTAAAATATTTGAAATTGTTTATTAATAAAATATTTTTTATTCTATTTGATAATTTGATATTTTCAATAATTCAATAAAAAAATGAATAATTAATAATAAAAAAAAAGAATAATATAAATTATGTTAAAAAATGTTTAAATATTATTTTATTATTATTAAAAAATAAAAAATGTTTAATACAATAAATGATAAAATCCTATCTTTTTATAATAATTATATTTCAAAAAATGAAATAATTAAATACTCAGGAATATCTTGTTTTGTTTTATTTTCCATAATTTTTATAATGAAAATTACAGTATTAATAATATTTACATTATTTAAAATTTTATATCCAATAACTTATTTATTAGATATGATAATAAGAATAATAATGTTAATAATATCAAAATTTCATAATAAAAAAACTTTATTTGGATATTATCTAATAAAACAATCAAGATTAAAAATATTTTTAGATTTAGACAATACATTAATCTATTCTACATTTTATAAATTACCAAATATAAATCCAATTTTAATATATGATAAAAAATATAATATTTACGAAAGACCATATTTAGATACTTTTTTAACAACATTATATTCATTTGCAGATTTATTTATTTATACAAGTTCAACTCAAGATTATGCTGATAAAATATTAAAAGTTATTGATAAAAAAGGTATTATTAAAAAAAAATATTATAGACAAAATTGTATTAATTACCAAAATAGATATTTTAAAGATATACTAAAATTAAATCCATCATTTTCAAATTCTGATGATTTAATTATTATTGATGATAATCCAAGTATTTATTTAAATATGAGAGAAAATATTATCCCTATTAAATTTTGGGCAGGAGAACAAAATGATGATTCATTATTAAAAATAAAAAATATAATTAAAAATTATTATAATTCAGGAAGTGAAAATGTAAAAGAATTTATTAAAAAATCAATTAGTTATGATGTATAAATTTAATAATAAATCAATTTTATATAAATTTAATTAATATCAATAATAAAAATCATTATAAAAAATTAAATTTATAAAAATATATTATAATACCAATTAATAACTTTATAATATATTAATTCTTCTTTGTATAAAATAATGTTTAAAAAAAGATAATAAATAAATAAAAAAATAATTAAATTCTAATATATCTTTTACTCTTAATTATCTTAGGAGAATTTACTGTATTATTTCTTGAAGTTTTACATTCAATTGTATTATTATTTACATTTAAATTATTTTCAGTATTTTCATTATTATTATTCATTTCATTTATTTTTAAAGTTAATTTTGAAATTTCTGCAGATAATGTTTTAAAATTATACTTTAAGTTTTGATTTTCAATTATTCTTTCATTTAATTCACATTCTTTATCTTCTTTTTTTAATAATTGATTTGCTAAATCTTCGTTTTCAATTTCAACTTCTTCATGTTTTTTATTTTTTTGTTCGAATGTTTTTATTTTATCTTTTACAATTTTAATTTGCTTTTGATAATAACTATATTTTTGTTTTAATTTATCAAATTTAGATAATTGTGTTTTTTCTCTTTTTATTAATTCTTTTTTTTCTTCTTCAATTTGACTACTTATAGTTATCATTAAATTTTTTTGTTTTTCAATTTCTTTTACATTTAATGATATTTTTGATTCAACATCTTTTAATTTACTTTGTAAACTTTTAGTTATTTTTTTTTTCTTATTTAATTCATCTTCATTTAATTGTGATACATCACCACTATCCATTGATATTAATTTTAATTTTTTTTCATAATTATTTATTACAATCACATCATCTTTATAATTTTCTAATAATATATGACTTAAAGATTCAACTTCTTTTTTATTTTGTTGTATTTTCTTTACTATTTTTTTTAGCTTTTCAAGATATATTTTATATTGTTCATTTAATTGATTAATATATGTGAATTCATTTCTTAATTGTATTATTATTGATTCTTTATTTATTGCATTATGTACTATATTAACTAAATTTTTTGATTTAGTAGCATTTTTTTTTGTATGTAATAATTGAACAATTAATTCTCTTAATTTTCCATTATTTTTATTATATATTGGAATATTGTTTTTCATTTTTTATTTTTTATATTATTTAAGAATTGTAAAAATTGAAAAAAAATAACTTTTAAATTAATAATAATTAAAAAATAGAATACAAAATATAAAAAATAAACTAATAATTATTTGATACATCTAAAGAAGATTGAATTTTAATATTATCATTATTATTATCACTTAATTTTTCTTCAATATCTCTAGAATCATCTCTTTCACTTTCATAATTTTCATAATCACTTTCATTAAAATTAGAACTACTACTAATTTGATTAGAATTTTTAAGTTTTAATAAATCTTTATTACTCTTTGTATTACTATTTAAACTTTCTTCATTATTATTATTTTTATTTTCATTTCCATTATTACTTTCAATATTATTATTATTACTTTCATTATTATTATTACTTTCATCATTATTTGATTTAACATTTTCTTGTTTTTGTTGGAAAAATAAATTTAAACTATCATTATCATTATTATCATTATTACTTTTATCTTTTTGTCTATTATCAATAGATGATAATTTTGATATTGTTTGATCTCTATTATGATTATTTCGATATTCATTTTCATTAATTCTTCCATTACTTTTTAAACTATCTAATGAATTTTTTTTTAATAAATTTTTACTATTAATATGAATAATTTCAGATTCTTTTAATTTTTGAATTTCTTTATCTCTTTTTTCAATTTCAAATAATAATTTTTCATTTTTTTCATTAGCATCTTTAAATTTAGTTTGATTCTTTAAATTTTTTTGTTGTTCATCTTCTGCAATTTTTTGATAAGCTTTTGATTTTAAAGTTTCTTCATTTAATTTTTGTTTAATTAATTCAATTTCTTCTTCTTTATCATTTAATTTTCTTTCTAATTCAGAATATGTATCATCAGTATTTCTATTAGTTTTTTTTTTATTTGAATTACTTGTATCATCATTTAAATTATTATTTTCATTTTTATTTTCATTTTGTATTTTTATTGTTAAACTCATTATTTCATTTTGATATTTTTCATTTTCATTTTCAACTTTTGTGATTTCTGTGATTAATGCATTATTTTTTACTTTTGCATCATCTAATTTTTCTTTAAATTCTATTAATTTTGTTCTTTGTTCTTCTGCTATTTCTTTTAATGCATCTGTTCTATCTTTTTCATCTATTAATTTTCCTTTTAATAATTCTATTTCTTTATTATCAGTTTCTTTTTCATTTTCTTTTTTAATTTCTTTTTCTTTAATTTCTTTTTCTTTATTTTCTTTAATTTTCTTTAATTTATCTTCTTTTTCATTTAATTCATTTTCTTTTTCATTTATTTCATCTTTTAAATTTCTTATTTCATTATCTTTGTCATTTAATGTTTGGTCTTTTTTTTCTATTTTTTTATTTAATTTATCAATTGCTTTTTCTTTTCTTTCAATATCTTTATTTAATGATTCAATAACATTATCTTTATCATCTAAATTTTTATTTAAATCATCTAATTCTTGATCTTTTTTATCTAATTTATTATGTAAATCATCTATTTCATTATATTTAGTATCTATATTTTTATGTAAATCATCTATTACTTTTTCATTTTCTTTTAATCTATTTTCATAATCTGTTTTAATGTTATTTATTTCTTTTTCTTTTTCATTTTTTTCATTTTTTAATTCATCTAAGTCATTTTTATTTTTCTCATTTATTTCTTCAATTTGTTTTTTATAGTCATTTTCTTTTTGATTTAATTGAGATTCTAATTCTTTTAAATTAGTTTCTTTTTCATTTAATTTTTTTTCTAATTCTAGATTATCATTTTTTATTTTTTCTTTTTCTTTTGTTTCATTTTCTTTTTCTTCATTTATTTTTTTTATTTGTTCATTTAATGAATTAATTTCATTATTTTTTTGGTTATTTAACTCTTGCATTTTATTATTTAATTCTTCAATTTCTTTTTTATTTTCTTCTTCTTTAATTTTGAAATTTTCATTTAATTCTGTTACATTTTTTTTATTTTCATTTTCTAATTCTAAAATTCTATTATTTAATTTTTCAATTTCTTTTTTATTTTTTTCTTCATTTTGAACTTTTTTATTTAAAGATTTAATTTCTTTATTTTTACTTTCTTCATTTTGTTTATAAACTTCAATTTCTTCTTTTAATTTTTCAATTTCTGAATTTAATCGTTCTTCTTTTTTATTAATAATTTTATTATCATCTTCTTCATCTTTAGAATGAACTTCTTGAATTTTATTTATTTCTTGCATTAATTCAATATTTTTTTTTTCTATTTCTTTTATTTTTTTATTTAATTCTTCTTTTTTATCTTTTTCTTCTTCTGCAATTTGTTGTAATGATTCTGATTTTAATTTCTCTTCATTTAATTCTTCTGTTAATTTTTGAATTTCTAATTTTTTTTCTTCATTTTCTTTTTTTAATATTTCATTTTCTATCTTTTTACTTTCATTATCTTTTTCTTTATTTTCTTCATTTGATTTAATTTTTATATTTAAAGTTTCTATATTTTGTTTTAAATTTACTATTTCTGATTTTAAAGAATTATTTTCTTGAATTACTATTTCTTTTTCACCTTTAATTTTTTCATTCTCTTCTGAAATTGTTTGTTTTTCTTTTTCATATATTTTTCTTTCTTTTTCAATTAATTCTTTTTCTTTTTCAAAAAGTTCTTTTTCTTTTAATATATTTTTTTTTTCATTTAATAAATTTTCTTTATCTTTTTCAATATTTTTTTTTTCATCTTGTAATCTATCATTTTCTTTTTGTAAATTATCTTTTTCTTTTTCTAAAGTATCTTTTTCATTATTAAGTATTGTTATTTTATTTTCTAAATCAGCAATTTTATTTATTTCTTTTTCATCTTGTTTTGATGAATTACTATCACTTGATTCAGAATTTTCTTTTTCAATTTTAAGATTTAGTTCATTTTTTTTTTTCTTCAATATTTTTATCTTCATTTTTTTCTTCTTCACTTTTACTTTGACTATTTTCACTTTCATTTTCTTCTATTTTACTTTTACTACTTTCACTTTCTTTTTCTTCTTCTTCACTTTTACTACTTTTACTTTCACTTTCTTCTTCTTCATTACTATTAAATTCTTTATCATCTTCATTTTTCTTATTTTCATCCTCTTTTTTAATATGTTTTTTCATTTTTTCAAAAATAAGATTTTTTTCTTCTTGTAATTGTTTTATCTTTTCTTTTTTTTCTTTATCTTTTATTTCATCTTCTTCATTTTTATTTATTTTTTTTTTTAATTCTTCATTTTCTTTTTTTAAATTCTCAATTTCAAATTTATAAACATTGAAATTGATATTATTTAAATCTTCATTATTCAATTTTGATAAATCAATTAAATTACTTGTACTTCTAGATGCATTATTTTTATCAATTTCTATTTCTAAATCTTTTATTAATTCATTATGATGATAAAATTTGCTTTTTCTTCTTACTTGACCTCTTTCAACATGTTTTCCTTCTGGATGTAATTTTTCTTCTTCTAATGAAGATATTTTTTCTTTTAATGTTATATTTTCATTTGTTAATTTGTTATTATTTTCAAAATAAAGTAAATTATCTTGTTCTAATTGAATTTTTTTTTCTGTTAATTCTTTTATTTGATTTTTATAATCTTCAATAATATCTTCATAATTAATTCTATTATTACTTTTATTTTCACTTGTTTTTTCATTTTCATTATCATTTTCTTTTTCATTTTCATTATCTTTTTCTTTTTCATTTTTATTTTCACTCTCTTTTTCATTTTTATCTTCATTTTCTTTTTCTTTTTCATTTTCTTTTTCATCTTTATCTTCATTTTCTTTTTCATCTTTTTCTTCATTTTCATTTTCTTTTTTATCTTCAATTTCATTTTCATCTTTTTCTTCATTTTCATTTTCTTTTTTATCTTCATTTTCATTTTCTTTTTTATCTTCATTTTCATTTTCTTTTTCCTCTTTTTCTTCATTTTCATTTTCTTTTTTATCTTCATTTTCATTTTCATCTTTTTCTTCATTTTCATTTTCTTTTTTATCTTCATTTTCATTTTCTTTTTTATCTTCATTTTCATTTTCTTTTTTATCTTCATTTTTCTCTTCATTTTCATTTTTTTTTAATTCATTTTCCTTTTCTTCTTTTAATTTTTTTATATATTCTTCTAATTTATTATTATTATTTACAAGCTCAATTTTTTCTTTTTCATAATTTTTAATTTTTTCTTCTAAATCTTCTTTATTATGAATTTCTTTTTCTAATTGATTTTTTAATTCTAATCTTTCTTTATTTTCATTTTCTAATTTATTTAAATTTTCTTTTTGAATATTATCAATTTTATCTTTATTTTCTTTTTCTAATTCTTCAAATTTTTTGTTATTTTCTTCTAATTGATTTTGAAATTCATAATTCTTTTTTAAAATATCTTCTAATTTTTTATCTAATTCTTCCTTTTCTTGCTTTAATTCATTATATTTTGATTCTTCAATCATTGCATTTATTTTTATATTTAAATCTTCAATTTCTTTTTGCTTAATCTTTATATTATCATTTAATTTATTTATTTTCTTTTCTTTTTCTTTAATTTCTTCTTTAAATTCATCTAACTTTTTTTTTTCTAATAAATTTTTATTACTTCTCATTTGCTTTTTTAAAGAATTTTGTTTTTTTTCTCTTTCTGTATTTATTCTTTCTAATTCAGAATATTCAGAAAATAATCTACTATATTTATCTTTTGTAGCATTATTTTCATTTCTTAAATTTTTATTTTCAATTTCTAAATTTTGAATTTTATTTTTGAATTTATTAACAAAAACATCTTTTTCTTCAATTTGATTTTTTAATTTTTTATTTTCTTCATCAACATTTTTATATAATTCAATTTCACTTTTTAATTTTGAAATTAATTCATTATTTTTATTATTCATTTCAATTCCTTCAAAAAAATGTGATCTTGTTGATAAAGCAATATTTGGATTTGTGTTATAAATTTTTACTAAATTATTTTGTTTAGTTTCTTTTAATTTATTTAATTTTTTTTTTAAAGAATTTGAATTAATATTATTATTTTTATCTTTATATTTTCTATTTAAATCTTCTATTTGAAATAATAATATATTATTATCTTGTTTTAATTGAGACATTTATTTACTTTTTTTCATATAATTATTTTCCAATTTTTTATAATTTTCAACATCCTTATCATTTCTCATTTTATTTAATTCTGTATTTAAATCATTTACTTGTTTTTTTAATTTATTAATATATTTTGTTTGTGTTCTTCCTATTCCATAATCTTTAT
>JAEEGL015906341.1_pt1 | contig 13552 bp, 6 predicted proteins | sample 9134231 | NCBI WGS metagenome assembly JAEEGL01 (sample SAMN16246548, study PRJNA631951) | gut metagenome | biome: gut microbiome; feature: rumen; material: fiber-attached | host: Bos | place: Iran: Karaj | collected 2018-10
CGCTGTTCTTACAATTCGGACAGGTCCATTCATTTTTTACTTCCGGATTCCTGCATGGTTCATCCACCGGTGCTACGCCGAGCCCCTGATTCATCCAGCCTTCCAGATCTTAATAATTCTGTCTGCCGGCATTTTCAAATATTTTGGGCTTATTCATTTCATCTATATACATCTGAGGAATTCGTTCCTTCTCCTTTAATGTTTTGCTCATTGTGATATCCGTATCACCGAATCACAATATGGATAATTATAACACATTTCCCGCTCAATTATCATATTTTCTGTACATTTTCACCAATAACATGATTATTGGGTGCCTGTCACTTTTGCCGTTAAAGTGCCTGTCACTTTTTGACTTAGGTTTCATTTTGACTGCTATTTCCTGTATTTTTCCAAATCAATATGCTCCCTCTTTGCCATTTTTATAAGTTCTTCATTGCTGGCACCGGATGCTTCCAGCATTTCAAAAAGACCAAAATCGCCGGTAAAACCAATCCCCTGAATCATGTATTCCGTTTCAAGATCCTTTCGAAGACGTTTGAAGTCATAATCATCATTAATCTCATCATCCCAAATCATGTGTCATTACCTCCCTCTCATTTTCCATATCCACCATACAAGCCTCACAGAATTCACAGAATCCGCAAAAATGCCTGCATTTCACTGTTTTGCGATGAAAACATTTCCATATCCAGAACTTTATTTTCTTCATGTCCTTCCCCCCCGATTTTACTATATCCTAAACCCTTTCTAATCGGCCCTGCTGCTTGCTTCTACTTCCAAGTATGAACGCTTCATGTAGCAATAAATCCGACAGTAAAATTGCTCAAATTAGTTTATATAAAACAAAAATATGCTATAATTTCCTTGTCGACCACAAACGACTAAACACTGTTTAAAAGGAGTTTTCAAATGAAACAATATTTTAAATTACTGAGCATGTTTATAATCGCCCCGCTTTGTGTCAGCATGATTTCGGGTTGTGAAAAGAAAGCTGAAGTAACTGGAGTGACTGAAAAAATCGGAATAATCGGGGCCATAGATGAAGAGGTGGCTTCCCTAAAAAGAGAAGTTCAGATGCCTACCGTTACAAACATGGGCGGTATGGAATTCTGCGAAGGAACACTGGACGGAAAGAACGTGGTTATTGTGAAATGCGGAGTCGGAAAGGTAAACGCCGGAACCTGCGCCCAGCTTTTAATCAACGTCTTTGGTGCGACCTCCATTATCAATACCGGCGTTGCCGGATCTTTGAACAATGACATCAATATCGGGGATTTTGTAATTTCCACCGATGCCGTACAGTACGATTACGATGTTTCCCCGCTTGGATTTAAGCGCGGCGAATTCTATGAAACCGGTGAAAGTTCCCTGCCCGCGGACGAATCCATGCGTAAGCGTGCCGTAGAAGCGGTAAAAACGTGTGCACCGGAGGTCGGGGTTTTTGAGGGACGCATCTGCACCGGTGACCAGTTTGTTTCAACCGCCGAGCAGAAAAATTCCATCACCGGCGAATTCGGCGGAATGTGTTGTGAAATGGAAGGCGGCGCGATTGCGCAGATTTGCTGTAACAATAACGTTCCCTTTGTCATCATCCGTGCGATTGCCGACAAAGCGGACGGTTCTGCCAGTGTTGATTATACCCAGTTTGAGCACGATGCCGCCGAAAGATGTGCCGCGGTTACCAGATATATGCTCTCCCACTAACTTCCCATAATCCCCTTTCGGACACGCAGGAAAATCAGGAATGCAATCGCCGTATTGATGAAATCCGCCACAAGCTGTGCCCAGATTAATCCCGGCATTCCCATAAAGCGGTTCATCAAAAGAAGGCACGGAATCAGCAGAATCACATGTCTTAAGATTGCCAAAAGGAACGAAATTTTTCCCTTGTTGACGGCATTCATGAAGTTGATGATGTGATAGCCGAGCATCATGAACGGAAGTGCCAGGCACCGTCCCTGTAAGAATATCGCGCCCAGGGAAACGGTTCTTTCTTCATGGGTAAAAAGTCCGACAATCGGCCCGGAGAAAAAGAAAAACACCAACATGCAGATCGTGGCGAAACCGAGAATTACCCGTCTGGCCAAATCCGAAATTTTTTCCATTCTCTCAAAATTTCTTGCGCCGTAATTATAGGCAACAAGCGGTACCATTCCGAGACAGATTCCGAGACAGGTATTAATCGGAATCCTCTCCAGTTTCAGTACGATACCCATCGCCGCAAGAGGAATTACATGATCCCCGTATCCGGTTGCCAGACGGTTAATGACGATGGTTACAAGGTCAAAGAGAAAAATACTGATGGCGGCCGGAACTCCGACCATATATAACGACGACAAATCCTTCTTATCGATTTTTCCTCTCTTAAAGGAAATCTTTATTACACTTTCATTTCTGACTTTCCGGAAAATCCATATGAAATAAAGAAACGAGAATACATTTGAAAGCATGGTTGCAATTCCGGCACCCAGTACTTCGTTTCCTTTCGGCAGAATCACAAACATGAACAGCGGATCGAGCAGCACATTTAAAAGACTGCCGACGCCCACTCCGATTCCCGCTTCTTTGGAATACCCGGCATTCCTTAAAATCTGCGGCATGCTCATGGATAAAATTGTCGGAATACTGCCAAGCACAACCGTAGTAAGAAGATACTGCCTTCCGTAGAAAAGCGTCATATCTTCCGCACCGAGAAGCCGTAGCAGCGGCGTCATAAAAATGAGGGTAAGTATAGAGAATGCAAGAGCTGCAATACCGGATGCAATGATGCTGTAGGATGCCACTTTTGTTGCATCCTCCGTCCTCTTCTCTCCGATTAACCGGACCATTAAAGCCCCGCCCCCGACTCCGAAGACATTCGCTATGGAGGCTGCTATTAAATATACGGTCAGGCCCAGATTCGAGGCCGCGATCATGGACGGATTATCTGTCCTTCCGATAAACCAGGTATCGGCAATATTATAGATTAAAAGAATCATCTGACTTGCAACCGTAGGCACCGCCATAATCGCCAGTGCCTTAGCCGGATGCATGGATTCAAACAAATCCTTTTTATTGTATTTCAACGTAATCACCAGCTTTCCAGACGCGATTATATCACAGAAAGCATATGATGTTAACATTTATGAAGGTATTTCGAATTTCATAATCAGATGATTCCTGCCGTACATCCGGTTATAAACCATCTCCTTGGAATTTAATCGTGCAAGTTTGATTCCCATTCCGCCGGTATCCAGTTCTAAGAAATCCTTATTCCGGATTACGGCATTAATCGGATCAAAAGGTACACCGCTGTCAACCAACTCAATCGAGAATAAATCGTACACTCTTCGGAATACAACGCTGATCGAATCTGTTCCGGAATAATTCACGATATTACAGAACATCTCTTCACAGGCCATGATCATATTTCTGCTTTCTTCCGTATTTCCCAAAACTTCAATCATTTTCTCTTTTACGATTTCAAATGAAGCCATGTCGGGTTTCAGATGCAGCCTGTCCTCTTCATTATTCCGGTAAATTAACGTAACACAGGTAATATCATCAAACTGTTCCATATCCCTGGAAAAATCTGTTACCGAATCAATCACGGCATTCACGGCTTCTTCGGGTTCAAAACGGTTACCGGAAGCAGACAAACCATACACGGTTTCTTTGATTCTGTCCATGCCGTACTGTTCTTTACCGGTATTAATGGACTCCGCAACCCCGTCCGTGTAAACGAGAATGCCCTGACCATCCTTTAGTGTGCACTCTTCCTCCTTAAACGCGGCATCTTCAAAAAGTCCTAGCGCCATACCGGTATCCGGAGTTAAATAATACGGCTCATTGCAAATTACAAGAGGCTGTTCATGTCCTGCATTGGCATATCGGAGTACACCTGTTTCGGTATTTAACACCGAAAGAAATACCGTTGCAAACATATCCTGGGAGTTGGAAGCGCAGACTTCTCGGTTCACTCTTCGAAGGACGTCCGACAAAGATTCTCCGGTTTTAACATAATTCCTTAAGTTCGTCTTAACCATGACCATAAAGAGAGCCGCCGAAATTCCCTTTCCCGATATATCCCCGACTGTCACGCAGATTTCCCGTTCACTTATATAGAATACATCATAGAAATCTCCGCCGACCGCTTTTGCCGGCTTTTCAACGCAGAAGATGTCGCATCCGTTGCCGGTCAGACTGTAATCGGGTGGAACAATATCTCTTTGGATTTTTCTTGCCACTTCAATCTGCGTCTCGTTCCTGGCCTTTTCCGTGGTAAGCTCTTTTAAATCCTTAACGTATGCTGTAATATCGCCTGCCATCTTGTTAAAGGAATCATGAATATCCGTCACTTCGTCAGCAAAAATCGTCTTGACTTCCGTTGTTCCGGCATCCTTGTCTTCTATGAACCGTCTCATTCTCTTTGAAAGATTATCAATCGGAAGAATGACAAATCTCTTTATAAGAACCAGCGATACAAGAATGGCAACCAGAAAATAAACCAGCATTAAAACCAGCAGGGTACTCTGTTCTCTGGCTAAATCTTTTCGAACATCCGAGATATCATCGTCAATACCGATAATTCCGCAAAGATTCCCGTCCTGATCCTTTAAGGCAAACATAAATTCACACACATTGCCGTACCGGTCATCAACAAACTCATATCCTTCATCCTCTTCACCCTTAAGGATTCTTTCCTCATCTTCGAACAAATCCCTTTTAATCGTGCTTCCGAACGGACGGATCCGTTGTATTTCCTCATCCATGGCATCGTCCTGCGCAGCGGAGAAATAGTACGTCAGAGTTCCGTCTTCCGAGGGCATGTACAGATATACATACTTATAATCGAAATTAATACAGAATTCCCTGAAAAGGGTTCTTGTCTGCTCCTTGTGCTCATCGCTTAAGGAGTCAATCGGCATCAGCGGTTCAAGATAATACCTTACCAGATTGGCAAGATCGTTTGCCGTATACATATTCACCTCAACCGCTCTTTTCATCAGATAATGCCTGCCGAAAAATAATCCCGCACAGAAAGACAGACTCATTGCGAGAATGAATACAATAGCAATTTGTATGATAATTGATAATCGTGGTTTCTTATGCATTATTCAAACCTTATTTTTTTATCGATTCCGGTCGCTTTAAAGATACTCATGATACCGGAAGAAACATTCTTTACAACCAGCGCTCCGTCCATTTTCTTATACGCAGCAACCACTAACCTGACACCGGAAGATGAAATGTATTCAAGATCGGCAAAATCAAGAACAAGACTGTCAATTCCCGGTTCGAGCGCATCAAGTTCCTGCTGCATATCCGGAGATGCCTGTGTATCAAGCCATCCGTCCACCTTTAAGGTTGCTTCGCTTCCGTTTACTGTTTTTGTGATTGTCATAATGTCCTCCTTTTACTCCTATTCAAAATATCCGAGTCCGCTAAGTGCGGAAACAAATCTCTCAATATAATCCCATGTGGTTACCGGCCATGCAAATCCGAGACGGTAAAGAACCTGCATCGTATAACCGCACTGTCTGGTAAGTCTTACCGATTCCCTTCCTCCCGGAGCCGGCATATACGCCATGATGCTGGTCAGTTCGGAAGCCTTATCCGGATCGGACTGGGCCATGGCAAACGCTTTGGCAAACTCCTCCGGTTCCACATAGTCAATATTATAACCTAAAGTGCCGAGTTCGTGGAAAATACCTTCCATGGAAATATTCTGGTTATTAAATACATGGAACATGGTGCACTCGGAAGGCGTTCCCGAAAGCATGACTACCGCTTTGGCGCAGGCATCGATCGGTGAGAATTCCATCGTCTTGTCAAGCTGGTCGAAGGATGCACATCCAAGCATTGCAAAGGCTTTAAGACGTCCCATGGCCGAGTTTGTCGCAAAATTAATCTGGAACTCTCCGTCGGAATGTCTTGCCGCAAGGTTTCCGAATCTCATGATTTTTCCTTCCAGCCCCTTTGTTGCAATGGCTTCAAGAACCGCTCTCTCCGCCAAGAACTTGGAATGAATGTACTTGTTTTCAAGCTGCTGGTTAAAGTAAAGTGTCCGCTCATCCGGCAGGAATCCTTCCGGTATGACATCCTTAAATGCCGAGGTTACCACACTCATGGTAGAGGTCTGGATCATGACGGCCTTTGTTTTTAAACAAAAATCAACAAGGTTCACTGTTCCGCCCACATTGACATCTTCGATGAGCGTTCCGCTGGCAAAATGTTTTACCACCGCCGCACAGTTAATAACCGTATTGATGCCCTTGTCTTCTAACGTTACCAGAATTTCAGGATCCGTAATATCCCCGTCGATTACAATCAGTCTCTCTCCGAACAGCGGTTTGATGTTCGAATCGAAATAGTAGAAGTACATTCTTGCCAGCCTGTCATCCGCCGGTTCATCCGCCTGGGACCGGAGCAGGCAGTAAATCTTCTTCTCTCCGCCTGTAATCAGTTCATGCAGAACGTGAATGCCGAGATATCCGGTAGCTCCCGTAAGAAGCACATCACCGATATCCTTTGCTTCACCCTTTTTAAAGTTCTCAAGATTGTTTTTCGCAAGAACTTCGTTAATGGCCGAATAATCGTAATCGCTGACTTCTTTATCTTCATTATCCGCCTGTTTTGCCACACTGCCGGCGCCGCCGGTCAAATCGGCCAAAGCCCTCGGTGTGGGATTGTCAAAAACATCTCCGAACGTAATCGTATAGCCGCGTTTATTCGCATCGATTACAACATTGGTAACTAAAAGACTGGTTCCGCCAAGATCGAAGAAATTCTCGTTTGCGCCGATGTTTTCAACATGAAGAATCTTTCCGAATATATCGGCAAAATCCTTCTCCGCAGGTGTCTCCGGAGCACCGGAATTGTTGGCACGGTACAGTTCGGGAACCGGCAGACTCTTTAAGTCTAACTTGCCGTTTGGTGTTACGGGCATTTCCTCAAGCTGCATATAAGCGGTCGGAACCATATAGTTCGTCAAGGTTCTGCCCAGTTCTTTCTTCAGATTTCCGATATCCACCGGGTGGTCTGCCGTAAACCATGCACACAGATGCTCAATGCCGTTGATTTTCTCAATCTTCACGGCCGTACGTCCGATTCCTTCGACAGAGGAAAGAACCGAATCCACTTCGTCAAGTTCGATACGGAGTCCGCGAAGTTTAATCTGATTGTCTCTTCTTCCGAGAATCTCCACATTGCCCTTATCAAGCCATCTTGCGAAGTCTCCGGATTTATAAACCCTGATTCCGTTATAATCGATGAACCTCTCCGCCGTCATTTCCGGCAGGTTGTTATATCCTGCGGCAACACCGATGCCGCCGATATAAAGTTCACCGGTAACGCCTGCGGGAACTTCGTTTCCGTCAAGGTCCACAATAAATTCGACAACGCCCGGAAGAGGACGGCCGGCATTCACGGAATCATATCCCGACAGTTCCTGCGTATTGGAAGATACGGTCGTCTCCGTAGGACCGTAAGTGTTAAATAAAAGTCTGTCCTTATTTTTCTTCAGTGTTAACAGAAGCTGTTCCGGATATTTCTCTCCACCGTTAATGAGAATCTTACAGTTCTCAATCGCCTCCTTAAAGTCCGCCGACTCCATAAGGGTCTGGAGTCTTGACGGCGTGCAGCCGAAGACATCGGTTCCGGTTGCCTTCATTCTTGCCGCAAGGCTGTTTGCATCATTGATTTCCTCATCGGATGCAACGGAAAGCGTCAGGCCGTTAAATAAAGGTCCTCCCCACTCTTTAATCGAGAAGTCGAAGGAGAAGGTGGTAACGGCGGTAAGAACATGCCCTCTTTCGGCCATCGCATGCATCAGAATGTTATCCGGTACAGCCGTCACATAATTGACGATGCCTCTGTGCTTTAACATAACGCCTTTCGGCTTGCCGGTTGATCCGGACGTATAGATTAAGTATGCCAGGTCATCCTGCGTAATGCTTACTTCCGGCTTGGATGTATTTTCTTCCGCAAGCAGGCTTGCAATATCCGCTGCCGGCTTATCCGTAAACCGTTCCGCCTTGTCCGCCGTGGTAATAATTAAATCCGCCCCGGAATCGTCGATAATATGACGTACTCTCTCAATGGGGTAATTCGGATCACACGGGATATACGCACCGCCTGCTTTGAGGGTTCCGTACAGGGCAAAGAAAAATCCAGCTGTACGCGGTAAAAGAAGGATGACGCGGCTTCCCGTTTTAATGCCATTTTTAATCAAAGCATTGGCAATGCGGTTTGCATTTTCGTCAAGTTCTTTATAAGTGTAATCACCGTCCACAGCCGTTATCGCAAGCTTATCCGGCGTAAGGCGTGCATGCTTTTCAATACCCGAATGGAATAAAACAGACGGATCAATCTCGGGTTTCACATCCCTGGAATGATATGTTAAGAGAACCTCTTCTCTTTCTTTATCCAGAAGCGTAATGCCGCGGAGTCTGTTTCGTCCGTATTTTGCAAACTTTTCGATAACAATGGCATAGGATTTGATAAACTCATCGATTGCCTTGTCCGTGTAAAGAGCATCGTTAAACTCAACCTCGATGGCAGGGCTGCTTGCTTTATCGACAATCCTTACGGTAATGCCGAACTTCGCTTCCGGTGTTTCGATTCCTTCCACCTTTACAAGACCCGGAATATCCGGTTTTTCCACGATACCGCGCTGATATTCATACATAACGTGAATATCAAAGCCCCACTTTGCGGCCACTTCCGCAAACGGATAATTCTCGTGGTCCATTGCCTTCTGCAGTCCGTCGGAAACCTCTTTTACAAAATCATTGACCGTTCCGTCGGAAAGTTTTGCCGCTAAAGGCAGCGTATTTACAAACATTCCGAACGTATCCGCAAAGCGGACATCCGACCGGCCGCTTGAAATAGTTGCAAGATAAATCTTATCGGATACCGATACTCTCGCAAGCGTATAGTCAAGAGCTGCAAGGAACAATCCGGCTTCGGAAACACTTAAATCCCGGCAGGCTTTTGATACCAGATTTTCGTCAAAGGTTCCGTAAGCAAACTTCTTCTTTCCGGGTTCTGCTGCCTTTGAAACATCACAAGGAAGCTCCGTGGAGGATTCGTATTCGCCTAAAAGATTCGCATAATATTCTTCATACTCATCGCCCCGCTCGCTTTCCAGCATTTCCTTCTGGTTCTTTATATAGGCAAAGTACGAGGACATCTCTTTTTCGATTTCGCCGTCACTCTTAAGCGCCTTGCCCAGTTCCTTTAAGAACCGGTCCATGGAGAATCCGTCAAAAATCAAATGATGGAAGTCCGCATAAAGCTTTACATCCTCTTTGCCTTTAATAATCGCGAACTTAAATAACGGGCCGCGGTTTAAGTGGAATGCCTTGACGAAATCCTTCTGAAACACCTCGCATTCCTCCGCCGATTTTTCGTATACGGGAATCTCCGGCAGAGTAATTTCGTCTTTGATTGCCACAACCTGTTTGTCATCGATGTCGAAGTGGACAAAAACAGACGGATGGGCCTTAAGCACTTTTCCGACAGCGTCTTTAATCCGCTCCGGATCCGTCCCCTCATCAAACGTGATAATCGAAGGAATATTGTAAGTGATGGCATTGGGATTCTTCATGCAGTCCACGTAAATGCCGCTCTGGGCTGCGCTGAGAGGCATGCTGTCTTCCTCTTTGTCCGGTTCTTTTACACTGCCTGCTGCCCCATTGTTCATCCAGTTTTCCAGAATACGGTTCTCGATATCGGTAATGCTTAAATCCTTCATCGACTTCACGGGAATATCGATACCGAAATTCTTTAACAGCTTTGTGGAAAGCCGGATCATGCTAAGGCTGGTAAAGCCGAGGAATTCAAGCGCCGTATTCAGCGGCGGATTCGGCATATTGAGTGCTTCGCCGATAATACTCTTCAGTTCCGTTTCAAGCACGTTATCCACATGTGTACTGTCTTCTTCCATCGCGGTAATGACCGGTTCGGGCAGCGCTTTTTTATTTACCTTGCCGTTCTGGTTCAGCGGAATCTTGTCAATCTGCATGATGGATGCCGGAATCATATACGGAGGCTTTCTGGTTCTGATATATTCGGCAATTTCCTTTGCCTCAACCTTTTCCTCCGATACGTAATAAGCGGCGATGGCCTTGCCGTCGGCACCTAAATCTTTTGCTACAACCGCAACATCCTTAATCTTGTCGATTTCACGGATAACGGCTTCCACTTCGCTAAGCTCAACACGGAATCCGTGAATTTTTACCTGACCGTCACGGCGTCCGATAAATTCAATTTCTCCGTCTAAACGGTAACGGACAATGTCACCGCTTCTGTAAGCCTTCTTGTATTCGCCGATGTCAAACGGATTCTCTACAAAAACCTCTTCCGTTTTCTCCGGTCTGTTAAGATAACCTTCTCCAACGTGGGGACCGGCAATAATCAGTTCGCCGAGAGCGCCCGGAGGAAGGAGATGTCCGAAAGCATCCACAACATAGCACTTTAAGTCCGCAAGGGGATGTCCGATCGGGATATTGTCCTCTTTCTTCGTAACATGATAAATGGTGGAGAAGATGGTACACTCCGTCGGACCGTAGCCGTTATAGAATTCAATTCCTTTCGGCGGTTCCATGGATGCCAGTTTTTCGCCTCCGACCGAAATGGCCCGAAGTCCCGGTGTCTTCATTTCAACGGCAAACTGACGTCCGACCTGCGTTGTCATAAAGGCCACCGTCACGCCGTTCTTGATAAAGTATTCATTCATGGCCGAAAGATCCAGCCTCATTTCTTCGGGTACGATACAAACCGCAGCACCGGCGGAAAGTGCCGGATACATATCCATCATGCAGGCATCGAATCCGTAGGATGCATACTGTCCGGCCGTGTCATTTTTAGTAAGGGCAAAGAATTTCTTATACCAGTCGATGAAACATACCAGATTGCGGTGTGTCAGTTTTACGCCTTTTGGAACACCGGTACTTCCGGATGTATAAAGCAGGATGAAAAGGTCATCCGGCATACATTCGGCAGAAGGTGATTTCTCCGGCAAATTCTCAATTTCGGCAAGCGTAAGTCTCGGTCCGATATAATCGGTAATAAGAGCCCCGAGTTCGTCCGTGGTAATCAAAAGACCGGCGGAAGCATCCTGAATCATGAAATTCAGTCGTTCCGTGGGATAGGTTGCATCAAGCGGCTGATACGCACATCCGGCTTTCAGGGCACCTAAGGATGCAATCACCTGATAGACGCCTCTCGGAATCAGGATGGATACCACATCGCCCTTTGTAAGGCCGATGGATTCGATATAGGCCGCTATATTATCGGATAAGCGGTCCGCTTCTTTAAATGTCCGCTTTTCGTCTTCATAGATTACCGCTGTATGGTCCGGATATTTCGCCGCCGCAGCTTTAAAGAGCGATACGACCGTCTGCGTTCTGTCATAGTCCGTTTCGGTCTTATTCCACTCCCGGATTCGTTCAATCTCATCGTATCCGGTAAGAGAAACCTCTCCCACCGTTTCCGCAACGAGCATATTCTTTAAAACATTTTCAAAGGCATTTAAGATCTCACCGATAAATTCCTCCGAATACAGATCGCTCCGGTACTCGGCACGCACATTATATAATCCGTCTTTTTTATACATCTGGATGGCCAGCTGTTCGCCCGTGGCGTTTTCCATAACCGGAATCCGCTCCACGTCTCCGCCGGCAAATCCGCCGACATTCAGAACATCACCCTGATATACGAATAACAGATTGCTTGTCATTCCGGTTTCGGCAACAAGTTCATAGAACGGATAAATATCATTGTTCATGCAGCCAAGCATCTGCTCTTTGGCATTAGCAAGATAATCCCTGATTTTCTCTTCTTTCGAAAACTTTGCATATACCGGAAGTGTTTTTACCAGCATGGCAATGGTTCTTGCCGTTCTTAAGGAATCCCGGCCGTTATAAATCGTGGTAAACAGTGCCTCGTTCATGCCGGCATAAAGTCCCATGCAGATTCCGAAGGAGACAACGGCATAAATATTCTCTGTCACACCGTATTTTCTGCAGATTTCTTCCACTTCATAAGCACCGATTTCCAGATCCCTGGTCACGACGCCGTAGGACATTTCCTCTTCCTTGCGGTCGGGAATCGGAAGGCTGTCCACTTCGAGTCCTCCGAACGTTTCAAGATACCAGGCTTTGGCTTCTTCATACTTCGTTTCTTTTCCGAACTGTTCATCCTCGGCCACTTCGAATCCGCTGTAGGTCTCTTTTTCAAGCGGCGAACCAAGATACGCTTTCTCCAGGTCTTTTACAAAGATCAGCATGGAAGAACCGTCAAAAATGATATGGTGAAGGTCGACAAACAGATACTTTCCTTCTTCCGTTTCGAAAATTCGTATTCTGAAAAGCCGGTCCGTCAGAATCCGGAAGGGCTGCATAAGATTCGGAATCAGTTCCTTAAACTCTTTTTCGGATATCTTTTCAACGGTCTGGGTATAGGCATCGTCGTCTCTTCTAAACTGCACCGGATTGCCGTCATTATCGGTTTTTAAGCCGACTTTAATAAACGGATGCGCATCTGCCACCTGTTCACAGGCCGTTCTTAATTTCTCCGTATCAATCTCATTTGAAAGTCTAAGCAGGATGGGATTGTTATATAATGCCTCGCCGTCCCGGTTGATGGATTCGATAAAAATACCGAGCTGTGTACCGGAGAGCGGATATTCGTCCTTCTTTACACGAACCCTTGTCTCCTTGCCTGCCATGCATGCCTCGGCAATTTTTCTCGGAGTCTTTGCCGAATATATAATCTTGCTGTCAAGATCCAGTTCGGCACATTCGGTTGCCAGTTTCATGACACGGATACTGTCGCCACCCATGGCAAAGAAATCATCATCGATTCCCACCTGATCGACGCCGAGAGCCGCTTCGAACGCACGGCAGATCATCGACTGCGTTTCATTCTCCGGAGGAACGTATTCGGACCGTTTGCTCATAACATCCGGCTCGGGAAGGCTCTTGCGGTCGATTTTTCCGTTCATGTTGATGGGAAGTTTGTCCATGTACATAAAGAATGCGGGAATCATATAAGGCGGAAGTTTCTCGGAAATCTTTTCGACAAGTTCCGTATCTTCCATCTGCTCTCCCGTGTAATAAGCAGACAGGAAAATTTTGCCGTCCTTTCCTTCGATGGCTTTCACCACGGCATTTTCCACGCCGTCAACCGCACGGATGACGTTTTCGATTTCACCGGGTTCCACTCTCTGGCCGTTAATCTTTACCATCCAGTCTTTCCGGTTGACGTAAACAAGATTTCCGTCCGGAAGCATTTTTAAGATATCTCCCGTGTGAAGCCAGCCGCCCCGGTAAAGCTTCTTCGTTGCCTCGGGATTCTTAAAATACCCCGGTGTAAAGTTGCCTTTTATGCACAATTCGCCTTCTTCTCCGTCCGCGACAGGATTCATGTCATCATCAAGAAGTGCCCATTCGAGATTCTCATCCGGCTTGCCGACCGGAGTCTGCTCATACGGTTTGTCTACCTGAAAATGGGTAATGGTACCCAGGGTTTCACTCATGCCGTAGTTATTAATGAGACGGTAACC
>JAEEGL016779294.1_pt1 | contig 13552 bp, 7 predicted proteins | sample 9134231 | NCBI WGS metagenome assembly JAEEGL01 (sample SAMN16246548, study PRJNA631951) | gut metagenome | biome: gut microbiome; feature: rumen; material: fiber-attached | host: Bos | place: Iran: Karaj | collected 2018-10
ATAAGTAGTCCAAGGCGGAGCCACGGACGCATCAGGCGAGGCGCCGGCGCGAAGGCGTAATAATTACGTCAAGCGCCGGCAACGATGCATCATGCGCCCGTGACCCGCATGGGAAAGGTATTTAGGTTCCGCCACACTAGCCTGCCGGTGCGACGCGAACGAAGAGCGGGCGGAAGCGCGGCCAGTCATCGAGCAGCCGCTTTGCCAGCGGCGAAGCCGTGCGGCCAATGTGTTCGCCGAGCAGGGCGCGAAGTTCCGCCTCGTCGTCCGACCCGGGCAGAACGGCCGACAGGTCGACTGAATCGAGGTTGCACTTGAGGTCGAGGTCGCCATCCATGTCGAGCACGTAGGCGACACCGCCCGTCATGCCCGCCGCGAAGTTGACGCCGACGGGCCCCAGCACCACGACTTTTCCACCCGTCATGTATTCGCAACCATGGTCGCCAAGGCCTTCGACGACCAGCGTCACGCCCGAGTTGCGGACGGCGAAACGTTCGCCCGCCTGTCCGTTGATGAAGACGGAACCCGATGTCGCCCCGTAGGCGATTACGTTTCCTGCAATTGCATTCTCCTCGGGACGGCCGGCGAATCCGGGCGGCGGCGCAACCGTGACAATGCCGCCGGACATCCCCTTGGCAAGGTAGTCGTTGGCTTCGCCGCGAAGATTGAAGGTGATGCCCTTCGCGAGAAAGGCGGCGAACGACTGTCCGCCCGTGCCTGCGAAATCGACGGTGACGGTGTCGTCGGCGAGGTCCGGGGCCCGAACGGACACTTCGCCGGAGAGCTCGGCGCCCACCGTGCGGTCGGTGTTGCGGCAGACGCGCGCAAACCGAACCTTCCCCATGGACGGCGACACGGCGGGAAGAATCTCAGGCAGCAATTCGCGGCGGTCGTAGTTCGCGAGCGCCGGCTTGCCCCAGGCGGGATCGTAGCGGATCGCATCCCCAGCCTCCCGATGGAAGATGGGGGCGAAATCAAAGACCTGGGCGTCGCTCGCAAGAAGATCGCTGCGGCCGACGGCCTCGTCGAGCGAGCGAAGTCCGAGAGCGGCGAGCTGGACACGCACCTCTTCGGCGAGAAAGAGGAAGTAATTGCGCAGATGCGCGGGCTTGCCCGCGAAGCACCGTCGAAGCTCGGGCTTCTGCGTGGCAATGCCCACGGGGCAGGAATTGAGGTTGCAGTGGCGGCACTGGACGCAGCCGAGCGCGACGAGCATGGAGGTTCCAAAGCCGAACTCCTCGGCGCCGAGAAGGGCGGCAATCACAATGTCGCGGCCCGTGCGGAGCTGGCCGTCGACCTGGAGCTTGACGCGGCCGCGCAGCCCGTTCCTGACGAGCGTCTGCTGCGCTTCGGAGAGGCCGAGCTCCCAGGGCAGACCCGCGTGCTTGACCGAGGAGAGCGGGGCGGCGCCCGTGCCGCCATCGAAGCCGGAGATGACAACGACGTCCGCATGGGCCTTTGCCACGCCTGCGGCAACAGTGCCGACGCCCGCTTCGGAGACGAGCTTCACCGAAACGCGCGCGGCGGGATTCGCGCACTGGAGGTCGTAGATGAGCTGGGCGAGGTCCTCGATGGAGTAGATGTCGTGGTGCGGCGGCGGCGAGATGAGGGTCGTGCCGGGCTTCGCGTGGCGGAGGCGGGCGACGAACTCGTTCACCTTGTGGCCGGGGAGCTGTCCGCCTTCGCCCGGCTTCGCTCCCTGGGCGACCTTGATCTGGAGGTCCTTCGCGGCGCGAAGGTAGGAGATTGTCACGCCGAAGCGACCCGAGGCGACCTGCTTGATGCCGCAGTTCCTGTCGGTGCCGAAGCGCTCGGCGTTTTCACCGCCTTCGCCGCAGTTGGACATGGTGCCGAGTCCATTCAGGGCGATGGCGATTGTCTCGTGCGCCTCGGGCGAGAGCGAGCCGAGCGACATCGCGCCGCCAACGAAGTGACGGACAATCGCCTCGGCGGGTTCGACTTCCCCTACGAGGATCGGCGTCGCCTTGCGGAAGCGGAAACGCGAGCGCAGTGCGACCTCCGCCGAATCAACTGAGTCGGTGTAGCGCTTGAAGCGCCCGAAGTCACCGCTGCGGACAGACTCGCGGAAATCGGAGAGACGCTGCGGGTTCCAGAGGTGCTCCTCCCCTTCCCGGCGGTAACGATATTCTCCGCCCGGATCCGGCGACTTGCCGACGGCGCGGCGGTTCGCGGCGGAGGCGATCTCATCGAGCCCTACGCCGCCTACGGGCGAGGCAATCCCGGAAAAGTAGTTCGCAACGAGCGCTTGGTCGAGGCCGACTGCTTCGAAGATGCGCGCCGAGCGATAGGACCGCAAGGTGGCGATGCCCATCTTCGACATGATCTTCTTGAGACCGAGATCGAGGGCCCCGACATAGTTCGAGGCGGCCTGGACAGTGTTGTCCGGGCAAAGCGCGGAAACGCTCTGGAGTGCAAGGTAGGGATTGACGGCGGTCGCGCCGAAGCCGAGCAGCAACGCGACATGCATGACCTCGCGCGCTTCGCCCGACTGGACGACGAGCCCGATCGAGGGACGGACACCCGCCCCCACGAGCACGTTGTTGACGGCCGCGACGGCAAGAAGCGAGGGAATCGGCACCGTTCCGCCCGGAAGGGCCTTGTCCGACAGGACGACGATTTTCGCGCCGCAGCGAACGGCGGCAAGTGCGGCGTCGGCGAGATCGTCGAGCGCCGACTTAAGCTCCGCACCGCCGCCGCCGGCCGAAAAGGCCATCGGGAGCGTGACGGCCGGGTAGCCGCAGTCGGCGACCTTGGAGAGATGGGCGAGTTCGTCGTCCGTGAGAATCGGTCGGCGGAGCTTGATGAGGTGCGCGTATTCGGGTCCTTCCTGCAGGATGTTGCCCACATTGCCGATGTAGGTCATGAGCGACATCATCAGCTCTTCGCGGATGGGATCGATTGGCGGGTTGGTGACCTGCGCGAAAAGCTGGTGGAAGAAGTCGAAGAGGAGGCGCGGCTTCTTGGAGAGGCAGGCAAGCGCGGCGTCGTTGCCCATCGCGCCGACGGGTTCGTGGCCCGTCTCGGCCATTGGGCGCAGAATGAGCTCGAGATCCTCGACCGTGTAGCCGAAGCGCGCCTGCTCGGCGGAGAGGTCCGCGGGGACGCGTGACGGCGCGATCTCCGTGAAGAGCCCCTGGACGGAGATGCGGTTCTCTTCGACCCAGCGGCAGTAGGGACGGCGACGCGCATAGATGGTCTTGAGTTCCCGGTCTTCAATGAGGCGGCCGTGTTCGAGATCGAGCCAGAGCATGGCGCCAGGCCGGAGTCGGCCGTGGCGGGCGACTTCTTGCGGGGGGATGTCGAGGACGCCCGTCTCGGAGGCGAGGACGAAGCGGCCAGACGTGGTGAGAGTCCAGCGCGCAGGGCGGAGACCGTTGCGGTCAAGGGCCGCCCCGAGGCTCCGGCCGTCCGTGAAGGCGACGGCCGCCGGTCCGTCCCACGGCTCCATTAGGGCCGAATGGTATTCGCAGAAGCCGCGGATGTAGTGGCCCATGTGGTATTTCGCGCCCCAGGCCTGCGGCATGAGCATGAGCATCGCGTGCGGGGCGTCGCGCCCTGCGGCGACGAGAAGCTCGAACATGTTGTCGAGCGAGGCGGAATCAGACTGGCCCGGCCGAATGAGCGGCAGGAGCTTCTTCAAGTCGTCGCCGAAGAGTGGCGAGGCGAGCGAGGGTTCGCGGGCGGCGAGCGCATTGAGGTTGCCTTTGAGCGTGTTGATCTCGCCGTTATGCGCAAGCATGCGATAGGGGTGGGCCAGCTCCCACGTCGGGAAGGTGTTCGTGGAGTAGCGCTGGTGAACGATTGCGAAGGGTGATTCGACAAGCGGACTGGAAAGGTCTGGATAGAAGCGTTCCATCTGCGTGGCCAGAAGAAGGCCCTTGTAGACGATCGTCCGGGACGAAAAGGAGCAGACATAGCCCTTTTTGAGCTGTTTCTCGGCCACGCGGCGGACAACGAAGAGCCTGCGCTCGAAAGCGGGCTGGTCAACGGCCGCTTCGGACGCGACGAATAGCTGTCGAATGCGCGGACAAGCGGAGCGCGCAACGGGGCCGACGGCCGCAGGGTCAACGGGAACATCGCGCCAGGCGATGACGCGGCAGCCATTGCCGGCTACCGCCTTCTCGAAGACGGCCTCCTCTCCTTCGGCCCCGAAGATCATCGCCACACCGTAGGAGCCGGCGTCCGGAAGGTCGTCGACGAGGGTGCGGAAAAAGGCGTCCGGAAGACGCAGCAGGATGCCTGCGCCGTCGCCGGTCTCGGGATCGTTTCCTGTCGCGCCACGATGCATGAGGCGCTTGAGAATGGCGAGGCCGTCCACGACGATGCCGTGGCACGATGCGCCATTCATGTCCGCGACGAGCCCCACGCCGCATGCATCGTGCTCGTATTCGTGCCGGTAGAGGCCTTGCCGCCCGTCGGCTTCCTGATGGACTTCGCCTGGTTGCTGGTCGCTGTTTTTCATCTTGCTACTCCGTCTTGGAAAAGGGTTGGTTCAGGGCGTCGGCCACGGCCTTGCCGCTGGCCAGGGCGCGGACAACGAGGGAGGCGCCGTTGGCGCAGTCGCCCACGCAGAGAATCTGGCGCGTGGAGTCGGAGAGGAGTGTTGTGCGCGGCGTCTGGGAAAGACCAAGCTGCTGCACGATCGGGTTGTCCGGGGGAACGCCCGTGAAGCCCATCGCGAGGAGGACAAGGTCGGCGGGAATGACTTCCTTCGTTCCGGAAACGGCTGCGAATTTGAGGGGCCGGCCTTCCGGCGAGAAACTCCACTCGACCTGCTCCACTTCCACGCCCGTCACCCGAGTGTCGCCGAGAAAGCGAAGTGAATTGAGATTCCAGCGGCGCTCACAGCCCTCCTTGTGGCTGGAGCTGGTGCGGAGCTGATAGGGCCACTGCGGCCAGGGGGTGGAGACACTTCGCGCGTCTGGCGGCCGCGGCATGATTTCGATTTGCGTGACGGATGCGGCCCCCTGGCGAATGGCGGTACCGACGCAGTCGGAACCCGTATCGCCGCCGCCAATCACGAGAACGCGCCTGCCCTTGGCCGAAACGGGGAGCTTCTCCAGTTCGCCCGCATTGACGCGGTTCTGTCCCTGCAGGAACTCTAGAGCCAGATGGATGCCGGCAAGTCCGCGACCGGGGATTCCGAGGTCGCGCGCGGCGGGCGTTCCGATGGCCAGCACAAGCAAGTCGTTCGTCCGGGCGAGATAGCCGGCGGAGATGTCGCGGCCGATCTCGACGCCGGTCAGAAAGCGGATGCCCTCGGCTTCGAGGATGGCGCGGCGTCGCTCTATCACGCCCTTGTCGAGCTTGAAGTCCGGAATGCCGTAGCGAAGAAGGCCTCCGATTTGCTTCGACTTCTCGTAGACGGCGACCGCCCAGCCACGTCGCCGCAGCGTGACGGCGGCCGAAAGGCCCGACGGCCCCGCACCGACGACGGCTGCGCGCTTCCCATTCTCCCGTGCCGGCGGATGCGGCACGACCCAGCCGTTCGCAAAGGCCGTCTCGATGATCGCCTTCTCGGACTGGCGCACCATGACGGATTCCTCGTCAAGCTGATGGACGCAGCTCGCCTCGCAGAGCGCAGGGCAGACACGACAGGTGAATTCGGGAAAATCGCTATGGAGAGAGAGGAGATCATACGCGCGGCGCATGTCGCCCTGCGCTACGGAACGGTTCTGGTCGGGCACGAGATTTCCGAGGGGACAGCCCGCTCCATGGCAAAACGGAATGCCGCAGTCCATGCAGCGGCGCGCCTGCTCCCGGACGGCGTCCGCCGCGAGCACGCGCTCGACTTCCCTGAAATCGTGCCGACGCTCCCCTTCCGGGCGATAGATGTCTCGGATACGTTGCATTTTTCTCTCCTCGGAGAAAGCAACATGCAAGAGCCATGCCAAGGACCGCTTTGCCATCCGTCCCCACATCATTCGGTCAACTTCCTGTAAGCACGCCGCCCGAAAGTTACAGCCGATGTAATGGCTCGGGCTCCGCGACCGTCTTTTAGGCGCCTTTGAGGAATTGGCATGGTTCCTGCAATTTATCGCTCAATGCGATGAACGCATCTGAAAGGAACTACGATGAACGAGGCGATGAAGATGACGGACTTCGGAGCGGACGTGTTTGGCGCACAGGCGATCCGGGAGTACCTGCCCAAGGAAACCGCAAAGAAGCTCCAGGGAACGATTGAGAAGGGCGAGCCGCTCGATCCTTCGATTGCGGGCGAAGTGGCCCACGCGATGAAGCACTGGGCGATGGACCGGGGCGCAACGCACTACACGCACTGGTTCCTCCCCCTGACCGGATCGACGGCGGAGAAGCACGACTCCTTCCTCGAAATCAAGGGTGGCGAACCGATCATGGCCTTCTCGGGAAAGAACCTCATCGTAGGCGAGCCCGATGCGAGCTCCTTCCCATCGGGCGGCATCCGCTCGACCTTCGAGGCCCGCGGCTACACGGCGTGGGATCCGACCTCGCCGGCCTTCATCAAGCGCCACGGCAACGGCGCGACCCTCTGCATCCCCACCGCCTTCTGCGCGTATACGGGCGAAGCGCTCGACAAGAAGACCCCGCTGCTGCGCTCGATGCAGGCCCTTGACAAGTCCGTGAAGCGGCTCATGAAGCTCTTCGCCCTACCGGAGGCCCATGTCGGCTGCACACTCGGCGCCGAGCAGGAGTACTTCCTCGTTTCGAAAAAATACTGGGAGAAGCGACCGGACCTCATCATGACCGGACGCACGCTCTTCGGCGCGCCCTCCGCGAAGGGACAGCAGCTCGAGGACCACTACTTCGGAACGATCCCGGGCAACGTGCTCGATTTCATGAACGATGTCGAACGCGCGCTCTGGCGCCTGGGCATCCCTGCCAAGACCCGCCACAACGAAGTCGCCCCCGCGCAGTTCGAACTGGCCCCGCAGTTCGAGGAGCTCAACCTCGCAACGGACCACAACATGCTGATCATGGATACGCTCCGCAACGTCGCGGAGAAGCACGGCCTCAAATGCCTGCTCCATGAGAAGCCCTACGCCGGCGTGAACGGCAGCGGCAAGCACAACAACTGGTCCGTGAGCTACGGCGGCCGCAACCTCCTCGACCCCGGTACAAACCCCCAGGAAAACGCCATCTTCCTCACCGTCCTCTGCGCCATCATCGAGGCAGTCGACAAGCACGCCGACCTTCTCCGCGCCTCTGTCGCGGGGGCAGGCAACGACCACCGTCTCGGCGCCAACGAGGCGCCTCCGGCCGTCATCTCCATCTACCTGGGCGACCAGCTTGCGGAAATCGTCGACCAGATTGAAAGGGGCGTCTCGGGCAAGGCGAAGAAAGCCGGCCTCCTCAAGGTCGGCGTCGACACGCTGCCGCCGCTTCCGCGCGACGCAACGGACCGCAACCGCACATCGCCCTTCGCCTTCACGGGCAACAAGTTCGAGTTCCGTGCGCCGGGCTCCTCCGCCTGCTGCGCCGGCCCGATGACCGTGCTCAATACCATCGTCGCCGAGGCGGTGGACCGCATTGCGGACGAACTGGAGGCAAGCGGCACGACTGGAAAGGCCCGGCCCGGCGAACACACCGCCGCCTTCCACAAGGCACTTCAGGACATCCTGCAGAAAACGCTCTCACAGCACAAGCGCGTGATCTTCAACGGCAACGGTTACGAGGCGGGCTGGCTTGAAGAGGCCTCCAAGCGCGGCCTCCCCAATGCGCCGACGTCGCTGATGGCCTTTGAGGCCCTCGGCAAGGCGGAAAACGCGGCCCTTTTTGAAAAGTACGGTGTCTACAGCGCCCGTGAACTTTCCTCGCGGCGAGAAATCTTCCAGGAGGAATTTGCCGGCAAAGTGCGCATTGAGGGGACCTGCACCCGGGACATCGCCTCCGAAATGATTCTCCCGGCCGTCCGCAGCGAATTCGCGGAGACGATCGACGCCTACGCCCGCGCCGACAAGTGCGGCATCTCCTGCGGTACGTCGGGGCTTCGCCACGAACTCGCCGAACTCGGATCCGGCCTCGATGCGCTCAAGGCGGGCATCATGCAGCTCGATGTCGCGCTCGGAGGCACGGACAGCGCCGCCATTCTATCGGCGATGTGCGCCCTCCGCACGACGGCCGACACGCTCGAGCATCATGTCGCCGATGCGAAATGGCCCCTCCCGAAGTATCGCGACATGCTCTTTCTCTACTGAAACGGGGCGACCCCGGCATGAATGCGGCGTCGCGCCGGTGCGCCTCCCGAAACGGGCGCTCCGGCGCGACGCAGTCCGCAGAGGCGGCAGAAGTCATTGATCCTTGCGGCCGCCATCGTGCGGCAAAAGACCTTCCTCCACTACGCCGGTGCATAGCATGCGTAGCAGATCCTTGTAATCCCGGCTGTTCGTCGGATGGGCCCCATTCCTGGCAGACTTGTGCGACACAACCATGTCCAGCGCCGGTATCACGGTGATGTGCTGTCCGTACATTCCACAGGCGCAATACATGCCTTCGCATTCTGGAACAGGTCTTCCGATTGGCTCGGTCCACCACATGTAGCCATACCCGCTGCCGTCGCCGAATGTCGTAACGGGCTTCGTGGACTCCTCCACCCAGTCCGCCGGCACCAGCTGGCATCCGTTCCATCTGCCCTTGCGCAGCATCAGTTCGCCAATCTTCGCCATGTCACGGGTCGAAAGGTGGAAATGGTATGCAAGATGAATGGATTTTCCGGCATCGCCTGTCCGCCTGTGTCTGGCGAGGTCCCAATCCTGAAGCATGAGCGGTTCCGCGTATGCCTTGTCGAATATGCAGTAGATGTTCGTTGCGGCAATCATTTCAAAAACGGTTCCCGCGACATTGAAATCCCAATTGTTGTAGAGGAATTTTGTACCGGGCTTTGTCCTGCCTCTCTCCGGCCCCTTGCCTTCTGGAATTCCTCCTTTTGTTGCAGCAGGATGGTATACGCCCGATCTGGCGGTGATCAAATCACGGACGGTGGCGGTTTTCTCCATTGGCAACAATCCGCCGACATCATCGATTCCCAAATCCCCGATGGTCTTCGCCAAGTCAAGCATTCCGTTTTCGACATACCTGCCGAACATCATGGACAGAACGCTTTTGCGGCACGAAGCAATATACGACACCTCCCGGACATCGCCATATTGAAACGCCACTCGGCCATGAACAATGACCATAAGCCCGGTAGTTCCCATGTTCCGGCCTTTGATAAAACGGGGTATCGCCTCGAAGACCCTGGGATTGATGCCGGTTTCCTCCGCGGAAATTTCCTCCCATTCCTTCCCGTACGCCATTTCCCTTGCGCCGTCCGCAAGGGCGCCGAACACCATCGCCCCCCCGGCCATGGCGACACAAGCCATTGTTTTCGTTTTCAACATGGTCATAGTGTAGCAGAATGCTTGCTTTAAGGTCAATTTCAAGGTCAATTGCATCAAACCGGCTGATCACCGCTGTTCAATCAATGCTTCGTACACCGCCGCGTCCCGCGCCGAGAAGCAACAAAACGCCACCTCCATTTCCGACGCGTGTGGACACACCCCTCCAACCTCTGCGCCTCCGCCTCTTCGCGCCCCCGCGCGAGACAAATACGCCTTCACCTCCTGCACGGCAATCTTCGCGGCATCCCTGATCGGATACCCATGGACGCCGGTGGAGATGCATGGAAAGGCGATGAACACGCAGCCATTCTCAGCCGCGAGGACAAGGGAGTTGCGGTAGCACGCCGCCAGCTTTTCAGGCTCGCCATGCTGCCCGTCGCAATAGACCGGGCCGACCGTGTGGATGACAAATTTCGCAGGCAGACGAAAGCCAGGCGTGATGCGCGCCTCGCCCGTCGGACAGCGAATGCCCGGCCGCACCTCCGGCACCTTGAGGCAGGCCTCGTAGAGGTCATGGCCGGCGGCGCGATGAATGGCGCCGTCCACTCCTCCGCCGCCAAGCATCGTCTGGTTCGCCGCATTGACGATGGCGTCCACCGCCAGCGTCGTGATGTCGCCCTGGATAATCCTGGTCTTTCCCTGCATATCCGTACTGTAGCAAAATGCCTGATTCAAGGCACGATGAATTCTTCCTCCCCGTTGCTTCACCTTGGACGGCCCTGCATAAGGTCTGGCCTCCGAACCACAGCGCAGCGCCTCTGCTCTGCCACCGAAGGAATCCATGCGGACCGCATGCCCATTCGCATGCGACCGTCCATCGACTGCAAATTCTCCCGACGCGGTGTTCGCTGCGCCATAAGAATTCCATCGGCAGCTTCCGTGCGGCAACTTCCGAGCCAAGAGGACCGGCTCTTCCCCGCGGCATTCCTCAAGTCGGCTCCGCCGCCCAGCCCGCTCGGCGGGTACGGCCGATTCCACGCCTCGGACTTTCGTCCCCATTCAGGCCCTGCCGCCACGAAGAGGGGTCTCTCACTCGTGGAAATCGTCGTCCGCAGCCGGGCCTGGCGGGGAGGCGGCGAGGTCGGCCAGTGCCTCGATGATGCGCGCGGCGCAGACATCGAGGCTCGCCATTGAGGTTGAGATTCTGCGCTGAGGCTCGACAGCAACCACATTGGCCAACCATTGCACGGGCGAGACGTTGACGGGCTGCTTCTTTGAGGTTGAGGCCCCTCCTGGAGGTTGAGGCTTCCGAAATCACGCCCTAATCGTGCCCTATGTGACTTGGAAAACGAATGAGACCGCAGAGTCTGGGCCCTTCGTAGAGTCGCGTTTTCGGGCGTTTCGGGATGGTTTGCCAGAGGATTGTTGCGGCCTCACTTCTGGGACATAGGGCATGGATTGGGCATTGTTTTTTGTGTTTCGGGGTGTTTTTTTCCTGTATTTTTAAGTTTTCCAGGAATCAGGGCTGGACATGAAAAATCCGCTTAAACCATTGGCCTAAGCGGACTCTAAATTGGTAGCGGGGAGAGGATTTGAACCTCTGACCTTCAGGTTATGAGCCTGACGAGCTGCCGGACTGCTCCACCCCGCAATGCTAGGTGTCGAAGTGGCGCGCCTTGCAGGAGTCGAACCTGCAACCTTCTGATCCGTAGTCAGATGCTCTATCCAATTGAGCTAAAGGCGCTCCAAAAAGAACGATAATACTATATCGTTTTCGGACGGCTTTCGCAAGCAAAAAATAGCGAGGGGTGTGCTATAATCCTCTCCGCAAGGTTTTCCGAGGTTTTGCATGAGAACATTAGGTGTCATTCCGTCTCGCTGGGGCTCCACGCGCTTTCCTGGCAAGCCCCTGCACCCCATCTGTGGCAAGCCCATGGTCCAGTGGGTCGTCGAGGCCGCCAGCCGTGCCAAACGGCTTGATGGCGTCTTTGTCGCGACCGACGACGAGCGCATTGCCTCGGCCGTCCGCTCCTTTGGCGGCACGGCCATCATGACGCCCTCCGAACTTCCATCAGGCACGGACCGCATCGCCCGTGCGGCCAGTCCAATCGCGGACGACGACATCCTCGTCAACATTCAGGGCGACGAGCCCCTCATCGACCCGCGCCTTATCGACATGCTCGTCGAGCGCATGGCCGCCGACGCGAAGTGGTCGATGGCGACAGCCGCCTGTCCCATCGCCTCGCTCGACGACCTCAACGCGCGCACCGTCGTCAAGGTCGTTCTCGACGCGGAGGACGCGGCGCTCTACTTCTCGCGCCTTCCCATCCCCTGCCGACGCGATGGCGATCCCGACCTTTCGAGCGGCCTCTATTGGCGCCACCTTGGCATCTATGCCTACCGCGGCGCCTTCCTCAAAAAGTTCGTGGCCGCCCCGCCCTGCCTTCTCGAAACGACAGAATCCCTCGAGCAGCTCCGCGCGCTCAACATGGGTGCGAAGATTCTCGTCATCCGCACCGCCGATACGGGCATCGGCGTCGACACGCCCGCCGACATCCCCCGCATGGAGGCCCTTCTCCGCGCGCAGGCAAACGCCTAGTCCGCCATGAGCGCCCCTTCCGGAACCGGACGCGCGCCGTTGCGCTTCGGTCGCTACGATTGCGCCGCCTTTCTCATTTTCGCCGTCTATGCCGCTTCCTCGCTGGCGATCCCCGTCGTCCTCGTCGACATGGCCAGGGATCTCCACTTCCCGCTTCAGAAAGGCGGCATGGCAACGGGTGGATCCTTTCAGATCGTCCGCAGCCTCGCCATGTGCGCCTCGATGGTCTTCTCCGGCTTCGCCGCCGTGCGCTGGGGCAACCGCCGACCCATTGGCTTCGCCATTGGCACGATGGGGCTCGGCATTCTTCTCTGCGCCTTCGCCCCCACCTACATGCTCGTCCTACCCGTGCTACTTGTCGCCGGCCTCGGCGAGGGCATCGTCGAGGGCCTCGGCACCCCCTTCGTCCAGAACTTGCACGGGAACGACCCCGGCCGCTACGTGAACTTCGCGCACGGATTCTGGTCGCTTGGCACCTTCGTCTTCGCCCTCTTCGCGGGGGCCGCGCTCATCTGGCATGTCAGCTGGCGCGCCGTGCTCGCGGCGGTCGGCCTTCTCGCGTTCGTCCCGTTGTTCCCGCTATTCCTCCCTGCACGGATCCCCTACCCCGAACGCAAGCAGTCCGCATCATCGGCCGGAATCCGGCAGCGGGCGCTGATGCTTCTGCACGCACGGCGCTTCTGGCTCTATTTCGCGGCCATGTTCTTCGCGGGTGGCGGCGAATACTGCCTCACCTTCTGGTCTGCGAGCTTCATTCGCCTCAATTTCCAGTCCAACGCGCTCGTGGGCGCCGGCGGCACAGCCGTCTTTTCGGCCGGCATGTTCCTCGGCCGAACCGGCTTCGGCAACTACGTGGCCCAGCGCCATCTCAAGCGGCTCGTCGTCATTGTCGGCCTCTTCGGCGCGGCGGTCTCGGCGCTGGTCATTCCCTTCGCTTCTCACTTCGCCGCCCTTCCGCACGGAGTCGTCATGCCCGCCCTCTTCGTCCTGCTCTTCCTCTGCGGCATCGGCTCCGCACCCTTCTGGCCCAGCATCCAAAGCCTCTGCGTCGACCGTCTCCCGCATCTCGACTCCACGCTCGCCTTCATCATCCTCTCCTGCGCCGGCGTACCGGGCTGCGGCTTCTTCACCTGGCTCATGGGGGTGGCGGGCGACCATGTCGGCCTCGTCCAATCCTTCGCGCTCGTACCCCTGTCCTACCTCATCATGGTCGGACTTGTCCTGGCCGCCGCACGTGGCGGCCAGGACTGATAGGACCACGGTTTTTCCACCCGTCCTTCCGCCCCTCGGACCATCCGGCGATCCGCCGATCCGACGGAAATGGCTGGACTTTTCCGAAACCGCCCGCTATAGTTCTACCCGGCATGCACATTTTCCGCACTATCTGCATCCTCATCGCGCACATCGCCGCATGCGGCATCGCGCTCGCCGAAGGCGACGCGAATGCCGTCTGCATCGGCAGCATGTGCCTCCCGGTCGATGCCGCACCCGCCGTTCAAGCCCAGGCCCGGGCCGAAGGCGACGCGGATGCCGTCAGCATCGGCAGCATGTGCCTCCCGGTCGATGCCGCACCCGCCGTTCAAGCCCAGGCCCGAGCCGAAGGCGGCACGAATGCCGTCTGCATCGGCAGCATGTG
>JAEEGL012706899.1_pt1 | contig 13550 bp, 14 predicted proteins | sample 9134231 | NCBI WGS metagenome assembly JAEEGL01 (sample SAMN16246548, study PRJNA631951) | gut metagenome | biome: gut microbiome; feature: rumen; material: fiber-attached | host: Bos | place: Iran: Karaj | collected 2018-10
GTAAAATACTTCGAGTGGGTATACTTCATCTACGGAATCGTTATGACGCTCCTCCCGATGATTATCGGTTACATCTTCGCAAAGTACGTCCTGAAGCTGAACCTTTTGAACAACCTCGGATCAATCTGCGGAGGCATGACATCAACACCGGCGCTCGGAACATTGATTTCAACAGCGGGAACGGAAAAGGTTGCCGGAGCATACGCTTCAACCTACCCGATTGCGTTGATTTCAGTCGTAATCGTCTCTCAAGTTCTGATTATAATTTTCCGCTGAGCATTTTGATTTGAAATAATCAAGCCCTGGATTTTTTGTCCGGGGCTTTTTTTTATGCGGGCGTTTCCCGCCTTGCAGCTATATGCGGATTCTCTACCTGCTGGTGTTCAAGCTGAACCAGAGCCTGCGGAATTTCTCAAGGCATTTTTCAGCACCCTCATCTCTTTCCAAAACTTCGCCGGGCCAGCTTTTTTTCGAGTTGATTCCGTTGAGGTATTTGACTGCGGTTCCCCCGTTTGCCGTCCATGCGTAGAGATTCGCGTTCCAGTCGTCAATCAAAATGTCGCGCTTGTTCAAAGCCATGCCCCGGATGTTCGAGATGATGTTCCGTTTTTCGGTGGAAGTCGATAGAAAATGCGCACCAAAATCAAAGTCGGGAAATTCCTTCAAAAGCCAGTGGATTTTGTCAAGCGTCTGCTCGGTTCGCAAATCCCGTGGCACGGAAACCGATGTCAAGACCATGACGCATCCTGGAATCTCCTTGTAGAGCGTCCGGAAAATTTCCATCGCAACGGAATCAGCCGAAAGTGTTGAAAAATAATGCCCCCCAATCTGCGCGAAGGGAGGCTTTTCCCCGATGTAGCCGTTTATGTCGTAAGCGGCAAGAACGCCGTCCATGTCAAAATAAATCATAATTATAATATAAGGTCAGATTGCGATTTTTTCAAGGAAGGTTGCGGAAAGTGGAAAAAATACCGGCAAATTATAGCCTGTCTTTTTATCGTTTTTTTGCTTTATATTTTGCCGATAACATGCTATAATATTTCCTATGGCGAAGGTGGAATATATTTCAGTTGAAGAAGCCGCGAAACTCTGGAATCTGAGTGAAAGAAGCGTAAGAAATTACTGCTCGCAAGGCAGGGTTCCCGGAGCATTACTTGATGGGAAAACTTGGAAAGTACCATCCTCTGCTGAAAAACCGGGACGAAAAATTCGACATGCAGAAAAAGAAAGCAATCTGCTGTCATTTTTAAAACGTGAAAAGGAAGCCGGACTAAAAGGTGGAATATATCATAAAATCCAGATTGACCTCACGTACAATTCCAATCACATGGAGGGCTCGAAACTTACACACAATCAGACCCGCTATATTTTTGAGACAAAAACCCTGGGCATTACGGATGAAGCGGTAAAAGTGGATGACATCATAGAAACGGTAAATCATTTCCGCTGCATTGATTTGATTATAGAAGGTGCGGGGACAAGACTTTCCGAGAGCTTTATAAAACAGCTGCATTATATTCTTAAAATGGGAACAAGCGACGCTCAAAAATCATGGTTCCGTGTGGGCGATTACAAATCCCTTGGAAACGAAGTCGGTGGAAGAGAGACGACAAAGCCTTGTGATGTACCAAGGGAAATGAAAGCATTGCTTTTGGAATACAATTCCAGGGAGAAAATTACATTTGATGACATCCTTGATTTCCATGTCCGCTTTGAATCGATTCATCCATTTCAGGACGGTAACGGTCGTATTGGCCGCCTTATAATGTTCAAGGAATGTTTGAAACACAACATAGTCCCCTTCATAATCACTGAGAAATTAAAGCTGTATTATTACCGCGGAATAAAAGAATGGAAAAACGAAAGGGGCTATCTGCGGGACACCTGCCTTACAGGACAGGATGCAATGAAATTAAGTCTGGATTATTTCGGAGTGAAATATTTGAAATAGAGCGGGGAGTTTTTTTACACCGAAACCAAATTATAATAGGTGCTTCTAAAAAGGCCTGACATTTCCTTACCCCCCCAAAAAAAATTACCCCAGAGTACTCTGGGGTAAGGTCTTGACAAAGACCTTAAAGCGAAGTCTCGCTACGCTCGACTTCGCTTTAAGACACAAAAAAAAAGAAAACCAAGGAGGAATTTCATGGCAAAAACAACGGTAAAACCCGGGAACCCCTACAGCGGGGAAGGCGGAAGGATGCCATCCACCACAGGAAAACCAAGCGGTGGAAACAGGGGAAACAATCCGCCATCAAGTCATTCCAGCGGAAGCAAAGGGGGAAAGAAATGAAAAAAATCAGAGCGTTGGTTATGGTGCTGCTGGCTACGGCGGCGCTAGGCTTCATGGGGTGTCCATCACCTGTCAGTACATCAAATAACTATACTTATACCGGAACGGTGAAGGTCAAAATCTTCAACAATGCCGATGTACCGCTGACGGTAAGCAGCATAACAGAATACGGCTCCGATGGCTACTCCAACTCCCTGGACACTTTGGTGGGAAGCTATGGACAAGAAAATTCCATTCCTGTCAATGGAAATAAAGAGTTTGAAATCTCTTGCAGCAACAGCAGCAAATATTCAATCGGAGGAGGATTAATCGCAGGAAAAACAAAAATAAGCTGCCTCTGCACTTCCGGCTCATCCGTCGTCTATCCATACGCAGGCTACATCAACGGAACAAGCGTTACAATTTATACATCTACATCTGACAGCACAAAGCAAAAAACAAACAACTACAAATTTAACCATTCAACTCTAGGACTGAAAACATCCGACCCGGGCACCATAACGGTCATCTATAATTTTGTGAAAACAACTGGCGGTGATTATGTGCTCTGCAAGGTAGAATAAAATCGGTGAAAACCATTTCGCTCCCCGTTTGTCACATCATGGCACGCGGGGAGCATTTTTTTTTACCCATGCCGAATAACGAGACCATTTTTATCTTGCAAATATGCTTTTTATGTCTTAAAATTGACTGTATGAACGATAAAACTTTTAAGATTTCGATTTTTTCCAAGGTTGTCCTTCTTTTTTCGGTGATTATTGTAACAGCGACAACAATAATCGGGATGGTCTCGTATAACATTTCTTCCAAGGCGTTGAAGAATTCCGTAAGTTTAAATCTTGATACAATTTCTGCTGATGTCGCAAACACGATTGTCAATTTAAACGAGAAACATTTTTCCTTGATTGAGGGCCTCGCAAAGCTTGATGTCATTACCGATGAAAATGTTTCTCTTGCGGAAAAAACAGCAGTGCTGACTTCCGTGCGTAAAAAACTTGGCGGGCGTTATGAAAACCTTGCGTACTATGACAAAGACGGAAACGCAATGCTGCCTGATGGTTCCGTAAGAAATTTTGCCGGCGCGGTTTATCTTGAAGCCGCGATGAGGGGCGAGCGGTTCATTTCGGAACCTGCGTTCACGCCAGTCACAAACAGCGTCATGCAGAATTATTGTGTTCCTGTTTTTAATGATGACAATAAGCCAATCGGTGCGATTGTACTTATTCTGAGTGGAAATGCGGTTTTGGACGTGGTAAAGGAAATCGACATGGGTGCTGGCATGCATCCTGCGGTGATCAGCCGTTCAAGCCGGTCTGTGATTGCAGATCCAAATGCGAATACCGATGAAAATTCTACCGATGCGGAAATTGACGAAACCAAGGGACTCGGACTCATATTGAACCATGTTTTCGAGGGTCGTGAAAATCAGGAAGATTTTGTTGACCCCACTCTTCACACACGCATGATTGTTTCATACAAAAAAATTCCAAATACGGAGTGGACTATTTTCGCCGTAGTGCCTTATGATTTTTATTTCGGTTCTCTGAGCCATATGCAGCGCACAATAATATTCATCATTATTGGAACAATAATTTTTTCATTTGCAATAAGCGCTCCGTTTGTCCGTGTTATCGTAAAGCCACTTCTCACCGTGAAAAATTCCATCGGTGAAATTGCGAGCGGAAATGCGGATTTGACCAAGCGTATTCCGACCGCCTCAAACGACGAGGTTGGTGATGTGGTCAAAGGATTCAACCTGTTTGTAGAAAAACTTCAAGGAATCGTCACGAACCTGCAGAATTCAAAAAAGGATTTGATTGCCGTTGACAACAATCTGCAGGCCAGTTCACAGGATGCGTCCTCTTCTATCGTGGAAATCATTTCAAACATCGAAAGCGTTAACAGGCAGATTGTCAACCAGGCCGGTTCGGTCAATGAAACTGCCGGTGCGGTCAACGAGATAAGCGCGAACATCGATTCATTGGAAAAGATGATTCAGTCCCAGGCGGCTTGTGTTACCGAGGCTTCCGCGGCGGTCGAGGAGATGATTGGAAACATCAATTCCGTCAACAATTCCGTCGGCAAAATGATTTCGTCGTTCAAAACTTTGCAGGACCAGTCGAACGAAGGTTCCGCTACCCAGAACAACGCCAACGAAAAAATCATCCGCATTGAAGAGCAGTCGAAGATGCTACAGGATGCGAACACCGCCATCGCGAACATTGCGGAACAGACAAACCTGCTTGCCATGAATGCAGCCATAGAAGCTGCCCATGCAGGTGAAGCCGGAAAAGGATTTGCCGTCGTTGCAGATGAAATCAGAAAACTTTCCGAAACCTCAACCGAGCAGTCCAAGACGATTGGATCCGAGCTTCAGAAGATTCAGGTCACAATCCAGGAGGTCGTCGATGCCTCAAGCGATACAAACACGGCGTTCAGTGCAATCGCTCAGAGCATTTCCGATACAAGCCAGATTATCGAGCAAATCAAGGCGGCGATGGAGGAACAGCAGGTCGGCTCAAAGCAGATTATCAAGGCGCTGGAGTCGATGAACAATTCAACCACGGAAGTCCGTTCCGCCTCACAGGAAATGACGGAAGGAAACAAGCACATCCTTAGCGAGATTCAAAAACTACAGGTCGCAACCGACACAATGAAAGACAGCATTGAGGAAATGCAGATTGGTGCGGAAAGAATCAACAGGACGGGTGCGGATCTTTCTACAATTTCAAACCAGGTCGGAAACAACATCAAGAAAATCGGTTCCGAAATCGACCTGTTCAAGGTCTGATGTTTTTGCGCAAGGGATAGTAGTGGCGGCACGAATGTGACGTTCCAAAGGAATGGAGAGAGCCTTGCGAACGGAACCACGGATAGCCCGACCCGTCAGGGGTGCGCCCGAAAAAAAATAAAAAAATTTAAAAAAAATTGTAAAGTTTTTTTCAGTTCCCTCCGATATTGGTTTATGAAGGAACATGGGTGCTCAACTTCGCTGAAGACAACAGCCAGGCCTTCACGTAAAAGACTGTGGATGTAGCCTTGTAAATGCATTGCGCGGTCCTTTACAAACAGGCAGAAAGGATTTTGCCTGAATACACATAGTTCCACGGAGGAAAACACTATGGTTATTAATCACAACATGTCCGCAATGTTCGCTGGACGCTCAGTAAACGTAACAACAGGATCTGTCCAGAAGGACATGGAGAAACTCTCATCTGGCATGAGAATCAACCGTGCAGGTGATGATGCTTCAGGACTTGCCGTTTCTGAAAAAATGCGTTCACAGATTCGTGGTCTCAACCGCGCTTCAAAGAATGCCGCAGACGGAATCAGCTTTATCCAGACAACAGAAGGCTACCTCCAGGAGACAACAGATTTGATTCAGCGCATCCGCGAATTGGCTGTACAGTCAAGCAACGGTATCTACACTGACGAAGATCGTATGCAGATCCAGGTTGAGGTTTCTTCTCTTATCGCTGAAATCGACCGCGTAGCGTCACACGCTCAGTTCAACGGCATGAACATGCTGACTGGCCGCTTTGCCCGTGAGACAGGCGAGAACTCTGTTACAGCTTCTATGTGGCTCCACATCGGCGCAAACATGGACCAGAGGACACGCGTCTACATCGGAACAATGACAGCAGCAGCTCTTGGAGTACGCACAATCGGAACAGAAGAGATCCTTTCTCTTGCAACTCCTGATGAAGCAAACCGCGCAATCGGAACTCTTGACGAGGCTATCAAGATGATCAACAAGCAGCGCGCAGATCTCGGTGCATATCAGAACCGCCTTGAATTCACAGTCAAGGGCGTTGACATCGCAGCTGAGAACCTCCAGGCTTCAGAAAGCCGCATCCGCGACACAGACATGGCAAACCAGATGGTTGAATTCACAAAGAACTCAATCCTCGTCCAGTCTGGAACAGCAATGCTGGCACAGGCCAACGCACAGTCACAGACAGTCTTGTCTTTGCTGCAATAGTGTAGTATAATCTAAGCAGGTGTGGGTGTACTGTATATATAGTGCATCCCCCTGCTGACTGTGCGGACTTTCTCGTTTTTTGGCCCTGCGACATCGGGGCTTTAAAATCAAGCAAAATACCATGAAAATCCGTTCAAATGGTCAGACTTTTCTCCAGGTTTAGCTGGAGTTTGATCTTTGAAATGTGTTCCCCCATACGTTTATGACAGTATGGATTGTCACTCTGCAAAACAAAGTGACAGTTCCTGCTGTAAGGGGCTAAAACATCCGTCAGGGGCGCAAAAACTGTCGGATGCCCACATAAACGCGGCAGGCACCTTGGCATGAAGCCAGGGGTGTGCAAATCATGGAGGAACGAATATGGTTATCAATCACAACATGAGTTCAATGTTTGCAAACCGCCAGTTGGGTATCAACAACGACGCTCTTCTGGGCAACATTGAAAAACTTAGTTCTGGTGAAAAAATTAACAGAGCTGGCGACGATGCTTCTGGACTTGCAGTATCTGAGAAGATGCGCAGCCAGATCCGTGGACTCAACCAGGCCAACAGAAATGTCAACAATGGAATCTCTTTCATTCAGACAACTGAAGGCTACCTGCAGGAGACAACAGACATCCTGCAGAGAATCCGCGAGCTGTCAGTTCAGTCTGCAAACGGAATCTACACAGAAGAGGACCGCATGCAGATTCAGGTGGAAGTTTCACAGCTTGTCGCCGAGGTTGACCGCATTGCAAGCCAGGCACAGTTCAACGGAATGAACATGCTTACAGGCCGCTTTGCAGAGAATTCAATTTCCGGACAGGTCATGCAGTTCCACGTTGGTGCAAACATGGATCAGCGCGTGAGTGCATTTGTTGGCACAATGTCAGCAGAGGCACTTGGTCTTAGAAGTGCAACTTCCGAGCAGCTCAGCATTTCTACACCAGATTCTGCAAACATAGCTATCGGTACAATCGATAACGCACTCAAGCTCGTCAACAAGCAGAGAGCAGATTTGGGCGCTTATCAGAACCGCCTTGAGACAGCATCAAAGGGAATCGCTATCGCAGCAGAGAACACTCAGAGTGCTGAATCTGTCATCCGCGACACAGACATGGCTTCCGCGATGGTTGAGTATACAAAGAACTCAATCCTCACACAGGCCAGCACCGCGATGTTGGCACAGGCAAACACACAGTCACAGAACGTGCTTGCTCTGCTTCAGTAGTCTGGAAAACTGCAATTTTATTGTGGTTTAAATGCATCTTTTGATGCACATCGTTGTTTAAGAGATATCTGGATGTCATCTTTTGATTAACGATGGTATAAAAAGAGTGAGGAGGGGTGCGCCCCCTTCCCCCCTCTTTCTTTTTCAGGAGGAAAGTTCCATGAACACGATTAACGCGATTAATAGTTCAATTGGATCGATGGCAATGGATGGCCACAAAAACACTTTCTTCAACACCAATGTCGCTAAAGTTCAACAAGAATTGGCTCCAGCTGGTGCTGCAGAAGTGACGGATTATCTTGAAGCTAATTTGCATGACGTAAATGAGACTGTGAAGCAGCTTCAGGAATTATCGGATATGTTTCTCGGGCACACGGTCAAGTTCAGCGTAAACGATGAGCTTGGAAAAGTCATCGTCGAGGTTGTGGATCCGTCCACTAACCGGGTAATCCGACAGATTCCTTCAGAAGATTTGCAGAAAATACAAATCAACTTGAAGCACACCATAGGACTGCTGTTCGACGATGTAATATAACGGACTGTGCTGTTCACAAACGGGCAGCACAGTTTTTACCATTTTTCAAGGGGACGGGGATAAAATGGCAGACGGTATCAGCATTCCTGGCGTGACGGATAAGTACAAGACTAACGACCTCGTAGAAGCTCTTATGGAGACTGAGCGCATTCCTCTCAAAAGGGAACAGGCACAGCTGGAAAAATACGAAGCGCAGCAAAGTGCGTGGCGTGATGTAAACCAGCGCATGTCATCCCTGAGGGAAAGCGTCAAGTCTCTATATTCATTTGAGAACCCCTTCAGCAACAAGATGACAAGTTCATCGGACGAGTTCGCAATAACGGCGGACGCAAGCCGCAATGCTGACTACGGTTCATTCAAAATCGATGTGGTACAGCCGGCATCGGCAGACAGATTTCTCAGCGGAAACATAGACCGCAACATGCAGATTGAGCGTGGGGTCTACACATTCACGGTAGGCGACAAGACAGTTTCATTCAACTGGAAGGGCGGAAAGCTCTCCGATTTTGTCACGGCGCTCAACAAGCGTGGAACGAATGTCATCAAGGCAAGCGTCATAGGTGTCAGCGCAAAAGAAAAGGCCCTCCTCATTGAATCGCTTAAGACCGGCGAAGAAAACAGGCTCATATTCGCGGACAAGGCCCTTGATTTGGCAAAAAGAATCGACATGGTGACGGAGACCATACCTGAATCGGAAAAACTCCCATCCGACCTCTCAAAATACACGGCCCCATCCACACTGGACCTTGGGGACCAGGTTGGCATGCCCACGCTCACCAAAAAAGACGTAAAGACAGACGGAAAGACAATCACCATACCGCCAAGGAACGGAATAGAGATTCCAATCCCCGAGAGCGCGAAAAACTATGGCGACGGAAAAATAGAATTCTCATTCAAGGCAGAGACGGTTGACGACATCACCGACGAACTGAATTTTGGATTCAGTATGCCCGACATGCTAAACCCAGGCTACGTGGAGTACAGGGGCGTAACAGTCTACAATGAGGAAAACGAGACCACCCTTGAAGCCGGAGGTCCAGCATCCACTCCCCTTGTTCCGGTGGAGGACAAGCGCTATGTATTCATAAAGAACTCGGACGGAACAGAGACCGAGCTTCCCCAGGAAAACATCTCATACACGGACGGAAAAACCAGGGTCGTGATTCCGCTCAAGGACTATCCGGACGCTGTGAGCATAATACTCCGCAACAGCAACACGGGAAAGACCATAGCCATGACGGTTCCAGAATCCTACGACTCCGAAAAGGGAACTGGATTCACCCCGAACCATCCAATTGTAACGGCTTCGGACGCAATCGTGAAGTACGAGGGAATCACAATCACGCGCCCATCCAACGACATTGACGACATCATTCCGGACGTGACATTGCATCTGCACGAAAAGACGGAAAGAACCGCGACCATAACTATAAATCCCGACAAGGAGAGCGCAAAGGACGCGCTGATTACTTTTGTCGGAAAATACAACCAGGTCATGGCGGAGCTTAACATTCTCACCACGAGCAAGCCGGAGGTTGTCCACGAGCTTGACTACCTCACAGACGAGGAGCAGGAAAAGGAGATGGAGAAGCTTGGAATGTTCATAGGCGACTTCACCCTGACCAACGGAAAGTCCCAGCTCCAGAGAATCACCTCCAACAACTATGACTACGGCTACGACTCGGACATAACCATGCTCCACCAGATTGGAATCTCGACCAACGCGAGCGGTGGAAGTTCTGGCTACAACGCAGCCCAGCTCAGGGGCTACCTGGAGATTGACGAGAAAAAACTGGACGCGCAGCTGGAGTCCAACCTTGACCAGATAAAGGACCTCTTCGGCTTCGACACGGACGGGGACCTCATAATCGACAGCGGCATTGGATATTTGATGGACAAGCAGCTTTCCGCATGGACACAGACCGGTGGAATCATATCAACCAAGAACGATGCCCTCAAAACGCGGATAGACTCGTCAAATTCAAAGATTACTAAACTTCAGTCGCAACTTGACGATAAAGAATCAGAGTTAAAGCGAAAGTATTCCAATATGGAAAGCACTTTGAACAATTTGGAGAAGCAACAGACAACCGTTTCAAATTGGGCCGACTCACTGAACAATAGCAAAAAGAAATGAGGTGATTCATGCAGCTGAAGGTTAACGACGCGCCGGTAGATATTACCCTGGAAGACGAAAAGACTGTCGGGGATTTTTTGAAGTCCTTTGAGGAAGCCATTGAAAAGGAGGACGCGACCACGACGGGCATAGTCCTTGACGGCAAATCAATTTCGGCGGACGAGATTGATGCCATACAGGACAGACCTCTGGACGACTCAACAAGCATAGAGCTTACGGTAATCTCCAAGCCGCAGATTATAGAATCGTTCAGGGGGGACATTGCTTCTCTGACCGATCTGAGCGAAAAGCTTGGGGAAATCTCCGTGCTGATTCAGAGCGGAAAGGACGGCGAGGCATTCTCCATAATCAACAGTCTTGCAAACGAGATGGCAAATTTTGTGCGCAACGCAAGACTCAGCGCGCTTTTCCCGGATGTTTACGAAAAAATCACTGTGGACGGAAAGGACCTCAACACTTTCTTCGAGGACTTTTCGGTCATACTTAAAGATTTTGAGCAGGCCCTTTCGGAAAAGGACACAGTTACCGTAGGGGACCTTGCGGAATATGAAATCAATCCAAGACTGCAGCAGATTATAGAGTCCCTTGACAGGTGCTGCCAGTAGCGGACAACACTGAGGTAGGCTATGAAATCCGAGGCGGCAGGCTCCCCGATACTTGCAGAACAGAATCCAACACTCTACTGGGTCATCGTGCTTTCGATATCCGTTGCCGTTGTCGCCATAGTCCTGTCGTTCATAATAAGAAAGATTGTGGCGTGGAGAAAATCCGCGAACTTCATTGAGTCCCGCAAAAAAACTTTCACGACCAAGAAGAACATCAACCAGATTTACAGAAAGGCATCTCTTACCGAGGGGGAGGCAAGACTTCTCTGGCACATCTGCAAAAAAAACAGGGCCCCGAACATTGTGTTCCTGAACATGGACGCAGAGGCTGTCGAGGGCCTTATGAAAAAGCAGCACGGCGAAATGATTTCCAGGGGCGCAAGGGACGACCAGATTGCGGAACTTTTCAGCCTCACAATCAAACTGGAGCGCCTAAGGGAAGAGAATGCGGCAATAAGCTCATCGGAAAGCCTTGGGGAAGGACAGGAGCTTATCTACAAGGACAGGGAGGGAATCAACTGGACGTTCGTAATCACAAAGAACAGCCAGCAGGGCATCTTCCTGGAGATTCCAAAAATGTTCTTCAACAGCGACCAGAAGCCCGCTCTACATTCAAAATTCATTCTGACGGCAATCGACATAGGAAACTCGGCATACTCCATGCAGACAAGGGCGGTCCGCTATGAGGAAGCTCTGGACGGAAAATACATTCTGGTGACAAAATCCCCATGCCCTCTCGAGCCAATCAGAAGAAGAAAGTACAGGCGTATGGACCTGCACTCCCCCTGCATTTTCACGGAGATTGAGATGCGCGCAAAAAAGGGCGACAAGACCAGGGGATATGCCGTACTTGGGGAAAACATCAACGGAACGATACACGACATTTCTGCGGCGGGATGCAGTCTTTCAGGAAGGAAGGACATCATGGCAGGACGCTATCTTTTGATAAAATTCCAGCTGGGTGAACAGGAAATGGAGCTTACCGGAATCATCATCTCCACGACAAAAAATCAGGAGGACGGCTCCACCGGCTACCATGTGAAGTTCACCGACATACAGCTTTCCGTCAAAAACCATATACACGCCCATGTCTATGGGTACACCACGGCCAAGGAGGAAAAATAAGCCAAATTTTGATATGGGAAACTCTAAAAACTTCTGTTTTTGGGGATTGCCTTGTAATTATGCGAAATTTGGGTTATCCTATAAGGTATGAAAGTCTTAGAAATCAATTCAATTTCCAAAGAGGAAGGATACATCTACTACTTCAACAAGTACAGGGGAAATGCGGTTCTTGACATACTTTCCCAGAAAGTCACCGTGCCTGTAAGGTTCAGCATAGAGGTGAATCCGCTCGGAAAAAGGAACATAGAAATAGATTCTCTCCCCCAGAGCCTGAACTACCCGGTGATGCCTGTCAAAAAGTCTCTGAAGGACTTCATCGACGACCTGTACAAAAAGGGCGCGCTTCCGCAGGTGTGATTATGTCCGCCCTTGAATTCAGAACACGCACCCCGGAGGAGACTGTCGCACTTGGAGAAAAGATTGGCAGGCTCCTTAAACCGGGTGACATCATCGCAATGACCGGGACACTTGCCGCCGGAAAAACCACAATCACAAAGGGCATAGCAAAGTCGCTGGGAATCGAGGACTGCATCACAAGCCCCACGTTCTGCCTCATAAGCGAATACAGCGGAAAAGACATGCCGCTCTACCACATGGACGTTTACAGACTTGAAGGAGCGGAAGATTTCGTAAACCTTGGCGTGGACGACATGCTCTATGGGGACGGTGTCTGCATAATCGAGTGGAGCGAAAAAGTAAAATCGGAGCTTCCGTCAAAGACAATATGGATGACCATAACACCATCAGACGGCGGGGAGCGCACAATACGGATTGAAAACTGGAAAAACGGGAGCATAGACTGATGAACGCGCTTGCAATAGACTGCGCCGTGTCAAAAATCGCTGTGGCGGCAAAAAGGGATTCAAAATCGGTCAAGCTGGTTCTGGACATCGGCTCAAGGCAGTCCGAAAAACTTCTGCCGGCACTGGACTATGTAATGTCCGAAATGGAGATGGAAGCAGCGGACCTTGACTACACGGTCTCAACGCTTGGTCCCGGAACTTTCACAGGACTCAGGCTTGGACTCAGCACGCTGAAGGCACTGACACTCTCGCACGGAAAACCGCTCTACGGAGTCCCCTCCCTTGACGCATACAGATGGCCGCTAAAAGAAGAAAAATCCATGGTACTTAGCCTGATTACGGCAAAGGAGGATGAGTATTTCTGCGCCCTATATTCGAGCGGAAAAAAGATTCTGGAGGACTCAGACCTCACGCTGGAGGAAATCCTAAAGCTGTTCACAGCCGAAGACTCCGTAACATTATGCGGCCCCGGGGCAAAGGATTTTTTTGAGCAGGCATCACAGATTCCGGGTTGCCCCGAAATGAAGCTTGTCTTTCCCGATCCCGACTGCGCGGACTCCCTTTTTGAGATTGCAGAAAAAATGATTTCCGAAAACGTTTCCCCCATGGCAGACTACGACGGTCCAGTGTACGTCAGGAAAAGTGAGGCGGAGATTGTATACGAAAGCACCCACCCGGCAAAGGATGGACAGAATCAGTAAACCCACGGGGAGTATTCAGGGAAATACCAGGAGAAAAGTCCCAGCAGATTCAGGCGAACTTATTTTGCGGTAAAAATGTCCTTGAGCGCGTCCACTGAAATCTGGGATGCGGCGGCCTTGTTTTCACTCTGGATGGCATCAAAAACTTCCTGGCGGAAAA
>JAEEGL013655730.1_pt1 | contig 13550 bp, 12 predicted proteins | sample 9134231 | NCBI WGS metagenome assembly JAEEGL01 (sample SAMN16246548, study PRJNA631951) | gut metagenome | biome: gut microbiome; feature: rumen; material: fiber-attached | host: Bos | place: Iran: Karaj | collected 2018-10
ATGCTCGAGAACCTTTGCGGTTGCCTTCACGCCTTCTACAACGGGCTTGCCGACCGTAACGTCTTCGCCGTCCGCTACGAGCAGAACATCCATGGGGACTTCGGTGCCGACCTCTGCGTCGAGCTTCTCAACGAGAACTTCGTCGCCGACCTGGACCTTATACTGTTTCCCACCGGTCTGAATGATTGCGTACATGGTTTTTGTGCTTCCTCCTTCTTCCCAGACTCGCTCAAATACGGAGATGCTGTATAAGCATACTTAAATACCGCTCCGAAGCGGCTCACCTGAAAAATATAACACAGTCACATGCGGTTGTCAACGATTTTTTCATGAATTTTCGGACTTTTTTTGCACTCAGTGCAAAACTGTACAGACGCGTTTCGCCTCCGCAAGCTTTTTATCCGGCAGCGGACGTACGACATACTTTTCGGGATGCATGCTTTCGTTTCCGCGCACGAAGAAGGTTGCGTCCTCCACCTCCGGGAACAGCGTGCCGTTGCGTTTCTCAAGCTGTTCCATAACGACCTTGACGTCCGGATGCACTTCAATGTACATGCGTCGAATCTTCGAGCCTTTCAGAATCTGCAGTGTTTGTTTGCGCAATTTGTTGAAAACGGTATGCGGTGCAAGGACCTTTCCCTCACCGACGCAGCACGGGCAGGTGACTTTCAGCGTATCGCCGATGCTTCTGCCGGTCTTTTTGCGCGTAAGCTCAACGAGGCCGAGTTTTGTGAAGCCGAATACATGCGAACGCGTATGATCGTCGTGCATCGCATTCTTCAGTGTTTGCAGCACCAACTGACGGTTGGATTCTTTCTCCATATCGATAAAATCGATGATGACAATCCCGCCGATATCGCGCAGGCGCAGCTGCAGCGCGATCTCTGCTGCTGCTTCACAGTTTGTCGCGGTGATCGTCTTTTCGAGATTGTCCTTTCCGACAAATTTGCCGGTGTTGACGTCAATAACCGTCAACGCTTCCGCACGGTCGATAATCAGATATCCGCCGCTCTTAAGCCAGACTTTTCTTGCAAGTGCACGTTCGATTTTGCTCTCAGCCTCGCAGCGCTCGAATAAAGCTTCGCTGTCTTTGAACAGGATTCTTGCTTTGAGCTTCGGCGCCATGACGGAAGCAATATCTCTGAGCTCGTTATAGGCGTTGATATCGTTTACAAACAGCCGGTCTACATCGCGCATCAGAAGATCGCGCACCGTGCGAAACAAAAGGCTCTGTTCCTCGTGGAGCATCTTCGGTGCTTTTACGGCTTTGGCTTTCTTTTGAATCTCCTCGTAAAGCAGCTTCAAAGAATCGATTTCTTCAACAAACGCTTCTTTTGTGCGTCCTGCCGATGCAGTGCGTACAATGATGCCCATTCCGTCCGGCTTTAATTCCTTGATGAGTTTACGGAGCCTTGTACGCTCCTCTTCCTTCTCAATTCTGCGCGATACGCCGACGTATTCGACGGTCGGCATCAGCACAAGCGAGCGTCCCGCAAGCGTAATATGCGTTGTTACGCGCGCGCCTTTGGTGCCGATCGGGTCCTTCGCAACCTGTACGATTACGGTTTGCCCGGGCTTGAGCAGATCGCCGATCTTATGGGTTTCCGGAATCTTTTCAAGTTCATCATAGGCATCGCCGGGTGTAAAGACGTCTCCGGCGTACAGAAATGCGTTCTTTTCGAGTCCGATATCCACAAACGCAGCCTGCATGCCTGGAAGCACGTTTTGGACTTTGCCGAGATAGATGTTGCCGACGAGCCGTTCGCTGCCTTCCTGCTCCACATAGAGCTCCACAGGCGTACCGTCTTCGACAACCGCAACGCGTGTGTTGAACGCGTTAGCGTCAACCAAGATTTCTTTATTCATAAATACCTTTCCTTTACCGGAGACGCGGCAAGCGATCGGACCCCTCGAAACAGAGAGAAATGCGATGCGCCGTGAAGAAGCCGTTCAGGTGCAATCGGTCGAACAGCGCGCGTACAAAAGTCTCTGCGCGCAATCCGCCAGCTGCCGTCAGCGTGCCCACGACGTCAACGATCGCGGATGAATCCGAAACGTTCTTGACGGTCGCCTCCAAAATGTCCGGACGAATGTCAGCGGGTTTGATGCCGCTCTTCGTCTTCTTTTCCACGATCACGGGTTCGTTTCCCATGATCGACTGCACCGCTTTGCTTACTTCCTCTTCGGAAATGGGTGCGTCAAAATGCACGGTCAGTTCGTAGTGTGCTGCGCGAATGAGCTTTGAAAGTGTGTCAATGCCGCCATCTGCCTCAAATGCATCGATGATTTGCATTCCTTCGGGCAGAGCTGAATTAACACGGCTGATAAAAGCCTCAGGCTCAATCGCTTGATCCAATTCGACCTCAAACCACTCGCCGTCGCTCGTATATCCTGTCGCGAGTGCCGTGGCAAACGACAGCTTCGGATGCGGATTGAAACCTTTGGAATAAGCAAGCGGCAGTTCGGCGCGACGAAATGCGCGCTGTAATGTACGCTGTACGTCCAAATGCGATGTATAGCAGATCGCTTTATTCTTTTGAAATGCGGCAATAATCCTCACAGCGTTCTCCGAAACATCCGTTGCAGCCTTCGCGGCAGTCTCTTGTAGTACGAGCTTCCTTCGCGCGATTCCATTCGCGCTTCAAATAGCTTACCGTGGTCAGCGCGTCAATAATCTCCCACGGAAGCGGTTCTTCGGGATCGCGTTCCCGATACGCGTATTCATCCATCGTCAGTCCGTTCTCTGAAAACGCTTCCGCCCATGCATCCGGTCTGAAATGCTCCGCCCATGAATCGAAACGGCAGCCACGTTCAAATGCGTTAACAAGCACCGGCGCAAGTCTGCGATCTCCGCGCGAGAATACGGCTTCAAGTACAGACAGCACAGAAGGATGGCAGTGCAGCTCTCCCCCGCGCACGCCCTTCATGGCGTTTTTCAGAAGCTGCTGTTTCCTTCTGATCTCCTCCTGCTCGTTCTGCCCCACCCACTGAAACGCCGTCCATGGTTTTGGAACAAACGTTGAAACGCTGACCGTGACGCGGAAGCCCATACCGCGTTGTTCCTTCGGCAGACGATAGAAACATGCGGAAACCTTCCGTGCAAGGTCCGCTATTCCAAGGATGTCCTCATCCGTTTCGGTCGGCAGTCCGATCATGAAATAGAGCTTGACACCGCACCAGCCTGCTGTGAATGCATCGGTGACGGCACGCAAAAGGTCTTCCTCCGTCACATTCTTGTTAATGACGTCACGCATACGCTGCGTACCGGCTTCCGGCGCAAACGTTAATCCGCCCTTACGGACCGTCTGCATTTTTTCGAGGTCTTCTTTCAATAGAGAGTCGATGCGCAGAGACGGCAGCGAAACGGAGACCTTCTGCTCCGCCATATCATCGATAATCTGCGGAAGCAGCTCATGCAGTTCCGAATAATCGCCGGTGGAAAGCGAAAGCAACGAAACTTCATCATAGCCGGTGCAGCGAACAAGATCGCGCGTCTGATTGAGCAGCGTATCCTTTCTGCGCTCGCGAACGGGACGGTAGATGTATCCCGCCTGACAGAAACGGCAGCCGCGCGTACAGCCGCGCATGACCTCGACCGCCACGCGATCATGCACAATCTGCATATGCGGTACCAGCTGTTTTCCGACGTAAGGCGCATGATCGAGGTCCCTGACGACGCGGCGTCTGACGCGATCCGGTGCGATCGGATTTCTACGATCCATGCGTACATAACGTCCTTTCTCGAACACAGGTTCATAGAACGACGGGATATAGACGCCTTCGATCGCGGAAAGCCGCTCCAAAAGAACGGTTTTTGAAACGCCGTCCGCCTTTGCCTTACGCATGCAGTTGACGATTTCCGGCTCCATATCCTCGCCGTCACCGACCAGAATCGCATCGAAAAACGGCGCAATCGGTTCCGGATTGCAGGTACAGGGTCCGCCCGCGACGATCAGCGGGTAAGAATCGTCGCGTTCGGTTGCATAGAACGGAATTCCGGAGAGCTTCAGCATCGTCAGCACGTTTGTGTAGCACATTTCGTAAAGCAGAGAGAAGCCGACGATATCGAAATCCTTTAGCGGAGATTTTGTTTCAAGAGTAAACAGCGGTTCACCGGATTCCGTCAGCGCTTGTTCCATGTCGGTCCATGGAGCATAGCAACGCTCGCAGTATACACCGTCCATGCTGTTTAGAACATGATACAGAATGCGGCTTCCCTGATGCGACATGCCGATTTCGTAGACGTCCGGAAAACACAAAGCAAAGCGGAAGTCGTATGACGACTTCTTTGTCATATTCCATTCGTTTCCGAGATAGCGCGCGGGTTTTTCCACACGACTCAGGAGCTTGTCCAGCGCAATCGCGTCCAAAGCGAATCCTCACATTCTATAAGTTCACAATTTAACATCATATTTTACCACACGATTCTTGATAGGTCAATCCGAAAATACTTCCTTAATCAGTATTCCGTAACCGTATCTAGATGCAGCATCGAGCATGTCATCCTCATCAGCCTCTATACTTTTTGAATTGAGTCGAATACGAAAGATCGTAAAACGCTTTTTGGACAGCATTTGCATTGCCGTACCGATTGTTGCGCTTCCGTCAACCACAACCAATTGCGCAAGGATCGGCGATCCTTGCCTGCGCTCCGTTCTGCGTGCAAGCACCTGTGCAACAACAGAAGGTTTTACCTGATTCCATTCAAGACAAGCGGAAAGGAGCAAATACGGTGCAATTGCAAATAACATCCAAGCCGGCACGTCTCTTTGAATGCAAAGGATTCCGATTGTGATCAGTAGTAGTGCAATCAAACCTGTAAACAGAAAAGAGACTGTTCTTGCCGCGCGTTCCGATAGTATACGCAAAAGAAGTGCGCCAAAGACTTTTCCGCCATCCAACGGATAAGCGGGCAACAGATTGATGAGAGCAATCGCCGCATTTGTATGTATAAACGGTTCCAAATACTGCGTATATTGCGGAATCATCTGCGCAATCAAACGAATAGCAGATGCAATCACAAGCGAACCGACCGGGCCGGCAAGCGATGCGATCGCTTCCGATCGTGCTTCCGCGCACATGGTATCAAGATGCAGTACAGCACCGAACGGATAGATCGAAATTCGACGGACTGCAAAGCCGAGGTTCCTCGACGCAACGATATGAAAAAGCTCATGCAGAAACAGCGATACTGCCGCTATTGCAAGCGCTTTTCCTTCTCCAGCTATTATCAAAGCGACAAACAAAGGAAATACGCCGATCGACAGGCGTATTTCCGCTTTGCCGATGTGAAAGCTCATTTGTTCTTCAGAGAGAGATCGACATATTCGGTCGGATCCTGCGGCGCGCCGTTGAGCATGACACGCAGATAGATGCTTTTGCCCGCCGCAACGGTACCGAGCGGATCGCCTGTGTTTATTTCACTGCCCTGCAGAACGGAGACCGTTTCAAACCCGTAATAGACTGTCTCACAGTCGTTATTCGATTGAATACGAATGGAGTTGCCGAGTTGTTCGTCCCGTTCGACAGACAATACTTTTCCCGCCATACAGGCGGAAACCGTGTCGGACAATGCAGTAAATCGCAGCAGCTGACCGTCGCGCAAAAGCTCAATATCATTGCTCAAGACCGGTGCGCGCCATTTTCCGTTTGCACTCGCTTCCACATACTTCAGCGTACCGATCGCGTCATTTTGCTGTTCCTGCTGATCAGAGCCAAAATGTGTGCTTGTTTCCGCTACGGTGTCGCTCGGTTTACCGACGCCGAATGCGCGTATCACAATCGCAAGCGCCAAAACAGCTGCACACAAACTGATTTTGATGACAATTCCGCTTGCATCGACCTTCAATCGCTTCGGTTGATCGTTAACCGAGAAATTCGTTTCTTCGGAAAACCCGTCACGACTGCGTTCGTACTGTACTTTCATTTCGTCGAGTTTCATACCTGTTTCCCCCTTGCTGCAACAAAATACGCAGAGAAACGGCGAAATATTCCGACAACTTGATTCGGATTTACGATTTATCGGTTTCCGGTATGCCGATCGATCCAAAGCCGATAAATCGGATACGGATCAACATAGCAACGTTCCGGGGTGATGATCGAAAGATGCAGGTGCGGTGCTGCGGAATTGCCGGTGTTGCCGGATAGCCCGAGACGTTCGCCGGTTTGAATGGTTTGTCCGCGCACGACGCATTGAGACTGCTTCTTAAGATGATAGTAAAAGTATTCGTATCCGTCATCATCCATTACCGAAACGTAATATCCGCCCTTGATATGATAACCGACGGAAATGACCTTGCCTCCTGCGCAGGCATAGACCGGAGAACCCTGCGTACACCGAACATCCATACCGGTATGCACACGCGTTCCTCGATCGCGCGAACGGAACCATGTTGTTTTGATATTTTCATACCATTTCGCATCCAGCGGAAACGCCATTGCATCAAGCTTATCATGCGGCATAGCATACGTCCGCTGTTCGCGCTTTGTACCGTCATCCGCATACACTGTGTTTAGATAGTAATATGTGTTGCGCGCCGCAAACCAATCCGTTTCATTATCGAGCCAGAGAAGACGATCAAAACCTGAGAACCCGATTTTTACGATAATGACATCTTCTGTAATTCCGATATGCAGGAAAAGGTTCTGCTTCAGCACATCCGTCATACGGCTACCGTAAGTAAACAATAACGTACCGAGCATTTTCCAGTCAAGCGAAAGCGAGCAAAGCACTATGACTTTCTTATCTCCGTCATTCCCGACGGATAGTGCCTTCAACCTTTGATCAATTTTCTGAATATTATTTGAAAGCGTAAGGGCATACGCGTTTAAGCGATCAAACTGATTCATCAGCTGCGGATAGTTCTGCGGTGCGCACTCCCCTTCCTGCATATACGGCGTTACAATAGTATTCCGGATGTATGAAAGAAGCATTTCATCCGGACAAAGCGGTTTGTTGAAATTTGTCGAACGGTCAGCAAAAGCGGTGCCGATTGTCAGCACCGCCAGAAGAATCGCTATGCAGATTTGCGTTTTTCGCCTCATGACTTTTTTACAGGAGGCTGCGTCGCGGCAACATACGGCATGTCGATTTGAATGTCGTCGATCTGCCAGTTGTCCGTGTACGGCGTGTTTGCGACTGTGATGTTTGCATTATCCTTCCATTCGGCAATATGCAGCTGTTCGCGAATTGCTTTGGTTGCCTCGTCGTTCTTGCTGCCCTTGCGAATCTCCACTTCCGTATCGTAGCAGATATTATAGAAAATCCAACGCGCATCCGGAACAGTCAGTCGAATGCAGCCATGCGACGCCTTCTTGCCGAGCGACTGATAGGAAAGCTTTTGTATGGAAGTTAAGTCGCGGCGCTTATTGTACAGCGTCGAATGAAAATACGTCTTACTGAAGATCAAAGACCAATACTGCGCAGATTCCGGCGAGGATGCGAATTTGCCGAAACGTACTCTGGTTTTTTCCATCTTGAAAGTACCGATACGTGTTTCGTTCCCAACGCCGGTGCTGCCCGTAGAGCAAAGCATATAGCGCACAGGTATGGTATACTCGCCCGTCTCTGGATCCTTGGAATATACCATAACAACCTGCCAGTAAAGGTCGACAATGACACGGTAGGTGTCCGGTGAAGGATAGCCCAACGGCATACGGAATGTGGTTTCGTTCATCGGGTCCGCTTCGTTGAAATCGTCAAGCGAGCCTACCAGTTCTTCGAAACTCATATTGACCGTCGGCGCATAATACGAGAACGGAATCTCCGTCGGTGCCGGTGTATCGGTCGGTTCCGGCGTGGGCGTCGGGTCAGGCGTCGGGACAGGGGTCACCGGTACAGGCGTAACCGCCGTGATAACTTCTTCGATTGCGGGAATCTCAGTCACATTCGGCGTCGGTTCAGGTGTTACAACCTCAACTGCCGGTTCCGGCGTCGGAATCGGTGCTGTTTGTGTATTGCATGCAAAGACGGACAGTGCAGTGAGCAATGCAAGTATGAAAATGAAAATGCGAATTCTGTGTTTCATGCCTTACCTCTGTAAACTTTGTTAAGTTTACCACACAATCCCGCATCGGTAAACCCCGAATTTGTGTCAGAATTGCAAAATCTTCCAAAATAATTCATACTTCAACATAAATAGAAAAGCCGTTCGTGAACGGACGGCACATTATTTCTATTTCTTTGCCTTTTTCATGAGCACAAAACCGACGACTAGACAACCGGCAATACCGATCGCATATGGGATTGCATAGAGAAATGCAGTACTCGCCGGTGCGCTATATCCCATATGTTCGATGCCGCAGAGCATTGCGCGGTACAGATACGCTACATGTGCGCACATGATGTCCGAAAGCAGTACGGCAACTGCGAAACAAATCCAACTGAGCTTTTTCATATCATTGCACAGGTAAACCGAGGCGGCGTTTCATGACCTTTTCGACCGCGTTCAGGATGTTTTCATAGCCCGTACAGCGGCATAAGTGACCGGAGAGCAGCTTTCGCAGTTCGTCGCGGGTGTAGAGTTTCTTGGTCTCAAGAATCTCCACTGCTGTCATGATGAAGCCCGGTGTGCAGAAACCGCACTGGATCGCGGTTTCCTCCATAAACGCCTGTTGAATGTCTGAAATCTCGCCGTTCGGACCGGTCAGGCTTTCGAGTGTGCGGATGTTCTTTCCGTCAGCCCATACAGCAAGGTAAATGCAGGAATTGAACGCTTCGCCGTCGATCAGCACGTTGCACGCGCCGCATTCGCCGACCTCGCAGCCCTTTTTGACGGAGGTGAGATGAAATTCGTTGCGCAGCATGTCGGTGAGCGACGCGCGCACGTCGATCATCTGTTCGACTTCCTTGCCATTGATGGTACAGTGAATCAGTTTGTATTGACTCATTTGAGCTCACCTCCCGCCAGTTTGATGGATTCATAGAGACAGCGCTTAGCCATTTCGACAGCGATATGCTGTCGAAACGCTTTGCTTGCACGCCACGAATCGCGCGGGTTGATGTCGTTTAGCACCGCAAGTCCGAATTTGTCTATCAGCTCATACGAGATCGGCTGACCGTTTGCGACGGCTTCGGCGCTCGGCGCGCGCATCGGAACGGGACCTGCGACGCCGTAAGCGATCCTTGCGCGCTCGATCGTCCGTTTGTCCGCCGAGAGCCGCACATTGACAGAGCAACCGAGCGTTGCAATATCCATGGCATTGCGCATTGCATACTTGATATAGTGTCCGAAGGTGTTTTGATAACTTGCCTTCGGAATCAGGATCGCGGTCTGAATCTCGCCGTCTTCGACGCGGATATCAACCTGACCCGCCTTGATATAGAAATCCTTGATCGGAATTCGACGGACGCCGTTTTTACCGGTCAGCTCGACAATCGCTTCCCATGCGTGCAGCGTCGATGCGGAATCCGCGCTCGTGACGCCGTTGCAGGTATTGCCGCCGATCGTACCGATATTGCGAATCTGCGGACCGCCGACCATGTCGACCGCCTCACCGAGCACGTTAATGTACTTTTGGATGATCGGATCGCGTGTGATGTGCGAAAAGCTTGTCAAGCTGCCGATGCGGATATTTTCGTCTGCGTCGATCGTGATGCCGCGCAGCTCGTCCAGTCCGTAGATCGAAATCAATTCCTTGCCGGCGCGTTTGCCTTCGCGCATCTGCACCAGTACGTCACTGCCGCCCGCAATGATCTGCGCTTCGGGATGCGCCAATCGAAGCTCGACTGCGTCCTGTACGCTTGTCGCTTCATATAATGCCTTCATATCGTACATCTTATTTGTCCTCCTGCCAGGAATCGTGAATCAAACCGGCTTCCGTGAATGCAGCATAGAGATTGTGCGGATTCATCGGAAGTGTGCGGAGAGGAACGCCTGTTGCATTGTAGATTGCGTTGCGAATCGCAGGTGCGCCCGAACAAGCGGGCGGTTCACCGAGCGCTTTCGTACCGAACACACTCGTCGGTTCGGGATTTTCGATAAACGCAGCTTCAAGATCCGGATGATCCATCACCGTCGATAGCTTGTAATCCAATAGGTTGTTGTTCAGCGGCCTGCCGGTCTTCTGGTCGAACAGAAGCTGTTCGGAAAGACCGTAGCCGATCGCCATGGACATACCGCCGTGCACCTGTGCTTCCGCGAGCGCGGGGTTAATCAGATTTCCGCAATCATGAACGTTGACGATGTTTTTGACAGAAACCTTGCACATCGGGATATCGACCTCAACCTCCGCGAACGTGCACCCAAAGGAATAAGCATTATTCTGTATGGTAAAGGTGCTTTCCGCAACGATGTGCTCACTGTCCTTCTGGTTGTACTGAGCGGTCATGGCAAGCTCCTTTAAGGAAATCAAAACTTTTCCTTCAGTCTTACGTACGACATTGCCGTCAACAATTTCCATGTTATCGACTGACTGGCGTGTGAGCTTGTTTGCATAGGAAAAGATTTTCTGTTTGAGAATTTCTGCCGTCTTCCGGATCGAAAAGCCCGCAACATAGGTCTGTCGTGATGCATACGCTCCCAACCCCGTCGGTGTGATATCGGTGTCCTGACAGGAAATCACATGCACATCCCGATAGCTCTTTAAGCCTATCGCTTCTGCTGCCATCTGCGCAAACGCCGTATCCGCGCCCTGTCCGATCTCGGTTTCGCCGCACTGCATCGTAACGGTACCGTCGAGATTCAGCAGCATCCGGTTCGATGTGGTTTCGAGCGCTATCGGCCAGACTGCCGTATTGTACCAGAATGAAGCGCAGCCGATACCGCGACGGATCGGACCGGAATCCTTTGCAAATTCCTTGACTTTTTGTTCGTAGCCAATCAATTCCTTGCCCTTCTCGAGACATTCGCGGTGCGAATCGTAGTAGTTGACGTTCTTCGAGAAGCCGTCCTCAAAGCCCTGTGGCATGATGAAGCGGTTGCGGTATTCGACCGGGTCCATATGCACAGCATGCGCGCATTCGTCGATGTTGGCATCGTTTGCAAACGATGCCTGCGGCATGCCGTAGCCGCGCATCGCGCCTGCTGCGGGAATGTTCGTATAGACGGTGTAGGCGTCGCATTCCATATTCTCGCATGGATATAGTTGCGGGAACGATCCCATTGCCTTTGCGACGATGCTGTGTCCGTGGCTTGCGTATGCGCCCTGATTGGAATAGAGATCGACCTTTCTTGCCGCCATACTGCCGTCCGGACGAATCCAGCTTATGATATGGAACCGGATTGCATGGCGCACGCGGTTCGAAACGAACGTCTCTTCCCGCGAGCAGTCAAGGCGAACAAGACGTCCGCCGACCTGTGTGGAGCACCACGCGCAGAGCGGTTCGTAAAGAGCGTCCTGTTTGTTGCCGAACCCGCCGCCGATATACGGCTTGATGATCTCAATATCCGCCCAGGGACGCCCGAGCGCCTGTCCGACGACGCGACGGATGATGTGTGGAATCTGTGTAGAGCTGACGACTGTGATCCTGCCGTTTTCCTCATAGGCAAAGCAGCCGTGGTTTTCGATATGACAGTGCTGTACCGTCGGCGTATTGTACCAGCCTTCGACCTTAATCAGGCCCGGCTCTTTGCTCGCTTCTTCGTAGTTGCCTTTGCGAATTGAGGTGTGCTTTAAGATATTATTCGGGAAGCCCTCATGTATCTGCGGCGCGCCGTCCTCCATTGCCTTCTGTGCATCGAGTACAAACGGAAGCGCCTCATATTCTACCTTCAGCGCTCGTACGCCCTGCATCGCTGCAACCTCGTCCTCCGCGATGACGACTGCAACATCGTCACCCCAATAGCGCACGTGGCGGTTCAAAAGCCTTCTGTCCGCAACATCCTGATGCCCGGGGTCCATCGACCAAGGATGACCGGCTGTTGGGAAGTCAATTTCCGGTGCGTCAAAGCAGGTCAACACCTTTACGACGCCCTTAATCTTTTCGGCTTCGGAGGTGTCGACAGACTTTACAAACCCGTGCGCAATCTCCGAATGCTTGATTTTCACATAGAGCGCGCCGCCGGGGATGCGGTCCTCATAGTATTTGGTTCGTCCGGTTGCCTTGTCGAACGCGTCCACACGAATCTCGCTTTTGCCAACGATGCTCATACTGCTTCCTTTCTGTTCGGGCTACATTGTGTATTCTTATACGTATATCAAGTATACCACCTTTCGTTTCATCCGAAAAGAGGGTAAATATGCATTTTCAATATCTTTTTGAAAGAATAACGAACAAACTGCGCCGTTTCGCGGACGCCGTTTGTTTTGTGCAATCAGACCTTTGATTTTGCTTCGAGCAAGCGCTGTCTGAGCAGCAGATACCGGCTGTATTTCTCATCCTTTGCAAAATGCACGTCGCGGAACTGCTCCGGACGGTTCCGGTAATCGAGCGCAACGTCGCCGAACTGCTCGCTTGTGAGATCGAAAACACAGTCTCCGACGACGTTGAAGCAATGGAAATTTCCGTCCGGAAGCGGTACGCCGCAGACCTTTCCGCCGAAGATGTCCTGTAGCAGAAACGCGGTGATCGAGCACTGTCCGAGCGTCGGGTTCTCCCTGCTCCATTCCGAACGCATGCGAGGCGCGCAGGTCTCAACGCACCAGGCGTCTTTCAGCAGGTCGTAATACTCCCGCGGAGTCCGACCTTCCGCATCCATGATATCCGCATGCTCCCAGCCGTAGAAACGGTATGGCGCGATCGTTTCCCGTTCCACCGCAACGGAGATGTCGTGCTCGCCGATATTCGGATCGAGGAGCGATTCGATCTGATCCCTGTACCACCCCTGAATCTGTTCGTCGGTCAGCTCGCACTTCTCTCCGCGCGTGCGGATCGTGACGGTGACGGTTTGCTGCTCGGTCTCATTCTTTTTAATTTTTTGTTTTTCAGTTTCCTGTGAATGCAATATCGAACCGCGGATCAGATAATCGCCGCCGTATGAGAACTTCAGTACATCACCCGGCTGAAAGTTATCAAACAGTTTTTTCTCACGTACAAGAAGGGAAACTTCCGCTTCCCCGTCCTTGATGCACATAACGCAACCGCCGGACGGCGTTATCTCCTTTTCCGTGATTGTCCCCATTCTGTCAAAAATCGCTTTGCCTTTGATCGGGTATTCACTGTATTTGCGTGATTGTTCAAACCATTTCATACAGTTCTTATATTCTCTATCAAGCTGCTTGATTCGTTTATGGTCTATCATGGCGTTCACCTCAAAATCAGTATAACAAAACAAAAGATCGAAATCAACGGTGAAATCGCTGCAGGTGTGTTGACCGTGCGCATGGGCGATTTCATTGAAAAAAGCACGCTGTTCGCGTGCTTTTTTCTGGCTGCCGAACTAGGATTCGAACCTAGACAATACGAGTCAGAGTCGTAGGTGCTACCATTACACAATTCGGCAATATCCTCAGAAAATCCCGCCGTGCCGTCCGTTCCGGGGTGATAAGACCCGCCACTCGGCAGGTGGGTACACTGCAGAGCCCGCAATCTTCCCGTCAAAGCGGGCTTGATTTTAGGTCGACCGACGCGTGCTTTCCCGTAATCACTCTGTGGGTTTATCACAATAAAG
>JAEEGL014201394.1_pt1 | contig 13550 bp, 11 predicted proteins | sample 9134231 | NCBI WGS metagenome assembly JAEEGL01 (sample SAMN16246548, study PRJNA631951) | gut metagenome | biome: gut microbiome; feature: rumen; material: fiber-attached | host: Bos | place: Iran: Karaj | collected 2018-10
GAAGCGCTTGAGAAGTGGCCTCTTGAGTATCTCGAGAAGGTAGTGCCTCAGCTCATCCCGATAATCAAGGAGCTCGACAAGAGGGTGCGCGCAAAGTACAAGGATAAGAAGGTCCAGATCATAGACAAGGACAAGCGCGTGCACATGGCGCATATCGACATCCACTACGGATTTTCGGTAAATGGCGTGGCTGCGCTTCATACGGAGATATTAAAATCATCCGAGCTCAATCACTTCTACAAGATATATCCTGAGAAGTTCAACAACAAGACGAACGGCATTACGTTCAGGAGATGGCTGATGGCCTGCGATCCCGAGCTTGCATCGCTTATCACCGAACTGATCGGCGACGGATGGAAGAAGGATGCCGCAAAGCTTGAAAGACTTATGGATCTTGTGGACGATAAGGATGTCGTTGCAAAGTTCATGGCGGTCAAGGAAGAGAAGAAGGCTCAACTGTGTGAATACATCAAAGCGCGCGAAGGCGTTGAACTTGATAAGGATTCGATCTTCGACATCCAGATCAAGAGGATGCACGAGTACAAGCGTCAGCAGATGAACGCTCTCTACATAATTCATAAGTATCTCGAGATCAAAGGCGGAAAGAAACCGGCCCGTCCCATGACTTTCCTGTTCGGGGCAAAGGCAGCGCCCGCGTACGTTATCGCTCAGGATGTCATCCATCTGCTGCTGTGCCTGCAGGAGATCGTGAACAAGGATCCTGATGTTTCGCCGTACATGAAGGTCGTAATGGTCGAGAACTACAACGTTACCTATGCGGAGCATCTGATCCCGGCATGCGACATCTCCGAGCAGATAAGCCTTGCGTCGAAGGAGGCATCGGGTACCGGTAACATGAAGTTCATGCTAAACGGTGCTGTAACGCTCGGCACTATGGATGGCGCGAACGTGGAGATCCACGATCTTGTCGGCGATGACAACATCTACGTGTTCGGTAAAGACTCCGATACGGTCATCGATCTGTATGCGAAGAGCGCGTATGTTTCAAAGGATTATTACAAGAAGAGCAAAGTCATAAAGGAAGCGGTTGATTTTATCACCGATAAGAAGGTGCTCGCGGTAGGGCACAAGGAGAACCTGAAGAGACTGCAGGACGAGCTCCTGAACAAGGACTGGTTCATGACGCTTCTCGACCTTGAGGAGTATATTGCAGTCAAGGATAAGGCATTCGCGGACTATGAGGACAGATCCGCCTGGGGTAAGAAGATGCTCACGAACATCGCGAAGGCCGGATTCTTCTCGTCAGACCGCACGATCGAGCAGTACAATACTGATATTTGGAAATTACAATAGCTTATAGATAGGAGGAACCACTTATGCAGGAAAGACGTAATATCACGCGAGTAGATTATTCCGCAAAGGGTGTTGTCGTTGTGTGCGACACCGGCGAGAAGTACATGGTCGAGACCAAGAATGTCAGCCCCTTGGGTATGGCAGTCATTATGCCGAAAGATACGCCCGACATCATCGGCAAGGACATCATCATCGTCGCGAGCACGATGATCATGTATGCCGACGTTACCCGCCGCGAGTGGAACGATGACGGCACATTTACAATAGGTATACAGGCACGCGAGTTCACACCGGAGGTGCTGCAGTACCTGTTCAAGCACATAGCGTAAAAATCATTGGCAGAGAGGAACGAACACATATGAATTGCCCGAGATGCGGATCAAATGTAACCGAAGGACATAAGTTTTGCACGGAGTGCGGCGCACCCATGCCGGCGTATGGTCAGGATATAGCAGCGGAGCCGACTGTGGAACAGGCAACGCCGGCACCTGAACAGGGGCCTGTACCTACACCATCAACTCCTGCACCCGCAAAGAAGGGAATGAAGACCGGAACCATAATCCTGATCGTTGTCGCATGTATCCTTGCAGTGATCATCATCGGTGTGGCGATCCTGGTCCATAAGATCAAAAAAGCCGTGGATGAGTATGATCTCAAACCGGATGATCTTGAATACGAGACTTCGACAGATGTAGACATAGATATGGATGAGCTCCAGAAGGAGATCGATGCCCTAAAGGATCTTGATATTAACACGGATATCTCGGTAGATGTTCCCGATATCGACGTTCCCAAACTTGATGAGGAAGATCAGTCTTCGGACAATGCGCCTGCCGGAGATAAGACCGTATACAGTTATATAGATGTTTACAGGGACGGTAACAATCTGACCCTTGTCCCAAACGGAGGCATGAACGCTTCTACCGTTCTTGCGGGCGGTAAGGATCTTGGCGGATTCCTCGACTATGTTGATGATGTAGTCCTGGAGAAGGGCCGCACGATCAACCGCGAGTTCTTCTATAACGAGCTGGCTTGCATGCTCGGGGATGAAAGCATGACAAGTGATTTTGACAAGGTCGAGAAGAACATGATGATGGCACTTGCGGTCGCCAACAATTTCCATGATACGCCTGTTGTGATCAAGGACTGCTATTTTGAAGCAAACAATGACGTAGATTACCACTATCATGTGGTCGCATACGACAAGGACGATACGTGGCTCATCAACTATGTGGATAAAACGGTCTTCTTCAATGACGGTAAGACCGAGTATCACTCGACTATGTTCAAGGACGAATATCTCGCCGTATGGCTTGTCGCGATCGAGGAGTATTATCTGAAGTAAGCACTATTCGAGCAGTTTACGTGCATCGCATCCCAGGGCCTGGGCAAGTGACATGACAACATTTGCCTGGGCCTTTGATATATCATTCTGCCCCTGTTCATAGAGCTGGATCATTCGCAAGGATACGCCGGAAGAATCGCTCAGTTGACGCTGGGTCATTCCTGCATATGAGCGCAAACGCTTAAGCATGTTCTGCTCGTGATCTGACCGGATACGTTCGTCCATGATCTCAATGAACTTCTCATCCGGAGCTTCATGAAGTATATACATATCTATCACATCGGACAGCATGATGCCGCTTGAGGCGATCGATGCGTATGTCCTGTTCGAGTACCACTGGTATTTGGCCAGAGCCCATCCGGCCCAGTATTCTCTTGATCGATCGGATTCGGTGACATCTGTAAGGTCTATCCATTTTTGTTGATTGTCATATATCAGGTTTGCAAACAGTTCCGAACCTGACATTCCCGCGATATACTTGGGATCTCCGCATGACAGGCAGTTAGCGATGCCTGAAGCCGCAAATATCTTCCAAAGATCATCCGCTTTCATTCCGTAGACATTGACAGCGTAATCAAACATCTCACCAAGATGCTCGCGGGCATCTTCAAGGTAGTATTCTTTGTAAGCGCGCATCGTTATTCCTCCATCCCTGTCTGATAATATCGATCAGGTATATATCGTCCTCCGCTCCTCCGACAGATACTTCACGTCTGTAACATGCTCTTGCATCAGCATCCCTTTTCTTTCGCTTTGCGAAATACTGGTCTCTCTCAGCAAGCTCATATTCGCGAAATACAATCCGAGAAAAGGCTTTGGGGCTCTTGAGTACGATCTGTTCTCCGAGATCCCCGAGATACATGGCCTTGTTCAACTGCAGCAGCGACAAGCCGTTTGACAGAAAATCATTGGCAAAGGAAAAATACGAATCATCCGCTCTGTATCCCGTTATGATGTCCGCGTTTTCATGGTCGGGAAGGAACTCGGAAAGAATATATTCCTTTGCACGAGCCTTGATCGGGGTGCTGATGTCGAATCGCCTGTTTCTGAGCAGGAGAGCCAACCAGTTGAGTATGCTGTATTCTCCGTTGCCAAGATCCAAAACGACCAGATCCTGCATATCTATTTCATATTTATTGGCGTAGCCTCCGTGTTCGCGCGTGCAGGCCCACTCCTTCGCAAGTTCCACATGCCGGGTGCAGTAGAAGCCAAGCCCGTAGTCATTGAACCGGCTTCCTTTGCCGTATTCCGGCGACTCTATGATGAATTGGGATCCGTGATATAAGATCATTTTGATGTGTTCTCCCTGCAATTTGGCGCAAACAAGTATCGCTGTAACGATAGTTCCTGTAATAAGTATCGCCCTAACGATACAAATTGTGAAGCATAGAATATGTCACTTCGTAATCGTTTAAGTGATTTTTTATAGCCGAAAACGTGATAAATTAAGGGGAAAATAACAAATTTTTTTAGATTTTTTGAACCTTTTTGGATTTTTTTTGTGTCTTTATAGTTAAGAAGGGACGAAAATCGTCCGATAAATAATTTGTGTGAATGAATGAAGTGCACATCACCAAAAGGATTTGGAGGAAACAAAATGAAGAGAAACGTAAAGAATGACAAGGTTATTAAGGCGATGACGATCGGACTTGCAGCTATGATCGCTGCAACGAGCGCACCGGTTAATGTATATGCTGATGAGCCTGCAGATAACGTCGACCAGGGCAATGATGACGTCCAAGAAGGCGAGCAGGGCGGCGGCGAGCAGGAGTCTTCAGTTTCTGTTTCTGAAGTAACTGCTGCAGATCCTGCAATTGCGGTTGCAGAGGAACTTGTTTCAGCTCCCGCTCAGGCAGACGGAGTTATGACAGCTGATGCAGTGGTTGCTCCCGGCGGGTTGATCCCTGTAGCAGAGACTGCTGTTGAGGGGCTTCTGGTTCTTCCGGCTGAAGGACAGACAGCAGAACAGACACCTCAGCTTCCCGGTGTAGAGAATGCACTTGATAAACTTGATAAAGCTTCCGATAAAGTTGGAGAGGTTAAGGCTGACCTTGCAGGTTTCGAGGCAGCACTTGCAGCTGACGGACAGACTGAAGCAGCTCCTATTGAAGCAGTAAAGCCTGGGCTTTCTGTTGAAGATGGCGGTATTACCGGTAAAGATATACAGGTTCTGAATACAAGCGAGTCGGAAGAGTATTATGAAGATGAGACTCCGGTGGGTGGCGAAAACGTTGATCATTATGATGAAGCTGTAAACGGCAACACTTTCCATAGTGCCGCTGAAGATAAAAAGCCTTTCGTTAAGAGCATAGTTGATGATTATACGGAAGCGTATGATAATTTCCAGAGTTTTCTGAGTGATAATTCGGATGAGAGCAAGATCAAGGCATTTGACGCTGCAGCAAGAGCTGATGAAAAGCTTACAAAGCAGGAAAACAAGATTAAAGAACTTGATGAGGCGATCAAGGATTCTGCGGCTGCAGAGGAAGCTCTTAAGAAAGCAAAGGATGAACTCAATACAGTCAAGACGATACGTGACAAATATGTTGCGGTCATGACTGAATATTTCAGGAAAGCAGGATTTAACGATAGTAACAAGAAGGCGTTCAACGAAGACGGAAGCATTAATATTAGTTACTGCAAAGAGCAGATGGGCGAAAGCACAATCAATGCTAAAGCGGAGAGCCTTGATAAAAATGTTATGATGTTGAGCAGATCGCTCCTTCGTGAACTTGTTACAGTAGAGATCAAAAAGAACGACGGAACGAATATCGATTTTAATGGAACCGGCGATAAAAATGAAAAGCCACAGGATACTCTTGAAGGAGTTGTGTTCCTAAATCATCAGAACCATGATCAGGTTGCATCGCAAAGTGGAAACCATAATCAGGCAGGTGATGTAGTTAAGTCTGTAAAAGGAGATCAGCTTTATCAGATTGCCGCCGACAAGAATCTTAAAGATGGCGGCAGAACAAATCGATTTGTTGTTACATATATTGATGATAAAGGTGTGAAGCAAACAGCATATTATAACTATGTTTTGAAGAACACGAACAAAGGGGATAAAGAGCTTGATCTTGAAAACGGTATCTTCTACCTTGCACAGATAACACAGGATGAAAACGGCAAGTGGGTGGCAAATCAAGTTGACACACTCTACGATGATTTCAAGCTCTATGCAAACGGTGGTAAGATAGATGCAGCTCTTAAGGCTGTTGAAGCAGCTGAGCAGAAGTCCGCTGAACTCAAGGACGCAGTCAATGCGATCCGCAATAAGGTTTTGGGTGTAGCTCCGACAGCACGTGAAGAGTTTGACGGCAATGATGACGAATACAAAGAATATCTTGAAGGGTTTAACGCAGAATATGATTCGATGTTTGAAGACCTTAAGGTTGCAACAAAGTACAGCCGAGTTAAGCTTAGCGCCCTTAGAGAGCTTATAGGAGAAAGACCTGTAATAACAACTGACGATGAGGATACATCAGACGATACATCAGATGATACACCTTCAACAGTGATCCCGGGACCTGGTGGATTCACATACACGATCCCCGGTGGATATACACTTCCTTCAGGAATGCTTGATGCATTCGGTGGCACAGGCACAACAGGCAGTGCAGGCGGTGGCGGCACAGCAAGCGGAGTTCTCGGTGAACGTGTTCCCGAGGAGGCAGTTAATGCAGCAACTCCTCTTAAGTACACGAAGCTTCCGGCACTTAAGAAGAACAACACCAATAAGAAGGCTAAGCTTGTTAAGATTGAAGATCCCGAGACACCTCTTGCATCAATGCCTATGGAAGACAGCGTAGAATTCAGCTGGTGGTGGCTCCTCCTGATCTTCCTCCTCGGAGCAACGGGCAAGAAGATGTACGATAATTACCAGGAGAAGAAGCGCGAAGAAGAAGCAGCAAAGCTCGGTAAGTAATGTAAGTCATATGATTTTCAAAGCGGGTCCGCAAGGGCCCGCTTTTATGTTATGATTAGAAAACAGGTCGTATGAGATGAAGCTTAGGAAGAACGTAAATTACAAGCAGATATGGTTCGTGACGCTTCCCATAGTGCTTCAGAACCTCGTAGATGCGGCGGTCGGGAGTGCGGACGTGCTGATGCTCAACAGCGTCGGGCAGAGCGCGATCAGTGCTGCGTCGCTCGCCAACAGCATGGTCGGCATAATGTTCATGTTCCTGTACGGGATAGGGACGGGCATCGCCATGCTCGCGGCCCAGTATTACGGCAAGGGCGACCTGGCGACGATCGAAAAGATCGAGGGAATAGGACTGAAGTTCTCGCTCGGTATCGCGATACTGTCGGCGATCGCGTGCCTTACGATCCCCGGCCTTCTGATGCGCATATATACGTCGGATGAGGAACTTGTCGCACTCGGCAGCAGATACCTCATGTTCGTAGCGCCGGGCCTAATATTCTGGGCGATAAGCGCGGTATACATGGCGGTGCTTCGATGTATCGGGAAGGTGGCGACGAGCACGATCCTCGAGACCGTGGCGCTCATTTGCAATGTTACGCTTAACGCGGTGTTCATATTCGGACTGTTTGGCTCGCCAAAGCTCGGTGTTGTGGGCGCTGCACTCGCAACGACGATAAGCAGGCTCATTCAGCTTATCGGCTGCTTTATCGTATCGATGAGAGGGCCCGGAGTGGCGCTCACGTTCAGGACGATGTTCGCGAAAAGTCATCTGCTGCAGAATGATTTTATGCATATGGCGGTACCTGCCATTGCCAACGACCTCGCGTGGGCGCTCGCGTTCTCGATGTATTCGGTGATCCTCGGGCATATGGGGACGGATGCGGTCGCAGCGAACTCGATCGTACTCACGGTCAGGAACCTCGGGACCGTGCTGTGCTACGGCGTCGCGGCGGCAAGCGGTATCGTGATAGGGCAGATACTCGGTGAGGGAGACATGGACAGAGGAATTGAGACCGGGCATGCATGTCTGCGGCTGTCAGTAGCAACCGGGGTCTTTGGCGGGCTCGTGGTGCTCGCGATAATGCCTTTTGCGCTAAGCCACGCATCGCTTACGCCGACGGCGCTCGATTATCTCAAGTTCATGCTGCTGATCAATTCGTATTACATCACGGGGACCGCGGTCAACTCAACGCTCATTGTAGGGGTGTTCAGGGCCGGCGGGGACAGCAGGTTCGGATTTAAGTGCGATCTTATCGATATGTGGTGCTATGCGGTGCCACTTGGGCTTTTCGCAGCATTCGTGCTGAAGCTCCCGGTCAAGTGGGTGTATTTCCTGCTGTGCACGGATGAGTTTGTGAAGTGGCCGTGGGTGTTTAAGCATTTCTACAGCCATAAATGGGCCAGGAACATAACAAGGGACAATGTGTGATATAATAGCAGAAATCTTTTGAATGAGGTAAGTATGGATAATAAGAAGCATTTTTGGACATTTCGATACGCACTCATAAACGCCACATATTTCGCGGCTTTTTGCACATTGCATGCGTATGCGGCGGTATACCTTCTGGACCGCGGCTTTACGAACACGCAGATAGGGATACTCCTGGCTGTGGCAAATGTCACATCGGCGCTGGTACAGCCCGTTGTCGCTGCGGCTATCGATAAACAGGGAGTGCTCACGAACAGGAATGTGTGCATGATCTGCGAGGGGATCATCATCGCGGGATCTGCGGCGCTGCTCATCACGGATGACAGCCAGGTGTTCGTGTTCATAGTTTATGCGCTCATTTATATGGTGCAGTTTACGTACATGCCGGTAATGACGGCGCTCAACTTCGAGTACCAGCGTGCGGGAGCGAACATATTCTACGGGCTTGCGAGAGGACTCGGATCAGCCGGGTTTGCGGTAACGAGCGCATTCATAGGCGTGGTCGTGGAACGGGAAGGCGTACGGGTACTGCTTATCGCGAACATAGTCATAATGCTCATACAGATGGCGGTCATGTACTTCTTCAGACTGCCAAGTGTGTCAAAAGGGACTCCTCTTTTTGACAATACTGATGCAGTCAATGCTGAAAACTTCAATGACAGTGATAACGGAAGTGAAAATGAGGATGAAAGTGTGGCAAATAGAGGAGTCGCTTCCGGCAACTTCCTGCGGCGCTATCCGGCGTTTACGGTGATGTTGCTCGCGACTATACTGCTGTTCTTTACCCATAACATGCTAAACGACTATCTGATCCAGATAATCCGGCCGCTCGGCGGGGTGTGAGTCAAACCTCGGGATCGCAACGTTCATATCGGCGCTCCTGGAGCTGCCAACCATGGCGGTCATCACGCTTATCAGTAAGAAAGTCAGCATGCGAATACTTCTGGTGATATCCGGAGTGTTCTTTACGGTAAAGGCTGTGATAATGCTCCTTGCAACATCGATACCTGTCGCATACCTGAGCCAGTCCATGCAGCTGCTGGCCTATGCGGTGTTCATTCCGGCGGCGGCTTATTACGTGAGCGAGAACATAGATTTGACCGATCAGGTCAAAGGACAGGCATTTGTCACGAGCTGCTTTACGCTCGCGGGCGTATTCTCGTCGCTTATATGCGGAGTGATACTTGACCGGCTCGGAGAAAAGGAGATGCTCATGATCGGGACCGCGATATCGGCAGCGGGCACCGCACTCATCATCTATGCGATGTCACTTAAGTCTTCGCGCTCACATGGCGAAGAGAATACCTCGGACGCCTGAGACGTGATGCAGGTCTTGAATTATGAACTGTGATGTCATATCATGTCATATCATAACGTAGATAAAATACATATATATCATCGGGAGGAAAGAATATGAAGATAGCGATACTCGGATACGGTAATCTTGCAAAGGGCGTGGAGTCTGCGGTAAGGCAGAACGCGGACATGGAGCTCGGCTATGTGTTCACAAGGCGCGACCCGTCGACCGTATCGGTCAAGACAGAAGGAGTAACAGTTAAGAATGTTGATGAGATCAGTAAATATAAGGATGATATAGATGTTCTCGTGATCTGCGGCGGAAGTGCCACGGACCTTCCTGAGATGACACCGAAGTACGCAAAGGATTTTAACGTTATAGACAGCTTCGATACGCATGCGAAGATCCCTCAGCACTTCGCGAACGTTGATAAGGCGGCAAAGGACGGCGGCAAGATCGCGCTCATATCATGCGGCTGGGATCCGGGTATGTTCTCGCTCCTCAGACTCCTCGGCAACGCGATACTTCCCGAGGGCAGTGACTATACGTTCTGGGGAAAGGGCGTTTCGCAGGGCCATTCGGATGCGGTCCGTCGTATCGAGGGAGTCGCTGATGCCAAGCAATATACCATTCCGGTCGATGATGCCCTCCGTCGCGTGCGCGCCGGCGAAAATCCCGTGCTCACGACCAGACAGAAGCATACAAGGGAGTGCTTCGTTGTGGCAAAAGAGGGTGCAGATCTTGCGAAGATCGAGAATGAGATCAAGACGATGCCCAACTACTTTGACGAATATGATACGACTGTTCACTTCATTTCTAAGGAAGAGTTCGACCGCGATCATAAAGAGATACCGCACGGCGGATTCGTGTTCAGGAGCGGCGTGACAGGCCTTAACAAGGAGCACAGCCACGTGGTGGAGTACAGCCTGAAGCTCGACTCGAACCCTGAGTTTACCGCATCGGTGCTGCTCGCTTACGCCCGTGCGATCTACACTCTTCATAAAGAAGGCGTAACAGGCTGCCACACAGTCTTTGACATCGCACCGAAGTACCTGCTTCCCATAAGCGATGACGAGATGCGCGCGCATATGCTGTGATAAATGTATTTAGTTCATCAGATCTTCCATACGGCAGCAAAGAGCACGGGAAAGATTGTATATAGTTGTGGCTGAAGCCTTGTTGATATCTTTCTTTCCCTGCTCGTACTGCTCGATCATACGAACAGATACGCCCGAACGCTCGGCTAATGCTCGCTGCGTCAGTTGAGCATAGGAGCGGAGCCTTGATAGCCGCGAAGAATCTGCTCCGGATGACAGACGCCTGTCCATCTCATCAACGAACTTGCGGATATCGGCCTCGTGATAGGGATGATACATATCAAGAATATCAGTGATCGGAACGATCTCTTCAATCCGGTCAAATGGCCGGTTACTGAACCACTCGTAGTATGCAACGGCCCAACCTGCCCAATATTCCGGACTTTTATCAGGGGCATACGAAGGCGTTACATCGATCTGTTCACCGCTCGTCTTTTCTATGACATCATATGCGATCTCGGCACCTGACATCCCGACCGTATACTTGGGTTCGCCGATCCCAAAGCGGTAGGCAATGCCGCTGCTGATAAATGCTCTGTAGAATGATCCGATGTCCCGCTTCAGATCGTATACCGCATAGTGAAGCATATCGCCGAGCGCGCGCTGGGCATTACTTAGATATAGTTCATTGTAGGCGTTCATCATCCTTTTTCATCTCCTCATCCAATATCCGCATCATGTATATGGCGCCACGAACATAAGCTTTATCAGCCGAATGATATGCCGCCCGTGCCTGAGAATCCCGCAGTTCACGCTTCGGATACCATATAGTACTGTCAACTTCCTCGGCGTCGGTAAATACTATATGGTCAAATGATCTTCTGCTCTTAAGGACTATCTGCTCCCCGAGCTTTCCGAGATGCATGGCTTCGGACAGCTGATCGACAGATATAGCATTATTCACGAAGTCCTGCGCGAATGAGAAATAGCTGTCATCGGCCCTGTATCCGATGATCACATCGTAGTCCTCATGATCAATGTTAAACTCGGAGATGATATAGCTGTATGCCTCTCTTGCAAGCGGAGTATTAAGCTGGAACGATCTGTTCCGGAGCAGTATTGCCAGCCATGTGATCATGGAATGGCTGTTGAGGTCAAGAACCTTTAATCCGTCCATCCGAAAATCATAGGCGTTAACATACCCCGGCCTGCCGGGGGCTGCGCTCCATTCTCTTGCAAGATCTGCAACTTCGGTACAGTAAAAGCCGTAGCCATAGTCGTTATGGCGCTTACTTCCCCGATAAACCGGCTGTTTGATAATGTGGTCCGAACCGTGATAAATGATCATATACTATCCTCTGAAAATCGGTAACTACATCTACAGATGCACCAATATTATACATCCATGGGTGTATAAAATCAATCTTTCTGAAAAAACATCCTTGCAAATCTATATATTGTGGTTTATAATCGATGCAGATACATATGTAGCAAAAAATACTGAAAAACACAGTCTTTTTTGTGACATTGTGACGAAAATGGATAAAACATGAACCGTTTTGATGAGTCACAATGTCATCATATGTGAAAGCCACAAACAGATATTGCGGTTAAAATAGGAACGCCCGATTTTTTGAGCCTAGACAGAACCGATCCCGGAAGGGACGGAAGGTCAGTGGCTCTTTTTTTATGCGAGCCCCCCATCAAGCGATGGGCGAGCAAAACAGGATCACCCGCGGTGCATAGGGGATCTAAGAATCAGTCTTTTGGAGGAAAGAAATGAAGAGAAGTACCGGAAGCAAAAAAGTAATACGTGCTATTGCACTCGCGCTTGCAACAATGATCACGGTAACGAGTGTGCCTGTTATAACGTATGCGGATGAAGAAGCAGATAAGATCACTGTTGAAAATCTTTTACCTTCGTCAAGTGCAGCAGATGAAGCGAACGATGCTGTGGATGGAGCAAAATCACAAGAAAGTAGCGTCAGCAGTGAATCAAATCCGATCACTATAGAGCTAGATAATAAATCTACAAACACTAAAGATGCTTTCAATGAAAAGTTTGATGTCAACATTACTGATAAAGGCGCCAAGGAATCACATGACGCTTATAACAGTAAGAACAATATTTCCGGAGGGAATGATGTTGGTGGGTACCTCGAGGAAGTCGATTCTCTTGTAAAGGCTACAAAGGATGCTCTGCTTACTATCCAGAACAATGGATATGGTGATGCAGAAAGTACTGCTTCAACAACAGCCGGAACTATTGATGGCAATATTAAAGCCGATTATATCGCTGATCTTGAGGTTGTTCAGGGTGATGATGGCAAGGCCCAAACAGTTGATACGGTAGATCTTGCCGGCGCGGTATATGATGATGAGAATAAACAGCTTTTATATGTACTTCCTGTTGATGAAAACGGTATTCCGGCATTTGACGAGAATGGGAACATTCTTGTATATGTGCCTGAAACCAGGGATGGCGTTACGATTTACAACGTAATGAAGCTGGTATACAAGAATGGTTTTGATTCGACTCTGAGCGATACGAAAAATGATATAGATACCGCAGGGCAGAATATTGACACGGCAAACCACTCGACTAATGAAACCGAAGCGAGAGGTGCAGCTGCTGAAGTTGGACCGTCTTTAGAGAAAGTTGGAGGAGAAAAAGGTGACTTTGCCAAGATAGGTGCGGCTGCCGAAAAAGCAAAGGATGCATTAAATCAGGCCGATAGTGATTTATCACAGGCGTGGAGTGATTTTAACGGTGCTGTGAGTACTGCACAGACTGCACAGGAAAATGCTCTTAACGGAGCTGTTAAGGACACTGCGGCAGCAAGTGCGATAGCTGATCAGACTAAGGACAGGGTTGATGCCATAAAGGAAGCAGCTAAGAAGGCTTTTGATAACAGATCAACAAAAGAGATGGAGCTTATCCGCACGTTATATGAATCATATGAAGGCGCGAGAAAAGATTCATCAGAGGCCAGTGCGGCTTATAATTCGTGCGAAGAACCCGAGGATTCCGAAACCAAGAAAGCACTGAAGGATAAGAAGGCTAAAGCCGGAGCAAATGTCTGGTATGTCGGTGGTGAATTATGCAAAGCCCTTGCAAGATATAACATTTATGAGGAAGTAAAGAATCAGGGTCAGCTGGTGACGAACTTCCAGATCAGCGGTGGTATTGAAGGTGACGATAA
>JAEEGL016805731.1_pt1 | contig 13550 bp, 11 predicted proteins | sample 9134231 | NCBI WGS metagenome assembly JAEEGL01 (sample SAMN16246548, study PRJNA631951) | gut metagenome | biome: gut microbiome; feature: rumen; material: fiber-attached | host: Bos | place: Iran: Karaj | collected 2018-10
GTCTCACCGTTGCCCCTCTCCCACACTCTCATCCTCAAGGTCGTCCTGTTTATGACTCTGACAAATTCCGTGTTGATCCTCTCGGGGAATATTTCTGCATTTTCAAATTCGGGACCTGTTTTTTGAAGGTCCAGCGTGTCTATCGAGTCGCAGAATACGACACAGTGCGGATTTCCGACGTTTACACATGTGACTTTGTACGGTTTGCCGCCTATTATCACGGAAATGTCGACAGCTTCGTCTGCATCAGTCAGCACCGGTATCTCCTTCGACTTGAACGTCGCCATACCCATATCCGCCGATACCGAACTCGCTTTTCCGTTCCTCGTATATACCTTCAATGTGTGAATGCCGCTTATCGTTTCCACTCTTACGGTATCTCCTTTGACGAGTTCCCTGTCGTAAACGTATTTCGCGACGCATCTTATATTGTTGCCTGCCATTCTGCCTTCGCTGCCGTCTTTATTGTACGAGCGCATCATGACATCGGCATCATCTGATCTTTCCATCAGCACTATTCCGTCTGCTCCGATACCGTAGTGCGGCGCACAGAGGCTCACGCACAGAGATTCGGGATATGTGACTTCGCCGTCGAAGTTATCTATGAAGATATAGTCGTTTCCGCAGGAGTGCATTTTTACAAATGATATCTCCGGGCGTCTTTTTCTCATATTGTTGATGTCGACGAGCTCCGTATTGTTTATGTTGTATTTACTCTGGATCATATCAGCGATTGCTCCTGCCGTATCGAGCGAGGTAAAACACGGTATCTTGAGTCTCATCGCGTGCCTGTGTAGCATATTGTAATCGCCCACTGTGTCGTCCTTGACGGCTCCGGTGTAAACGATGCAGTTTAGCTGTCCTTTGTCCATAAGCTTCGGTATTTCGTCGCTCTGCGTGACATTGTCGACAGCCGTAACGTCTATTCCGAGCGTCTTTATAGCCTGCGCAGTGCCTTTTGTAGCCATTATTTTGAACCCGAGATCGTAAAATCTCTTTGCAAGAGTCAATATCTCCTGGTAATCGTTTTCTTCTACGCTGATCAGTATGCCGGGTTTTGAGTCCTTTTTACCGGAAGGAACGGTATAACCTGCTGCGGAAAGACCTTTGAACAGAGCTTCCGACATATTTTTGCCCAGTCCCAGTACTTCTCCCGTGGATTTCATTTCCGGCCCGAGGATCGAGTTTGCGTCGTTCAGCTTTTCGAACGAGAAGACAGGCACCTTCACGGCGTAATACGGAGGAACATCGCAAAGGCCTGTCCCGTACCGCATTTCGGAAAGCTTTGCTCCGAGCATCACTCTCGCCGCGATATCGACCATCGGAATATTCGTGACTTTGCTTATATAAGGCACGGTCCTTGAGGCCCTCGGATTTACTTCGATAACGTACAGTTCATTCGCATATATAAGGTATTGTATATTTACAAGGCCTTTTGTGCCCAGCGCGAGAGCGAGTTTTTCAGAGCAGTCACAGATCTTTTTCGTAAATTTGTCTGTGAGATTGTAAGGAGGATAAACGGCTATCGAATCGCCGCTGTGAACGCCCGCCCTTTCGATATGCTCCATTATGCCCGGTATCAAAACGTCGCTTCCGTCAGATATAACATCGACTTCGAGTTCAATTCCCGGCATATATTTGTCGATCAGGACAGGGTTCTCGATGCCTCCGGCAAGTATCCTGTTCATATATTTTTCTGTATCGGCAGGAGTTTTCGCGATGATCATATTCTGCCCGCCTATAACATAAGACGGCCTCAGTAAAACGGGATATCCGAGTTCCCCTGCAGCTTTTACAGCCTCTTCCAGAGTTTTCACCGCAAAGCCTTTCGGTCTTCTGATGCCTATATTTTCCAGCAGTTTGTCGAATTTTTCCCTGTCTTCGGCGATATCTATGCCCTCTGCAGACGTTCCGAGTATCCTGACTCCCTTATCGTGTAAAAACTGAGTGAGTTTTATCGCGGTCTGTCCTCCGAACGCGACAACGACTCCAACAGGCTTTTCGACGTCTATTATATTCATCACGTCTTCTCCCGTGAGAGGCTCGAAATACAGTCTGTCAGCCGTGTCATAGTCAGTCGAGACCGTCTCAGGGTTGTTGTTAATTATCGCGACTTCATATCCCATCTCACGAAGCGTCCAGACACAATGCACGGAGCTGTAGTCGAACTCTATTCCCTGTCCGATCCTGATCGGTCCCGAACCGAGCACGATTATCACGTCTTTTTTCCTCGCAGGACAATTCCTCGCTTCGCATTCGAATCCCTCTTCTCCTGCGCAGGAGTAATAATACGGCCTGTCCGTTCCGAATACCTTTTCGCATGTTCTGACTATTTTGTAAGTGTATTTTTCGCTTTTTATATGTTCGTTGCTGCCGCTTATCCTTTCGATCGACTTGTCTGTATAGCCCAATTTTTTACCCTCGGAAATATTATCGGCGTTCGCTCCTTCTTTTGCCAGTTTCTGCTCGAATTTTGCGAGATTCTGCAATTTCTTGAGGAAATACGTGTCGATCTTTGTGATCTCGTATATTTTTTCGAGCGGAACTCCTTCCTTTATCGCCTCAAAGACAGTAAAGATCCTGCGGTCGTCCTGATCTTTCAGCCTCTCTGTAAGCGGTTTGTCGTTTATCGGTTTTGCGTTCAACGTATCGAGACCGATCTCCGCGCCTCTCACTGCCTTCATAAGGGCGTTCTCAAACGTCGTGCCGATGGACATGACCTCTCCCGTCGCCTTCATCTGCGTCCCGAGCTTTCTGTCGCTGCCCGAAAATTTTTCAAAAGGCCACTTCGGGAATTTTAAAACGATATAGTCCACAGTCGGTTCGAATCCTTTGAGCGAAAAGCCTGTCTTCTCGTTCCTGATCTCATCGAGCGTATAACCGAGCCCGAGCTTTGCGGTTATCTTCGCGATGGGGTAACCTGTCGCCTTGGATGCGAGAGCGGAAGATCTTGATACCCTCGGATTGACCTCTATGACAGCATATTCGGATCCGTCGGGTTTCAGCGCAAACTGGCAGTTGCAGCCGCCAATTATATTTATTTCTTTTACTATATCGAGAGCAGCTTTCGAGAGCATATCGTATTCTCTTTGAGTCAGTGTGAGAGCAGGCGCAACGACAATGGAGTCACCCGTATGTATTCCTACGGGATCGACGTTTTCCATTGAGCAGACTATCACTCCGTTGCCCTCTTTGTCTCTCATCGTTTCGAACTCGATCTCTTTCCATCCGGCAATGCACTTCTCGACGAGTATTTGCTTTATAGGAGAAAGAAGCAGTCCGTTCTGTGCGATCTCTTTTAATTCTTCGTCGTTTTCAGCGATCCCGCCGCCCGTTCCTCCGAGCGTAAAAGCGGGCCTCACGATTATCGGATATCCTATTTTTTCAGCGATTTTCAGCGATTCCTCAACCGTTCCCGCGATATCGGACGGCACACAGGGCTGCCCGATCTTTTCCATGGTCTCCCTGAAAAGCTCGCGGTCTTCAGCCTTGTTTATGCCCTCAACATTCGTTCCGAGCAGTTTTACGCCGTATTTTTCAAGTGTTCCGTTTTTGGAAAGCTGCATAGCGATCGTCAGACCGGTCTGTCCCCCCAGGCCTGCCATCAGCGAATCGGGGCGCTCTTTTTCGATGACTCTCGCGACAGTCTCGGCGTTCAGCGCTTCGAGATATATTTCGTCCGCCAGGTTTTTATCAGTCATTATCGTCGCCGGATTTGAGTTCACCAAAACCACGTCCAGCCCCTCGTTTCTGAGAACTCTGCACGCCTGCGTCCCGGCGTAATCAAATTCCGCCGCCTGCCCGATCACTATCGGGCCTGAACCTATGACCATTACTTTTTTTATGCTTTTATCTCTTGCCATTTTTCGCACCTGCCCGGATCGATCCGTCTCTTCTGTTTTAATAAAAATCTTTCGTTATTTTATTTTTACAATGTCGCCGCCATAACGGCTTTTATCGTATGCATCCTGTTTTCTGCTTCGTCAAATACGATCGACTGCTCGCTTTCAAACACATCGTCAGTAACTTCGAGTCCGTCAAGGCCGTATTTTCTGTATATTTCCTCTCCGATATCAGTGTTTCTGTCGTGATATGAAGGGAGGCAGTGCATGAATCTGCACTGAGGACCGGCAGCTTCCATGAGTTTTTTGTTGACCTGATAAGGCTTCAGATCATCTATCCTCTCCTGCCACGCCTCTTCAGGCTCGCCCATCGATACCCAGATATCAGTATATATAACGTCCGCGCCTTTTACAGCCTCGTAAGGTTTTTCGCAGAATGATATCGAAGCGCCCGTTTCCTTGGCTATCTTCCTGCACTCGTCTGTGAGCTGCTTCGAAGGAAAATATTTTTTCGGAGCGCAGGCAACATAATCCATGCCCATCTTCGCGCATCCGACCATCAGGGAGTTGCCCATATTGAACCTCGCATCGCCCATATATACGAGTTTTATGCCTTTCAGATGCCCGAAATGCTCTTTTATTGTTAAAAAGTCCGCAAGTATCTGCGTCGGATGGAATTCGTCCGTGAGTCCGTTCCAGACAGGCACTTTCGAATATTCGGCCAGCATTTCGACCGTTTTCTGACTGTAGCCCCTGTATTCGATGCCGTCGAACATCCTTCCGAGCACCCTCGCGGTGTCTTTGATGCTTTCTTTTTTACCCATTTGAGAGGATTTCGGATCGAGATATACGGGATGTATTCCGAGATCCGCTGCCGCAACTTCGAATGAACACCTCGTCCTCGTGCTCGTCTTTTCGAATATCAAAGCGACATTCTTCCCCTCGAATTTTTTCTGTGATATTCCAAGCTTCTTCTCCTTTTTCAGTTCAGCCGCAAGGTCGATGAGACAGCCTATCTCCTCAGGCGTAAAATCGAGCAGTTTCAAAAAGCTTTTTCCTTTTATATCTAATTTCATGATAAATCCTCCCCGCATGTCTCTTTTATTATCGAAACGGCTTTTTTAAGCTGTTCGAACGGTATGTTCAAAGCGGGCAGAAGCCTCACCTTATCCTTCGCCGTAAGGCAGAGAACGCCTTTATCTATACATTTTAAAACGATATCCTTCGCGGGTCTCACCGTTTTTATTCCGATCATAAGGCCCATTCCCGAAACAGATTCGACGCCCTTCGCTCCTTTGAACTCTTTGAATATATATTTGCTCTTTTCTTTTACCAGGCCGAGCAATTCGTCGTCTATCCTTCCGAGGATCGAAAGAGCCGCCGCGCAAGAAACGGGGTTGCCTCCGAATGTCGATCCCTGATCTCCGAATCCGAAGATGTTTTCGACTTTTTTACCGAGCATCGTGGCGCCTATGGGGAGCCCTCCGGCCAGTCCTTTCGCGGTCGAGACCACATCAGGTTTGAGGCCGTAATTCATATATGAATAAAGCTTGCCTGTCCTTCCGTTGCCTGTCTGAACCTCGTCAACCATCAGAATGATATCCTTCTCTTTTGCGATCTTTGCGATCTCTCCCGTAAAATCCTTCGAAAGAGGCATCACGCCTCCCTCTCCCTGGACGCACTCGATCATGATACCGGCGATCTTTTCTTTTTCGACAGTCTCTTTGAGTTCCTCGATATTATTCGCCTCAACGTACACGAATCCGGGTGTCAAAGGTGTAAACAGCTTATGAAATACTTCCTGCCCTGTCGCGGCAAGTGTGGTGAGCGTCCTGCCGTGGAAGCTGTTTTTAAGAGTGATTATCTTGTAAAAATCGGGGCCCTTTTTCTCGCTCGCATATTTTCTGATAGCTTTTATGCCGCATTCGTTCGCTTCGGCTCCGGAATTTGAGAAGAACACCTTCTTCATCCCCGTCTTCTTACAAAGCATCTCCGCGAGCATCGCGCACGGCTGCGTATAATACAGATTCGAAGTATGCTGCACTTTTGAGATCTGGTCGGCAACTGCCTTCTGCCACTGCTCGTCAGCCGCTCCGAAGGATGTGACCCCTATGCCGCTGCCCATATCGATGTATTCTTTCCCGTTTACGTCATACATCAGCGAACCTTTTCCGGAAACTATCTCTACAGGGAACCTGTTGTAAGTATTGGCTATGTATTTTTTGTCAGTTTCGATGATGCTCATTTGTTTTCTCCTTTTACCAGCGTGCCGGCGCCTTCGTTCGTAAGAAGCTCCATCAGGATCGAATGCGGGACCCTGCCGTCCATTATGACAACATTTTTGACGCCCTGTTTTATCGCGGTCACGCAGCATTCGACTTTCGGTATCATGCCGCCCGATATAATGCCCTCTTTTTTGAGCTCATCGACCTGTTCGAGGCCTATCTCCGGTATCAGCGTTTCCGTCTTGTTTTTGTCCCGTAAAACTCCCGCTATATCTGTCATCATTATCAGCCTTTCTGCCTCCAGAGCACCGGAAATATATGCCGCGGCCGTATCGCCGTTTATATTGTACGCGTTGCCCTCTTTGTCGCATCCGACTGTCGAAATGACAGGTATATAACCGTTGTTCAATATGTCCGCAACGGGTTTAATGTGTATTTTCGTGATCTCTCCGACGTATCCGAGCTTTTCATCCTTGACCTTCGCTTCGATCAGTCTGCCGTCCATTCCGGAGAGCCCTATCGCCTTTCCGCCTTTCATTTCGAGCATATTGACGAGCGTTTTATTGACTTTCCCGGCAAGTACCATCTGGACGATGTCTATCGTCTCTTTGTCCGTCACTCTTAGACCGTCTACGAATTCGGGCTTTTTTCCCAGTTTATCCATCATTTCAGAAATCTCGGGGCCGCCTCCGTGGACAAGGACGATCTTTACTCCTATGAGCCACAGGAGGACGATATCTTCCATGACCTGCTGCTTTAAAGCCTCGCTCGTCATCGCATTGCCGCCGTATTTTACAACGACAGTTTTGCCCGTATATTTTTTGATGTGAGGGAGTGCCTCAGTCAGCACCTGCGCCCTCTGCGCGTTTGAAAAACCTTTTTCCATGATCCCGCTCCGAATAGTTATTTTTTGCAGATAAAGCTTTCGTCATTATGTCCTGTAGTCGCCGTTTATTTTTACATAATCGTATGTCAAGTCGCATCCCCAGGCCGTTGAAGAAACATCTCCGAGGCCGAGATCTACGATTATCTCGATCTCTTTTTCCGATAAGATCTCTTTCGCTTTTTCCTCCGAGAAATCAACGCCGGCGCCGTTCCTGCAGACAGCGATCGTGCCCTTGCAGCTCTTCAGATCCACGTCTATTTTGTCCGGATCGACGTCCGTCTTGCTGTATCCTATCGCGCACAGTATCCTTCCCCAGTTTGCGTCCGCGCCGAACATAGCCGCTTTTACAAGGCTCGAGCATATGACGCTTTTCGCTACTTTTTTAGCTGTTAAAATGTCCTGAGCGCCGCCGACCTTGCACTCCAGCATTTTTGTCGCGCCTTCTCCGTCAGATGCGATCATCCTGCAGAGAGCGACATTTACAGTGTTCAAAGCCTTCATAAACGTTTTAAAATCGTCGTTTTCCTCTTTGATCTCTTCATTTCCCGCAAGGCCGTTCGCCATCACAGTGACCATATCGTTCGTGGATGTGTCCCCGTCTATGCTTATCATATTGAATGTGTCTTTTATATCTCCCGAGAGGGCGTTTTGAAGCATTTCAGGCGAGATAGCGACGTCCGTCGTAATGAATACCAGCATCGTAGCCATATCGGGATGTATCATTCCGCTTCCCTTTGCGATGCCTCCCATTCTGCACTTTTTGCCGGACAGCAAAAACTCGCAGGCGATCTCTTTTTTGACCGTATCCGTCGTCATGATGGCTTCCGCCGCATCCGAACTGCCGCCCGTAGAAAGATTTTTTACAAGCTCCGGAATACCGGCTTTGATCGGCGCGATATCGAGAGGCTGTCCGATGACTCCGGTCGACGCGACGACTATATCGTCCGCTTCGATCTTTTTCTCTTTCGCAAGGAGTTCGCAAGTCTTTTCGGCTATTTCCATGCCGTTCGAGTTGCAGGTGTTGGCGTTTCCGCTGTTGCAGATCGCTGCCTGTGCGTATCCGTCTTTTATATGGCTCTTCGTGACTTTGAGCGGAGCGCCTTTTACCAGATTTGTCGTATAGACCGCGGCGCATGATGCCTTAACTTCGCTGAATATCAAAGCTATATCCTTTTTGACTGCGTTTTTCCTTATTCCGCAATGAACGCCTGACGCTTTAAAACCTTTTGCCGCGCATATTCCGCCTTCGATCAGTTTCATTTCTTTTACCTCCATGGCCTTTATGACCTCCTTATATTATAAGTCCCGTGCTCTCGTCGATACCGAGAACCAGGTTCATATTCTGAATTGCCGCGCCTGACGCGCCTTTTCCCAAGTTGTCGAAGAGAGACACCAAAAGTATCCTTCCTTCGCACCCGACTGCCGAAACGCACATGTCGTCTCTTCCTTCGTATTTCGAAGCTGATATAAATCCGTTTTCGTCGACCTTTTCCGCGAATCCGACCAGCCCGTCTTTGTAGTATTCCCTGTAAATATTTTTTATGTCTTCGACCGTATATTTTCCCGTCATATCGTCTTCCGCGAGCGTTACGGTGACTTCCATTCCGGCGTAAAATGACGATACTATCGGACAGAAAACGGGCTCCTTTTCAAGGCCGCAGATCTTTCTCATTTCAGGCAGATGCTTGTGCATTTGCGAGATCCCGTACTGCCTGGGAGCGAGCAGCTTTTCCTTGTTTTCCGGGGCTTCGTATTCTGCTATCATTTTCTTTCCGCCGCCTGAATATCCGGTGATCGAAAAGCACGTCAAAGCTTTGTCTTTTTTGATTATTCCTGCTTCTGCGAGAGGCGCTGCGAGAGAAATAAATCCGCTCGCGTGACATCCGGGATTTGCGATCCGCTTCGATGTTTTGATCTTCTCTTTCAGCCCGTTTATTTCCGGAAATCCGTATGTCCAACCATCCGCTGTTCTGTGCGCCGTCGACGTGTCTATGATCACTGTGCTGTCGTTTTTTACAAGTTCGACTGCCTCTGTCGCGGCGTCGTCCGGCAGGCACAAAAAGACGAAATCGGCCTCGTTCAGCATCTCTTCTCTCGCCTGTGGATCTTTTCTCTTTTCCTCAGGCAGAGAAAGCAAAACGATGTCGTCTCTTTTTTGAAGTCTTTCATATATTCTTAGTCCCGTCGTACCGGCTTTTCCGTCGACAAACACCTTTTTCAAGGCCGTCACATCCTTTATGATATTGTACAAGCGATATTATAATGCTGTTTTATTCGCAAAGTCAAGTGTTTTATTGCATTTTTATTCAATTATTTTGCATTATTATTCATTTCTTTTGTTAACAATCTTTATTTCGGCTTCGTTTTGCTCTAAAAAAACGGACGCCTTCCTTTTTCCGGCATCCGCTTCTTTTTTGTTGTTTCTCAGTATGCAATAGTTGTCATCAGCGAGTATTCCGGCTGCGAGACGTCGAGCCTCGAGCACTGCACTACAACAGGCACGTCGCTTTTTACATGAATCGCATAAGGCTTGTTTCTCGGGATCTTCCTGCCCTGATCGTTTACGATCTTGTCGAGTCTGATGTGATTCGTTCTGTCATTTTCGCAAACCGCGTGAAGGCCGCGCAAAGGCTCCTCATCCTCGAAATAAATCGTCAGATCTATGTTCGCTTTTTTGCCCGACATATTGAGCACGCAAACTGCCTCGTGAGACACATATTCGCCCTTAGTCGTATCGCTCATATAGCCGTCTGCTATAAACCATTCTTTCTTGCCTTTTTTTGACATTGAGACCATTCCCTTCTGATTCTTGATGCGGGTCTTCTTCCCCGCAAAGAAAATTATATATTTCGAGAGAATGTATTGTCAAATGGGGTATCATATTATTCCTTTTATTTCAAGGAATCCTTTATCACCCCAGCATTATTACCGCGGGAGCGATCATCATGACCATTATCGCTATAAAGATAAGTATCGACGGAAAAAGCATATATGTCGCGGCCTCTTCTCCGATGCGTTTGATCTTGTTTTTGCGTTCTGTACGCAGGATCTCAGCCTGTATCCTCAGCATATCGCACATCGTATCGGAACCTTTCTTCATATTCTGATTGATTATCGAAACAAAAGTGTTTACGGAGGGGATCTCGCATTTTGCGGCAAGCTTTTCGAGCGTCACAAACTCACTCTCTTCAACATTCCCTATTCTGTCGCTTTGCGTAAAACAATCTCTCACTTCTCTTGCAAATGTCTCTCCCGGATTGTCTGCTGCTGTCATAACAGCCTCCCGCAGCTGCATTCCGGCGCCTATCAGAAGAGCCGTTCTGTCCATAAAATCAGGCAGTTCAAGCTCAATTGATATTTTCTTTTTGCGTTCTTTTGTTTTTAAAAGATGATACGGGGCGGTTATCCCGATCGTTTCCCAAACAGCAAAAATCGCCGCGCTTTGAATTATTCCGTTTTTCATTATAAGAGAACCGGCAGCCACAAAAATACCCAAAGCGCAAAGCGTGACTGTCATTCTGATATATTCTTTCATCCCCTTTCCTTCTCCGTAGACGAAACAGTTCATCTTTTCGATCTTTGAAAGCCTCTCCCGTATCACTGATTTGGCCGTCTGTACGAATTTCATATTTTAATATCACCTATCTTTTCTCCGATCAGCCACGCGGCGATCAAAACCGCAAGCATGGAGATCATGACTATCCGCCCTGCCCCGCTGTATAATTTTTCCACATAATCCGGCGCCATCATACGCATGATAAATATCAGCACGACAGGCATCAATGTCATTATCCTGTGACTGAGTTTAGGCTCCGCGATGCAGTTTTTTATTTCCTCTTTCGCCTCGTATTTTTTTCTTATCATATCAGCGCTGCTTCCGAGAAGCTCTATGACGTCTCCCCCCGCTGTTAAAACGCTCTCCAAAGCAACAGAAAAGCACGATATCTCCCTGCTTCCGCTCTTCGAAGCAAATACGGAAAACGCCTCTGTAATATCGCAATTTAAACAGACCATCCTGTCAACACCGGCGAATTTTTCCTTTATTATTGACATATCCTCCGTAAAATCTCCGTAAGCGACTCCCTTTATCGTATTTTCAAAAGTTTCTCCGGCAGCCATCGAACTCTTCATCGTTTCGAGAGCGCGGCAGAACTGTTTTTCCAATTTTACCTTTTGAGACGATTTTTCTCTTTTTTTGAGCGCTCTTAAAAAAAGCGGGCAGGATACGATACCGCCGATAAGTCCGAAGAGCGCATTGTCGAAAAATACTATTCCGACAGGCACGCAGGCAGCGACAAATAATATGCAGTATAAGATCTTAAGTGCTTTCGTTCATCTTACCTCCCTTCATCGTGCAGTCTGAGATGCGCTCGCCATTTTTGAATAATGTGCAAAACTCAAGTCCTGCTCCTCTGTCTCCGACTTCGCAGATCTCATCGACGACTCTCTTCATTTCTTCTGTCCTCTTAAGATGCACGATGAGGTCTATTCCGGAAGAGATCAGCCGTCTCACAGTCTCGCTTCCGACATGTCCTTCCCACAGTGCGAGCGTTTCAAGTCTCGTCGCGGCGTCCTTTGAAGAATTCGCGTGGACCGTACTCATTGATCCGTCGTGCCCCGTGCAAAGCGCCGTGAGCATATCTATCGCGCATTCATCCCTCACCTCTCCGACAATTATTCTGTCAGGTCTGAGCCTCATAGTGGCCTTTATGAGCGCTCTCATCGTGATCTCTCCCTTGCCCTCGACATTGGCGTTTCTCGTCTCCAGCCTCACAAGATCGGGCTGAGTCAATATCAGCTCCGCAGAGTCCTCTATAGTCACTATTCTCTCTTTTTCAGATATAAATGACGCCAGAACGTTCAAAAAAGTAGTTTTGCCGGTGGATGTGCCGCCTGAGATCAGTATATTCATTCTGGAGAGGACTGCTTTTCGCAGGAAGTATGCTTCCTCTTTCCTGAGCGTCCCTTTCTCTATCAGATCGTCCGTCGTAAAAACCTTCTCGGCGAATTTTCTCACTGTAACTATGTGACCGTTTATCGCGACAGGCGCCATTATAATATTAATTCTCGATCCGTCCGGAAGTCTCGCGTCTGCGATCGGATTGCTCTCGTTCACCGTTCTGTTTACCTTCGCGATCATGCTTTGGACGGTATTGTAAATGCTCTCGCGGCTTCTGAATCTTTCGCCTGCCTGGACGAGCCTCCCGTTCTTTTCGAGGAAAATATTGTCTGTGCCGTTTATCATTATCTCGTTCACGTTCGCGTCATCGAGATACGGCTGCAAAAGTCCCATGCGTCTTCTCGTGTTGTAGACCTTCTCTTCGACAGCTCTCCTGTCTTCGATACTGACGTTCGTCCTTCTGCAGATATCGTCCATTATTTCTGCGATCAGTTTTCGAAGCTCCGCATCGCTCAGATTGATGCCTCCGTCCATCCTTGCGGCAAGCATCCTGTCAGCCGCTTCTGAAAGGATCTTGATGTCCATGTTGATCTCCTTTTTGCGCTCGAATCTATTATCCCCGCGCAGTAATATTGTGTCACATCCTGCCTTCAGCGTTAATAAAGATCGCGTCGACAAAATTCGACATTCTCAAATCAGGAAACGCACATCGCGCAGGCAGGGACAAGCCTGTTTTTATTCTTTCTGTAAGCCGCAGCTAACTATTTGTTGTTTTTTCCGCAAATGATGATATAATAACATCCGAAAGGCGGTAATATCTATGTTTAAATGGATAGCTGAAAATATATGGGCGGTTGTTGTGATAGCGATATTCGCAGGCTTCGTGATACTGGCGCTCGTGTCCGTTTTAAAGAAGAAAAAGAAGACGGGCGTCTGCAGCGGAAACTGTGCGGGATGCTCCGTCGGATGCACGAACAGAGATAACAGCGCGATCCCCGAAGAAGACCGGGCAGATACACAATTCCACATCGGTGGCTGAAAATGGATAAAAACGACGAAAAAACGAACGTTATGCGCGTTCTCGATCAAAAAAAGATACCGTACAGGCATCATTGCTACGTAGATACCGGAGCTGTCGCGGGAGCGGAGGTCGCAAAGATCTTAGGCGAGGATCCCGACAAGGTTTTTAAGACGCTCGTCACTGTCGGCGCGTCGAAAAGATATTATGTTTTCGTCGTTCCTGTCGAAAAGGAACTCGATCTCAAAAAGGCGGCAAAGGCCGTCGGAGAGAAAAATATCGAGATGATCAAATCTAAAGAGCTTCTGCCTTTGACGGGTTATATCCACGGAGGCTGCTCCCCCATCGGTATGAAGAAGTTTTTTACGACTACGATAGACGAAAGCGCAAGGAATTTCGACACTATAATGTTCAGTGCGGGTAAAATAGGCTACCAGGTGGAACTCTTCCCTTCGGATCTTGCGAAAGTGATACGTTTCGAATATGCGCAGATCACAGTTTGACATCGCGATTCTCACAAAATCAAAAGAAGACCGGCAGACTGTAAATGTCCGCCGGCTTTTTTTCGATCTTACAAATACACTGCAGCTTCATCACAGCCACGTTCTGTATTCGCTGCCCGACTGTCCAAGCATATAGAAGTCTAAAAGCGTGACTCCGTTATTAAGTTTAATCGTGA
>JAEEGL010498018.1_pt1 | contig 13549 bp, 11 predicted proteins | sample 9134231 | NCBI WGS metagenome assembly JAEEGL01 (sample SAMN16246548, study PRJNA631951) | gut metagenome | biome: gut microbiome; feature: rumen; material: fiber-attached | host: Bos | place: Iran: Karaj | collected 2018-10
AACGTTAATGACATAAAGTTCACTTCTCAACTTGTTATATCGCTCTGATCCAGGGATTTCTTTGTCTATTGCTTCTTCAATTACGGGTATTGATTCAGCCAAATTAGTCAGTTCTTCTTCGCTTGCTTTTTCTACTACTTCTTTCCACTTGAATGCTTCTGAAACTGAACCACTTTGCACATCTTCCAGATTCTCAATAGCAATAGTAAGATTATTTATTACTCTTTTATAGTTTCCATCACAACGCCATCTAATTTCTTTTAGTGATTCAACTACATCTGCCTTTTTTCTGTTTAATAATGAAACACCTTCTGCATTATTTAGAAAAAGTGCCATCTTCTTTTTGGCATCAGTATCAATGTTAAATCTGTCATTATATCTACGTCCCAAATTATCTAATGATACTTTTAGATTTAACTCAAACCAACTCTTATCAAGCTTATCTAATCCAAAATAGCAAGCAAGTATAGACGGATACTCCAATGCAGCCTCTAAGATGCTTTGGTCCGTAATTGGTACTAAATCTATACCAGCATCCTTTAACATCTTTTCAATATCGATGTATGATTTCGCGGTTGTTGTTACATCCTTATTGCAGTAAAGATATATCTTATCAAGTATTCCGGCATAATGCTCTATAGCAATTTTCATGGAAGATTTAATCTGATCGTATCCAATGCTACCATCGAAATATTTTGCCTGGAAGCTAATCATTTTTGTACCGTCTTGTGAATGTACTGGTGATACTTCCACTCCAGGATGATTGGGATTAGAATGAACTACCTCATCTATATCTGCATATTTTCTGCAAAATAAAGAGCGGCAAAGATTTTCAAAAGCAATTCTTTTATCTGGATTGATGTCATTAAAGTGACTCCAAGTCAATTTGTATTGATTTGCAGAAATCATTTTTAAACTCCCTTTGAGATTACTGTATTTTTATTATCCTATTATAGTCCCGTAAAGTCCATAAAAAAAATTCACTGGAATTTTATCGTACATGATTGAGTTTCACAAAGTGGCGAGCAGTGCATGGGTGCGCACCGCATGCTTTTTTAGCTCGTTGGGGAAATCGCCCCAATCCCCTTAATCGGACTGATTCTCAGTCCGGGCTACGTGCCGTTCCGGCACAGAGTTGCAGTTCCTGCAATTGGCAGAAATAAAAAAAGCGGGGCACTCACCGAAATGGTAAATGCCCCAAAAGCTTTAGCGGACTCTCTCCCGCTTCTTCTGATTATCTTTTTGCTGCAGTTCTTCCTCAGCACTCATATTCAGGATTCTGTCGATATCATACTTGGCTGTCTGATAGTCTCTCATATCCTGCTTGGCCTTCCGGTATTCCGCATACAATGCTTTTTTCTTTGCCAGCAGCTCACTGTATTCCACATTCAGATCCTTCAGCTTCGGAACTGCCGGAAGCTTACTGAATGCATCCTTCGCTGCCTTGTGAAGAGTGATTTCTTCTCTGTGGGCCTCGAAGAACTTTCTGGAAAAGCCATATTGCTTGTATTGCGCATAGACATCCTTGGTCTTGCCATAGTTTATGATGTGGGTTCGAAGGACAGCGATTTCTGCCATCCTGGCTTCAGCGTCCTTGATTTCTTTGGATAGTTCTGAAAATCTTGTCGAGGTCTCCTCCGCCCGCTTTGCCAGAGTCTCGTAATCTCTGCAGTCATGCTCCTGCAGGAACAGAAGAACCTTCGCTACCTGCTTAATGTTATAGACCTTCGCCCATCTTTCATATCCGGCACCCTTTCCTTTGGCAATGATGGCCTGAATATCCAGGAGCATGTCAAAGCTTTTCTCCGGTTTCTTAATCTCCGGACTGCTGTAGGTCTTCTCGTCTCCTTCAATGATTTTCCGGATTTGATCTTCCGAATAATCTTTCCCGAGAGAGGATAAACGAATGAATCGCCTCTGATTTCTACCGCGGAGCGCTGTATTCTTTCCACGCTTGATTACATAGTCTTCTTCCTCCAGGCGCTTTAAGAAATCCTCAAAGCTTGCCGGTCCCTCCGAAAGGATATCATCAATCTTCTCACGTATTACGGAGCGATAGGATTCCTTCCTGGGATAGGTCGTCCGTTTCTCACGTTCGCTGGGTTTTCGCTTCTGTATAACGGACAGGCCATGTTCCAGACATACCAGGTCGCTTACTCTCTGAAGAGCAATTCCTGAAAAAAAGAAATCCCGGAATTTCCTCCTGCACTCAAGATCCACAGAATTGAAAATGATGTGATTATGAATATGGGCTCTGTCTGTGTGAGTCGCTACAAAGAACGCATGCTTTCCCTTGGTGAATCGCATGGCTGTTTCATAGCCTACACGGTTCGCTTCCTCCGGGGTAATCTCTCCCGGCTTAAAGGACTGACGGATCTGATAAGCGATGATATCGCCGGTGTAACTGTGATGAAATCTCAAATACTCGCTTCTTGCTGACAGGAATTCCTGGTCGGCAATCCCGGCGTTGCATTCATACGAAGAAATAAATTCTCCGTCTTCTGTCTTCTCTCCGTTCATGGCATATTCCGTCCTGTCATGAAGCGATTGCACTATGGATTTTTCTTTATTCTGATGCATGGAGATCAGCCGGGTCGCCGCCATTTTATCACCTGCCCTTCCCTTACAAGGTGGCCAAACGCTCCAGAATGTCTCCGACCGATTCGAGGATTTCCTTCTGATTTTTCTTCAGGTCCTGAATGTCTGTGAGATAGATACTTCCGGTTTCATTGGCACGCTTTGCATATTGATTTAAGTTGTTGCCGCTGATACGAAGGAGGCGAAGAACCTCCTTCACATCACTTAAGTCTAGCTTGACCACGTATCCGTTTAAGAGCATCCTTCGTGCATAGGCGCTCATATTTCCAAAGCCTGCCTCAGCCATTCGCTCACGGATTTTTGCTTTTTCCTCAGGTGTCATTTTGATAAACATACGAACTTTTTCAGATGCCATAGGCTCACCTCACCGGAACATCACAGCGGATATTTCTCGCAAGATATTCATACTGACCACCCATGATCTTCTCATTCTCCTTCAGCTTTCCAATCACGGATCTTCGCTTTTCTTCTTCCTTTACAGCCTGCTCAACCGGAGTCTCGGATGCAGGAGCATTGTTGATTATCCCGTCGAAGTTGTTATCATTCTGCTCTACGACATCTTCGATGTTCCGCATCTGACTGCCCAAGGCTCTGGGATCTTTGGTGACATCCTGCACCGTCGTATCGACTGCAGCGCGTCCGGTTACCTCATCCCATTTTTCAATCGCCTTTCCTTTTCTTTCTTCTCGCATGTCGCCACCTCCTATCTCTCATATCCGCGCTTCTTTTCAAATTCCAGACCAAACTGCGGTGCTCCTGAAGCATTCACGCTCATCGTTACTGTGCAGTCATAGGTCTTTCCGGTTTTCACGGATCTGCATCTTTTGAGTTTCACCTTGCCCTTTGCAAGGAGCTGCTGCGCTATCTGCTTCGTGATCTTCTTGGACAGACTTTCAAAAAAGCGGTTGTCCTTCCAGAGCGCAAACCTGCATGCCTTGTCATCGCAGAAGAACCCCTTGGACTTTTCCACGACGCTTGCCCCGCAACAGGGACAGATCCCTACAGGCTCATATACCGGATGCATCAGAATGTCAGATGCCTCCACAGGCTCGTAGGTCTCCGTGAGTTCTTTTATCATTTCCTCAATCTCACGCATGAACTCGTCTGCTTCAAAATTACTTTTTTCAATTTCCAGAAGCTTCTGCTCCCATTCGGCTGTCATGATCGGTGATTGAATAGATTCTGGAACCACTGTGATAAGTGCCTCACCCTTCCCGGTCGGAATCAGATATTTGGTTTTCTTATCTCCTTTCCTTTCCATGAATCCGGTCCTGACCAGTTTCTCTATGATGCCTGCTCTCGTCGCCGGAGTGCCGAGGCCTTTTCGCTCCGCTTCATCCGGAGTCTCTTCGGCACCGGCTTTTTCCATCGCAGCAAGAAGTGTATCCTCCGTAAAGGATTTGGGTGGAGTCGTCTGACCTTCCTTACAGTTGGTTTTTGCAAATTCAATCTCTTCGCCGTCTTTTACATCAATGGAGATTACACCTTCATCATCGGATCCACCTTCCTCGGATTCTTTGATTCCGGATACGGATTTCCAACCGGAATCCAGGATCTGCTTCCCTTTTGCCTTGAATATGGCACCGGCACATTCCGCCTCAATCTCGGTCTGTGCATAACGGCAGGGAGCAGATACACCTTCAGCCAGTCTCGTTGCAAGGAGCTTTAAGATCTCCTGCTCTCCTGTCGGAAACTCCTTCAGGTTCTGCTTTGTAATCTGCGCTGTTGGAATGATTGCATGGTGATCTGATACCTTCTTTCCATTGATGATTCTGGAAACATCTCTCTGGTCAGTAGCATGGGTACCGTAGGCTGCTTCCACCTGCTCAAGAAGGGTCGCTACCGTACCGGCCATGTCATCCGTCAGATATCTGCTGTCAGTTCTCGGGTAAGAGCAAAGCTTTTTCTCATAGAGACTCTGTGTGTAATCCAGAGTCTGCTGTGCAGTATAGCCAAGCTTTTTATTGGCTTCTCTCTGTAAGGTTGTGAGATCAAAAAGCGCCGGAGCCTTTTCCTGTTTTTCCTTTTTCTCTGCCTTAGTGATCACTGCCTTACCGGAAGCCATACAGGCTTTTTCCAGACTGACCGCCGATTCCTTATCCGGGATCCGCTCACTGGTAAGGTTAAGTCCCTCCGTCATGAGCATCACAGTGTAGAATTTCTCAGGTTTGAAAGCTTTGATATTTGCCTCCCGCTCCACCGCAAGCGCAAGTGTCGGTGTCATGACTCTGCCGACATTCAATGTCTGCCCGTAGAGGGACGAAAACAGTCTCGTGGCATTGATGCCGACGATCCAGTCTGCACGTTCTCGGCATAGCGCCGCTTCATACAGATCGTCATAATCCTTTCCGGGCCTCAGAGTCGCAAAGCCATCCAGGATTGCATCATCCTCCATCGAAGAAATCCATAATCTCTCAAACGGTTTTTTGCATTTTGCCTGGTTGTAGACCAGTCGGAAGATAAGTTCTCCCTCGCGTCCGGCATCGGTTGCCTCCACAAGGCTTTCCACATCATCCCGGTCCATGAGATCCTTCAGAATCTTAAACTGTGCCTTTGTGGCAGAAGATACCCTGTACTTCCAGCCATCCGGAATGATTGGAAGATCTTCCTTGTTCCATTTTTCATATCGCGAATCGTATTCCTCAGGTTCTGCCAGCTCCACCAGATGACCTACACACCAGCTGACAAGGTACCCGGAGCCCTCCAGGTACCCATCAGCTCTTTGGTTTGCACCGATGACTTTGGCAATGGACTGAGCAACCGACGGCTTCTCAGCAATTACCAGTTTCAATCTTCGTCCTCCTCATCATCGAAATCATCCTCATAGTCGTCATCGATATCCTCATCAGGGAAATCATAATCCTCATCAAGATAGTCAAACTCCCCCGCCGCCAGACGGACTGCTTTGTCTGCAACCTCCAGACATCTGTCATTCAATTTTTTGTACTCTCTCAACGCACAAAGTGCCTCATCCGTTATTTCACACGCCTCATAGCATGTTTTCTTATACTTGTGAGCCTTCATTGCAAGACCCACAATCAAACCGATTACTCCGGTACCTGCAACTGCTCCGATAATGATATTTTTCATATTCATGTTCATCCTCTCCTTTGTGATTTAAATTGCTTCGCCAAGACTTTTATCCACCGTCTTCTTCGATTTGGGTGTCTTGGCTGCTTTTTCTTTGTTTTCAGCAAGTTTCTCTTTTACGGAAATCTTCTTATCTGCCTTCTTTTCCTCCGGTTGCTCCATCGTGACCCTGATGGGCTTATCACCGGCAATGTTCACAGGTTCCTCCGGTTTGATCTTCACAGTCCCAATGACCTGTCCCTGTTCGAAAGGTTTCTCCTTAGCCTGCTCCTTCATCTGATCCTTGGTGAGGTTTTCCAGTTTCTCATCAACCGAAGCAATGATCTCCGATGCAGCTTTGCGGATTGTATCAAGTGATTCACGAAGCTCAGGTGTCTCTTTTCCCTGGGACCACCCTGCCACATAGCCGAAGGAATAATCTGAGGTATCAATCCCGTAATGCTGACAAACCACGTAAGCAACACTTTCGGCTTCCACTTCCTTACTGTTCGCGGACTGTTTGTTACGCTCGCCCTCCACAGTAGAGTGAAGCTTTTGATGTGCCATCTCATGGATCATGGTCTTCACGGTCTGCACCTCACTCATACCTTCCTGAATTGCGATCCGGTTATCCTCCGTATGGAAATATCCCTTTGCTCCGGACTCAATATTCTCAAAGGTTATAGGAACGGGGCAGGTACTTTTCAGCGCTTCGGTAAAGGCAGCAAATCCTTCCACAGTGCCGACAAGCTCAGCCACACCAAGAGTCGGAACCTCTTTTCCATCCGTCTGGGAGATATCGAAGGTGTTCACCACCTTAAAGGCAGTGACATTCACTTCCACCGTTTCCTTCACATGCTCACCATCGGAATCGAGAACCGGTTTGCCATCAGCACCAATCTTGTCCTGTTCTCTTTCCACCTTGTAAGGTGCAGGAGCCAGGATCTTGATGCCCTTCTCGCCCTTCTTCACATAGCGGCCCATCTCCTTCCAGTTGGTAAAGCTCTGAACCATGGTGGCCTGTCCCTTGGTCTGCATCGCAATCAGAAGCTGGTTGTTGAGGGAATACCTCGGAAGCTTTGCACAGACATCCAGATATTCCTTGTACTTCTCGCTGCCGAATACTTCCTGCACGCCTTGTTCCAGCTTTCCCATCACTTCGTTCAGTTCATCCGCTTTGCTCTTTTTCCATGCTTCAGCGTCAAATTCTTTGACATTCTCTTTTTGATCAGCCATTCGCCTTTCCTCCCTTCAGTGTTTTCAACCTATTCAGAACAGAAGTCTGCTGATTCTTTTTGGGCATCTTCTTACCGACCTGGTTGATGCCGTTCAAATAACTCGTATATCTTGATTTCTTACCCATCTGATTTCTCCTTTCATGCAAAGAGGCGACCGACTGGCCGCCTCTGATGTTTTTGCTTATTCCTCTTCGTCCTCCTCATCAGACTCCTCGGGCTCGGGGATGTCATCATCATCCGGAAGACTGTTCAGGTAGTCCTCATCACTTTCATCATAGTCTGCATCGGGATCGGGACCTCCGGTCTTGGGCTTTACCTGCTTGCTCTTCTTAAAGAACATATAACCTGCAGCACCACCAGCGATCAGAATAATCACAAGAACCAGCTTACCGACAGGGCTCTTGGGTTTCTCCTTGGGCTCTTCTGGTTCCTCGGGTTCGGGATCCTCCTTAGGTTCCTCAACAACAGGCGCTGGCTCTTCCTTTGGCTGCGTTGCGGCAAGATATTCCTCCACCTGCTCATCATCCATAAGAGCAAGCAAGTCTGCTTCATCCACCATATTCAAGAAGTGAACTGTCTCTTCCCCTTCATCATCACGGTCGATGATGATATAAAAGTAATTACCGGACTTCGTTACCACAGTAATGAACTGCTTTCCGGACTTATCAGGACTGCCATAGTCATCCACCAGGGTGAGATTTCCGTCGGGAGTGAGCGGACCCATAGGCTCTTCCGGCTCCTTTTCGGGTTCCTCTGTCACTTCTTCAACCACAGGTTCCTCTTCTGCTTCATCCTCATGACTCTGCGCATAAGCGGTCATGGGTGAAAACATCATCATAGTTGCAAGAGCTGCAAGGATTCCCCCTGCAACCCTAACCTTAATCTTTGCCAAATTAATTCTCTTCATCGTCATCCTCCTCTGACTCATTATCAAAATCTTCGTTTTCAGGATCTTCATCCTCGTTATCCTCGGCCCCGTATTTCTTTTCCGGTTCTACAGGTGATTCGGTTCCGCCATTCATAAAGGCGGAGATCTTACCGGATTCAATCAGTGCCAGGAACTCGCCCAGCTGCTCCGGTGAGAGCTTCAGTGCGCCGACATCCGCAACAATCTGGGAATTCTCGGCCACCTTAAGTCGTGCTTCTTTGTGCTTGATCTGCTCAAGGAGCTTTGCGACCTTATCCTTGTCGCGTTGAATGTCCGCTCTCATGCGCTCAAGCTTGTCATATTTGTCTGCCATGTTTTTCCTCCATAAAAAAGCTATTGGTTCAGTCTTCCGAACGTATAGAAGTGATTCTGCCAATAGCTGGTGTCAATTGATGAATAGTGGATCGGGTCGCCGCAGTGGATCATCATGCCATCTCCGACATAGATTCCGACATGACTTGCGCCGTTCCCTGCTCCCGAGTAGGTTCCTTTGAAAAAGATAAGATCTCCGGGCTGTGCATCGGATCTCGAAACCCGGCTGCACTTACCAAGCAATCCGTTAGCGGTCTGCCTGCCCACGTTCCATCCATTTCCACAATGATTGATTACGTAGCTCACAAAGCCGCTACAGTCAAAGCTGGTATCGGGATTGGAACCGCCCCATACATACGGATAGCCAAGATATTTCTCAGCCTCCCGCATCATGTTGGCAAATTCTGCATCTGTCAGGTACTCTGCAGGAATGTCATAGTCCTCATAGGAACCGGGAACTATTCCGCCGCCATTGACATATTCTCCGAAGAGATACGGTTTGTTTCCTTTGGTTTCAAGAAGGATCTGATAACGTTCCAGCTGATCCACTGTAAGCCCCAGGGCGTCTACCGCAGCCTGAATACTTCCGTTGGTGAGCGTGACATTGAGGATGTAGTATTCATATTCAACTTCCACCTCGTATTCATACTCTTCCTCATATTCCTCGCCGGTATCGGGATCCGTTACGGTACGTGTGCCGGTCCTGGTCTCTGTACGTGTTCTGGTCTCCACCACTCTCTGTGTTGTGAGCTTGTACTCCTTTTCAAAGATAGTTTCAAGCATCGCCTGTACTTCAGCCTCGGTGTAATCCTCATAGAGAACTGTAAGAAGTGCTGCCAGTTCATATGGGTTATGCCCGATTTCCGCCAGATTGTAGCGGTATTCATCGTAGTCCGGATAATCTGTTTCGATATTGTCGATCTTCCTCTGAAGCTCAGTCTCCAGGTCCTTATAATCATCTTCTACCGCGAGAATATCATCGTCCTGTGCTGTAAATGAGGTCGCCAGTGTCACATTTCCGACACCTCCTCCCATAGCCGAACAGGAAGTAAGACTTCCGGCAATTACCAGAATGATCAGAAGGATGGCACCTGCAATAACTATCGCCATGGGATGTTCCTTCAGAAACTCAGCCACTGCTTCAGCCAGTCTTCCGAGTAGATCCTCTGCCCTGTCCACGAATTTCTTTGTAAGACTTCCGGCTCCGTTCGCGGCCTCCTTTTCCCGCGCCCGTATCGCGTTTCGCTGAATCTCCTTTTTCATCTGACTTTTTTGCAGCGTTTTGGAAGTAGCATTGATATCACCCTTTGCACTCTCAGTAGATCTGGCCTGCTTTGCGGCTTCCGAATGCTGCTTCTTGTGAAGCTTCTTACCATACCCTTCGGACGCTTTGTCATGTGATTTTGCCTTAGCAGCATAGAGCTCACTCTTCACCCGTACCTCTGCACCGTGAATGGCTCCAATCCCGGCTTCGATTGCATCACCGCCTGCGTTCCCGTCATCATTCTTCTCTGCGATATGTCTTCTGATTTCGGATACTGCAACTGCATCGGCATATATTTTCTTACGCCCCTGGCGCTTGATCTTTTTCCGGTGCTTTCTTTCCTGCAGTGTTTCCGCGTTGTCAGCCTTTCCGTGACGGAGCTTTCTGCGGTAACTTTCACCGGCAGAGGTTTCATTTTTCAACTTATCGCCGGGAGATTTCTGCTTAGTTGTCTTCTCAGGCTCAACCCTCCGCGTGGAGGGCTTCGCCTGATCTCTCGTATATTCTTCATTCATCAGCGCTTTCCTTTCTCTTTACTCTCAGCCTCCTCTTTGGCCTCCTGAACCTCAGACAGTTTGGTTGTCATGATCTTATAGAGCTCAAGGTTCGTCGGGAATCTGTCCACGAAGGGCAGAATCACATTGCCGTAAAACAAAAGCCCTTCACCTTCTCCCGAATGGGTTACATACGAGAGCTGATGAGGGCTGATATTCAGCTGCTTTGCCAGGATCTGCCTGTCTCCGACCGCCTGGTTTAACATATAGATGAAGTCCGAGTTTTCAAAGATATTCTCGACCTCCTTGGATGCCAGAAGGTCCTTTACGTTCTGGGTGATGCCTGTAGGAATACCGCCCCATTTACGGAATCTCTTCCAGATCTCCACGGTGTAGGCTGCTGTCTGATCTTCACGAAGGAGCAGGTGCATCTCATCCATGTAGTATCTGGTGGATCGTCCTTCACTTCGGTTCTGGGTTACTCTCCCCCATACCTGGTCCTGAACGACCAGCATGCCGATCTTCTTCAGTTGCTTACCGAGGTCCTTGATGTCATAGCACACCAGGCGATTCGTGATATCCACGTTGGTTCTGTGGTTAAACACATTGAGCGACCCGGATACATAAATCTCAAGTGCGGTTGCTACATGCTTTGCTTCCGGTTCATCCTGCTTTAAAAGCTCATTATAAAGATCCTCCAGAAGCGGCATGTTTTCCGGCACCGGATTCTCAAAATACCTGTGATAAATCTGATGGATTGAACGGTCGATGACCGTCTTTTCCACAGGCTGAAGTCCTTCCTTGCCGCCTACGATAAGCTCACAGAGCGAAAGGATGAAGTCGGCCTTCAGTGCAATCGGGTTATCATCATCGGAATAGTTCATGTTGATGTCCATCGGGTTGATGTACTGCGTACTGGTGGGGCTGATCTTAATGACCTGCCCGCCAAATCTCTTTACCAGCGGTGAGTATTCTGCCTCAGGATCCGATATGATGACATCATCATCCGTTACGAGAAATGCATTGGCAATCTCTCTCTTTGCAGCAAAAGACTTACCGGAACCGGGAGTTCCAAGTATCAGTCCGTTCGGGTTTTTCAGAAGCTTTCTGTCTACCATGATCAGGTTGTTGGAAAGAGCATTGAGGCCGTAGTAAAGGCTCTCCGTTCCGTCCTGAAAAAGTTCCTGTGTCGTGAATGGTACGAAAATAGCCGTACTCGAAGTCGTCATCCCGCGCTGGATCTCGATAAGATTGTTTGCAAGCGGAAGACTGCTCATAAGACCCTGCTCCTGCTGGAAATCAAGACGGACCAGATTGCAGTTATGCTTCTGCGCGATGGAACGAGCCTGGAATACATTGTTTTCAAGCTCCTGCTCCGTCCTTCCGGTATTCAGGATCAGAAAGGTTAAAAGGAACATTCTCTCATTCTGACTCTGAAGCTCCTTGAGAAGATCTTTTGCATCTCTTCCGTAGGTGGCAAGGTCCGAGGGGATGATATCCATATCGTAGCCTGCTCTCACAGCCTTCTTCTGCTCTTCGATCTTGCTACGGTCGAGCTCCGTGATAGTGTGTTTTACGGTTTTGATCGCCTCATTCTGATCAATGGAATGGATCTGCATCGTTACTATCTGACTGGATTCCATCCCAAGGAAATCCGCCAAAAGTCTGTCGCTGATATCCGATGCATCGATGGATAAGAAGCTGACTGCACAGTGGAGACTTCCCATCTTAAAGCGTCTTCCATTGGGAAACTCGAAGCTGCTGGGAGCAATAAAGTCCTTTACTGAAAGCCCGGATCCTACCAGATACTTCCAGTCGAAGATGAACTTATCGTTATCTCCCATATGAAACTGCTTATGCATGAGCTCCAAACGCTCATAGCTGTTTAACGTCTTAGCCCTTACGCCCAGGCGCTTAAAGTTGTTGAGAAGATCCGTTTCGATATGGATCAGTCTCGGTTTTGCCGATCTCATATTCTCGGCATGAATTCCGAAGGTCAGGAACTTGGTCTTGGTAAGGCCGTTATTGCCCGCCTCCATCTGATGAAAGAGCATGGTGCTGTATTCGTCCCTCACTTCATCGAAACCGTCCTTCCTGTGGGGAATGGCGATTCCTGTCCTGAAGCTCTCCACATCCGTAGCCATGTTCATGAACGAAAGCTCGAAATGCACGGAGCTGTCGAAGAAGTTAAGGAAGCTGCACCACTCTTCAAAGATTTCTGTCTTATCCTCCTGAAGAGCCAACTGATAGTTGATGTCCTGGAAGACAAGCGTCTTCGTGTAATAATCCTGCCCCACTCTGCAGATGCCGTCCTGGAACATCCTGTCAAAAGGAATGCTCTGCTGTGCGGTTCTTGGAATCCCGTCATTTCTCTTTGCACGCTTTATAACCTCGCGCACTTCCTTCTTCTCCGCACGGGTGAGCCCTGCAGGCATCTTTATATCTGAGTCAGGTTCTTTCTTAAAAAGTGTAATCAAGATCTTCACCTCTTTTCTTTTTCTCAGGTCGCATTGCCTCGCTGTACATGATGATCTCAGCGATTTCCTGCTCTGCGTCCGCCTGCCGCGCGAGGGCGGCGTAGTAATTGTCTGTCTTATATGGTCGTACCTTCGGCCTTACAAACATGGCCTGAATAAAGTGCTTCAAAAAGACTTCCAGATGTTGCCCGTTTTTCTGGTACATGGCCAGAAAGAAAAAAGGCATCATGACCACCATCATTCCCATGGCTGCCATGCTGACGGAACCAAAGTGCTTTAGCAAAAAGAAAGACGGAACTCCGATGAGTGCCGCCATCCCAAAGCAGATCAGCTGTCTTTTTGTAAGATTGAACATCACTTTACTCTTGACCTTGGTAAGATCCCTTGGTACCGAGATATAGGATGCTGCCATTTATGTTTCCCTCCCTAATGTGCATGAAGCACTGACTTAGCAACCGAACCTGTCTTAAAGAGCGTAAATGCCAGCAGGACGGTATAACCAACGATACCCCAGAGGGTACCGATAATATCTGATGTAAATGCTATGTTCTGTATCAGCACCGCATAGATACCGACACAAACCATGATCAAAAAGCCCTGAAATCCAATTGCAAACAAGGACCGTAGGTAATTCTGCCCGATCATGCTCTGCTCTTTGTTTCCAAAGGTTGCAAAGGGAATCGGTGCCAGCGATACCATCAGGTAGATTTCTATCATTCGTGCATATACAATCACAAATATGAGCGCTGATAACAGATAGACCAGGAACTGTACGATAATGGACTGAAGCAGGATGCCTATAAGCGGACCGATGTCCATCGCCTCAAGGTTTGCCTGCATTGTAGCCAGGGTACTGGCATCGATTGCCGTGCTGCCGGATATGATGCCTCCGGACTGCTGTACCACGTACTGTGCCACGTCAAAGACCGCCATCGTGATGTTCATGGTGTTGCTGATCAGTGTAACTGCAATGAATGTTTTGAAAACCCACTTGAAGAATATCCAGGTCTCGAAATGCGCCAGATTATTACGGCTGATGACCAGCTGAATCAGCTCATAACAGGCAATGAATGTCAGGATGATTCCTGCTATTGGCATGATCACATTCTCCGAAAGTGTCCGGATCATGGCAAACACTCCGGGTGAAAAGTTCGCCGGTGTCTGGCCTA
>JAEEGL011043687.1_pt1 | contig 13549 bp, 7 predicted proteins | sample 9134231 | NCBI WGS metagenome assembly JAEEGL01 (sample SAMN16246548, study PRJNA631951) | gut metagenome | biome: gut microbiome; feature: rumen; material: fiber-attached | host: Bos | place: Iran: Karaj | collected 2018-10
AAAAAAAAATGATGAAGATAATGAATTAGGTAATGTTAAATGTATGTTTGTTCATTCAGGAGATTCGATTAGTATTCAAAAAAAACCTGGAGAAGAATTTATTAGAATATTTTTATCAAATTTAAAGGCTCCTTCTTTTGCAAAACCAAATACCAATGAAAATGATCAACCTTGGGCTTTTCAAGCAAAAGAATTTTTACGTAAAAAATTAGTAGGAAAAATATTAAAATGCGATTATGATTTTACACGAGTTCCAAAAGAAAATCCAGAAAATATAAATTCAATAAAATCAAATACAAATAAAAAAATGAAATTTTATACTATTTATTATAAAGATGATAATGATATAGAAAAATGTATTAATGTAGAATTAATTGAAAAAGGATTTGCAAATTTAATAACATATAAATTAGAAGAAGGTGACCCTTCAAAAGAAATAGATAATATGAGAGAAGCTGAAGAATATGCTAAATCAAAAAAAATAGGAATTTTTTCACCAAAAATTCCACCTTTCGCTAATTTTAGTGATTTATTAACTGCAAATAAAACTAAAAAAAAAGAGTTTGTTTCATTTTTAGTAGGTTTTAGTAATTTACCTTGTATTGTTGAATATTGTTTTTCAGGATTTCGATTAAAATTACGTATTGATAATAAACAATGTAGTATACCATTTTCATTATTAGGAATTAAAACATTTCAAAAAGATAAAAATAACACAGATTTAATAGAAAAATATTATAAAAAATCATTAGATTATGTAAATGATAAAATTTTACAAAGAGATGCTATTTGTGATATAATTCAAGCAGATAAAATTGGTAATTATTTTGGATATTTATATTTTAATAAAAAAAATTTTGCATATGATTTATTATCTCAAGGACTTGCAGTTGTAAATGAAACTAATTATAATAATAAAAATATATACGAAGATGAAATGTTAAAAAATGAAAAAGTAGCAAAGGAAAAAAAATTAGGAATTTGGGAAGATGAAGGTTTAGCAAATATGCTAAAATTTGGAGGAGAATCTTATAGTGTAAAAAGTAATAAAAAATATGAAGAAATTAATAAAAATATTAAAATACGTGTGACTGAACAAATAGATATGAATAATTTTTATGTTAATGTTCAACCTAATAAAATTTTAGATACTATTTCAAATACATTGAGTTTATATGATTCTGGAAAGAAAAAAGGAATTCCTTTAGAAACTCCTATTAAAAATGGAACATTATGTGCTGCATTATATCCAGACGATGGAAAATATTATAGAGGATTAATAAAATCTCAAAATAAAAAAGAAGAAAAATATACAGTTGAATTTATTGATTATGGAAATATTGAAACTTTAACTATTGATGATTTAATAAAATTAGATGGTTCTATTTCAAGTTATGAACCTCAAAGTTTATTTTGTGAATTAGCTTATTTAAAATATTCTCAAAATTCAATGAATAAATCAGTTAAAAAATATCCAGATTTTATTAATTTAGATGTAATATTAGAAGCTAAATTAGTTTATAGTTATAATAAAGATGGTCAATTAAAAAATGGTTTAGTTATTTATCAAAAAAATAAAGATTTAGAAAGTAGTTATCATGCTGAATTATTAAAAATTGGTTATGTTAAATTAGATAAAAGTAGAAAATTACCTGATTATTTAAAAGATTTGGAAAAATATGAAAATGAAGCTAATAAAAATAATTTAGGTTTATGGGCGGAAAATGAAGAATTAGATTATGATAAAGAAGATGAAGATGATTATTAGTTAATTTAAAAATATTAAAAAAAATTAAATTAAATAATTATAAAAATTAAATTTGATTATTTAAATATTTATTTATAAATTCTTCTTTAAAATTATGATGCAAATTTGAAGAAATTTTATTTAACATTATTTCATTATTTATAATTGAAAAATTTTTACGAAATAAAATATCTAAATTATCATATTTTATAAATTTAATTAAAATTAAAATATTATTATTTAATAATAAATTTGAAAAAATTTTTTGAATATTTAAATTTTTTTTACCTATTCCAAAAATATTTATACAAATTAAATTAATATTTTTTGTATATAAAATTGTAATTACATAATTTTTCATAATTTTATTTTTAATAAATAATAAAATATTTTTTTTCATTTCATTGTTATTTTCATTATTATCTTTTAAATATAATTTAATATCATAATATTTTTCTTTTATTATATTATTATTTTTAAATTTATGTTTTATTTTATATATTAAATTATTTTCTTTAATAAAATTTATTTTTAATATTCTACTTTCTTTTGAAATTTTTTCAATATTATAATCATCTTGAATATAAACAAAATTTTTTAAATTTGAATTTAATTTAATAATATTATGATTATTATAAATAAAAAATTTAATTCTTCTTAATAAATTAATTATTTTATTAAATAAAGAATCTTCTATTTTATAATTAATTTGTAATTCATTATTTAATAAATTAAAATTTTCATTTATTTTATTTAAAATATTTTTCTTTTCTTCACAAGAATTTCCTAAAATTAAATTTTCATTATTTTTAATTAATTCTTGTGTTATATTAATTATATTTTTTAAATTATTTATTTTTTCATTTGATAAAAGAGGAAATTTTTCATAATTTTCAATAGATTTTATTTTATTTTCAATGAAATCAAAAAAATTTTCTTGATAATTTTTTAAATTTTTAGAATAATATTCATATTTGTTAATAATAGAAGTTATTTTTTTAAATTGATTTGAAATATTTTCAATTTGAATATCATTATTATTATCTAAAGAATTAAAAAGATTTTTTTCAAATGTATTTAATTTATTATTAATATTTGATAAATATAATTTAGATTTTTCATTTGTTTCATTTATAAATTTCACTCTTTGTTTTTTAATCTCTTCGAATCGTTGTAAAATATTTTCCATAATTTAATAATATTATTAAAAATATATTTAAATTTTTTAATTTTAAAATTAAATAATAAATTTTTATAAATATTAATAAAAATCTAATATATCATAAATAATTTTATTACATTTAAAATTTACAAAAAATAAATTATAAAATTTAATCTTCATCAAAAAAATTTTTAAGTTCTATGAATATTTCATTTTCATTAATAAATTTTTTTATTTTATCTAAATCGCTTTTATTTTTTAATAAATTTTGATCAACAATTTGTTTACATTTATTAATTAAAATTGTTTTAATTATTATATTAAATAACCATGGAACTAATTTATAATCAAAATTTTTATAATAATTAATTAAATTTAAAAATTTTATTATTTTCGGTTTACATAACAATATTTTTTCTATCATTTGTTGTCTGTAGTTATCAATTTTAATTTTAGTTAATTTATTATTTTTTATTAATAATTTTGGATTAAATTTATATTTTTTTTTATTTTTTTTTTTCAGTTGAAATTATAGTTAAAGGTTTTTCATTTCTATTATCAATCAATTTTTTTAAATAAATAAAAGAATAAAAACATCTCATTATATCTTTTAAAGAACTATCAAATTTTAATTTAATAATTCTTCTAACAGTTTTAACTACACAATTATGAAAATGATTTTTTAAATCGGTCGAATTTCTATAAAATAAATTGAAATAATAATTATATTTTTTTACTTATTTGGAAGAAATCTTTTATATTTTTTCCATTTATTTCCATATATTAAATGCAATTCAAAAAATAGATATTCTTCCTCTAAATCCCATGTTATATGAGTATATAATTTTCTTTTTTTAGTTAAAAAAGAAGAAGAAGTTTGTTCGTTTATTGAATCAATATTTGTCATTTTTCGATATTATATATTTAATACATAAAAAATTAATTATTTAAAAATAAAGTTTAAATATAATATCCTTTTATATTACAAATTTTATATATTTTTTTTATGAAATTATTATATAAATTATTTAAATTTATATTTTATATAAATTATTTTTTATATAAATATTTATTTTTATCAATAAATATTAAATAAATTTATATATATTGAATATTTAATTAATTAATTAATTAATAATGAATAACAATAATAAAATATTTGATTTAAGTGAATGTCAATTAGGATTATTTTTTTCTAATCTTATTATTCCTTTATTAGAAATAAAAGAATGTGTAATTCAAATAAATTATGAAAATTCAGAATATAGAGTTAATTATCCTCAAAAAAATCCTTTAATAATTAAATATTATAATCCATTTGATGAAAGAGAAAAAATATTAAATATTAATATTTTAAAAAAAGTAAAGAAAAAATTTCAAAAAATTGCAAAGGGAGATTTACATATATTAAAAAAATATTTTTATCAAGATAATTTTTCTTTTGAAAAAATAATTAATTTAACTTGTTTAGATGCAAAAAATAGACAAAAAAATATCAAAACTGATATAATTAAATCTGAATTATCTTTAGGACAAATTTTAATAAAAGGAAATTTATTTGATCCGGTTTTAGATAATAATAAAAATGAAAATAAATATGAAACAAAATTGTTACAAAATTTTTTAAAAAATGTTAATAAAGAAAAAGAAAATATAAGTGAAAATAAAACAGAAAAATATAAAAATTTAATTGAAGATAATAATGAATATTTAAAAAATTTAATATTAAATAAAGATTATATTATTAATCATAAAAATAAAAATTATAGTGATTTAAATGATAATTATAATGTAATTATTAATAGTGATAATTCTTTAAATATTTCAAATATATCAAATATTGATAATTTAAATGATAATAATTTAACATTAAATATTGATGGAATTTATAATAATAATATTAATTATTTATATTCTTTAAAAAATTTAGAATTAAAAAATTATTTACCTAATGATATAGAAAAACAAAGAAAAATATTTAAATTACTAAATGAAAATATTCAAAAAACAGATAAAGATTATAATAATTATATAAAAATTATTAAAATAACAAATAGAGATATTAAAGAAAAAGCAAAAGAAACATTTGAAGAATATAAAAATGAAAAGAAAAATTATAATAAATTAAAAAAAGAATATAAGAAAAAATTACAAAATTTAACAAATGAAATAACAATGAATAATCAAAATGATGAAATATTATTAATAAAAAAAAATAATTTAATAAATAATAATAATAATATTAAAAATAAAATTGTTAATAATATAAATAATAAAGAAATATCTTATACTAAAGAAGAAATTGAAGATATGGATACAATGATTAATATATTAAATACAATAAAAAATTATGGATTTGATATATCAAAAAAATTAAATGATGAAGAAAAAATTCAATTAAATAACATTTTATCTTTCAATGATAATTCTGAATATTATGAAAATAATAATCAATTAATAACATCCACAACTGAAGGAGATAAAATAATATATTTAATTGAAGATATAGTTAATAACTATTATACTCAACAAACTATTCCTAGAGTTACTATTGAACAAATTGATACTAATAATTATAGTTTTGATGGAATTCTTGTTAATTTAAATTTAATTAATGATAAATTAATTACAAATAATGGTGAAAATTTTGAAGATTGGTTATTACAAAATTTTTCAAAATAATAAATAATTAATTGTATATTATTTATAAATATTTTATTTAATAAAAATTTATTCATTATTTAAATTTTTATAAATAATTTTCTAAATAAATCGATTTATAATTTAAAATAAAAAATTATTTATTTTTAAACATTTATATAATTTTTTTAAAAATATTTTTATTTGTTTAAATTATATTAAATATTAACAAAATTAATTAATAATTAAATTTATATAATAACTAATTATAATTATAAATTTATATATTATAATATATTACCTAATTTTTTTTTATAACAACATATTTATCATAATTAAGTTACAGAAATAATTGGAATAATTACAAGTAATATCATAATTACTATATAAAATTATTTCTGTAATTTATATATAATATTATTTAATAAAATAATAATAAAACCAATAAAATAATTCAACATCAATTATATATATTACTCATTTATATATAATATATATTGATTATAATGACAATTTTTGCTTTTTATTTTTTTGAAACCATGGATGCTTTATAAATTCATCAATAGTTATTCTTTCTTCAGGTTCTTTTTCTAAGCATTTTTTAATTAAATCAATTACTTTTCTACTTCTTAATTCCCATAAATCTTCATCAAATTCAAGAGGTTCAAAAACAATTTTTTTCGCAATAATTTCTTCTTTATTTCCAGTAAAAGGTAATTTTCCACAAAGCATTTGAAATAATATAATTCCCATTGACCACATATCTATTTCTTTATTATAAGGAGTTCTTAATAAAACTTCAGGAGCTACATAAGAAAGTGTTCCATAACCTTCATGTAATGTATCATTAGGTCCAACTATTTTACTTAAGCCAAAATCCATTATTTTTAATATTCCTTTTTCACTTTGTTCAGTCATCATTATGTTATCTGGCTTTAAATCTCTATGAACTATTCCATATTTATGTAAATATTTTAAACCATTTGCTATTTGAAACATTAAGTTTCCTGCTTGATTTTCGCTAAAATTATAATGTTTTTTTTTTAAATATTCATTTAATGTTCCTCCTTCTATATATTCCATTACAATAAAAATATATTCGGTATTTTCGAAATGGTCTAATAATCTTACAATATTTGGATGATGACATAATTTCATTATATCAATTTCACTTCTTACTAATTCATTATCTTCAGGAGTTTTAATTGAACTTTTTTTCATTATTTTAATTGCTACTTTTTCTCCAGTTTTTTTATGTATTCCTAATTTTACCATTCCAAATTTTCCTTTTCCTAAATTATTTTTAATTTCATAATAATCAGAAAACTTTAAATATCCAATTCCTTTTTTAATATGATTAACTAATTCTCTAATAATTTCAGGTGAAGGAGAATAAAATGTTCTAATTTTAGATTTATTATTAAATATAATTTCAAACGAATAATATTTTATTCCATTATGTTCAGTTATATTTTCAATATTTTCATTGATAAAACACCCACTTAAATTATGCATACCTAAAAATTCATTTTCAGTTTCATCTTTATAATAATATATTTCTTTATCAATTAAAACTAAATAAAATTTTCTAATAGCTTTATTAGGAGGTATTTTATATACCCAATTTTTATACATAACATGATTATTTAAATTATTTGAACTGTTTGAACTTCCTGAAGTATTATCATTAACATTACTTTCATCTTCTCCTTTTTCTTCATTTATAGTTTTTAATTGTCTTTGATAAGTTAAATTAAAATTTCTTAAATTAAGATTAATTAATTGTTTTTCTTCCAAAAATTTTGAAGGTGAAACATAATTATTTCTTGAGTTTTTAATGATTTCTTTTATATCTAAATTTTCCATATGTTTATTATTACTTTCTAAACCATTATGAAGTCTTATCATATCATCATTATTTTTAATTGAAATTAAATCAATTGAACTTCTTTTTTTTTGAGGGTTATTTAAATCCAAATTTGAAACAAATACATTACTATTTAAAAATTTTTCTGCAGGTGATAGAGTACTTTTTCTTTTTGGAATTGCGAGTTTTATATAAATTTCATTATCTTTAGATGTTTTTGGACCTAATCCAGCAAATTCATCAATATCTAAAGAAAATTTTCTTTTTTCATTTTGTTTAATAATATTTATATTTTCTTTTCTAAAAGGTTTTTGTTGGTATAAAAAGCATATTAATTGAAGATAAATGTCACTTTTTTTATTCATTACTACATCAATAAATTGATTGAATTTTAATCTTCCTCCATATTTATTAAATGTTACATTTATAATTTCATCTATTTCTTCTAAAGAACGTTCTTGTATTTCACTAAAATCTTTTAAACTTTCGCTATTTAAAGGAAGATATGATAATATTATTTTAACGTCTTCTTTAGTAATTACACCATCTTTATCAAAATCTAATAAATTAAAAATAATCTCAGAAGTTTCTTTAAAAGTTCCCATATATAATTTAGATAAACTATTTATAAATTCATTTTCGCTTAAAAATCCATCTTTATCTAAATCGAAAGAGTTAAATAATTTTTCTGCAATAAATATTGGTAGTTTCATATAATCATAAAACATAACAAGACTAAAAAATTTTTTATTGTTTGTTTCGTTTCTAGCGGAAAGATCAATAAAGACTTCATGAAGATATTTTTTAAAAGATATTATATCTGTAATTCCTACATATTTTCTAATGTTTTCAAAAGTTATATAACCTTCTTGTGAATTTTTGTTATATTCGTTTCCCATTTTTTATTAATTTATTTTTTTTTTATTAATATTGTAAATTAAAATCTATTTTATATATTAATATTAAATATCTTGATTAATTAATTAATTATTATTATTATTTTAAAAAAAATTAAATATTAATCAAATATTTTATAAAGTTAAGTTATAATATATTTATAAATAATTAATATTTTTCAATAATTGTTATTATTTTTTTCGTTTATATTGTTATTATTAAAATCATCATTTTCGTTTTTATAATAATTATTAATATTTTTATCATTAAAATTATTTTCAAATTGTTTAGAAATTTTACTTTTATTATCTTCATCATCTTCATCATCTTTATTAGAAATAATATCTTTTTCATCTCCCAATTTTTTTTTACTAAGATCTTCTTTAATTTCATTATGTCTTAATCTTTCACTTCTTCTTGGATTATTATCGAATCTTTTGATACTTTTAAATACTTTTATATCATTTTCCAATGCTCTTTTTCTCTTAACCTTAGTGAATTTAACATCATAATAATATTCAGTATTAATAGATAAATTTAAAAATCTTGCATGAGTAAAAACACTTTGAGCAAAACTACTAATTAATCCCTTATTTACATTATAACCTCCTTCGAGAACACTTATTAATCTTCCTTCAGAAAATTTATTTGCTACTCTTTGTAATTGTTCAGTAATCCACGCATAATCATATTCTTGTAAGCACATATGATTTTGATTAATTATTTCAAGTTCATGTCCATCAAATCCGGCACTAACAAAAATAATATCAGGTTTAAATTTATATAATCTCGGAATTATTTTAGTTCTAAACATATTTCTATAATCATATGAATAATTATTTTTAAATCCAAAAGGTATATTTAAAATGCCACCTGGGTATATCTCATCTATTCTTAAAGTATTTGTATCTGTTCCTCCACTGTAGGGATAAAATGTTTTTGGGTTTTGTTCGTTGTAGATATGAGCTGAAATAAAAAGTACATTTTTTGCGTCATCCCAATCTAACCAATTTATTTTTTTATCTTGATTCATCATCATAGTTCCTAATTTATCTGAATTAATCATAGTACTAAATTTTTTATGATTCAACATTTGGACAATTTCTTCTGTTCCATTTCCATGATGAACATCGAAATCAACTATTGCGATTTTTTTTATTATGTCTCTATAGGTATATTTAGTATATGCTGCTGCAATTGCTATGTTATTAACTATACAAAATCCGTTTGAAATTGTTATTGGGTTTTCTACTGCTCCGAAATAACCTGCGTGATGACCTGGTGGACGAACTAATGCCAATGCGTTTTTACATTTTTTGTTTATGACTAAATCAACTGCGTCAAAAACACATCCTGTTGTATTGAAAATATTTTCATAGGTATATTTATTTATATATGTATCACAATCCCATTGTTCATAGTTATATAAAGATGTTATATTATTATTATTATGATGATGATAACTTTTATTTGAATGATCTTTTTTACTTTTATTTTCTTTTGTGAAAGAATCACATTTTTCTTTTAATTTTTTTATATATTCAATGTCATGACATTTTAGTATATCATTTAAAGTAGTTCTTCTTTTACTTTCTTGTAATAAATAATAATATGAATTAACCCCTTTACTAACATCTTCAATATCGTTTTCTTTTGAATTATATAAAACATCACTGAAAATGACTCCATTATGCTCGGAAATTAAACATGCTAATCTATCTGAATTTTCAAATAATTCTGCTCTTTTTTGCATATGTTTTATTGGATCATCTGGTAATTGAATATGCTTTATGCAATCTGAGTCGTATAAAATAGCAGTTTTTCCTATGTCATATTTAAAATCGAATTTATAACTTTTTCTATCTAATTCATTTGTTAACATTTTTTTTAGACATTCATTTGCTACTATTGCATTATAATAAACGCTTTTTGAAATTGGAAACGTATTATTTTCGAAATATTCATAATATTCTTTTATATTATTTATATCTTCCATAATTTCTTCTGTAAAACCAAATGAATTTAATACTAAAAATCCTATTATATCAAAAGAATGATGAAGAAAACAATTTTCTAAAAATTTTTCTTTTCTTTGTAGGTTTATATTCATATGATTTTGAAATCTATTTCTAATTTCTAAATATAAATTTTTTAATTCTCCAAAACCATTCACAATTTTATAAAAGCAACTTTTACTATTATAAATATAAACATAATTTATAACAAAATCACCATTATTATCAGTATCAAATAAATTTTTAATATCAATATTAATATTTTCCAACGCTTCTCCAAAATCATATTGAAAAATAATATGCAAAAAAGTTCTTCCAAGTCGATCTTTAATTTCTCTTTGATCAGGGAAATTTTCATATATGTAATGAAAAATTTTAGAGCATCTTTCTTTGAATTTATCGAAAATACAATGAACTAAACTTAAATGAATTAAATACAATCCTTCAACTTCTTTGTCTAATTGAGCTTTATTATTAACTAAAAAAATAAATGCTTCTAAATTTCCTTCAAGAACTGCATATTGAATAGGTGTAAAACCTTCGACACTCATTCTGTTTATTAAATGATGAGAGTTTGATGATTTTATTAATTCGTTCATTGAATCTACTTCGTTTGTTTTGACATAATTAATTAGTTCTAAGAATAATTTATCTTTATTATTTAAAGATGTTTTTTTTGAGGTGGTTTTTGAATGCTGACTTTCAGATTTTTCATCATTTTCATATGATATTTCATCTATTGTATAACTACTTTTTAATATTTCGTTTGAATTGTTTTCATATTCTTTTTCATTAGTTTGAATGTTATTTGATTTTTCTTGGTTTGAAGATTTATTTTCTTGATTAATATCCATTGAAACTTCTTCAAAATCTAAAGATTTTGTATTTAAATTATTATTAGTTAAGCCTTCCATTATTGAATTTTATTTTCGACTTATAATTGTTTTATATTATCAGTGAATATTTAAAAAATTTTAAATTAAAAAAATTATTTTATTTTAAGCAAAGTTTATTAAATATTTTTGATATTTACAATAAAATATCATTATATCTTTTGATATATTCTATTTATTATTTAGTATTATATAAAATAAGTGTATAATTAGATTTGGTATATTTAATAAAAAATGAATGAATTTAATAAATTTAATGATAAATATTATTAATAAACTAATAAATTATAAAATATTAAGCGAAATTTATGTTTAATAAAAACTTAAAGTGTATAAAAATCAAAATTAAAAAAGATATAATTTTCAATAAATAATTTTACTAATAATTTTTTATTATAATTTTAATTATTAATTTAAATTAATGAATATTAATATTAATTTGAAATTAAATAAAATTTAATTGAAATATTAATAAATAAATTAAAATTATTATAATTAAAATAGATATAAAATAAATTTATTTTTGAATCAAATAAAATAATTTTTATATTTTTTTATTATTTGTTTCAAAATCAACTTTAAAATAAAAATATTAAAATTATAAATAACATTAATCTTAAATAATTTATTTTTTAATATTTTATGGGTAAAAAATTTCATCAAAAATTATCAGTCAAAGAAAAGCAAATAAATAAATTTAAAAATATTGACTTTTCCGCCATTAAAAAACAAATAATTAAAGAAATAACAATTCCATTAAACAATGATTCTTTTCAAAACGATTCTATTTCATTTCCTATTCAAATAAAAAATCTTTCTAAACCAAGCCACATTAATATTTTAAAAGAATATGAAAAATCATATAATTTATATTTAACTGAAGAATATAATTCACGTTGTGTTTCAATGGCAATTTCTTATTTAAATAAAGCAAAAACATTACCTGAAGAATTTAAAAACGAAGCGAATTTTCAAAAGGAATTTATTTATATTATTCAACAATTAATGTTTAATGAAATTGAAATTTCTTTGTTTACTTTATTTATTGATTACATTGGTTGGAAAGATGAAAATTATAATCATAAAATTCATTTAATTTTCATTGGATTAAAAACTAAAATATTATTAAATCAAACAGCTCAAATGTTTATTTTGAAATTTTGTAATGATGATAAAAATTTTATGCCAAAATTTAAAAAATGGCAAGAAAATAGAAAAGAAGCTTTATTACATAAATTTCAAATGTTAGAAATTAATGAAAGATATAGATTGTTAAATAAACCACATAATACTTATTGCAAAAAAAATTTTATTGATTTTAATGGAGTTGTTGATAAAATTGTTCAATTAAGTCAACCTTATGGAGAAGAAAATCAAGGAAATTTAATTAAAGAAACGATTTTTGGAGATTCTCAAATATTTGATAATAATAAAGATAATAATAATAATAATAAAGATAATAATAATAATAATAAAGATAATAATAATAATAATAAAATTAATAATAATAATATTAATAATAATAATATTAATAATTTGGAGAATAATAATATTATTGATATTAATCAGATTTTTAAAAATAGTGATAATAATAATATTAATAATATTAATAATATTAATATTAATAATATTAATAATAATGAGGAAAATAATAATTTTAATAAAAATGACAATAATAATAATATTAATATTAAAAATGATAGTAATATAACTTTTGATGATATTAATAGTAAAAGTAATATTAATAATATTAATAATAATAACAATAATAATATATATATAAATAATAATTCAATTAATCCATTTTTGTCTCGAATTCCTTCTGTATTTGGTTTCAATGAAAATAATAATTTAATGTTTGAAAAATCAAATGAAAATTTTTTTGGTTCAAATTTGAATTTAGGAATTGATAATAAAAGTTCTTTTTTTAAAGGTCAATTTAGTAATATGAGTCATATGAATCAAGATATAAGAATATTAAGAGGAGAAAGTTATAATTCTTTTAATTTGATTAATAATAATAATAGTAATAATAATAATAATAAAATTAATAATTCAAATAATAGTAATAATAGCAAAAAGTAAGTTTATAAATAAAAATATTTTGTATTATTAATAATATTTAATTAAAAATTATAAAATATATTTTATATTATCAATAAATATTTTTTTTTGTTTATTTATTAAATCAGTCCCAAAGGACCCGTTCGAAAATTGGAAAAATCTCCCGAAGAGAGATAATTCACTTATCGGATTTAGTTTTCAATTAGCAATAACAGCGCATCCGCATAGCGTCACTTGCAACCGTATTGCCCCCGACACAAGAAC
>JAEEGL013340168.1_pt1 | contig 13549 bp, 9 predicted proteins | sample 9134231 | NCBI WGS metagenome assembly JAEEGL01 (sample SAMN16246548, study PRJNA631951) | gut metagenome | biome: gut microbiome; feature: rumen; material: fiber-attached | host: Bos | place: Iran: Karaj | collected 2018-10
GCCTGTCATCCTGTGCGGAGACCTTAATGTGGCGCACCAGGAGATCGACCTGAAGAATCCCAAGACCAACGTCGGCAACCCCGGTTTCTCCGATGAGGAGCGCGAAGCCTTCGGTCAGCTCCTTTCCTGCGGTTTTACAGATGCGTTCCGCTATCTCTACCCGGACCGCACCGATGCCTACACATGGTGGTCCTACCGAATGAAAGCCCGCGAAAGGAACGTAGGGTGGAGGATAGACTACTTTGTGGTGTCTGACAGGCTCGCTCCCAAGGTCAGGGATGTACAGATCCGGGACCAGGTGTTCGGCTCCGACCACTGTCCGGTAGTTCTGGAGATAGACCTGTAGATATTGCATATTATGATCGGTCCGTTCGTGAACCTGTATCACGGACGGATTTTTAATTGTTGACAAAATCAACTGTAGGGGTATAATGACGGTTGTAAAAATCAACTATCGATAACTGTTGAAAGGAACAACATGGCATCTATCAATAAAAACAGGACCCGGGCAGGGATCATCATATTGTCCGCGATCCTTCAGGTCGGCAACTGCATTTCGCTGGTGCTTGCCGGTGTAGCTAAGGACCATCCCGAAGCATCGATGTCGTCGGTGCAGCTCGTATTTACGTTCATGTCACTGGTCGGCATCCCGTCCATGATCATTGCAGGCAAAATGGCAAGCGTCACCACGAAAAAAAGACTGACGCAGTTCGCGTGCATTTCCGTACTCTGCGGCGGACTTACCGGATGCTTCCTGTCGAAAAGCCTCGGAATGCTTTACCTTGCAAGCGCTCTTATCGGATTCGGCGCAAGCATGCTTACTCCGCTGGCTTCAGCTTTAGTGGCTGAAAATTACCAGGGAGAAGAAAGGGCTGCGATGATGGGTTTTCAGTCTCTGCTGATAAACGGCGGCGCCATCGCGCTCAACCTTCTTGCCGGGTTCCTTGGAAGGACCATCTGGCGGAATACCTATATGGTGTATTTTCTGGTGATCCCGGTCCTGATCGGTATTACTGTCCTGCTTCCGGAAGGCATCGTCGAAAAGGCTGAAAAGGGCGAAAAAGTAAAGGTCTTGACACCCGGACTGCTGATCCTGATGCTTCAGGTATTCCTGTTCGGCCTCGGGTACATGACCTTCATGACCACTATATCGATCTACACCTCATCTCTCGGGTTTCAGAACGCAAGCATCTTTACCTCCACGTGTTCGTTTGGATGCGTCCTGGCAGGGCTGATGCTTCCCAGGCTCGTAAAGATCCTGAAAAAATATGGCTTTGCCGCAGCCATGGCGTTCGGGTCTGCCGGACTGTTCATCATAAGCCAGAGCACCACAACTGTCATGCTTATGGCTGGAAGCCTAATTCTGGGTCTTGGATTCGGGTTTATCATACCTGCAGGGTTCAACATGATCCCGGAAAGAGTAAGTCCCGCAGCCGTAACCATGGCTATGTCCCTGTATGTGGCCTCCTTTACAGGCAGTTCGTTTGTATGTCCTTATGTGACAGGCTTCGGCGCCGGTCTGCTTGGCGGTTCGGTATCCGCGAGATTCCTGACTGCTTCCATTATCGTTGCCATAGATTGTGCAGTTGCGTTGATTGCCGCAAGCAGAGATCGCAGCGGAAACAGGGGATAAATGGTGAATTGTATGAAAAAACAGATAATGGTCCCTTTTTTCAGGACCGCGAAGATACGCCAGATCACCCTTAAGCGCAAACTGGATGAACTCGGCCTGTCCGGCCTTATGCACACTGTGCTGCACAAGGTTGGGGAGATGGGCATATGCACTCAGGAACAGATCATTTCTGAAAGCCTGGCAGATAAGGGCGCGATAAGCCGCGACTGCGCCAGACTTGAGGAACTCGGCCTGATAACGAGGCAGAACGATCCTGAAAACAAACGGAGAAAGCTTCTCAGCCTTACAGAGAAGGGCCGAAGGATAAGGCAGGAACTCGTTGAACTGGATGAGAGGACCGCAGAAGTGCTTCTCAGCGGGTTCTCGGCTGAGGAAAAGGCTCAGTTTGTGTCGTATCTTGAGCGCATGGAGAAAAACGCCGAAGCGTTGATACAGGAAAAACAGGAATATAACAGAGATTTATTATCAGAAAAACGGTCAGCAGGAGTATAATGACTGCTGTGAAAAAAAAACAAATCGAAAAGGTCATAGAATATGTCTGATACAAAAAGAAACAACCGCACTGAACTACTTCTGAACGCAGATGTAAAGAAGCTTATAATCACCATGGCGATGCCGTCCATAATGGGACAGCTGGTAACGGTGTTCTACAACCTCGTGGATACCTATTTTGTAAGCGCCATCGGTACTTCCGCGACTGCTGCTGTAGGCGTAAACAGCTCGCTGGAGCGTCTGATCTCCATGCTCGGAATGTTCATAGGATCCGGCGCTTCCAGCTATATTTCCAGAAGCCTCGGCCAGAGGAACCAGGAGAGGGCGGACAGAGTCATCTCCACATCCTTCTTTACCGGTTTCGGACTCGGCACCATCCTGCTGGTCCTGGGCGTCCTCAATATGGAAAGGCTCATCTATTTCCTGGGCGCCACCACCGAAAGCGCGCATTATTCCATGCAGTACGCCCAGTACGTTCTGCTGGCGGCTCCGTTTATGATCGGCCAGCTGATCTTCAACATGTGCCTCAAGAGCGAAGGAAATTCCAAGTACGCGATGATAGGGATCACAGTCGGCGCCGTTCTCAACTGCTTCCTGGATCCTTTATTCATAAGGACTTTCGGGCTTGGCGTTGCCGGCGCGTCCATGGCTACCGCGATCTCCAAGCTGGTCAGCTTCTCGATCCTCGCTTACATGTACATTTCCAGAAAGAGCGCTGTACACCTGTCCATCAGGAAGTTCAAGTACGTGCTGGAGGAAGCGCTGGATGTCATGAAGATCGGCTCCACATCGCTGCTCCGCACTGTGTGTCTGGTGTTCAGCAGCATCCTGATCAACCGTGTCGCCGGCGGCTATTCCACAGCGGCTCTTGCGGCAATGAGCGTTTCAGGAAGGGTGATGGAATTCCCCTTTGCGATCATACTTGGCTTCGGAATGGGCTATCAGCCTGTCGCAGGCTTCAACTGGGGCGCCAGAAGGATGGACAGGGTCCGGAAAGCCCTGAATTACAGCACTCTGGTGTCGGTCGTGGGCGGTATAGTGATGGGCGCGCTGATAATCCTGTTCAGAAATCCGCTTATCGCTCTGTTCAACAAGCAGTCGGATCCGGAGGTGCTCAGGATATGCACGCTCTGCATAGTCCTGCAGTGCATTTCGCTGCCGCTGCATACGTTCCAGGCTATAAACAACATGTTCTACGCGAGCATCGGAGACGCGAAGGCGGCTCTGGCGCTGGGCATAGCGAGACAGGGGTACTGCTTCATCCCGCTGCTCTACATACTTCCTCCCATCATGGGCGTCAACGGCCTCGCATCCGCACAGTTTTTCGCGGACGTGATCTCGCTCGCGGTATCCGTGCCTCTTTCGATAAAGGCAAAAAAGATCATCGCAAGGGAAGAACAGGCTCTCGCGTCTCCGGCCGGCATCTGATAAAATACATGTGACCGCAAATACCTGAAGATGCCGGAAAGATGAGCACATACCGCAGGAATATCATTAAGACAACGCTTATGACCGCTGCTTTTATTGCAGCGGCAGTTTTGCTTAGAATGGCAAGCTTCAGGGATATAAGCCAGATGGAGGACAGGTTTATCAACCTCCTGAGGACCGCCATTTACGCGGGGATAATCCTCTGGTGGGGACTGTCCGTCTACAGGCGCATAATGCAGGAGCAGCTGAGGCTTTTCCTTGCCGCCGCTGCGGTTCTGATGGTCTTCTGGATAGTTCTGAGGGAGATCAAATTCCGCTACACAGCGTCTCCGGACCTGATCCGCCATCTCTGGTACCTGTACTACGTGCCGTTCCTTACCATACCGCTTCTGAGCTTCTTTTCGTCGCTCTTTCCGGGAAGGCCTGAGAATTTCAGGATCGATAAAAGGCTGTATCTTCTGTTCATCCCGGGCTTCAGCATACTTGTGATGGTCCTGACCAACGACCTTCACGAGCTTGCCTTCAGATTTCCACCGGATATTCCGGTCAGGAGCGAGGCTGCGTACAGCTACGGACCTGTTTACTATATGGCAATAGTCTGGATGCTGGGGCTTTCGGTGATGTCGCTCATAAACATGATCAGACGGTCCGTAAAACCGGTGAATTCCGCGTTCTGGATCCCGTTCGTTCCTATTGCGGCCGCTCTTTTATACACATTTCTCTACGTCAGAAGGAATCCGTTCATCATGTACGCGCTGCGCGATGTGGCGGTCTTCAACTGTCTCTGCATTGCTGCGTTTTTCGAATGCTGCATACAGACCGGACTGATACAGTCGAACTCCCGGTACAGGGAGCTTTTTGACGCCTCCGGCGATATGTCGCTGGGCATCCTGGACGGGTCGGGGAAGCTCTGCTACGGAAAGCTGGATCCCAGGGTACGGGCAGATCAGATTGAAGCGGCGGAGAAGGAGCCCGTAAAGCTCGGCGGCGGAACGCTTCTGAAGGCTGGAAGCATCAGGAACGGCAAGGTCGTGTGGACCGAGGACGCGTCCGCTCTGCTCAGACTTAACACTCTTCTGGAGGACCGCAGGGCGGAGCTTTCGGAGAGAAACGCTCTGCTCCGCCTGGAATACGAAAAGGAGTCGGAACACCAGAAGACTGCGCTTCAGAACCGCCTTTACGATCTTCTGCAGAACAGCACCAGAAAGCAACTGCAGGAGATAGATGGTCTTGCGAGGATGTATGCAACTTCTGAAGGCGATGCCAGGCACCGCATCCTCGGCCGCATACTGCTTCTTGGCAGCTATGTTAAGCGCAGAAAGGATCTGGTACTTTCGTCATATACCGCAGATAAACTGGATATAGAAAAGCTGGAGAGTGCTTTGAACGAGTCATGCAACGCTCTCAGACAAAACGGCATCAAAGGCAGCTATCTTGTGCAGCCCGCGCCGGACGGCAGCAGACTGATGGACGCCTCTGTACTCTGCAGCGCGTACGATATTTTTGAGACCGCAGCGGAAGTTTTGCCTGAAAATACAGGTTTTCTGAGTTTCCGTATGACCTATCCGAAGGGTAAGCTGCGCGTAATCATTTCTGTTGATGCGGAGTTTACGGAGGAGAATATCCAGGCTTTGAAAAAAGCGCTTGATGCCGCCGGTGCTGGCATCGTAACGGTCGGGTGCGATGAAGACGGTACTCAGATCATCTGCGAAGACCTGATTTCCGGGAAACGGGGAGAGGGGGTGCAGAATGGTCAGAAGTAGTCAGAGGATAGGCCCCGGAAGCATCAAGGAAGCACTGGATGACCTGGATTCGGGCATCTGTTTTGCGCTTCCTTCCGGCAGAATCATACTCATAAATCATCAGATGGCGGAGATTTCGGCCGTGCTTACGGGTACATATCCTCAGGCTGTAAGCCAGATTACGGACGCGCTTGAAGATCTTCCGGTATCCGGCGGCATCAGAAAGCTGGATGCGGACAACCTGCTGTTTGAATTTCCGGACGGCAGGGTGTGGAGTTTCGAGATCTCGGTGCTCAAAGGTCCGGAACTGCAGGGCCTTAAGCGCTTGCGCGCCCTGGATATGACCGCAGTCTACAGAGCCGGACTCGAACTCGAAAAGGAAAATCAGGCTCTGCGGGAGGTAAACGCGGAGCTTCAGCAGATGCTGGAGCGCCTTGCGGACCGCATACGGGAAAAGGAGAGCCTGGAGCTTAAGATGCGCATACACAACGAGATAGGCACCAGCCTTATAGCGCTTTCGGAGCTCCTCGGATCCGGAGAAGAAGACGCAGCCGGGACTCAGCTCGCGAAGCTAACGGAAGCAGTCGGCTACCTTGGCGTCGACACCGGAGGCATCAGCCTTGAGTCCGTATCGGAACAGGCAAAAGCGCTTGGAATCTCGGTGCACCTTGACGGTAAACCGCCTCAGACGGAGCCGGCAAGCCGCATATTCTACTCAGCTGCCAGTGAATGCATCAACAACTGCGCAAGGCACGCAGGAGGAACCGAGATCTATATAACCGTGTATGATAACGGCGGCAGTAATGCTGCTGAAGGGTTTGGGCCAATGAGTTCATCCGGCGGGTCTACATCAAAGTATCCGGTCCGTTTTTCCTTCAAAAACAACGGTTCCCGGCCAACCGGGCCGATTCGCGAGGGCGGCGGACTTTCGTCTCTGCGGCGCCTGACCGAAGACGCCGGCGGCCGTATGACGGTCTTGTGGGATCCTGAGTTTGAGCTTATAATAGAACTATGTACAGAACTATAATCGCTGAAGACAACACATATATGCAGAATCACCTGGCCGCCATGCTGCGCGATGACGGTCGTTTTTCCGTAGACGGCGTCTACAAGGACGCTTTTGAAGCTGAAGGCGCATGCCGCAGCAGCATCGTGGATCTTGTATTGATGGACGTTCAGACCCTCCACAACCACTCGGGCCTTGCTGCGGGCAAGCGCATCCGCGAACAGCATCCGGATGTGAAGATTGTAGTCGTCACGTCCCTGATAGACCCAGATATCCTTGCGAAAGCTAAAGCAGGTGCTGCGGACAGCCTGTGGTACAAGGATCACAGCGCGCAGGAACTGCTGGACGTGATAGTCCGCACCATGAACGGCGAGAAGATATTTCCGGGTTCGTCACCGTCCGTGGAGCTGAAAGACATGTTTTCGGGAGATATCACTCCCCGTCAGATAGCCATTCTCCGCCGTTTTGTGGAAGGTATGACCTACGACGAGATAGCCGCGGACCTGAAGCTTTCCAAGAACGGCGTCCGCTGGAATCTTGACCAGATAGTGGAGAAGGGCGGTTTTGCCAACAAACACGAGATGCTGGCAACGGTCATTGAAAACAAGCTGATAGTTACAACGCTGAGAGACAGCGAGTAAAAAAACGGCCTCCAGGCCGTTTTTTTATTGCCCAAAATGCTGTTACTGGCACTTATGACAGTGCATTTTGCGGGCGGATATTTTACAATTTTCAATGAGATATTATATCCATTTTAAGCGCACTTATTTCAAGGGTTTTAGAAAAGGAGAAATCATATGAACGGCAAATTCAGAAAGGCAGCAGCTTTGCTTGTGTGTCTTTCCATGGTCCTCGGACTTTCCGGCGTGGCCTTTGCGGTGGACGGATATACGCCGCCGGAAGGACAGTACGGCATCACTTCTGCCGGAAACAACCAGGGCCTGGACACCCAGTGGGAGCTGCAGGACGATGAAAACACCTTAGCCGCATTCAACGAGTTGGCAAGAGAGTGGAAGATGGACCAGACCTTTACTCTGGCGGATCCCGCTCCCTGGAATCTGGACGAGCTCCAGCTCTGTGTGGACGTGACCGACCCCAGAAGCGTGGCCGCGTACTTCGTTTGGGCTGTCAACCGTCTGGTGGACAACTACGAAGAGGGCATGGAGATGATGAAGTATCTCTTTGCGGACATAGAGCCGTACGGCGATGGCTTTACCGAGGGCGGCATGTCCGGAAGAGCAGGCTGGGACACCTATTTCAACGAAAGGCTCAGCAGTCTGGATTACTTCTGGCTACCCAGGACATACCTGTCAGAAGCTACAAAGAGGGATGGCTTTGAGGTACACAGGCCGGTAAAAGTGGACCTGTTCTACAACGAGCCGAACACTAGAGCTCTCAACAGCCAGTCCTACGAACAGATGGGCAGGCTGAATATAGTATACTGGATCCAGAGCAACGCCGGACAGAACCAGGTGAACATAAACCTGAGCAAGTTCAGAGACAGCGACAGATGGTACGTGACCAGCGGCACTTCAAGCACTGCAATGTTCTACGACCAGAGGAGCGCGCTGGAGGAAGACGAGCTGGCGCTGGCAAAGTCCGTTTTCGGCGACAATTCCACGCTTGAAGAGCACAGAGCTGAGTACGGCACGCAGTTCGGCGATGACGATCCCACCGGAGCCGGTACCACGAGCGGACAGGATCCCACTCAGGGCGAGATAGCATATATAGACTTCAACGATCCCACCAACTGGGGCACCTACGACAAGGACGCGGAGGACTGCAAGTGGTCCAACACCGAGATCCCGTTTGAGGATGTTCAGGACGATGCTTACTACAGATCTTCTGTGGCATGGGCCAGGGAAAACGGCGTTACAGACGGCACCAGCAAAAACAAGTTCAGCCCGGACAAGACGTGCACCAGAGGACAGGTGGTGACCTTCCTGTGGAGAGCGGCAGGGGAGCCGGAGCCGTATATTTCCGAAAACCCCTTCACCGACGTCAAACCGGATGACTTCTTCTACAAACCTGCGCTCTGGGCCTATGAACAGCACATTACGCAGTACGCAAGCGAAAAGAACAGAACATTTGCGCCTTACCAGACCTGCAGCTCCATGCACATAGCAACATTCCTGTTCAGGTCCGTGAACTACGGCGCTGACGGCTGGGGCGATACGGCGAGAAACTGGGCCATAAGCAATGGATTCACCGAGGATACGGATCTTGAGGTGAAGATCGGCGAGGACTGCCCGCGCGGAGCTGTAGTCACATTCCTCTACAGGTACTACAAAGAAAATGAATAAGGTGGCCAAAATGATACTGATCATAGCACTGATACTGGTTCTGGCGTTTGCCGGTATCCTGCTGGTATCGGCAGTCAGAAACAAGACCCCGGCTGCATCGCCTCCGGACGACCCTGTACCGGAGGACGGCGGCCGCAAGAGCGCCACGGACGCGAATGCCCCAAAGGCCGTTTCTTCCAACGATCTTGCGGAGTTCTACCTCAACTGTTCGCCTGCTGATTTGGACGATCCCGATCTGGATGCACGCCGCTACCGTTTCAAGGCAAAGCTGGAGGATGGCAAGGTGACAGGAGAAAACGCTGTGGCTGACAACAGCGGCTGGAACGAAAAGGCATTCACCGCCGGACCGGACTTCATGGAAAAGCTGAACGACATAATCAAATCCTACGACCTGCCCGCACTGAACGGCATATACGAGGAGGTCATAGGCATTCCGAGCGATTACGGCACGGATCTGGATGTGAAATACGGAAACGGCGAAGGAATATCCGCCTGGGACAATTCCTGCTGCCTGATACAGGCGGAAGCGCTGAAGGAGATAGTCCAGCTGTTTGCAGATGCAGCATCAGATGAATAAACAATAAAGTTTACATAAACATTATTATATCAAGGAGGAGTAAAATGAACAAAAGGTTGATCAGCATAATAGTATGCCTGATGCTTCTGATTGGCCTGATGCCTGCTTCCGTCTTTGCGGCTCACACCACGGAGATAACGGAAGTAAAGGTAAACGACATCGACCATCCCATTCAGGGAAGGGTTCTGGATACCACTTACAGCGTCCCTCAGGGCGCGCCCTATACTCCGGATCCTGCCCAACCCAACGTGGTCTGGTACGATCAGGGCACAAGCGGCTTTAAGAGCGCAGGAAGCGGCACCGAGCTGGTGGAAGGCGCCAAGGCCATAGCGGGCCACTATTATGTGGCTAAGGTCACGCTCAGAGAACTTCAGAGCGCAGGAAAGAGCGACAACGGCGGATACTTCAGCGACAACGTGACCGTTTCGCACAACAAATATCCAGACAGGACCTGGGACATCAGAAACGTCCTCAGCAACGACAAATATCAGCTGAAGACATATCTGTATTTCAAGGCGGACAACCTCTATTCGGATATCATCCTGACCGCTGACGTGCCCGAACTGGCAATTCACGCAGGTGAGACTCCATGGCCCGCATCCGCATTCTCCGGATACGACAAGAACGACTTTACCCTCAGCGTCAACTGGTACAAGGGCACTGAAGTCGTTCCCAAGAACAAGATCTCAAATGATACCCAGTTCATTGGCGGACAGGTATACACGCTGGCAGTGACTCTCAACTCCGAAGCCAAGTACAAGAACGGCTGGATGGAGGACTATACCGTAGTCTGGCTGAACAACGAACTCATGGACACCAAGTCCATTTCAGCCACACAGACCGTTCAGACCATGAAGTTTACCGCAAGCACGGTACTGAACGAGGCCGATATTGAAGGCGTTCAGGCCATTGAAGCTGGCGGCACACCGCAGATAACCGGATTTACAGGCTGCGCGGGTACAGACGTAATGTACCTGAAGTGGACAGACAAATTCGGAAATGCTTTCAACGGATCATTTGCAGCCAATACCGAATATATACTGGTGTTGTCCATGACTCCGCAGAGCGGATACAAGCTGGACCTGAGCACCAACAGCGTTTACTCAAATCTTGGATCCGTCACCAACATAGCCGAAGATGGAAACGGCGGATACACAGTTTATATCAGCCTGACCACCGGATCGCCGCAGATCAAGGATATCGATTCCATAGCCTTAAGCATTACGGCTCCCAAGGAAGGCAACATGCCCAGCTACGGCGTACCTGACGGAGACGGTTATTATGTTGCAGAGCAGAACAATCCTCCGTACTACTACGGCGTAGCCTGGTACGATATCGAAGAAACCACGGGGCTCAATGATACCGATCAATTCCAGGGAGGACATGCCTACAAGGTCTTCATATCCCTGAATCCCAAGACCGGATATCAGTTTGCATGCAATAACCTTGGTACTCCTACCCTCAGTGTGACCGTCAACGGAAACAATGCGACGGTCTCCGGAGGCAAGAGCAATATAATGGTCTCCTACAACTTCGATGCGCTGCCTCCATCAAGCCAGTCTGAGCAGAAAAAGGAAGTCAGCTCGGTCCACGTGGGCGTTTATGATCCCTCAGCCGGAAAGCATCCTCAGAATACCGTTTCTTTCGACAGCCTTGACGGCTGGAAGATAGATACGGAGAACGTAAGCGGCAAGAACGGCATGGCGTGGTACGAGATGTCTGCCAAGGGCTACAATTTCAAGTCAAAAGAGATTAAGGATACCGAATACTTCGAAGCTGGAAAGATCTACATGGCGGAGATCTACCTCAGGGCAGAGGATGGCTATATCTTCAGCAAGGACATGGAGAGCGATTACTCAAAGGCCACCATAGGCGGAGATTCTGCAGACTATGTGAAGCGTTACACCGATCAGAGGCTGATGGTCTGCAAGATCTTCGACGAGCTGGAGGACAAGTCCAACTACAAAGTCATTCAGGATATAAGCATCACCATCGACGAGCCCAAGCCTGGCAACAGCCCTGCCTATGAGTTCACGTGCAATTCCGACCAGTACGTCCAGTTCTACATGACCGATGAGGATTACATCAACGGCATGCTGTGGATGGAGTTCAAGAAGAATCCGGGTCTGATTTATGATCTTAAGCCCGGCGAGCTGGAAAAGATAATGCAGCCCACGGACAAGTTCGAGGCCGGAAAGATATACGGCTTCATAGCATATACCAAGGCAACCAAGGGCAATACATTCGCCGAAGAGGCCATGCTGAACGGAACTGTCAACGGCAAGAGTATAATGTGTGTGGGGATGAATGACTACGGTATTACGGGCATAGTATTCGAGCCTCTGAAGGAAGTAAAGCTTGACTACATAAAGATCTCAAAGGCGCCCACAAAGAAGGATTATAAGGTGGGCGAGGAGTTCGATCCTTCCGGCATGGTCATCACCGCCGTATACGACGACAAGTCCGAAAAGACCGTTGAAAACTACACCTACACGCCGAACGGACAGCTGACAGCAGACGATATCACCATCAAGATCACCTACAAAGAAGGCGATATCTCCAAGAGCGTCAACCAGAAGATAACTGTGGCAAAGGCCAAGACGCCTACATCATTGGCGATCACCACACAGCCCGCCAAGACCGAGTACAAGGTAGGAGAGACATTCAATCCTGGCGGTATGGTTGTGACGGTCACCTATACTGACAAGTCTACCGCAGAGGTTCAGAACTACAACTACGAACCGGCCGGCAAACTGACCGAAAACGACAGCTTCGTGACCATCACCTACACGGAGAATCAGATAACGCGCACTGCAGACGTACCCATCAAGGTATCCAAGCAGACCGCTCTGGTGAATCCCTTTACGGATGTCTTTGACAGCGATTACTACTACGACGCGGTTCTGTGGGCTTACTACCACGATCCGCAGATAACCGACGGTACCTCCAAGAACCACTTCAGCCCCAAGGCTACATGCACAAGAGGCCAGGTGGTGACCTTCCTTTGGAGAGCAGCAGGCAAGCCCGAACCCACCATCAAGGCAAATCCGTTCTCGGATGTAAAGGAGACCGATTTCTTCTACAAGCCGACACTGTGGGCGTTTGAAAAGGGCATTACACAGTACGCGAGTGAAAAGAACAAGAGCTTCGCTCCTTACCAGACCTGCAGTACCATGCACATTGCCACCTTCCTGTACAGATCCGTCAACTACGGAGCTGACGGCTGGGGCGATGTTGCAAGGAACTGGGCCCTCAGCCATGGTCTTGCGGACAACACCGGTCTTGAGATCAAGATAGGTGAGGACTGCCCGAGAAGCGCCGTGGTGACATTCCTCTACAGATACTACGAAGGCAAGTAGGACGATATCATTTACGGGGTCTTGAAGAAAGGCTCCGTAAATGATTTTTAATTCAGGAGTATGCTATGAAAAGAATAATCAGCATATTTATATGCATAATGCTGCTGGCGGGCCTGATGCCCGCGTCAGCGTTTGCTGAAGATACGGTCATATCGAAGATCAGCATGATCGGCGACGAGCCAGTCGAAGGCTACAAAGTCGGAGAATTCAACTTTGACCTGGGCAACCTCAAATACGTGGTCAGCGTCGAGCAGGCCATCTGGTACGATTACTGGAAAAAGGAAGAGCTGAGCTCCGGAGACGAGTTCAAGCCCGGCCATGCTTATTACCTCGATATGAAACTCAAGGCATCCGACGGCTATGTATTCAGCATGGATAAGGATCCAAACAGCGCAACATTCGGTCAATACGATGTGAGCGTGCAGTATAACACCAACACATACAATAACATCGAGATCGATGGCGGGGGAGGACAGAAATATCTTTATGTAAAGTTATATTGGCCCAGCCTGCCCAAAGAACAGATCTACGATGTTTACATCACCATGCCCGAGCCCGAGGCGAGGATGAACGCCTACTACGACGCTGAGGACAAGATCTCCACCGAAGACAAAAGCGTGTACTATGTGCAGGGCGTAAGCTGGTATCTGGGCAAGGAAGTGAAGACCGCTTCCAACCTGTATTTTGACGGCCTTACCGATTATAATGTCAGGCTGCAGGTCCTTTCGGGCAGTGACTACGAATTTGCCCCAGGCTGTAATGTCTGGCTCAACGGCAAACAGCTCGAATCGGTCACTGATTTGGGTAAATCTACTCTGGTGGCTTACTATTTCTTCACCACCGGTCCTGATAAAGACATGGCTAAAGCCACGATACAGATAGCAGAACCGGCTGCCGGCCATCTGGCAAGCTACGTCGATCAATCAGATGCGAATACGGAGCATTACAAGACCTACCAGTACAGTATAGCTGGCAGGTATATCTACAACGGCATCTACTGGTACGACGA
>JAEEGL013855505.1_pt1 | contig 13549 bp, 6 predicted proteins | sample 9134231 | NCBI WGS metagenome assembly JAEEGL01 (sample SAMN16246548, study PRJNA631951) | gut metagenome | biome: gut microbiome; feature: rumen; material: fiber-attached | host: Bos | place: Iran: Karaj | collected 2018-10
AGCCAGACGAAGATGGCACCCGAGGCTGATGCCATGTATGCCCACCGTTTTGTCAACTATCGTGAACGGGCGACCAAATACAGTTTCATCCCTGACGAGGGTGAGATGCTGGTCATTTGTCCGGAGGAATATCTTGAAGCCATGCAGCCCTTTGTGACATGGAAGAATGAGTCGGGACGCCCTACGACCATGGTAAGTGTAGACCAAGCGGGCGGTAACAACATCGAACAAATCAAGTCATTCGTCCTCAGCCATTACAACAACCCTGACGAAAACCTGTGCTATGTGCTCCTCGTAGGCGATGTCTTCGACATTACACCCAAGGTTATGAGCGGGGGCAGGTCCGACATTTATCTTGGACAATTGGAAGGCAATGATTATTACCCCGAGGTTTTTGTGGGACGTTTCTCTGTGGAAAGTGTAGCCGACGTTCAAAACCATGTGGCCAAGATAATTTATTACGAACGTGACATCGCTGCCGATGCTGACTGGCTTTCCAAGGGCATAGGCATTGGCTCGAGTGAGGGCACTGGCAGTGGCCATAATGGAGGCGAGTCAGACTATATTCACATGGAATACATCCGAGATACCTTGATGCATTATACCTACAGCGATGTGTCGCGGCATTACCTCGGTGTGGGTGTGGGTACCAATGCTGCGATGATGAGCGCTGACTTCAATTCAGGCGTAGGTATATGTAACTATTGTAACCACGGCACGACAACAAGCTGGTATGTGGGTGGCTTTTCCAATAGCAATGTGAACGCCTTGGTAAACGACTACAAGTGGCCTTTCATTTGGTCGACGGCATGCCTTAATGGTCAGTTCAGTGCAACTTGTTTTGCAGAGGCATGGATGCGCGCCACCAATAGCACAACGGGTGCGCCTACAGGTGCCATTGGAGGCATGTTCAGCTGGATATCGCAACCCTGGCAGCCACCTATGACGGGACAAGACGAGATGGTGGACGTGTTGTGCGAATGGCGCTCTGCCGACAGTTACCATCACACCTTTGGTGGTGCATCCCTCAATGGAAACATGAGGATATTGGACTTGCATCCCAGCGACCAAGGAGCGACCCATAACACATGGATCTTGTTTGGAGACCCTAGCCTTATGCTACGCACCGCCACGCCTTCCGAACTCAATGTGATCGTTCAGCCCAATGCCATATTCCTCGGCCAGACCCAACTTAGGCTGACTGCTGATGCCGACTACGCCCTTGCCACGCTTTCCGTCGATGGCAACGTGTTATGTAGCACTCCTATCGTTGACGGGGAAGCTACGCTTACCTTCGAAAGCCCCGCGGAAGTGGGAACGGCAAGATTGGTGGTGATGGGATTCAATAAGGTTACCACGGTCAAGGACATCGATATCATCCCTGCTTCAGGTCCTTTCTTGACTTACGAAAGTTTTGCCGTCAATGATGCCAACGGACAGGCCGACTATGGTGAAACGGTGGGACTCGATGTGACGATCAGAAATATCGGAAACCAAACCGCTTCCAATGTACAAGTGACCATGACCACGGATTCACCCCATGTGACGATTGTTGATGGAACAGCTTCCATTCCGAGCGTGGACGCCATGAACGATTACACCCTTTCCGATGGTTTTAGAATTACTGTCAATGAATCGATTATGGATGGCACCCAGGTTGTCTTTAACTTGACCTGTACTGATGGAAGCCACACCTGGACGAGCCCATTCCGAATGATGCTCCATGCCCCTGCTTTCGCTTTGGCGGAGTTTCGCCCAATAAGCACGGTTGATCCAGGCGAAAGCGGTCGGCTACTCATCGGTTTCAAAAATGTGGGCTCTTCTGATGCCCGTAATGCACGGCTTCAACTTTACAGTAGCACTACAGACCTGAACTTCAGCCAAACCTACTTTGTCATTGACCAGATTCCTGCTGGAAATACAAGTACTTTGGAGGTCGACTTCACCACGTCGGACCAACTGCCCAGCAACTCCAGCGTTGAGGCCCAGTTTTTCCTGAAGACTTCGTGTTATTCCTTGATGGGACAAGAATTGCTCAGCATAGGATCGGTCAAAGAAACCTTTGAGACGGGTGATCTCTCTGCTTTTGCATGGCAGACTTTGGGCAGCAGCTTATGGTACATTGACGACAGCACAGCCCACACGGGAACTTATAGTGTTCGTTCAGGCGCCATAACTCACAACAACCTTACGACTCTGCAAGTCGAAGTGGAGGTCAGCGCAGATGGTGAGATTAGTTTTTATAAGAAACTGAGTACCGAGGCGAGCAGGGACAACCTCACCTTCTATATTGACAACACGGCCATGGATGTCTGGTCAGGCGAGGTGGATTGGAGCCGCGAATCCTTCCCTGTGACAGTTGGAACACACAAATTCAAGTGGATCTACATGAAAAATGGCAGTGGGACTTATGGCGAGGACTGCTGTTGGATCGATGATGTGCAGTTTCCTTCGGCCTCTGTTGTCAGCTTCCTGCCGGCTTTGCAGTTGCAATCTGAGGTAAATTTAAGCCGTGTCACACTGACTTGGCAGGGCGCTTCCAATGCAGTGAATTATCTGATTCGACGTGATGGAGAGACCGTAGCCATGCAGTCGGAAACCAGTTTCTCGGAATATCTCGGACTGGGAACATACGTCTACAGCGTCACAGCCATTGATGCTGATCATCTATGCAGCTTGCCCGCTTTTATTGAGGTGGAGGTCACTTCGGTAGGACTCGATGATATGGCCGATGATGTCAAACTGTATCCCAATCCAGTCAGCGACTTGCTCCATGTTGAAGTGGGACAGCCCTTCAAATATGTTGTCTTCGATGCCATGGGCCAGCAAGTGGCACAAGGCGAAAGTGGCGGGAAGGCATTGATTCCTTGCAATGAAGTGCCAAAGGGTTTGTATTTCCTGCACATTGCCACTGAGACTCAAACTCTTGTGAAAAAGGTGATTGTGCAATAATCCTACGAGCATGACTTACCTGAAATCCAATGACTTGTTCGGTGAAATCACCCCGGAAACGCTTTATGAGAAAGTCCCGCGTCCCATCGTCATTGCGGACCACTTGATGACCCCCGACAATATCGGTGCAATGATTCGCTTGGCTGACAACATCGGTGCTACCGAAGTCTGTTTTTTAGGTAAGGAAGACGAGCATCGCCTCGGCAAGGTGCGTCGGGCTGCCGCCTCCAGCCGCGACAATATTCAATGGTATTTCAGCGAGGAAAACGATTTGCATAAAATTGTTCCTCCAAGAAAGCAAATTGTGGCCATTGAGACTGCCGACAATGCCACTTGCATCTATGACACCCAACTTCCTGAAAACGTGGCTTTCGTCGTGGGCAGCGAGCGCAACGGGTTGAGTGAGGATTTGTTGAAGCAATGCGACATGGTAGTTTATATTCCCGTTCCAGGTCCCACACGTTCGCTTAACGTCAGCCATGCTGCTGCTGTAGCGCTCTTTGAATGGCAACGCCAAATGCTGGCTAAGAAACGAGACGTGATACCGGAAGCCCCGCGTCCCGAAGTCCCGCGTCCCGCGTCAAAAAAATACAAGCATATCTTCTTCGACCTCGATCGTACTTTGTGGGACTTTGACGCCGCTGCGGAAGTGGCCTTTGAGCGCATCTTTGACAAATACAACCTGAAGGATTTAGGCATTCCCAGCGCACACGAGTTTCACGAGGTGTATCATCCATTAAACGAACGCCTTTGGGAGTTATATCGTGCCGACAAAATCACTAAGGACTACTTGAATCGCACCCGTTTCGTTATGCCTCTGGAGCATTATGGCATCCATGATAACGCCTTGGCCGACCATCTCAGCGAGGATTATGTGTATTGGTCGCCGCGCATTGTCAGGCTGGTGCCTGGCACGATGGAACTGTTGGATTATATGAAACCTAAGTATCATTTGCATCTGATTACCAATGGCTTCCAAGAGGTACAGCACACCAAGTTGAGTGGCTCAGGCTTGGAGCCTTATTTCGAGACCTTGACGGTTTCGGAGGAAGTTGGCGTTAAGAAACCCAATCCTGAGATTTTCCATTTTGCCTTGCGCAAGGCGCAAGCTACAGCAGAGGAGAGCCTCATGATTGGCGATGAGATGGCTGTCGATATAGATGGAGCGCGTGCTGCCGGCATTGATCAACTCTTTTTCAATCCAAATAGAGAACAGGTGGAAGGCGACCGGACTTACGAGGTGCATGAATTGTTGGAAATTAAGGAGTTGCTTTAAACAAAGTTTCTTATCTTTGCAGCAATTATTTTGAAATCAAGATGCATCGAAAACTAGTATTATTATTTTTTGGACTTTTGGGGTTGGTATTCAATGTATTAGCCCAACAGAATGGAAAAATCTCAGGCGTTATTAAAGATGCCGAGAACAGTGAGACCTTAGTCGGGGTCTCGGTTTATGTCGAGAGATTGCAGTTGGGTACCACGACCGATGAGAAAGGCCGGTATGATTTGGAATTGCCCTTGGGCGAACATACTTTGCGCGTTTCGTACGTTGGTTATACCACAGTCAACAAAAAGGTGAGTATCAGCAACAAGCATATTACGCTCAATATTAAACTGGAACCCGAGTCAGAGAAACTATCTGAAGTTCAGGTTACTAGCGAGCGCAAAGACCGCAATGTGACGGCTATGGCGATGAGTGTTCAGACCCTCGACATGATTACCATCAAGAAGATTCCTGCACTGATGGGTGAGGTGGACGTCATCAAGAGCATCACGCTGTTGCCAGGTGTGCAGTCGGCTTCTGAAGGCTCGTCGGGATTCAGCGTGCGTGGCGGTGCCACCGACCACAACCTCATTCTTTTGGATGGCGCTCCTATCTACAATGCCTCCCATTTTCTCGGCTTCTTCTCCGTATTCAACAACGATGTGGTGAAGGATGCCACACTCTATAAGGGTGACATTCCAGCCAACTTCGGTGGCCGCCTTTCGTCTGTCCTCGATGTGTCGGTGAAAGACGAGATGCCCAAACGTTTAGCCCTCCAAGGTGGCATAGGTTTGGTGACCAGCCATTTGATGCTTGAAGCACCTCTGTTTGACCATAAGACCTCCGTGATGTTGGCAGGTCGCCGGACATACGCTGGTCTTATCCTCCCTTTTATGGGGGAAGATCTGAACAAGTCGAAAATCAATTTCTACGATGTGAATGCCAAAGTGACCCAATCGTTGGGCAAGAATGACAAACTCTTCCTTTCGCTTTACAACGGTCACGACCAGTTCTCGATGCAGCAGATGATTGGCTTGGGCTATGGTAACAGTAGTGCCACCTTGCGTTGGAGCCATATCTTCTCCGACCGTCTCACCTCCAACCTCTCTTTAATTGGCTCGAAGTATCGTTATAGCATCGACATGAATTACAGCCCCTACGACTTCGCCATCAGTGCGGGTACTGATGCGGCAAGCCTCAACTACGATTTCTTCATGCATTGGAACGACCAGCACATTTCGAAGTTTGGCTTGACAACGGGTATTCAATCCTACCTGCAAGGCGAGATTGACGACCGTGGCGGAGCACTTTCGCAATACCTACAGGTGGACCAGTCGGAGTCGGTGGCGCGCAAGGGCTTGGAACATGCCTTGTATTTCACTCATGATTACACACCCACGCCGCGTCTCACTTTCCGTGCAGGCTTGAGGCTGTCGTGCTTCCAAAACTTGGGTGAGGAAGACTTGTATGTCTTCGATGATGTCATCCATGTAGTTACAGATACCCTGCATTATGGTAAAGGTGAAGTGTTTAATACCGTCATCAATCCCGAACCACGTTTGGCGGCCATGTATCAATTGGATGAGCATTCGTCGATCAAGGGTTCGTATTCGCGCACGGTGCAATATGCTCAAGTGGCCTCGTCGGCCACAGGCGGCCTTCCTTTCGATGTTTGGTTCCCGACTAGTCCCAACGTAAAGCCGCAAAAGTGCGACCAGTTTGCCCTTGGCTATTTCCGCAACTTCAAGGATGATGCCATCGAAACCTCCGTGGAGGTTTATTACAAGAATATGCAAAACGTCATTGATTTCAAGGACAATGCCATCACATACGGTTATCTCTTGATCGATGGTGAACTGCGTGTTGGCAAGGGCCGTTCCTTCGGCGCTGAGTTTCTCGTCAGGAAGAATGTAGGCAAGTTCACGGGGTGGCTTTCATACACTTATTCGCGTACGTTCCGCACCATCGAAGGAATTAGCCATGGACTAGAATATCGCTCGCCTTATGACCGTCCGCACAACATCGTCATCGTGGGCAGCTACGACCTTAATCCTCGCATCACCTTGGCGGCCAATTGGATTTACAATACCGGCCAACCGGTGACTTTCCCCTACGGCCAATATACCATCAATGGCAATACCTATGCAGTGTATAATGGCAAGCGTAATGAAAGTCGCTATCCCGATTACCATCGCCTCGACTTGTCATTCACCTACAAATTGGGTAAGTTGGACAATCGCCGTTGGCAACACGAGCTTAATGTCTCGGTTTACAATGCCTACGCCCGACACAACACTTGGGCCATTACTTTCGACCAAGGTAAGAATGGCAGTATTGTGACCAAAAACATGTACCTCTTTTCTGCAGTGCCTTCCATCTCGTATAACTTTAAATATTGAGTATTATGAAAGTACTGTATAAGTTTTTGGCTTTTGTCGCTTTGGCTGGTGTTGCGGCGTGTACCGAAGACATCATAATTGATGTGGAAGAAGGAGAACCGATGATAGGGGTGGAGGCTTCGTTCACCGACGAATTGAAGCGACATGAGGCCATTTTGAGCTATACGGCTGAGTTCTATAACCAAAATGAAATCAGCATGGTGAGCGGAGCTACGGTATATGTCACGGATGGTGTGGATACGATGTATTATTATGAGGACCCGGAACAACATGGACATTACTTTACCGACAGCGTTGCCGGTAAAAAGAATACCATGTATCGGCTGTGCGTTGAAGTGCTACGCGAGGATGGCGAGATACATCATTTACATTCAGAAAGCATCATTCCTGACAACGTGGAATGCATTGACAGCTTGGTAGTGAAGCATTTCAACGGGATGAATGATAGTGTCCCTACGGTGTTTCTATTTGACACCATCGAATGGCTTTATCCGTATTTTCAGAGTCTTCCTGATCCCAACATCATCTATATGCCCATGGTTACGAAAAACGACACGTTGATTAACGATAGTTTGAGAATGCAGATGATGATTGCCCAAGGTGGATTTGCTGGCTATTATGTGAATGGTCCTGAAATGTTAGCATCCAATAAGGAAATACCGATTGGCTATTTCCGTAGGTCGAAACTGATGGATGGCGATAGGATTCATGCTGACTTGTATAGCATCACAGCGGATTATTATGTTTATTTCTACAGTCTTTTGTTGTCGAATGGCAGTAATCCCATGTTGGGAGCACCGGCCAACGTGAGCACTAACATACAACCCGACGGTGAAGGCGTGGGATGGTTTTTCACTGCGTCAGTCGTTTCGGCTGAAACGGTTTTCCGAAAATAATGGTTGAATATGGCAAAGAGCAAGTTGCATATTGTTTTTCTGGTTGGACTCGGTTTGCTTTCAGCTGCATGTACCGAGGAAATCACGCTGGAAATGCCTGAGGGCAGGAAAAGACCGGTGGTTGAAGGCTCCATTTCGAATGAATATAAGCGACATGAGGTGATTCTCAGTTACTCCACGGAAATGTATGACACGGAGGATCCTGAAATGATTTCAGGTGCCGAAGTGTATGTAAATATAGGTAACGACACGATTTGGTTTCACGAACAAGACGACAAGCCTGGCCATTATCTCTCTGATTCGGCGGCCGGAAAGAGGAATCGTTGGCACCATTTGGAAATCAACGTGAAAGAGAACACCTTGTATTCAAGGCCAATTCGAATGTATGCGGATACCAAGATGTTGAATAATGCCACTAGAATAGACTCGGTGGGACTCTTACCTTTGCGAAATGACGAGGGCCTTCCGTTTGTGGATGAGAAGGCTGCCGTTTGTGTTTGCCCTTATTTTCAGACACTCTCCGATGAATCCATCGTATACAACGTGGAACTATATCTGAATGGGAAACGCTTCAAGAATAGGCCTTCCAAGTTGCTCAATCTGTTTTCCATGAAGGGATATGCAGGCTATTATTTCAATGGTCCAGAGATGCTGCAGAACAATGCTGAGGTTCCAGTTGGTATCATGAACAAGGTGTATCTTCATGAGGGTGACGTGGTGAAGGTAAAGCTTTATAGTATTTCGGAGGATTACATGTATTTTTTGATTGCCCAGAAATTGGCTGTAGGTGTCAATCCTGTCATGGGTGCTTTCCCAGCCATGTTTTCCAATCTCTTCTCCAATTGTGACGCGATAGGATGGTTTAATGCCACTTCCGTTATTGAAGGTGAAGGTGTCTATCATGAAGCTATCTTCCAAGAGGAGGAGTGATTTGGTTTCCGTTTCAATGAAGAAAAAGAGAAAGGCGGCCTCGAATGAACGAGGTCGCCTTTCGCGTGGTTAGGGTGTTGGATTACTTCACCACAACCTTTTCAACGAGCACTTGCGTGCCGCTGGTGAGGCGGAGGAAGTAGACGCCCTTTGTCAAGCTTTCGACGCTGATTTGCTCAGTGCCCTTGGCAGTGCCGTTGGCTACCATCTGCCCCATGCCGTTGTACATCGCATAGCTGTACTCGGCATTGCCGCCATTGATGAACAAAGTGCCGTTGACGGGGTTGGGATAGATGCTGAACTCAGCTTGGTTCTCATCGACGCCAAGTTCTGATTTGACCACGATGCAATCAGGAATGCTGTTGCCATGGCTGTATTCAGCAACGATGCAATAGGTATAGTAGAACTCAGTGAAGACTTCGTCCACGAAGGTGGGCTCTTCGGTCTGGGCAATCTCAATACCGTTGCGGATGATGATGTAATTGAGGGCGCGTTCTTGCTCATCCCAGGTGAGGGTCACGGTGCCAATACCAATTTCGGCATCCAAGTTCTCAACGGGTGCCAAAGATTGTCCTCCAGGACAGTTGCAATCAAACTCGTAGAGTACACCAGCGCTGGGGTTAGTGTTTGGTTGCATTTGGTAGATTATGTTGTCATCCCCCTCGTATCTCACTACAAAGGAGCATTCGCCGTCGTAGGTACCTTTGGACCAAGTTAAAGTGACGTGAGTGCCCTTTCCTATCTCTAAAGTATAATTGGCAGCGTTAGAACCATTTGTGATAGTAAGTATTTGTGATGCAGTACCATCGTCGAAACTTACAATGAGTCTAGCATTATTCCATCCGTCGTTGCCATAGTATGAATCGTGAAGTTCAAAGACGACATTGCAGGCATTCTTCATCGTAAGTGAACCTTCAGCCGAAAGGTTGCCGTCGGCTTGCATCATGAAGCTCAAGGGAATCGCTTCACTTTCAGGGCAGTTAGGATCGATTTGAATGTTGAATACGCAGGTGCTGATGCCTTCAGGGTCGATGGTGCCCATCTCAATGGTGGGATTGAGCAGGGTGACGTACTCGCTTTCGCAGGTGATGGAGGCAATGGCGTTAGTGGCCATGTAGTGTCCAATGTTCTTAAATTTTGCAACTATGGACAGTGTCTCGCCAGGAACGAAGCTCTCGCTCCAATCGGCACCTGCATAGTCAAGCATGGCTTGTCCAGCAGTGATGAAGGCTTTGGCACTCCATGTTTGGCGACCATCAGTGATGTCAATGTCGATCTGGAAACGAGTGCCGTCTTCAACGCCGTCTTCAACGATGAAGCTGAAGGCATCCAACATGGTTGTGGTTTCATCAGCATTCAGAACGCCGAAAGTGCCTGTGTTGTTGACGAAGCTCAAACGCGAGTCAGCACAAGTCAAGGTCACGTTGGAGTTGCCGTTGGTTGGGTCAGCACCGACGTTTTTGAAGCTCATGGTCAGGTTTGTAGCCACATTGACGGGAGCGAAGTTGGGCGAGTAGTTGGCCATGACGACGTATGGACCTTCAGCAGGAAGGACTTCGATTTGTCTGACCGTTGTCGCTTTGTTGTAACCCATAACGGTAAGTGTGGCAGTGCCGACGTTGCTCAGCGGGTTGAAGCTGAGGGTGCAAGTGCCGTTGTTGATGTAATCCGATGCAAGCACTTCGCCATCCATCATCAGGGTGGCAATGCCGAATTCAGTATTTTCAGCGGAGATTTCCATTTCGCTCATGCCCAACATCAGCACTTCGGGCGTGCAGCTAATGTTCATGCTAGCAGGATTGTCGGTGCGTACCATCAATGACGGGTCGCCAAAGAGAATCCAGGTGTTGTGCGTGTCGCCGTTATCGCTTGGGTGCATGTCAAGCATATACATGCTGCCGTTGAGCGAAGCACCACCGAAGGTGTGGTTGAATTGGTCGGAGTGTTTCCATTCCGTGAGGATGTCGACCATCTCGTCTTGACCTGTCATTGGAGGCACCCAAGGCTGTGAGATCCAGCTGAACATGCCACCGACAGCACCAGTGGGACGGCCTGTGGCATCGTTGGTGGCTCTCAACCAGGCTTCTCCGAAGCAATTGCCATCGAACTGGCCGTTGTTGCAGGCGACTGACCAGATGTAAGGCCATTTGTCGTCGTTCACCAAAGCGTTCACGTTGCTGTTGCTGTAGCTGGCCACTGCCCAACTGGTCTGCGTTCCATGGTTGCAATAGTTGATGATGCTAGCACCATTGTTGACATCGGCGCTGATGGCATTGGCACTGGTGCCGGCACCCACACCGCTGTATTGTTGGGACACGGACTCGTAGGTGTAGTGCATCAAGGTGTCGCGGATGTAGTTGATGTGTACATAGTCGGCTTCACCACCGTTGTGGCCGTTGCCGGCACCTTCGTTGGCACCGATGCCTATACCTTTGTTGACCCAGGTTTCGTCTTCCTTCATGTCGCGCTCATAAAACAGCACTTTCTCGACATGGGTGTTCACGTCATTGACGTTCTGCACCGAGAAACGGCCTGTGAGGGCTTCAAGGTAATAGTCAGAGCCTTCCAATTGGCCAAACCAGTTATCGGAACGTCCACCGCTCATCGAATGGGGAGTAAGGTCGGCATAATCACCAACGAGAAGGATGAACTCCAGGTTATGGTTAGGGTCATCGTAGATGTTTTGGATGTAGCTCTTGATTTGATTGTTGTTGTTGCCACCGACTTCGCTCAAGCTGACCATGGTGGTGGGACGGCCCGATTGGTTTTTCCAATCCACGAAAGGTTGCATGGCTTCTATGTATTGGTCGGGGCAGATGACTAACATTTCACCACGGTCTTCTTCGAAGGAATACCTGGAAGTGCTTTCCTTGAAATTGATGAAACGGTGATTGTAGGAAGCTTTCATCTCAGCCGAGATTTTGGCATTGGCTCTGCGGGCTGTCTTTTGGTTGACGCCGTTGTCGCTCACCTTGCGCATCTCGATGGTCATGTCATGATAGACGCGCAGGGTTTTCGTCACGGGATTGTAGGCGAAGGGACGCACCATGATGTTTTGGCCACGGAAGTCACGGATGATGTAAGGCGTTTCAAGATAAGCCTGTGCTGTAGGATAATAGGCGTTCTGGCTGTACATCGCACCATAAGTGTAGGCTACGCTTTCGGGGTCGATTTGACGGCTGAAGTTGCCCTTCGAAGGGGCAATTTCGACGTTCTCATAGTCGGTGAAAGCGCTTTTAGTCACACTGACCTGCATCTCGGCCAGGTCGCCGATGATGGCAGGGACAGGGAATTGGGGGAGGTCGGGAGCACCGGCTTCAAGCATCGAGGCCATCTTGGGGACAGACACGATCTGCTGGATGCCATTAGGCGTGCTCACCCTGGTCAAGTAGAAGCCACCCAGCGAGAAGTCGACCACGACTTGCTGCTCGCTGCTCGAAACCAACTTGACCTCAGGACTTGCAGGAGCATTGCTGCTGATGCTGGTCCAGTGTTGGGCGAATGTCATCACTGACAAAGCCACAAACAAGAAGGAAAATAGTAGTTTTTTCATTTGTAAAATGATTAAATTTGTGATTGTCTAGAAAACGGCAAAAATACGAATTTTTTCCCGAGGTTGGATTCCCAGATAGAATTATTTTAACGTTAGGTTCCGTTTTTTTGTGTACTTTTGCCCCTCGAAAAAACAAAAGCTATGGGATTCTTTTTGAGATTGATTTTGACAGGGTTGGGATGGTCGTTTGGCGGTCCTTTGGGCGGCATCATCGGTTATGCCATTGGTAGTCTCTTCTCAGGTGGGGCCAGGGTCATCCGCTCTGGAGTGACTGAGACCTTTGGCAATACCGAAGAGAAGCGCGACTTTAATGTTACTTTGCTTGTGCTCTCAGCCGCCGTGATGAAGGCCGACGGCAACGTGAAACGTTCCGAATTGGACTATGTGAAGCGCTTTTTCTTGCAGAATTTTGGCCAAGAGCGTGCCGAAAACTATATCAAGATGCTCCGCGAGATCCTGCAAAAGGAATACAATATCTATGAGGTGAGCCAACAAGTGGGACACTACATGGATTATTCCACGCGCCTGCAACTGCTTCATTACTTGTTTGGCATTGCCGACTCCGATGGCGTCATTTCGTCAGAGGAGCTTGGCGTAATCAACACGATTTCCGATTACATGGGCATCACCAACAGCGATTTTCTTTCGGTGAAAGCCATGTTTATCAGGGAGACCGACAGCGCTTACAAGATTCTCGGTATTGCGCCAACTGCCACCGATGATGAAGTGAAACGAGCCTATCGCGAGATGGCCAAGAAAAACCATCCCGATTTGGTGAGCAACCTTGGTGATGAGGTAAGGCAAGCGGCTGAGAAGAAATTCCAGGAAATCAACGCGGCCTACGAAACCATCAAGAAACAACGTGGTATTTGATATTCTCACGCAGAACTCGCTGAATACGCTGAAACCAATATCTGATACGTTTTCCTGTTGTTCTGCGTATTAACTGCGTTGAATCTTCGATTTCTGCGTGATACAAAAAGAAAGGTCGTCCGTTGGGGCGACCTTTCTTGATGCATTTTTGCTAGAGTGGTTATTCCACAACGACCTTCTCCATGCGCACTTGCGTGCCCGAGGTGAGGCGGAGGAAGTAGACACCCTTGTTCATGCCGCTGACACTGATTTGGGCGTTGCCCGTGACAGTGCCGTTGGCGACTTTCTGACCCATGCCGTTGTACATCTCGTAGCTGAACTCGGCATTGCCGCAGTTGACAAATAAGGTGCTGTTGACGGGGTTGGGATAGATGCTCACGTTTTCGAGTGTGCTCTCTTCAATGCCGACTGTGCCAACGCTGACAGTGATGAACATCGGCGATGAGAAATGACCTTCGCCATCAGTGGCGACGATGCTGTAGGTATAGATGCCGTCATTCACATAGTCTTCGTATGAAGTGTCGGTCAGATTGGCAATCTCCACACCATTGCGGCGGACAATATAGTTGATAGCCCTTTCGGGTGCCGTCCAGGTCAGGGTAACCTGACTGTCGTTGACAGTAGCCTCAAGTGCGTCGACAGGATCGAGGGCGAGGGTGACGCTGGTGGGCGGGAATTTAAT